>Ga0247806_10000014_pt1 | contig 102343 bp, 108 predicted proteins | sample UWRJL059202B1_FD_179935 | JGI IMG/M metagenome (GOLD analysis project Ga0247806, IMG submission 179935) | Plant litter microbial communities from Arlington Agricultural Research Station in Wisconsin, United States - UWRJ-L059-202B-1 | ecosystem: Environmental > Terrestrial > Plant litter >... | reverse complement strand
AGCGTCCTGCGTCGTGGCCCCGTCCCGAATCGCTCTCCAGAACACCCGACGCACGGCACGGGAAACAGGAATACGCATCATCACTCCAAGAAATCAGAGTGTTGCGCTGACCTCTTGAACCCAAGGCCGAAATCATCCTAGATATCTCACTATTGCCTCTTTTACGTACGTGCGCCGAGGCGGATGGCCGTGACGCACGGCGCATCCGGCACCGGCCATACTGATTTCATGAGGCGAACCGTCGTACCCGCGCTTGCCGTGTTGCTGCTTGGGCTGCTGGGCGGATGCGCCTCGATCGAGGCCGTGCTGGCGCAGCCGACGCCGACTCAGGCACCCGTGTCGTCGGTGCCGTCCGCGACCATGACGCCCACGGCGGTGCCGACACCGGCTGCCACGGTCTCTGCGACACCGACACCGTCGGTCACCTGCGAAACCGCGCTGACCGACGCCGAGTACCTCGACCTCGAGGACGACGGCCTCACGCTGAACCCCGACGTCTTCGCCTTGGACGACGTCATGCGGTCGGTGATGGAAGAGGGCTTCGGCTGCTTCTGGAACCGCAGCGGCGGCGACGTGCGGGTCTGGTACGCGCAGACTGAGCAGACCGCTGAGGACTGGGCCGTGCAGGAGGAGAACCTGATCGACGAGGGCTGGACTCACATCGACGATCCGCTCGAGGGTGTGCTCCAGGGGCCGACCGACAACGACAATGACTACATTCCGGCGATGATCCACCGCGACGGCACCACGTACTACGCCAGTTACGCCGACTTTCTCGGCTCGGTGACCGCGCTCCTCTAACGCGGTCCGGCTCGCCGGGCCGGACTCCGCCGGCGTGCGACCGTCAGCCGCGAAGGGCGGCGCAGGCCAGCTCGGCGAGGCGGTGGTCGTTTGTCTCCTGGTGCGCGGTGATCGTGATCACCGCTTCCCGCCCGGAGTCGACGATGACGTACTGGCCATACCGCCCGTCCAGCCGCCAGGCCTGCTCGGGGCCGGCCCAGACGGCGAGGCCGTAGCGGTCGAAGGGCGCGGTGCCGCCGGTGCCGACCCAGCCGGTGTGCATCCGTTCGACCCAGTCGGCGCTCACCAGCGGCCGGCCCGCCCACCGTCCGCCATCGCGGAGGAGCCGGCCGATGCGCGCCAGCTCGCCGGTGCGCAGGTGCAGACCGCTGCCGCCCACGATCCAGCCCTGCGGGCAACGGTGCCACTGCGGGTTGTCGATGCCGAGCGGTTCGAACAGCCGCGGCATCAGCCAGTCCCGTACGTCGCCGACCCGGGCTCCGAGCATCCGCATGGCCACGTAAGTGCTGGCGTCGGAGTACTGGAAGACGCGGCCGCGGCTGGGGCGCCCCAGCATTTCCTGGGCGAGATCCGGCCACGGCGCGGGCTCGTCGGCGAACCACGGAAAGTCGATGCCGCTGGACATGGTGAGCAGGTGCCGCAGCGTGACGGTGTCGGCGCCGGTGCCGAAGGTGATGCCGGGCAGGGCCTCGGCGACCGTGGTGTCGAGGGCGATCAGATTCTCGTCGATCGCCATCCCGGCCGCGAGCGCGCAGACGCCTTTGGACACGGAGTAGAGATTCTCGCGGTCGTCGCTGCGCCAGCGATGCTGCGCTTCGTGCTCGCCGACCAGCACGTGCACGCCGTAGGCGCCCAGGCTCTCGGCGTCCACGGCGGTGACGTAGGCGTGCAGAACTGCATCGGCACGGTGAGCGGCGGAATGGTCGGCGGCGGAATCGGCGGAGCGCATTCCCCCATTGTGCCGGTCACCGCCGGTCACCGCCGGTCACCACCGTCGCGCTAGCGAACGCCGCCCATCAGCCGCAGGATCGGCCGGGTGCACAGCGCCAGCAGGATGCCGAGCACGATCGCGATGCCGCCGAGCACCCCGAAGTACAGCCGTTCGGGCGCGGTAGCGTACCACTCGGCCAGCAGACCGGAGATGGCGGTGCCGAGCGCCACCGAGAGGAAGAACAGGGCCACCATCTGGGTCTTGAACAGCTCGGGAGCCAGCTTCGTCGACACCGAGAGCCCCACGGGCGACAGAAGCAGTTCGGCGACGGTGAAGACCAGCAGGATGCCGATCATCGCCAGCAGCGGCGTGGAGTTCGCCGCTCCCCCGGCGAACGGCAGGAAGAGCAGGAACGCCAGGCCCATGATGCCGGTACCGAAGGCGAACTTCACCGGCGTGGACGGCTGCTTCGCGCCCCATTTGGTCCAGATTGCGGCGAACACACCCGACAACACGATGATGAAGATCGGGTTGATCGACTGCACCCACGACACGGGCATCTCCCACCCGAACAGGGAACGGTCCAGACGGGTGTCGGAGTAGATCGTCACCACGGTGAACTGCTGCTGGTACAGCGACCAGAACGCCACACTCGCGATGAACAGCGGGATGAACGCGTACACACGCTTGCGTTCCACCGTTGAGATGTGCCGGTTGCTGAGGATCACGATGAAGTACGAGACGGATGCGACGATGGTCACCCCGATCACAATGGTCACCAGGTTCGACGCGGTGATGACACCGGTGAACACCAGCACCACGATGAGCACGACGAACGCGGCCGCGATCAGCGCGTACGGCAGGTACCGGTTGCGCGGCAGCGGGTCGGGGATCTCGCGGGACGAGTCGGGCAGACGCTTGCGCCCGAACGAGTACTGGGTCAGGCCGATCGCCATACCCACAGCGGCCAGGCCGAACCCGTAGTGGAAGCCGACGGTGGACTGGAGCAGCCCGGTGAGGATCGGACCGAAGAACGCGCCCAGGTTGATGCCGAGGTAGAACAGGGAGAATCCGGCGTCGCGCCGGGGATCGTCCTTGCGGTACAGCGTGCCGACCACGGAGGTGGCGTTGGCCTTGAGGCCGCCACTGCCCAGCGCGATCAGGATCAGGCCCACCGCGACCCCGGCGACTCCCGGGATCAGGGCCAGGCCGATGTGCCCGAACATGATGATGAACGCGCTGACGAACAGCACCCGCTCCGAGCCGGCCAGCCGGTCGGCGAGCCACGCGCCGAGGATCGTGGAGAGGTACACCGCGCCACCGTACGCACCGACGATCCCCGCCGCCGTGGCCTGCGGGATGCCGAGGCCGCCGTCGGCCGCGGAGTAGTACAGGTACAACAGCAGGATGCCCTGCATGCCGTAGAACGAGAAGCGCTCCCACATCTCGACACCGAAAATGCTGGCCAGCGCGCGAGGCTGGCCGAAGAACCGGTGGTCGTCCTGTGGTGTGCCCGAATCGGGCTCGAGAGTCTTCGTCATTGGCTCGACGATACTCTCCATCGCCCGGAACGGCTCGGGTCGGGCGGGACCTTCGTCCTCACCCTCGAGCCCCGGCGGACCTGCCCGGAGGCAACGTCCGGCGCCCCCGGGTGGCGGTGCATGGTTGCCCGGAGCTGCGCGGGCCACGCGCCGGTGCGCGGGTGGCGCGCCACCCGCGCAGCGGCGCCGCGGGCGCGAATCGCGGCCGCCAGGGGCAGGGAGCGGCCGCGCGCGCATCCGCCGGTGCAGAATGTAGCAATGACCCGATCGGCGACCCTCAACCGACCCCTGGCCCTGCTGGTCGCCGGCACCTTCTTCATGGAGGTGCTGGACGGCACCATCATTCAGACCGCCGCCCCCGCGATGGCGCGCGACCTCGGGGTGGAAGCCGTCGACATCAACATCGCCATGACCGCGTACCTGCTCACCCTGGCGGTGGGTGTTCCGGTGAGCGGATGGCTGGCCGACCGGTTCGGCACCCGGCGCATCTTCGCGCTGGCGATCGTGATCTTCACCGTGGCGTCCGCCCTCTGCGCGCTGAGCACCTCACTGGAAATGCTCGTGGTGATGCGGGTGCTGCAGGGCGTGGGCGGCGCGATGATGGTGCCGGTGGGCCGGCTGGCCGTGCTGCGGGCGGTGGAGAAGCGGGACCTGCTGGATGCCATGGCCTACCTCACCTGGCCGGCCCTGCTGGCCCCGGTGCTCGCGCCCGTGCTCGGCGGGGTGATCGCCGACACCGTCGGCTGGCAGTGGATCTTCCTGGTCAACATCCCGATCGGGGTCGTCGCGTTCATCGTGGCGCTGCGGGTGGTGCCGCTCACCGACCCCGTGCACCGGCACCGACTGGACTGGGCCGGGTTCACCCTGGTGGGCGTGACCCTCGCCGCCCTGGTGCTGGGCATGGAGCAGATCGGCCTGAACCCGACGAACTGGTGGCTGGCCGGCGGGCTGCTCGTGCTGGCGGGAGTGGTGGGGGTGGCCGCGGTGCTGCGGTTGCGGCGCACGAAGCATCCGCTTCTCGACCTCTCGGCACTGTCCATCCCCACCTTCCGGGTGGGCAACGTGGGCGGTCTGGTCTACCGGATGCTGATCGGCGCCGCCCCGTTCCTGTTCGTGCTGCTCTTCCAGACCGGTTTCGGGTGGAGTGCGTCGCAGGCCGGGTTGCTCGTGATGGCCGTGTTCCTGGGCAACGTGGCGATCAAGCCGGCGACCAGCCCGCTGATTCGCCGGTTCAGCTTTCGCCGGGTGATCCTGGGCAGCAACCTGTGCGGTGCGGTGGTGTTCGTGCTGTGCGCGTTCATCGACCCGGCCACGCCGATCGCGGTGATCGCGCTGCTGCTCTTCGCCAGCGGCGTGTTCCGCTCGATCGGGTTCAGCGGCTACAACTCGGTGCAGTTCGCCGACGTGCCCGCCGCGATCACCTCGGGCGCGAACACCCTCGCCTCCACGCTGCAGCAGGTGGCCGTGGGCCTGGGCATCGCCGTGGCCGCGCTGATCGTGCGGGCCACCACCGCCGGCGCCGCGGTGGTCGACCCCGCCACACACGAGCTCGGCTACCGCTGGGCGTTCGCGGTGCTGGCGGTGCTGCTCCTGCTGCCGACCATCGAGGCGTGGCGGATGCCGACCCAGGCCGGCGCCGAGGTCGCCGCCCGCCGCTCCCCCACGCCGCGCTCACCCGCCACACCCCGCTAGGGCCCCGCGGCCGGATTCAACCGGCGCGCGGGCTACACGCCGCTGGGCGGGTGGCGCGCCACGCGCGCAACGGCGCCGTGCCCGCGTGCCGGCGGGTACGCATCCGCCGCCGCTCCTGATGAACATCGGGCTCGTACGGTGGGGCTGATCGGCATATGTTCTCCACACCGCCGACTCGGGCGGCCGGAGCCAAGGGACGCCGATGAGCCTCACGCAGGATGCCGCATCCGATCAGCGCTGGGCCGCCGCGCTTAAGATTGCCGACGGCGAGATGGACGAGCGGATGCCGAGGCGCCGGCGCATCGTGTGGCTGTGGCTCTCCGCGCTGATCATCGGGAGTGTGCTGCTCGGAGTTCTGCTCACGGCGGTTCTGCCGCCACCGGGCGGCGACTCGGGAAACGACGATGACGGCTGGAGCGCCCGCTTGATCGTCGGAGCACTCTTCCAGGTCATCGCACTTGTCGTGGGCATCGGTGGCTTCAGTTGGGCGGTGCGCACCGGCCGTTACGTCACCCGGTGGCGAGCGGTGGCCAGTCCGCTGAAGCTGCGCGAACGCACCTGGGTGATCCGGCAGATCCGCTCGGCCGCACCCGTCGACGATGACCGGAAGAGGTCGGTGGTGCTGGCGGTGGCAACCCAGAATCGTCGCGCCGCCGAAGGACTGGTGCCGCTGCATGTCTGCCTGGTGATGCTCGCAGTGAGCGTCGGGCTGCTGTCCACTTGGGCCGCCATTACGGCGCTGGAGCTGGTCGTCGTGCTGAGCTTCATGGTGCTGTACGTGTTCATAGCCCGGGACTACCGGCGCGCCGGCGTGTACCTGGCCAGGTTCGGCGGTCTCACTCCGCCCCCGGCAGACGGACCCCAGGGACAGCGATGACCCTGACCCCGGATGCCGAAGCCGACCAGCGCTGGGCGGCCGCTCAGAAGGTAGCCGACGGCGAACCAGACGACCGGCTCTCGCGGCGAGCGGAAATCGCCTGGCTGTGGATTTGTGCAGTAATGGTCGGGGTCGTGCTGATCGGCCTCGTCCTCATCATCGTCCTTCCGCGATCCGCCCCGGTCGAGTTGGGCAGCCCCGATGGCTGGACAGCTCGGTTCATCGCTGCTGCGGCCTTCCTGGGCACCGGGATCGCGGTCGGTGCCGCTGGGTGGATCTGGTCCGTTCGCACTCGGCACTACATCTCCGGGCGGCGGACGGTGGCCGGCCCGCTGTCCCCGCTCGAACGCACGTGGGTTCGCAAGCAGATCCGTTCGGCCTCGCCGGTCGACGACGAGCAGAAGAGATCGGTAGTGCTTGCGGTGGCGTCCCAAAACCGGCGCGCCACCCTCGGGATGCTCCCGATATTTTTCGGTCAGTTGATGATCACGGTGAGTGTCGGGGTGATGACCCGGTCGGTTGCGTTGACCCGGCTGGTCATCATCCTGGTGTCGGGGTTCCTGGTCGTGGGTGTCTCCCTGGCACGCGACTACCGCCGCACCGGGGCCTACGTCGATACGTTCCGCGGCGACCGCGACTAGCGCACCACCCGGTAGGTCACGTGGGTGACCAGCTCGTTCTCCACCGCGCTGACCTGGTGCAGAGTGATGTCGTCCAGCCCGGTCAGGAGCGGCTCGCCGGAGCCCTGCACCATCTGCGCCACGTGCAGCCGCAGCTCGTCGATCAGCCCGGCGATCAGGTACTGCCGCACGGTGGATGCCCCGCCGGCGATCGCCACGGACTTCTCCCCCGCGGCCGCACGCGCCTGCTCCATCGCCGAGTCGATGCCGTCGGTGACGAAGGTGAACGTCGTGCCGCCCTCCATCACCAGCGGCGGGCGGGGATAGTGCGTGAGCACGAACACCGGCCCGTGATACGGCGGTTCGGCGCCCCACCAGCCCGTCCACTCGAGGTCCCAGTCGCCGCGGCCGGGCCCGAACATGTTGCGGCCCATGATGTAGGCGCCGGCATCCAGGATCGCCGCGATCTCGGCGGCGTTCTCGGCGGGCTGCTCGAACTTCCAGCGGTGCAACCGTTCGCCGCCTTCGCCGAGCGGGTTCTCCAGGCTCTGGTTGGGGCCGGCCGCGTAGCCGTCGGTGGAAACGGTGATGTCACAAGTCACTGCCGTCATTGGTGTTCGCTCCTGTTGGGGTGTTCGCTCCTGTTGGCCGGCGCCACCCGCACGACGGTCGTCGGGTGCGTAACTCAGACGTTCACGGCTGCGGGAACCACATTGGACGGCACCGGTTCGTGCCGCAAGTAGTTCCGGGCGAACCGGCCGCTGCCCGCGGTGAGGGAGCGCAGCTCGATCGCGTACCGCAGCAGCTCGGCATCCGGAATCTCGGCGCTGATCTCACTCTGCCCGTCGCCGACCGATGTGGTTCCGGTGGTGTGGCCGCGCCGGGTGGACAGGTCGGTCATCACCGGGCCCACATAGGCATCCGGCACGCTGATCGTCACCGTGGAGACGGGTTCGAGCAGCTGGATGCGGGTGGTCGCGGCGGCCTCCCGCACCGCCAGCGCCCCGGCGGCCTGGAACGCGGCATCCGACGAGTCGACGCTGTGCGCCTTGCCGCCCACCAGCGTCACCCGCACGTCCACCACCGGGAACCCGGCCGAGACGCCCCGCTGCAACTGGGCGCGCACGCCCTTCTCCACCGAGCCGATGTAGTGCCCGGGCACCACGCCGCCGACCACCCGGTTCACGAACTCGATCCCCGCCCCGCGCTCAAGCGGTTGCACTTCGATGTCGCAGATGGCGTACTGGCCGTGCCCGCCGGACTGCTTGACGTACCGGCCGCGGGCGGCGGCGGGCTTGGCGAAGGTCTCCCGCAGCGGGGTGATCACGTCCACGGTCTGCAGCTTCACGCCCTGGCCGCGCAGGCGGTCGAGCACCACCTCGGCGTGCGCCTCCCCCATGCACCACAGCACCAGCTGGTGGGTTTCGGGGTTGCGTTCCACCCGCAGCGTCGGGTCGACCGCGGCGACCTTCGCGAGGTTCTTGGCCAGGGCGTCCTCGTCGCCGTGCGCGGCTCCCTGCACCGCCACCGGCATCAGCGGTTCCGGCATCTCCCAGGCCGACACCAGCACTGGCGCCTCCCGGTCGGAGACGGTGTCGCCGGTCTCCGCATCCGTCAGCCGGGTGAGCGCGCAGATGTCGCCGGCCACACAGCTCGGCACCGCCCGCAGCGTGGCGCCGAGCGGGGTCTGCAGGTGGGTGAGGCGCTCCTCGCTGTCGTGATCCTGATGACCCCGGTCGGTGAGCCCGTGGCCGCCGATGTGCACAATCGAGTCCTCCCGCAGGGTGCCGGAGAACACGCGCACCAGGCAGACCCGACCGAGGAACGAATCGATGGTGGTGCGCACCACCTCGCCCACCAACGGCCCGGCCGGGTCGCAGGTGAGCGGTTGCGCCGGCGTGCCAGCGAGGTCCGTCACCGTGGGCAGCGCGCGTTCCAACGGCGACGGGAACGCCCGGATGAGCATCTCCAACAACTCGGCCACACCCACCCCGGTCTCCGCGGAGGTGACCAACACCGGATAGAAGGACCCCCGCACCACGGCGATTTCCAGGTCGGCGATGAGGGCGTCGAGGGCGATCTCCTCGCCTCCGAGATAGCGGTCCATCAGCGTTTCGTCTTCGCTCTCGGCGATGATCCCCTCGATCAGGGTGGCCCGCGCCGACTCCGACCCGGCCCGTTCCGCCGGGGTCGCCGATCGGCGGGCGGGGGTTGCGGATCCGGCGCTGTAGTCGGAGACGCTGCTCGACAGCAGGCCCAGCAGGCCCGTGATCGCCCCGTTGCTGCGGACCGGCTCGTACAGCGGCAGCACCGACGCACCGAAGTTCTCCTGGCACGCCGCGAGCACCGCCTCGTAGCCGGCCCGCGGATGGTCGACCCGGTTGATCACCACCGCCCGGGGCATGCCGATGCGCTCGCATTCCGCCCAGAGGGCGGTGGTGGCGGCATCGACACCGTCGACGGCCGAGACCACGAACAGCGCCGCATCCGCCGCCCGCAGCCCGGCCCGCACGTCGCCGACAAAATCGGCGTAGCCCGGGGTGTCGAGCAGGTTCACCTTGACGTCCTCGATCTGCAGCGGCAGCACCGACAACGCCACCGACCGTTGCTGGTGGACCTCGGACGGGTCGGAATCGCTCACCGTGTTGCCGCCGACGATCGTGCCCATGCGGGTGATGGCGCCGGTGGCCGCGAGCATGGCCTCGGCAAGCAGGGTCTTACCGGCGCCGGAGCGGCCGACCAGGGCGACGTTGCGGATCTTCTCCGGATGCGTGGCCTGTGTGCCCGGCGACGCGGAGGCCCGGCGCAGGTCGACGCCGCCCCGCCCCGGAGCCTTCGGTTCCTGTGCGCCTTTACCCGTCATGAGCAGCTCCCGACGTCGTTGTCTCGTTCCGCAGCGTTGTAACCGATTTGACCCCAGACCCGGGCGCTCGGCAAGGGCCGGGTGCGGCTGCGCGCAACGGCGCCGCACCCGCGCTTCTCGTTACGCGGGTCACGCGCCGCTTCGCGGATGGCGCGCCACGCGCGTACCGGCGCCGCACCCGCGCGGCCCAACGCGGGTCGGGCGCCGCTGCGTGCCTGCGCACGCTCAGCCGCGCAGCAGCTCCGTGAGCGCATCCAGCACCGGCAGCTGCCCGCGCACGAGTTTCACCCGCGCCTCGGCCAGGCCCACCCAGCGCGCGTCGTCGATCTCGGGGAACTCCCGCAGGGTGCCCGACCCGGGCGGCCACTCCACGGTGAAGGTGTTGCTCTGCACCCGCTCGGGCGCGAAATCGGCCTCCGCCGAGAACACCGTGACGACCTTGCCCGAGGGCTGACGAAACTCGCCGAGCTCCGCGTACTCGACGTCCGGCGGCGGCTGCCCGATCTCCTCGGCGAACTCCCGCCGGGCCGCCACGAACGGGTCCTCTCCCGGCTCGTACTCCCCCTTGGGGATCGACCAGGCGGCGGCGTCCTTCCGCGCCCAGAATGGGCCGCCCATGTGGGCGATCCACACCTGCGGCTCCGACGCATCCGCTCGCCGGTACAGCAGGATGCCCGCGCTACGCACCACCATCGCGAGCTCAGGCCGCCGGCGCGCGGCGCACCGGGGCGAAGGTGTCCGGCTTGTCGGGGCGGAGGAACTCCACGATGAGGTCGCGGCACAGGTCGGGTTTCTCCACGAGCACACCGTGCGAGGCGTGCGGCACAACCGCAAGCTCGCCGGCGGGCAGCGCACGGTAGAGCTCCACGATGTGTTCGAGCGCCATATCGTCGTCGTCGCCGACGAGCACCAGAACGGGCAGCTCGATGCGGGCGAGGTCCGCCGGCGTCAGCGTGGGACCCGTCTTGTGCATCCGGTTCAGCTTCTCGGTGATGACGACGAAGTGCTCCCGGCCATCCGGCGAGACCTCGGCGTACGCGTCGACCATGAACTCCGGCACGTCGGCGTTCAGCGTGTCGGCGGGCCAGCCCGCCAGCGAGTAGACACCGGAGACGAACACCAGGTGAGAGATCAGATCGGGTCGCCGCACCGCCGCGAGGAGCGCCACAACGGCACCGTCGCTGTAGCCCAGAAGCGGCGCAGGGCCACTGGTGTGCTGCTCCAGAAAACGGATGGTGTCATCCGCCATCCCCTCGAAGGTCATCGGTCCGTCGGCGTCGGGGGTGCGGCCGTGCCCACGCCGGTCGGGCGCGAGCACCCGATACTGCTCGGCGAAGCGCTCGATGATCGGCGTGAGCGCGCGGGCATCAGTGCCGCCGGGATGCAGCATGGTGAACACCGGGCCCACCCCGAACTCCACGAACTCCAGGTCGGCGGGGTCTTTCGGTGACTGCTCCACGGCATCCTCTCGCTCGGTGCGGTCGTTCCTGCAACCCTGGCCGGGCGGCGCGGCGGTTGCAACCCACGAACCACCGTTGCGCCCACACCCCCGGGGCGGGGTGTGGGCGGCGGTGCTACTTGTTCTTGGCCTCGAACCAGACCTGGGTGAACCCGCCGGCGGCGATGAACACCTTGCCGCTGCGGTCGTTGCCCTTGCCCTTGTTCGTGGCGGCAACGGGCTGACCGGCGGCGTCGTAGGCCTGCTGCACGAGCTGCTGCCCGCGCGGCACGTCGACCCGACGCTGGGTGTCGGTCACGTCGGCGCTCACGTACAGCGTCGAGTCGCCGGCCGCACCGGTCACCGCGACGGTGGAGATCAGCGGCTGCAGCAGCAGCGCGTCGATCTGCGCCGCGCCATCCGTGGTGCCGACCACCCGGGTGGCCTTACCCGGCAGGGTCGTGGGCAACGGCAGCGGCAACAGCTGGCCGGGCGCCTCGGTGATGCCCTGCGCACCCGCGCCGCCGTTGGCCGTGGTTCCCAGCGGCTGGGTCTTGCCCGAACCGGACTGGCGCACACCACCGGTCCACGTCGTCGTACCCGACTCATCCTCGACCTGGTTCACGATCGGATGCACCCGGCGGGCCTGATCGTCGGCCGGCACGGTAATGCTCACCCGGCCGCCGGCGGCCAGATCCACATAGGCGCCGCCGGACCAGTTCGCTTCACCGGTCCAAGCCGATTCGGGAGTGACCACCGCACCACCGGTGACCACGCCGCTCTCGGCTTCCACCACACTGAGTCCGTGGGTGGCCACCGTGGTGTCGATGCCCAGCGCCGCGGCCTTGAGGTCGGGGTGCGCGTCCAGCGTCAGCATCGAGAACAGCGCGTGGATGGTCGACTCGGCACCCGAGTTCGGGTTCACCCGGCCGTCCCGCTCGATGCCGTCAATCGCCGTTCCGGTGGCCGGGTCGTAGGCCGGCAGGCCGCTGCGGTTGGCGCCGAAGTACCAGCCGGCGGTGATGGCCGCGATGTTCAGCAGGCCAGGAGCGTCGGCGGCATCCGCCGTGTCCACCAGGCTCTGCAACCGGGAGTCGACGCCGTAGGCGATCTGCGCCTCACCGGGGGTCGGCGACCAGGCGTTGTCCGGTCCGCCCGCGGCCAGCAGCTGGGGGGTGAACTGGGCGGTGTCCTGCACCGCGGCGGTGAGCAGGGTCGGGTCGCCCAGCGCCACGGATGCCGATGCCACGGCCGCCGGGGCCAGCCCACCCCAGGCGTGCCAGAGGCTGGGCGAGTGGGTCCAGGGCATGATCGCCCCGAAGGGCCAGTCCCCGCTGGCACCCTCCACCGTCGACATGGCCGCGATGCCCTCACTCAGCCGCGCGAGCGCGGTGCGGGCGGTGTCCGCGGTCGCGCCGGTGGGCCCGGCCTGCTCGTAGGCGGCGAGGCCGAGGACGGCCTCGGCCGACGCATCCGCCCCGTCGGCGATCAGCCAACCGGGCACCTCGTCGCCGTCCGCGATGTCATACGTGCCGTACTCCCCCAACGACTGCCGGTTGAGGGCGGCCAAGCTGAGGTCGAGACGGTCTTCGAGGAACGCGGCGAACTCCGGGTCGTCGTCGACGAAAGCGGCGTACCCCTCACCGAGGGCCCACACCGTGCGGGCAAGCCAGTACGACTCGGCCGAGTCGCTCGGGTCGGGCAGCTCCACGGGCTCGGCGCTGGGGTTCAAGGTGCCGTCGACCTGCTGCCAGAGCACCACGTTGCCGGCGTTGGGGCCGTCGGTGGTCTGCAGGTACGCGAGCGAGCGCAGGGTCTGGAAGGCGTGCTCGCGGCTGCTGCTGTCGCCGGTCTGCTGCCAGTGCCGCAGGTACACCACGGCGGCGCGGGAGGTGTCGTCGGCGTTGAAGGCACCCTGGCTGTAGTAGCCGGTGGCCGGGTCGAGGTCGCCGCCGCCGATGCGGGCGTAGCTGCCGTCGTCATTCTTGTCGGCGTAGGTCCACGGGGCTTCCACCACCGGGTCCTCGGCCTGCTGGTAGGTGGTGTGCCCGGCGATCTGCGACAACGGCACCTCGGCGAGCAGGAAGTTGAGGTGAGCGAGATTGGTCAGCGGGGCGGATGGGGCGGGTGCCGCAGGAGCGGACGGCACGCTCGCACCGGTGGCCGTGACCGCCGAAGCGGGGGCGACGCCGAGGGCGCCAACACCGACCAGCGCAACCGACAGGGTCGCGGCCAGAGCGAATCGGCCCGCCCGGAAGCGGGGAGGTGGACAGGAGTCTGATCGAACATCGTTGTACGTCATCCTGCTACTAAACCGGTTAAGTTCGGCGTCGTCAAGAGTTATCCTCAGCTTCTCACCCCAGCCTGGCCCAGTTTGGCGAGTCCCGAGGCTCGGCCCACGAGCGAAAGCGGGCCAGTCATAGTGCTGGTCGGAGCGGCTATCGTGCGGGCTGCGGAAGCGGCCTGGTGCCGAAGTAGGCGGTGAGCAGCAACACCAACGCCGAGCAGGCCAGCAGCCCGTCCAGAATGCCGGCCGGCAGCATGAAGACCATCAGCACCATGGTCACCACACAGTTGATCACCGAGAGCGCCAGCCCCCACAGCCGGTTGCGGAGCACCCCGATCGCCCCGACGATGCGGGTGATGCCGAAGACCCCGCTCAGCACCATCATGTCCACCAGGTGCTCCTGGAAGAACGGCACGTTGAACGAGAAGTACTGCCCCACCGTGTCAAAGTCGACACCGAGCGCCAGGAGCGGGACGAGGGCGACGAACACCCCGACTTCCATCAGCGCCCCGTGCATGAGCATCAGCACGGCGGCAGCGCGGTAACGAATATTCAGTGTCCCCATGCTGGCAGCCTAGGGGCAGGACAGCGAGCCGGCGGATGCGCCGACACGATATGCACAAGAACCCTTGCGCAATGCTTCTTGTTCTTATAGTGTCGGCACCATGACTCCCCGCGATACCCCGCGCACCACTCTCACGTCGGCAACCTCGATGCGGGTGCTCGCGCATCCGACCCGGCTGCGACTGCTCGGCCTGCTGCGCGAACACGGCCCGCAGACCGCCGCGCAGCTGGGCGACATCGTGGACGAAGCGCCCGGCACCATCAGCTACCACCTGGGCAAGCTGGCCTCCATCGCCCTGATCGAACCCGCCGCGGCGCAGAGCAGCGACCAGCGGGAGCGCTGGTGGCAGGCCACGACCGCGCTCACCAGCTGGGAACCCGCCGACCTGCTCGACGACCCCGACAAGCTCGCGGCGTCGGCCGGCCTGCAGAAGTCCATCGCCCAGGCCTATGCCGCCCGGTACACCGACTACATCGATGCGACGCCGGCCCTGCCGCGCGAGTGGGTCGCCGCCGCGGCCAGCAGTGACCGCAGCCTGCGGCTCACGGTCGACGAGCTGACCACCATGCGCGCGGAGCTCGAGGCCCTCACCGACCGCTGGCTCGACACCAGCGCCGGGCACGACCCGGAAGCCGCCGACGGCGCCGAACCCGTGGTGCTGGTCTACCAGGCCTACCGCCGGCCGTGATCGGGGCGAAGCGCACCTCGACGCGTCTGGCGACGCGTGTGACGCAGAACACCGCGGAAGCTCCCCCGCGCGACCGACGCGCCGCCGGCTCGCTCTCGGCGCTGTTGGCCGCGCACGCGATCTCGCAGACGGGCAACGTGGTCACCGCGTTCGCGATCCCGTTCTACGTGCTCGGCCTGGGCGGATCGGGTGTGGAGGTGGGCGTCGCCGCGTTCTTCGCCACCGCCCCGATCGTGATCGGCGGCGCGCTCGGCGGGGTCGTGGTCGACCGGGTCGGCCACCGCCGGGCGGCCATCGTCGCCGACCTCGTCAGCGGCGTCACGGTGCTGGCCGTTCCGGTGCTCTCGCTCACGGTGGGGCTGCCGTTCTGGGCGCTCCTGATGCTGGTGTTCGCCGGCGGCCTGTTCGATACCCCCGGCCAGACGGCACGCCGCATCATGCTGCCCGGCCTCACCGCTCGGGCCGGCGTGCGGCTCGAGCAGAGCGTGGGTCTGCTCGACGGCTCGGAGCGGTTCGCCAAGCTGATCGGCGCCTCGATCGCCGGGCTCCTTGTGGCCCTGGTGGGGCCGATCGCGGCGCTGTTCGTGAACGCGGCGACCTTCGCGGTCTCGGCACTGCTCACCTGGGCGTTCGTGGGCGCCGCACCCGGCGCATCCGCGGCATCCGCACCCGCCGGCGCCGTCGCATCCGCCGGCGACGCACCCGGCGACGCAGCACCCGGCGATGCCACCGGCGGTGTCGTCCCGGACCGCTCCGACGCACCCCGTACCTCCTACTGGGCCGATCTGGCCGAGGGGTTCCGGTTCGTAGTGCGCGACCCGCTGATGCGGCTGATCGTGGCACTGGTGCTTGTCACCAACCTGCTCGACGCCGCCCGCGGCTCCACCCTGATGCCGCTGTACGCCAATGACCGGCTCGGCGGCGCGGCCGCACTCGGTCTGCTCGTGGCCGTGATGGGCGGATGCGCCCTTATCGGCAACGTCGCGTTCGGCTTCGTCGCCCACCGGGTGCCCCGCCGGGTGACGTTCGCGGCGTGCTTCGCCCTGGCCGGCGGGCCGTCGAGCGCCGCGTTCGCGCTCGGGGCGCCGCTGCCGGTGTTGGTGGCGGCGACCGCACTGTCGGGCCTGGCCGCGGGCGCGATCAACCCGATCCTCGGCACGGTCGAGCTGGAGCGGGTGCCGGAGCACATGCGCGGCCGGGTCTTCGGCCTGATCAACGCCGGCGCCTGGGCCGGGGTGCCCTTCGGCGCCCTGCTCGGCGGGATCGCCGCGGACACCATCGGCTTGTCGCTCGCATTCGGCATCATCGCGGTTGCCTACACCCTGATCACCCTGAGCCCCCTGACGGGTGGGTCGTGGCGGCAGATGGAGCGGCACCCGGCGCCGCGTGCCGCCGGCACGGGTGCCGCCGATACGGATGCTGGCGACGGCGAGCATCCGCCCCACTGACTTGCCGGAAAGTGCCCCTTCACGGCAGCCGAAGGGGCACTATGCGGCAACTCACGAAGACCTGCCCCACTGACTTGCCAGAAAGTGCCCCTACAGGGCATCCGAAGGGGCATTTTGCGGCAACTCGCGAGCGGGTCGCCCGGGTCAGACGGTGATGTCGGCCAGCGGCGGGAACTCGGGGTGCAGTTCGTCGCCGTGCGGGGCCAGTTCCAGATAGCTCAACCGGTCGCCGTCGATGAAGAGCAGCAGCGACGCATCCGGATGCCCCGCGCTCAGCACGACCCGGCGCCCGCCTGCCGGAGTGTAGCCGTGCGCGTTTTCGATGGTGATCGACGGGCAGGTGCCGCAGGCGCACCTGTCGCCCGCGCGGGCGGTGGCCACCTGCGCCAGCCACTGCTGCCGCGCCTCGTACGAGACCGGCGGGTCGTCGGCGAAGACGCCGGCGTGCTGGACCATGAAGGCCAGCGTCTCGCGCTCGCGGTTGGTCAGCTCTCGTCCCATGGTGTCCACAGTAGGGCGGCGAGATGAACGCGGGCACGCGGCCGCGTCAGTTCGGCGCATCCAGCCGGTCGAAGCCCGCGGCGATGGCCCGCACCGCTCGGATGTGGTCGTCGAACGCCTGCCGGCCGGCGCTCGTGAGACGCAGCCAGGTGATGCGGCGGGAGTCGCCCCGTTTGTCTGACGCGAGCTTCTGGACCGAGACATACCCAGCCTCACTCAGCGACTTCAGGTTCTTGGACAGCGTCGCGTCGCTGACGCCGAGCGTGTCGCGGAGCACCGCGAAATCCAGCTCATCGACGGAGCGCAGCAGCCCGCAGATCCTCAGCCGGAAGGGTGAGTGGATGGTCTCGTTGAAGGCTCCGTCATCGGTCACGGTCGAGGTTCTTCCGCATCGAGGAGAAGATGACGCGGGTGAGCCACATCACGAGCCCGAAGGCAGCCGCGGCCGGGGCCACGACCCACCAGTGCAGGTCCAAGGACACCAGACCGAGAGCGACGCTGTAGAACACGAGTGTGCCGATCACCGCGCCGGCCAGAGCGAACCACGCCTGGGCCCCGAACCCGGCGAACTTGATGCCGGTGATCCGGCGGCTGGCGTAGACCATGACGATGCCGACGACCAGGGCCGTCGTCACGAACCCCGTCCCGGGACGATCACCGGGAAGCGCCGGAATCAACACGTAAAGGCCCGCGATCACGCCAAAGCCGGGTGCGAGCCAGCGGGGCGCCTGGGTGCGCTGCGCCAGTCGTGCGCGGTCTGCCTGCAGCTCGCCCAGGATGTCGGCCGCAGCTCGTGACTCGTTCGGGTCGCCCGATGCAATGTCGTTTTCCATAACAGAAAGTCTATAAGTGACTTTCCAAGAGTGCAAGCAACCATTGCGGGCCCGCGATGACTGCTGTGTTCGGCGGGCAGAGTTGCGCCGACGGCCCGGTGTGGCCGGTGTGGCTCAGCGCAGGCGCCGACGCAACCGCACCGTCACCTCGTCACCGATCCCCTTGCCGAGTCGTTTGCGGATGCCCGCGTTCAGCGAGATCATGTGGCCGCCGCGGCCGGTGACCATCATGCCCACGTTGTCCATCTCGACGTCGTCCACCGTGGCATCCACTCGCACCGACCGTTTGGTGTCGAAGAAATCGGCCGATCCCGGCATCTCCACGCACTCCCAGATCTCGCCCTTCACGTCGACGCCGATCGTTGTGGTGAACATGTGGTTCAGCGGCTGGGGAAAGTCGGTCATCACGTCTCCATCTGATGGTTGCGGTGGTCAGGCGTTGGTCGGCGGATGCTCCGCCACGCAGAAGAGATTGCCTTCCGGGTCGGCGAGGGTGGTCCACTGCACGTGCGGGTACTCCTCGAGAACATCCCACCGGTAGCTGGCGCCGAGCCCGACCAAGCGGTCGACCTCAGTCTGCCTCGAACCCCACGGCACCGTGAGGTCGAGGTGCGATGCCTGGTGCTCCGGGCGCGGGGCCGTGCGGGGCTGGAAGAACATCGCGAAGCCGCCCGGCATGGCGGGCGGCAGGTAGACGCTCTCACCGCCGGGCGCGGGGGTGGCGCCGGTCGCGGCGGACCAGAATGCGGCGAGCGCGGTGGGATCATCCGCCTCGAGGTTGAACGCGCCGAGGGTGATCTGGTGAGCAGTCATGGTCGCGACGCTAGCAGCCACGTGCGACACGTGGGGTTGCGCGCGAGGGCGGGGTGCACGCCGCTGCGCGGCTAGCGCGCCACCCCGATTGGGTGGGAGCGGGCGGGGTGCGCGCGAGCGCGGGGTGCGCGCCGCTTCGCGGGTGGCGCGCCACGCGCGCAACGGCGCCAGACCCGCGCTCGGCCCGAGGCGTGGTCTCGCGGCGCCGACTGCCTGGGCCGCAGACTTCCTCAGTCGCCTTTGGGCGCATCCGGTGCGAGGATGCCGCGCCCACGTCGGAGAGCCGTCACGATGAGCACCAGACCAACGGTCGCATGCACCGCACCGATCACGACCCACGAGAGCGCCGCATCCACTTCGGGCAGGAACACCACCGCGGCCGCGTTACCCAAATGGAACCCGCCGTGCACTCCCACTGCAGCCCAGAGCGAGCCGGTCCAGACCAGCAGGCCCACCGCTAGGAGTGAGAACCCGAACGGCAGCGCCAGGTAGAGCAGGCGTTCGATCGCGGATTCCTGCCCGCCGTTGGAGGCCAGGTGGATGACGGTGAACGACAGTGTCGTCACCGCGATCGCCAGCCACGGCCGGGAGCGCAGCGTGGACAGCAGCCAGCCGCGAAACAGGAGTTCTTCGGGGATGGCCTGCAGCAGGAACGCCTGCGACACCAGCGCCACCAGGCTGAAGGCGACGGGGGCCGTGCCGATCAGGTCGGCCTCGTCCGCCAGCGGACCGGTCGCCGGCAGCAGCGCCACCACGGCGAAGACGAGCCCGCCAGCGATGATGATGGCCAGCATCAGCCACCCGGTCGAGCTCCTCGTCCACCGCCACCCGGCGTCGCTCATGCGGCGGCGCTCGACAACGCGCATCCACCCCCACACCAGGAGCACCACGGCGCCGAGCATGCCCACCTGCAGAAGCACGAAGAGGGTCAGCGACGCCGGCGTCTCCTGCGCCATCACCTCGGCGAGCGCCGGAACCAGGGCGAGCAGCGAAGCCAGTCCGCCGACCAGAAAGTTCGCACCGAACAGCATCACGATGGCGGCCACGCAGCGCACCAGTATCCCCAGCGGACCGACCCCCAACCGGGGTGTCGACGGCGGCTGGTGACGGGCGGTGGTGGTCTCGAGTGTGTCCATGCTCGGCAGGCTAGAGCGCCCGGCCGTCGCGGCGCCGCCGCCCGTGGTCACGCGTTTCGGTGACGAGGGTCACGCGCTGAGCAGCGCAACCGTGACCCGGGTCACGTCCGCCACGAGCCGACGGTGCCTACTCTGGGACCATGGCTCCTCATTCGCGTCGTCGCACCCGGTTACTCGACTGGACTGCCGCGGTCGGGCTCGCCGGACCGACGTTGGTCTTGCTGTATAGCTTCGACCTGCGCCCGCCCGCGGCTTCGTGGGGGTTGTTCGCCGTCATCATCGTCTCCATCGCCCTGTGGACGCTCTGGCGTCGAGCGCCCCGCCTCGAACGGGTCGCCGCCGTCTTGTTCGCCCTCTCCGCGGTCGGTTGCCTCGTACTCAGCGATGGCCCACTTGCGTTCGGCATTGCCTGGGTGGCCTGCCTGGTTCTCGCACGCACCTTCGGCGCCCTCGCGGCCATCGGCTACACCGCGGCCCTCTGCATGAACGTGGCCGTACTTCATATCCTGACCGGCAGCTCCGATGAGCGGATCGTGATCGAAACGGTCTCCACCGCCGTGCTCGCCGGTTTCGGCACCGCCTTCGCCCTGGTGCTGCACGACGGCGAGCGGGTCGAGCGGGAACGCGAACGCCTCAGCGTCGAACGGGAGCTAAACCTCGCGCGTCTGGCTCAGGCCAACGACGAGTTGGAGCGCCGGCTCGGCACCGAACACGACCTTGTACTGGCCCAAGAACGCGAACGCACCGCCCGCGAACTGCACGACGGCCTCGGCCACCGGCTCACGGCGGTGGGGCTATCCCTCGAATACGCCGAGCGCATGCGTGAGCGCGATCCCGACAGTGCCTGGTCGGAGGTCTCCCGGGCGCGCGCCACCGTGAGCGACGCCCTCGACACCATGCGCAAGGTCGTGCGCGCCATGCATCCGGTCGAGCTCGGGGCCATCGGTGGCACGGATGTCTTCACCGCGATCGCGGAGGCGTTCCGCTCCTCCGGCCTGGACATCACCGTCAGCATCGACGGTGACCGGGAACTTTCTCACGAACACTCCCTGCTGCTGGTGCGTTTCGCGCAGGAAGGCCTGACCAACGTCGTCCGGCACGCCGACGCGAATCGGGTCGACCTGCGCGTGCACGCCCGGCCCGACGGTGTGGAGGCCACGATCGAGGACCACGGCAGCCGGCCGGCCGACGCCGTCGCCGTGGGTTTCGGCCTTCGCTCGCTGCGCGCCCGAGCGGAAACCCTGCGCGGGTCGCTTGACGCGCACCCTACGCCGGATGGCTTTCTGCTGCGGATGGTGCTGCCCGCCGACGTTCAGCAGATGGTGCCGGCATGAGCCGCATCCGGGTGCTGGTGGTCGACGATCAGGAACTTCTCCGCCGTGGCTTGCGCATGCTGTTGGAAACTGAACCCGACATCGACGTGGTCGGCGAGGCCGAAGACGGCCGGCATGCCCTCGCCATGATTCCCACCACCACTCCCGACGTCGTGTTGGCGGATGCCCGGATGCCGGTGCTCGATGGACTCGGCTTGGTCGCCCGGTGTGGCACCGATCACCCGGGGCTACCGGTCCTGGTGCTCACCACCTTCGATGACGCCCTGCTCGTGCGGTCGATGCTCAGCGCAGGGGCCGCCGGGTTCCTGCTCAAGGACGTCTCCACCGACGTACTCGCCCAGGCGATTCGGCAGGTGGTGGCCGGTGGGCTGGTGATCGACCCTCGGGTGGCGCGTGCAGCCGTGCAGCTGCCCGCCACCCACGCAGTCTTGCCGCAGCTGTCACCGGCCGAACGCGCGGTCGCCCAGCTCGTGGCCGTCGGGATGCCCAACTCCGAGATCGCCGATCAGCTGCAGCTGGCGCACGGCACGGTGAAGAACACCGTCTCGGCGCTGCTGCGCAAACTGGATGCCCGGGACCGTACCGCGCTGGCGCTGCAACTGGCGCGAGAGCTGGAGGCAGGGGCGCGGTCGGCGACATCCACGTAGCGGTAGGGCCGCCCGGACGGGACCGGCTGCGCGGCGGCATGGCGCGAGCGCGGGCCGCGCGCCGCTTCGCGGGTGGCGCGCCACGCGCGCAGCGGCGCCTGACCCGCGGTCGGCATCCGCCTGCCCGCCCGGGCATCGGCGAGGGGTCATTAGGATGACCTAACCAGGAACTTTGCGGCCCGCCGCCGCCACCCCGCCACCCCGCACCGCGCAGCCCGCAGCCGCAGCCCGCGCCCGCACCCGACACAGAAACACGCACGGACCCCCATGACCTTCGCCACCGCCCCGTGCCGCCCTCGATGACCGCGCGCCGCCGCTGGTCCCCGCCCCTACTGTTGCAGGCGCCCGCCGAGCCGATCCGCACCCGGCCACTGAAGATCGACGCCCGCACCACCCCCGCCCGGTTCACCCTGCGCGTGATCGGCGGCGCCAAACGGTACACCGTGCCCGCGGCCACGCTCGGCGTGGTGCATCAGCTCGGTGAGGCCCTCGTGCCGGTGCTGATGGGGCTCTCCATCGAACGCGCCGTCACCACCGGCGACCCGCGCCAACTGCTGCTCTGGCTCACCTTGCTCGCCGCGGACTTCGCGATGCTGTCCTTCTCCTGGCGGTTCGGCTCCCGCATCGGCGAGCTCGGGATGCTGGCGGTGCAGCACCGGCTGCGCAGCACCATCACCGAGCACCTGTTGCGCGCCCACCCGGGCCAAGCCGCCGCGGTGCCGCCCGGGGTGGCGCTCTCGCTGGCCACCTCCGACGTGAACCGGCTGTCGTATGCCGTGATGATCGGCATCTACCCGGTGGGCCAGTTCGCCGCGGTGATCTTCGGCGGCGCCGTGCTGCTCTTCCTCTCCTGGCCGCTCGGGCTGGCGATGCTGCTCGGCGCCCCGCTGCTGCTCTGGATCACCGACCGGGCCGGCGCGCCGCTGCGCCGCCGCAGCGGAGCCGAGCAGGAGACCGCCGCGGCCGCCGCCGGCGAGGCCGCCGACCTGATGGCCGGCTACCGGGTGATCCGGGGCCTCGGCGCCGAAACCGAAGCCGCCGTGCGCTACCGCCGGGCCAGCCGCACCGCGCTCGCCAGCACCCTGCACGCCCGCCGGGCCGAGGGTGTCTTCTCCGGGTCGATGGACCTGGTCACCGGCCTGTTCCTCACCGCGATCGCCGTCGCCGCCGCCCTGTTCGCTCTCGCCGGCGAACTGAGCCTGGGCGAGCTGATCACCGTGATCGGCCTCACCCAGTTTCTCGTCGCCCCGCTGCAGAACGTGGCCAAGACCGCCGGCACCCTCTGGGCCTCCGGCGCCGCCTCCGCCGAGCGGCTGCTCACCCTGCTGCGAGCGGATGACTGGGCCGAGCCGGCCGGCACCCGCACCGACCCCGAGACCCCCGGCACCACCGCCGACCGTTCGGCCGCCCCCGCGACACCTCTCACCGAACCGGCCGCCGGCATCCGCTCGGCCGCGCTTGTCGACGGCATCGCCGCCGGCGAGATCGTTGCCCTCGCCATCGACGGCGGCAGCGCAGTGACCCTGCTGGCCGGCCTGCGTCAGACGCATCCGACCGCCCTGATCGTGCCGCACGCGGCCCACCTGTTCGCCGGAACCGTGCTCGACAACGTGGCACTGCCGCTCGTGCCGCCGCACCGGGTGCAGGCGGCCCTGCTCGCCGCCGGCTGCGACGAGCTCGCCGAGGTTCTCCCGCAGGGTCACGACACCCCGGTGGGTGAGAACGGCACCGCGCTCTCCGGCGGCCAACGGCAGCGCGTGGCGCTGGCCCGCGCGCTCGCGCAAGACGCCCCGGTGCTGGTGCTGCACGACCCCACCACCGCGGTGGATGCCGTCACCGAGTCCGCGATCGCCGGCCGGCTGCGCGCGATGCGCGGCGACCAGCGCACCCTCATCGTCACCCGCTCCCCCGCCCTGCTCGCCATCGCCGACCGGGTGGAATCCGAAGACGATCTGTACGACGACCTCCTCGCCGGAGCGGGGGGCCGGCGATGAGCGCCGTGGCATCCGGCGACAAGCTGCCGATCGCCGACGGCCGCACCGTGCTCCGCGAGGTCTGGGGCATCCTCTCCCGGCGGTCCTGGCGGCTGCTGCTGCTCGTGCTGGTGCTCGTGGCGGGCGCGGTGGCCGGCCTCGTGTCACCGTTCGCGCTCGGCGCCATCGTCGATGCCGTCAGCGTGGGCCTCGACTCCGGCGACGCCGGCCTGGTCTGGGGGCTCGGTGCGCTCATGGCCGGCGCCGTGATCGTGGGCGCGGTGCTCACCGCGGTCGGCGCCGTCGCGGCGTCCCGGCTGTTCGAGAGTCTGCTCGCCGACCTGCGCGAACGCATGGTGGCCGCCGCGTTCGAGATCCCCCAACACCGGGTGGAGCGGGCCGGCACCAGCGACATCATCTCCCGCGCCGGCGACGACGTCGCCGAGGTGGCCCGGGCCATCCCGAGCGTGGTGCCCGCGTTCAGCGGCGCGCTCGTGACCATCGCGGTGACGGTGGTGGGAATGGCCGTGATCGACGTCTGGTACGCCCTCGCCCTCCTCGTGATCGTGCCCGTGCACGTCTTCGCGGTGCGCTGGTACCTGCGCACCGCCCCGCAGATCTACGCCGGCGAACGCGCGGCCATGGCCGAACGGGCCCAGCACCTGCTCGACTCGCTGCGCGGCATCGACTCGGTGCGCGCCTACGGGCTCGGCGACCGGCACGTCACCGGCATCGCCAGGGCCTCCTGGTCGGTGGTGCGGTTCACCATGCACGCCCGAGCGGTGCAGAACGGCTTTTTCGCCCGGCTCAACTTCGCCGAGTTCCTCGGCATGAGCGGCCTGCTCGTGGTGGGCTTTGTGCTGGTGCGCACCGACGCCGGCACCATCGGCGGCACCACCGCCGCGATGCTGCTGTTCCTGCGCCTGTTCAACCCGATCAACCAGTTGCTCTTCGTGGTCGACGAACTGCAGTCCGCGCTCGCCTCACTGGCCCGCATCGTCGGCGTGATCGGCGCCGTCGACACCCCCACGGATGCCGCTGCCGCGTCCGCGCCCGGCTCCAGCGACCCCGCGCGCCCGCCGGCACCGGCCACCGCTGCGGCGGGTCGAGGGGACGCCGCCGCGGTCGCCGCGGCCGTACGGGACGACGGTGATGCGGCGCCGGCCCTGCGCATCCACGGGGTCAGCCACGCCTACACCGCCGACCACCGGGTGCTCGACGACATCGACCTCACCGTGCGGGCGGGCGAAACCGTGGCGATCGTGGGCGCCTCCGGTGCCGGCAAGAGCACCCTCGCCGCCATCGCCGCCGGGGTGCACACCCCCGTGACCGGCAGTGTGCACCGGCCGGGCCAGGTGGTGTTGGTCACCCAGGAGGTGCACGTCTTCGACACCACCCTGCGCGCCAACCTCACCTTCGCCCGGCCCGGCGCCACCGATACCGAGGTGCTGGACGCCCTCGCCCAGGTGGGAGCCACCCGGCTCGTCACCCGGCTGGCCGACGCCCTCGACACCGCGCTCGGTGCCGGCGGCGCCGCGCTCACCCCCGCCGAAGCGCAACAGCTGGCGCTGGCCCGGGTGCTGCTCGCCGACCCGGCCGTGGTGATCCTCGACGAAGCCACCGCGGAGGCCGGCTCCGCCGATGCCGACCAGCTCGAGCACGCGGCGCGAGCCGTGGGCGCCGGACGCGCCGTGCTCCTGATCGCCCATCGGCTCAGCCAGGCCGCCACCGCCGACCGGGTGGTGGTGATGGAACGCGGCCGCATCACCGAACACGGCAGCCACGCCGAACTCCTGCAGGCCGACGCCGGTTACGCCCGGCTCTGGTCGGTCTGGGCGGAGAACCGCTGATGGAGCTGGTCGGCGGCATCGCGCTCTCGTTCGGGCTCTTTGTGCTCGCGGGGCTGCTGCCCTGGGTGGGCCGGGCCGGGGCCAACGGGTCGCTGCCGCGGAACGACTCGACGGGCATCCGCACGAAGTGGACCACCGCGTCACCGGAGGCCTGGACCGCCGGTCACCGCGCTGCCGCCCCGTTGCTGCTCGCGGCCGGGATCATTGCGGGTGTGCTCGGCCTGCTCGCCATCGTGCTGCCGGCGCTGCTCAGCGCGCGGTTCGGCGTGGCGCCGGCGCTGATCACCGGCGGCGCGGGCTACGCGATCGCGGTTGGGTTGGTGCTCGTGGGGAGAACACGCGCGAACCGGGCCGCGCAGGCGACGCTGCCGCCGACTCCCGCGGACTGAGACCGGTACCCGCAGGGGCGTCGAGTGAATCGGGGCGTCGCCGGCCCGCGCCACCCGCCACGCGGGCAACGCGCCGGTACGCGGGTGGCGCGCCACCCGCGAAACGGCGCCTGACCCGCGCACCCCGCATCCGCCGCCCCAGCCACGCCGGTCGCCAGCCGACGGCGGCGTGCCGCCCTCAGTGCGGCGTCCGGCCCGCACAACCCGCCGCGCGGGCAACGCGCCGGTGCGCGCGTGGCACGCCACCCGCGAAACGGCGCGCGACCCGCGCACGCAGTTCTAGCCCCAGCGTTCCCGGAGCCAGGCCGCCCCGGCGAGCGCCTCCCGGCGTTGAAAGTCCCGCAGGGCAGGCATGTTGGGCGGAGCGGGCTGGCGGGCCTTGGTGAAGAACGAACCGGTGATCGCAGACAGCACCGCGTCGAAGCTGTCGGCCGGCACCCCCGCGAACAGCGGATGCTCCCGCAACAGCGCGTCGGCATCCACCCGTTCGCCGCGCAACCGGGCGTCCAACAGGTAGGTGAGCCCGTCCACCCACCCAGCTCCCACGCAGGCCCAGGGCCAGTCGATGATCCACGCCGACCCGGCCGGGTCGAGGAGCACGTTGTCTGCCCGGCAGTCGAGGTGCACCAGGGCCTCCCCCTCAACCGCGGCGGTCACGGTCTCCGCCACTGCCTGCAGCCGGTCCACGGAGCCCTGCACCCAGTCGGGCAGGTCGCCGACGGCGCCGGCGGCCCGCAGTTCCGCCCAGCCGGCCGCTTCCTCGCGGAACTCGACGGCTGCCCGCGGCAGCGCGCCCAGGGTGTGCACGGGAACGGTCGAGAAGGTGGCGAGCGCGTCGAGCACCGGCCCCACGTCCGACCCGTCGAGGGTCTCGCCGGGGTGGCGTCCGTCGATGTCGGAGAGGATCAACGCGATCCAGTCATCCGTGCGGTAGCTGCCCAGCAGGGTGGGCGCGCGCACCCCCGCGGGCATCGCGGCCATCACCGTGATCTCCCGGTCGTGCAGGTCGTAGGTGCCGGGGTTGCGGTCCCGGTGCACGGCCTTCACAAAGGCCCGGCGGCCAGCGGCCGTCACCACTCGGTCGGCGCTGCCGGGCGAGAAACCGTTGCTCTGACTCACCGCACTCGTCACAGGGCCGCCGAGCAGATTCGCCACAGTTTCCCGCAGCTCCGCGGGCAGTTCGGTCCAGGCCGTTCGACGGTGCTCCGCGTTCCCCATCGGGCCAACCTAGCCGACGCCCGCGTTGGTGCTGATGGGTTTCCACCCGAGCCGGTCGCGACGGTCGGCGCTACACTCGCTGCGCACCAGCGGCCAGGCGGTTCGACCGCTCCCACCGCCTGCCCGCACCACACCGCCTTCTCTTGACCCAGAAAGCAGGTCGCCATGACCATTCCGCGCCTCCTCCTCATCATCGGTCTCGCCGTCGGCCTCTACCTCCTGGGCACCAACGCCGACCGGATGCGCACCAACCAGATCATCCGCAGCGCCCGCGCCGCGTGGGACCACCCCGAGGCCAAGAAAGACCGCTCCCGCCTGCAGAAGCTGGCCAAGCGCAACGCGAAGAAGATCACCAAGGCCATCAAGCCCTGAGGACCACGGAGTCTCAGGCCAGGATGTCGTCCAGGGTGGTGCCGAGCAACCGTGCCGACTCCTGGTACTTGGCCGTCAGCCGCGCGCGGGTCTCCGGGGGCAGGCCGGCCTGCCGGGCCGGGTTCGCGTTGTGCGCGAGGTCGGCGAACTTCACGGTCATCGCCAGCGGGTCGGCGGCCACCCGGGCCATCGACTCGGCGAGGGGCTCGCCGGGGCGTTTGGTCACCGCATCCACGGCCCGCACGATGTGCTCGGCGAAACCCTGGGCGCGCAGGTCGTCGAGGGTCACCACGGTGTCCTCGACCACATCGTGCAGCACCGCCACGATCTTCTCGTCCACACCGGTCACCCGCGCCATCACGCCCAGCGGATGCAGAATATAGTCGGCTCCGAGCTTGTCCACCTGGCCGGCATGGGCCGTCGTCGCCAGCGCCACGGCAGCCTCCAGCCCGCCACGGGCACCGGCCCGAGCCTCTCCCGCGCGCACACCCTGCCCGCCCAGCTCCACCAGATCCGCCGCGGTCAGCCCCGGCCACCCGTGCACGATCCGCAGCCACTCGCCCGGCACCGCCGAGGCACCCCAGCGGGCACCCACCAGCCCGCCGGCGATCGCCGCCACGGTGTCGGTGTCCCGGCCGCCCCGAACCGCGCCCTCCAGCGCCAGCCGCAGCTGGCTCGCATCCGCCGACGGCGCCCGGCTGATCGCCGACCACGCGCCCTGCAGCGCCTGCACCACCCATCCGTTCTGTTCGAAGTAGGCCGGCGGATGCGCGTCCGCCGCGTCGATCAGGCCGGCCCAGCGCTCCCGGCGCGCCGCCGGCAACGCGGCCAGACCCACCCGCACGTCAAGCTCCCCGGTCAGCACCGCGTGCCGGATCGCCAGGCACCAGAGCACACAGGCGTCACCGGCATCCGTCTCGACATGGGTGAGGTCGCTGAGCGCCCGGGCCGCCGCGGCGAGCGCGGCCGGGTCGTCGAGGTACGCCAGCGCCACCGGCGCGGTGCGCATCAGCGACCCGTTGCCGGCGCTGCGGCCGTTCCGGTCATGGTGTTTCCGGGCGGCCTCCCGCACGCCGGCCGCCGTGGGCGCCGCCGCGGTGCCGAGCACGGCGCGCAGCTGAATGCCCACGTCGGGTGCGGTGCGAGCCCAGCTCACCCAGGCGGCCACGATCTCATCGAGCACCCGCTCATCAGAGAGGTCCTGGCCGGAGGCGATGGCGCGGGCGATCGGCACGGCCATCGAGGTGTCGTCGGTCCACTCCCCGGGCGCCCAGTCGAACTGGCCGCCGCCCTTCATCAGAACCTCGGTGCTGCCGGGCAGCGGGGGCCCGAACTCGTAGCCGGCGCCGAGCGCGTCGCCGCAGGCCATGCCGAGGAGAACCCCGGCGGCCCGGTCGGTCTGTGCGGTGGTGAGTGTCATGCCAGCCCCCTCGTGATCGATCCCGATCCCTTCGAACGTACCGCGGCCGGGCCGCCCGCCTCCACCTCAACTCCGCTCGGGGATGGCAGCGGCGAGACCGCGAGCATCCGGCCGGATGGGCGTACCGTGAATAACGGATGCTCCGCACGGCTCGCCCCGATGAAAGGAAACCCATGTCTGACAAGCCCGAACAGCGCGCCCGCGACGTCGTCGACGACGCCGTCACCAAGGCCGGCGACCTCGCCGACCGGGTCGGTGACCGTGTCGAGGACCTGGTCGACAACACCGTCGACAAGGCGAAGGCGGTCTTCAACGACCTCGACGACTCATCCGAGGGCACCGCAACGGCCGCGCGGGAGGCCGCGTTCGACGCCTACGAAGAGGTCACCGAGGCCTACAAGCGCAACCCCGGCAAGGTCATCGCCATCGCGGCGATAGCCGTCGCCGCGCTGGCGGTCGTGGTGTCGCTTCTCGGCAAGCGCCGCTGACCCGCAGCGGGGCCGGATGCTGTGCGGCGCCGCCGCGTCGGCCGGTCAGTCGTCGACGGCGTCGAACCGTTCCCGCGCCCGCTGCACCTCGGGCAGGTTCTCGGTGGTCCAGCGCAGCAGCGCGTCGACGAGCTCATTGAGGGTGTTGCCCACCGGGGCGATCCGGTATTCCACGGCCACCGGCCGCGTCTGCAGCACCACCCGCTCGATCATGCCGTTGCGCTCGAGCCGGCGCAGCGACGCGGTGAGCGACTTCTGCCCGATCGCGGGGATGGCGCGGCGCAACTCGTTGAACCGCAGATTCTTCCCGCACAGCTCATCGAGCACCTGCAGCGACCACTTGTCGAGCACCTGGTCGAGCAGTTCGCGGTGCGGTGCGTCGACCTGGAGGAGGTCGGATCCGGCAGTGGTGGTGTCGTTCATGACACCTAGTCTCGTTGAAGTTCCCTTCGTGCACTAGGTAGACAGGAGATACCACCCATCTCCGACCGAAAGCAGAACCCCATGAGCGTGCAGACCTTCTCCCCCGACAACATGTTCCAGCCCGTCCCGTACCACCACGTCGCCGTCGGCACCGGAACCCGGCACGTGCACGTGGCCGGCCAGATCTCCCGCGACGGCCAGGCGAACCGCATCGCCACCGGCGATCTCACCGGGCAGGTCGCCCAGGTGCTGCGCAACACCGCGCTCGGCCTCGCCGGTGCCGGCGCCACCTTCGCCGACGTCGTGCGGCTGCGTTTCTTCCTCACCCAGGCATCCGCGCCCGACACCCTCGCCCAGTTCATGGCCGGTGTCGACCTCGTCGCCGAGGAGCTCGGTCTGCCACAGCCGCTGCCGCCGGTGTCGGTCATCGGCGTCGACTTCCTCTTCGAACCCGATGTGCGGGTTGAGCTCGAGGCCTACGCCGTTCTCGACTAGTCGACCGACGGCGCTCGGCGGTCAATTTGCGGATGCCATCAGCCTGGTTTACGTTTGTTGTAGATGCAACCATTGCATCGCGATCCGAGGGTAAAGCGGCCCGGTGCTCCCAGCACCGTCGTGACCACTACCCGAAAGTTCGCCCGCCGCACGGGCCGATCAGGCCCTGCGACAACTTCTGCGGATGCGCATGCGTCGGCTGGCCCTGCCATCCGACGCTGTCGGGCATCCGCTAAAGGCCATCTTTGTTCTCGAAAGGAACCACCATGACCAACACCAGCACCGCCACACCCGCTTCCCGCTCGGGGCTTCGCGCCTGGCCGGCCTCCACCTCGCTGGCCCTGCTCGTGCTGCGCCTCGCCGTCGGCGCGGTGTTCATCGCGCACGGCGCCCAGAAGGTGTTCGTCTACGGCCTCGCCGGCACCGGCGGCTCCTTCGCCGACATGGGCGTTCCGCTGGCCGAGATCGCCGGCCCGGTTGTGGGTCTGGTCGAGCTCATCGGTGGGGTATTCCTCGTCATCGGTCTGGCCACCCGCCTGGTGGGCGCGGCCCTGGCCGTGAACATGCTCGTCGCCACCCTGCTCGTGCACCTCTCGGCCGGCATCTTCGCGGCCGAGGGCGGCTACGAGCTCACCCTGGTGCTGGGCGCCAGCGCCATCGCCCTGGTGCTCGCCGGTGCCGGCCGCCTGTCGGTCGACGCGGTGCTCACGCGCCGTCGGGCCGCTCAGGTCTAACCGACACCCGAACGCACTGTGGCCCCGGCGGAGCATCGCCGGGGCCATTGCCGCACCCGCGACCCGAGACCCGAGACCCGCGCCTCGTCGCGCACCCGAGTTCCGCTCCCCCCGTGCACAACTCCGGCATTTTTCCCGCGGCGACCAGCGGATGTCCGTGATTCCTGCCATCCGCCGGCACCCGGCCCGCACCTTGCAGGAGTTATGCATCCCCCGCGCCCGGGTGTGGCGAACCAGGCGGCCACCGCAGTCAGCCTTCGGATGCGGTTCTTTTGAAGAGTCGGTCGAAAAAACCGCGGCGCCGGGGGCTAGGTGGTGCCCAAGCGGCGGCTACTTCAGAGGCCGGCGGCACAGGGGCAGTGGCCGACGACCCAACGGCCGACGGGGCCGGTGCCCGGCGCGGCGGCACCGCGGGCCGGTTCCAGTCCTCACGATAGCCCGTTGCCCGCAGCCCCGGCCAGGTGGCCTTCGCTCGGGCGAGGATCGCCTCCACGGTCGCCTCGTCCGGGGCGTAGTGCACCTTCACCCCGCCGATCGGCAGGTGGGCGATGGCATCGAAGTCCACCGGCCGGGAGCCGTCGACAAGGATGCTCTGCAGCTTCAGGCACGAGGCCAGCACCGACAGGTCCGACACGGGGTAGTCGAACCGGGTCAGCTGGGTCTTCGTTGCCAGGTGGGCGAGCCCGCTGTCGTCGGCGGCCCGGTCGTCACTGGTGAAGGACACGAGCTTCGGTGCGGCAAGGAAGTCGAGGTTTCCGGCCTCCACCCGGTGGAATTCCAGGGTGCGCAACCGCGGCATCCGCGCCAGGTTCTCCACATCGGCGACGGAGACCTCCGACAGGCGCAGCTGGGTGATCTTCGGAAACACGGTCAGGTCGGCGGCGGTGAGACCGGTCACCCGGTGCAGGCTCAGTTCCTTGAGCTTCGGCGCCTCGCTGAGAACCGCGAGCTGGCCGGGCGTGATGTGCATGCCGTTGATGTGCAGCCGGGTGAGGGTGGCGCTCTGCGCGATGAGCGGCAGGTCCGCCGCCGTGAAGGCGCCCTCGGTGATCACCAGTTCCCTCAGCGCCGGGATGCTGAGGATCGCCTCCTTGTTCACCACGGTGCCCGCGGCCACGGGAGCGAGCAGGTCGCGCAGCCCGGGCATCCGGGCGCACAGGGCTAGATCGACGGGCTGGTGCACCTTCTGCAGAGCCAGCATCGACACCGAGGCCAGAATCTTCTCCACCGGAAGGCCGGCGGTGATCTTCTTGGCGAAGTAGCCGCTCCAGAACTCATCGAAAACGGAGTAGTCATCGGTCACTGCGTGCCTCGCGTTCGTCGGAGCCGGATCGGTCCCTTGGCGGTCGACGGGTCGACCACCGAACCCTTCTGCGTGATCTCGATCTCACCGCGGGCCACCATGCGGCGGGCCGCCCGGCGGGCCGGTTCCATCAGGTCACGCCATTCCTCGTCGCCCACCGCCCTGGCCGCCTCGGACGGGCAGATCGTGGCATCCTGCGCCCGAGCATCGAGCAGCGTGGTGATGGTCTCCTCCAGTTGACGGTCGGTCGCGGTGACCCCGTGGGAGCGGCATCCGCTCGAACAGTACTTCACCGACTCCCAGTCGTCGGCCCACTTCGCCCGCCACTCGATGCGACGCCCGCAGGAGGCGCAGGTCTTGTCGGCCTGGGAGCGAGCGTGGTCGGGATCGGGGGTCTCTCGTTTCCGGTGCGCCATGGCTCCTATCCTGCGGGATCGCCATCGTGCGCGCCATCCGAAACGGCGATTGGCGTCCGCACTCCCCGGTAGCCGCGCCGGCGGCCACTAAAAAGGGGATAGTGAGTTTCTTAGTACAAAATCCGCTGGAGCATCCTTTTTTGCGGCCTCTATCCTTCGAAACTCACCAAGCGTGCGGCGCGGGCACCGTGCCGCACGGGTCCCCAGTCTGGAGGCATGCAGATCGAGGTCGTCATCCAGAGCTGGGAGCACGATTGCTGCGGCACGCCGTTCGCGGTGGGCGCTCGGGCCACCTGGCACCTGCAGGCCGTGGCCCCGGAGCTGGGCCCGCCGAGCATGTTCGTGTCGGATGCGCACGATGAGCTCCCGGCTGATGTGCCGCACTGGGACGTCACCGGCACCGTGGCCGCCATTACCGGCATCAGTTACCCGCACATCCCGGTGCCGGGGCAACCCGGCGTGCACAACGCCGACACCGCCGCCCCGACGATGCACGAGCTGCACTTTGTCGACCGCCCCTCCGACACTGACTGCGGTGAGTTCCGGGTCGTCCTCGACCTGCCCGACGGCACACCCCTGCCGTCCTACCTGCTCGGCGCCGAGAGAAGCCGGCAGCTCGACGACGAGGCGCGCACCGCACACCTCAACCGGGAGCGGATGGCCGACCCGGTCGGCACGCTGCTCGAGGCTCTCGCCGACGACGCCCAGCACCGCTACGCGCACCTGGCCCGGAGCATCCGCGGCACCGACCGGTCGGCCCTGACCCTGCAACCGCACCGCACGGATGCCGCGGCGATCAGCTGGTCACGCAGCGGCGACGCCGACACCGATGCCATCACCGTGCAGGTCGGCGACGGCCACTGGAATCTCTCCGCCTCCCCCGCCGACGCCGCCATCGTGCGGGTCTTCCTCGACGCCGCGGTGGCCGGCTCGGTCGAGGAGCATGTCAGACCCGCGGAGGCCCCCGAGCGCCTCGAGACGGAGGTGCTCGCGGCGGATGGCCGGAGTTACACCGCAAGCGTCGAGTTCCGCCCGTTCCGGGCCGCCGGCATGGTCGCGGTGTCTGGACAACTGTTGGCCCGGGTTCAGCGCAGCGAGCACCGGTATGCCCCGTGGGCCCCGTCGCAGTGAGCTAGGCGGCGCCCGTCATCCCCTGCACGCGGGACGCCGCCGGGCTCGTCGGAACGTTGGCATCTCGGCGGCGGTTACGCTCGAACAATGGCATCCCGAACCGCGCACGACCCCCCGGGCAGGGCGCGCCCCGCGGGGCGGATGCCGTCGCCGACCCGTCGCCCCAGCACCCCCAAACGATCCCGCGCGGCGCGTTACGTGCCGATCCTGCTCTTTGTGCTCGGGTATCTCGTGGTCACCGCACTGTGGCCGATCCCGATCTGGGTCGCCGGCATCTACCTCGTCGCCAGCATCGTCTGCTTTCTCGTCTACGCCGTCGACAAGTCGGCGGCCGGGGCCGCGCGCCGGCGGGTGTCGGAGCGGACGCTGCTCACCCTGGGTTTCGTCGGCGGCTGGCCGGGCGCGATCATCGCCCAGCAGACCCTGCGGCACAAGACCCAGAAGGCCAGCTTCCGCAAGGCGTTCTGGGGCACGGTGATGGTAAACCTCGCCGCCTTTGCGCTGTTCGCAACACCCGCATTCGCCCTGCTGACGGAGTGGGTCACCCGCCGCTAAGGGCGCCGGCGCGCCGCGAGCCCGTAGAACCGGGTCGGTCAACTGTCGAATCGGGCCCGGCTCTCTTCGATCTCGGGCCGGTGCCGATGCGTCCAGTCGATGAACGCCTGCACCGGCTCGCTGAGGGTGTCCCCCAAGGCCGTGAGCTCGTACTCCACCCGCGGCGGTGACTCGGGATAACTCGTGCGGGTGACCAGCCCGTCACGTTCGAGGCTGCGCAGGGTGCGGGTCAGCATCCGGTGGGAGATGCCGGGGACGGCCAGCATGAGGTGCGTGAACCGCACCGGCCCGTCATTGAGCGCGCGGATGACACTCATTGACCACCTGTCTCCGGTCATGGAGAAGACATCGCGCACGAGCGCGCGGGAGCCGGGCGCGTGGCAGGGGTCGCCTGCGTCGAGGCCGGGTGTGAAATCGGTGTTCTCCGGCAGCGCTGTCATCCCGGATTCCTTCCCTTCGTGTGCGTCACGCACTTCAAAGTGCCTGACTCGGTGCGGGACTAAATCGGTGGTGGAACCGCTTCCCACTACTGCCAACGTGCGTTACGCACAAATAGTTCCCAAGGAGAAGAACCCGTGACCAAGATCGCCATCATTCTCGGCAGCACCCGCCCCGGACGTAACGGCGCAGCCGTCGCCACCTGGGTGCGCGACATCGCCTCGCGTCGCAGCGACGCCGAATTCGAGCTCGTCGACCTCGCCGATTTCCCGCTGCCGCACCTCGACGAGCCGATGCCGCCGGCGATGGGCGTTTACTCGAACGACCACACCAAAGCCTGGTCGGCGAAGATCGCCGAGTTCGACGGCTACGTCTTCGTGACGCCCGAGTACAACCACTCCACCTCCGGCGTGTTGAAGAACGCGCTGGACTACCTCTACACGGAATGGAACAACAAGGCCGCCGCGTTCGTGAGCTACGGCGGCGTCGGCGGAGCCCGGGCGGTGGAGCACCTGCGGCTCATCGCCTCCGAGCTGCAGCTGGCCACCGTGCGCGCCCAGGTGGCCATCTCCCTGGTCACGGAGTTCGAGAACTATTCGACCTTCACGCCCAACGACTACCTGCTCCCCCAGGTGGACACCATGCTCGACCAGCTCGTGTCCTGGTCGAAGGCGCTCGAGCCGCTCCGCGCCACGGATGACGAAGACCAGGCTGCCGCCTAACCGTCACACGGTGCGCCGGTCAGGCGCCGCCCGGTCGCTGGCATGCCACCGGCCGGGCGGCACCCGACCCGCGCCGGATCAGCGAAGGGGCCTCTTCTGGCAACTCGCGGCAGGGTTTCGTGACGAAACCCCGGTTGACACGCTCTCATATGGGCCACCCGAGCGTAAGGGCGGAGCCCCGCGATCACTTGGGTGAGCCCGGAGTTCCGGCTTCTCGCCACTTGGCGTGATCCCTCAACCCGAACCGCACGCCGAGTCTGATGACCCAGAACAGGGCGAACGCGGCAAGCGCGACGGTAAGAAGGTAAAACAGGATCCCGAGAACACTGATCATGCGGCCAACCTACCGATGATGGGCGTCAGGGCGAAATGCCAGCGTTGGGAGAGTCGCCAGGCGCGTTGCGCGGGCACCGCGCCGCTGCGCAGGCGGCGCGCCACCGGCGCAGCGGCGCCTGACCCGCGCTCGTCGCGCATCCGTGTCATCCGTTTCGGCCGCGCGCGGCGACGCTCACCACCAGCGCAGGCGCCTTGGGATCAGCCCCGCCAGCGCCGCCACACCGGTCAGACAACACAGCACACCGACCACGCCGAGGATGCCGTCGGTCGACGGGCCGGTGAGCAGCAGGATGCCGCCACCGAGGCTTGCCACCCCGACCCCGAGACGCCAGACCCGGCGCACCGCCGGGCTCGGTTCGCGCCGGATGACGCCGTGTCTGCGCGGGCGCCCGCCGCGGGGACCGGGCGGGTTCGGGTCGAGGTCGCCGGGTCCGTCGACGATCTGCGCGAAGTCGTTCACCCACCGGCCGGTGCCGATTTCCGGGCAGTTCTTGTGCACGCTGTCGTCGAGTGGAGCGAAGTCCGCCGGCGAGCCCCGGTACATCGCCGACACGAGGCTCACGTCAAAGCCCACCCGCCCATCCGTCCAGCAGGCGTCGTAGCGCACCCGCCGCACCGGCCGCCGCAGCCACCTGGACTCGCCGATGAACGCCGTCGCGCGAATCGCGATGGGCTGGTCTGTGCGTGTCGGCATTGGTCGATCGTTCCACATAACCGGCTCCGGCCGGCGACGACGGATGCCCATGGCCGCGATCAGAGGATGGCGCACGGGATCTCGACAAGCTCGATCGACGAAATCACGCTACCCGAGACAGTCCGACGGTCGAGCCGATCGAGACCCGCGAACCAACCGCCGGCCGCGCTCGCGGTGCAGCCGGGCCGGGCGTCGCGGGGATCGGGTCCACCATCGAGGTGAGGCTGGCGGCCGCGAACGCCGCGCCCGCGATTCCGCCGATGCCGAGGGCCAGCACGATTGCGCTGACGATCCACGCCAGCACCTTCAGCTCGTCGTGGCCGGCGAGACGCCGACCCGACGCATCCGTCGTGCGACCGGTCAGCAGGCTGATCAGGTCGATGAGCGTCCAGATTCCGAGGCCCCCGAGGGTGACGAGCTTGGCGACGCCGGTGCCGATCTTGCCCAGGTAGAACCGGTCGGCGCCGAACGTGCCCAGGAGCAGGGCGAGCAGCCAGGTGACCAGAAAACTCTTCGGCGGATGCGTCGCCGCAGACTCCGCGGGCGCGGCGGCGGCGGCCGGCGGAGCGGCGGGCTGGGACATGAGACTCCTCGTTGGGCATCAGAAACCCGGGGAGCCGACAGCGGCGCCAACCGGCCGTCGTGGTGGTTCCCCCAGAACACGTACCCGACGGTTAGCGGGTCGGGCATACGCCGCGAGTTGCCGCATATCGCCTCTTCACACGCATCCAAGGGGCATGTAGCGGCAACTCACCGCCAGGATTCTCGTGAGTTGCCGCCTAATGCCCCTTCACGCGTATCCAAGGCGCATCTTGCGGCAAGTCGCGGCCACAAGCCCGGGCGCTGATCCCGTCACAATCGGACCATTTCGTGACGAAACCCCGGTTGACACGCTCTCATAGGTGAGGCGCTTCTTCCGCTCCTCGCCACCTTTCGAAAGGAACCGCATGTCTGACAAGACCGCACAGCACGTCCACGACCTCGTCGAGGACGCCGTCACCAAGGCCTCCGAGCTCACGGACCAGGCTCGCTCCGCCCTCGACGGCACCGTCGCGGACGCCAAAGCCGTCATCAGCGACCTCGACGACAACACCGAAGCCGCCGTCGCCGCGGCCAAGGACTACGCGGTCGACACGTTCGACAAGGTCTCCGCCGCCTACAAGCGCAACCCCGCCCAGATCATCGCGATCGGCTCGATCGCGGTCGCGGTGGTTACCGCGGTCGTCACCCTGGTGGCCAAGCGCCGCTAGTCTCCAACGAGCTGGCCCGCCGAGGCCAAGCGTCCGCGCTACTCGGCACCCGCCGCGTCGGCGCTGACAAACCGGGGGTCACGGGCGTAGTCCGCGCGTCGGGCGTCCAGCGCGGCAACCACCTGCCCCGGCGCGTCGTCGCCCACCAGAAGCCGCAAGCGGGTGTCGGATGGGTCGGCCACGTGCCGCAGGATCGCCGCCGCCGCATCCGCCGTCGGGGTGCCACCGCCGGTGCCCCCGGTTTGCGGCCAGGGCACCTCGGCGCTGCCGAACAGGCCGACGCGCAGGTCGTCGTAGGCCGGAATCGGCGCGCTGAACCGCATGCTCGCGGTGGCCCACTCGGTGTCGGTCTCCCCTAACTCGGCCAGGGTCACCCGGATGCCGAACCCGGCCACCTCCGCCGCCAGCGCTTCGCTGAATCCCTCAAGCCCCCACTTCGCGGCGTTGTACAGACCGAGAGTGGGCATGGTGCCCACGGCACCCACGGTCGAGATCTGCACGATGTGCCCCGAGCCGTGCTCCCGCATCACCGGCACCGCCGCCTGGCTGAGCCAGAGGGGCCCGAGCAGGTCGGTGTCCAGCAACGCCCGCGCGTCTGCTTCGTCGACTTCCTCCACGGCGCCGATGAGCCCGTAGCCGGCGTTGTTCACCAGCACGTCGAGCCGGCCGAACCTCTCCACGGCTCGGGCCACGGCGTGCCGGGCGTCGGCGCGGATGCGCACATCCAGCTGGTGAACGAGCAGCCGCTCGCTCTCGGGCAGGGAATGTTCGCCCCGCACGGTGGCGAACACCGAATGGCCGGCGTCGAGGGCGGCGAGGGTGAGGGCCCGGCCGAGCCCACGGTTGGCGCCGGTGATGAACCAGATTGCGGAAGCGTTCATACGACCAGCCTAGAACGGGGTCCCGACGGCGTCCTCGCCTCACGCCGAAGCGCGCACGACGGCGCGGGAGTGGGGCTGATCAGCCCGGTCAAGGGGGTCACGCTACGGGTCCGCGCACCCGCCCACAAGTCGTCACAAACGCCGACTAGCCATCTCCCGCCAGTGAGCGGATGGTTGCGGGCACCCGTTCGACCTCGCTCTCAGGGCCCGTGCTACCGTTGCGCACCCTGCCGAGCTGGGCATGGGCACGGAAAATATGTCGAAACCAAGGTGAAGATCATAATGAGCATTACCTCAAAGAACAGGATCCCGGCCGGGCCGGCCGGCGCGCTGACGGCTGCAAAAACGGTTGAACTCGAGAGCCTCCGGGCGTCCATGGATTCCGTCGCTGGCAGCATCGGATGCCGGGGGCAGTGATGACGACGAATTCACCAGCCACGACCGGCGACCCGCACACGGCACTCCGCAGGTGGAGCGGCATCGGAGCCGGTATTCTCATCGCCGGAGTGGTCACCCTCGCGATCGGCGTCGCCATCTGGAAACCGCTGGGCACCGCGCCGGAACTCTGGAGCATGGCCACGTGGGCCCTGATCGGAGTAGGCCTGATCGTAACGATCATCGCCACAGCCACATTGGCCGCCAAGTCCGGCAAGAACTGAGCGTCCCGGACGCGCCCAAGGTAGCGGCCGTAGGCTGAAGCCATGAAGTTCGAGGCAAGACCGAACGCGCAGCGGGCACCGCGCCGCGAGACGTGGCCGTTCTTCGCGCTGATCGTCGGGATCGACCTGCTCACCCTCGCCATCGCGTTCCTGCCGCTGGTGCTTCTGGCACTGGGCCTGCAGGCTCTCGTCGCCACGGCCGTGCTGGCGCCGGGCGACACGAACTCAAGCGGCGGCGAAGAGGGCTTCGCCACGGTCATCGGCGCCATCGGCCTCGTGCTGGTTCTCGGAGTGGCGGCGATTCCCGTGGCGTTCATCGCCCGGTGGCAGCGCCGGCCACCGATCCGCACCGCCCTGCGGAACATCCTCGTGCTTTTGGGGGCCTGCCTGGTGCTGGGCCTTCTGAGCCTGGCGCTCTAACGCGAACCGCACCGAGGGCGAAGCGACCGATTACGCCGGGACTTGTCCCTGCACATCGTGGCAGGTGCCGCCGCCGGGATCGCTGAGCAGGTGCTCCCGACGGCGGGCTCGGCAGAACGTCTAACGCTCGGGTTCGTGATCGACGGGCACGGATTCGGTCTCGTCGGTCAGCCAGGGCCGGTACGCCCGTTTCGGCGCCGCGTCCGGGTTCGGTTCCGACTCGGGCGTCATGATCAGCGGAATCGCTAACTCAGCAGGCGCGGGTTCGGGGGCATCGTCGACCTCCGGAACGGGTGCCGATCCCCGCTCCGGCTCCGCCGTGGGCACCGGCGGGGAGGAGACCTCGAGCTCCGGCTCCACCAGGGGCTCCGGCGCGGCCGCGACCTCGGGCTTCGGCGCCACCAGAGGCACTGGGGGCACCGGCGCCGGCGCCACGAGACGCTTCGGCGGCCCGGCCGGCATCGCGCCCAGCTTGCGAGGCGCCACCGGCGCAACAACCGGCATCCGGGGCATCGGCGGCACCAACCGTGGCTCCGTCACGGACGGTTCTGCTGCCATCGGGGCGCGCGCACGCTCCGGCGCAGGTTCGGAGGCGTGAGTGTCGGCCTCCGGCGCACGCAAACGCTCGCGCTTCAGCTCGCGCTCACGCCATTGCTCGCGCAGCGACTCGGCCATCTCTGCCACACTGTCCAGTTCCTCGGCCTCGACACGGTGCTCACCGGTCGTGTCGCCGACAGGTGCCCCCGCACCGTCGTCCGCCACCGGCAGCGAGATCGTGGGTTCGCCGACAAGATCGGCCGGATCCACCTCGGCAGAGGCCTGGGTGTCGTCTTGATCGTCGACTTGGGCGCCCTCCGCCTCGAGTACGCCGAAATCGGGGATCTGGAGCCAGTCTTGGGAATCATCGTCGATGTCCCAAGGCTGCACGATCTGATTGCGAAGGTCCAGGATCGGAGCGCCGGAGGACGTGAGCTCGTCTGGATCCCCCTTCAGCGCGTCGAGGTTTTCCTCCCGCGTTTTCATGATCTGGGCGCCCGCTTTGATCAGGTCGAAAGGCTTCGGCGGGGTGAGTGCTCCCTCCACAACCGGAAGCTGCGCCTGGATCGGCCCGCTGAAGATTGCGATGGCTACGCCGGCAATAGCCGCCGGCTTCCCCAGCCGGCGGATGAATTCACTCTTTCGAAGCCCCCCGAACACGGTTACGCCGCCGGCTCAAACGTGATCGCCTGCGACTTCGCCAAATCACGGATCAGCACGAGGGCTTCCTCCACCAGGAACGAGTCGAACGAGCGACCCTGCTCTTTTTCGTTCTGCTCCACGGCCCCCTGTTCCTCGGGGTTGGCGAGAATCTCGTTTTTCACGATCTCGGCGATCTGCCCGAGAGTGCGCTCACCGTCGACGAGCGGGATGAACCGTGCGCCGAGTTCAGAGACGGCGAAGGGCTCCTCATCGACGACCCGGAGGAGGTATCCCTCGTCCAGGTCCTCGACAAAGGCCATCTCACGCCGCGGTACCGGAATCATTGTGAGGTCGTCAAGCCCGGCGTCGCGCTGAACCACAGCAATGAAGCCCTGACCTGCCAGCCATCCCAACAGGCCCAGTTCTTCTGCCACGAATTCGCGGTCATCAACGGTGGGATCGAGCGAGCTGATCAAGCGGTGGTACGCCGGCGTCAGCTTCGCGCCGCGTTTCTCACCGCCCGTCCGGTCACCCACGGTGAGGGTGTATCCGCTTTCGAACGGCGTGAGGTAGCCCAGACGCGCGTAGCGGACGCCAAGGTTCACAACGGCCGGGTCATATTCGATGGTCATATTTGTCAGTCCTTTTCTGCACGCGTGTCCCCGCGTCTGAACCAGAGGATGAGCGTGCCCGCGTCGAATGCAAAGTGGTCCATGTTCGCAGGCCCAGTGTAGAGGTACGGGTGGCCTCACGTGGAGTCGGAATCTCCCGATGACAGCCGGATATCGGTGTGGCGGGTCGTGTTGGACGCGTTTGACGACCGCGACGAGGCGGTTCTTCTGAGCGTCCGAACACGGTTACGCCGTCGGCTCAAACGTGATCGCCTGTGACTTCGCCAAATCACGGATCAGCACGAGGGCTTCCTCCACCAGGAACGAGTCAAACGAGCGGCCCTGCTCTTTTTCGTTGTGCTCCACGGCCACTTGCTCCTCAGGGTTGGCGAGGATCTCGTTCTTCACGATCTCGGCGATCTGCCCCAGAGTGCGCTCATGGTCCACGAGCGGAAGGAACCGGGCGCCGAGTTCGGAGACCATGAAGGGCTCGTCGTCGCCGACCTTGAGGAGGTATCCCTCCTCCAGGTCCTCTACAACAGCGATGTCATGACGCGTCACCGGAATCATTGTGAGGTCTTCAGGGGCGGCGTCGGCCTGCACCAAGGCGATGAAGCCCTGACCTGCCAGCCATCCCAACAAGCCCAGTTCTTCTGCCACGAATTCCCGGTCGTTGACGGTGGGGTCGAGGGAACTAACCAAGCGGTGGTACGCCGGAGTCAGCGTAACCCCGCGCTGCTCACCGCCCGACCAGTCACCCACAGTGAGGGTGGAACCGCTCTCGGATGGCGTCAGGTAGCCCAGCGGCACGTAGCGGACGCGAAGGTTCGCAACGGCCGGGTCATATTCAATGGTCATATTTGTCAGTCCGTTTCTGCAAGCTCGTCCCCGCGCCTGAGCTAGAGGATGAGCGTGCCCCCGTCGAATGCAGTGTGGTCCATGTTCGAAGGGTTCTTTTAGACCCCCGAACATCGTTACGCCGTCGGCTCAAACGTGATTGCCTGCGACTTCGCAAAATCACGGATCAGCACGAGAGCTTCTTCCACGAGGAACAAGTCGAAGGAACGATCCTGGTCCTTTTCGTTCTGCTCCGCTGCTTCCTCTTCCTCGCGCTGGATGAGGATCTCGCTCTTCACGATCTCAGCAATCTCCCCGAGAGTGCGCTCACTGTCGATGAGCGGGATGAATCGTGCGCCGATTTCAGAGACGGCGAAAGGTTCTTCGTCGACGACACGGAGGAGGTATCCATCGTCCGGGTCCTCGACAAACGCCATGTGACGCCGCGGCACCGGAATCATTGTGAGGTCCTTCAGGGCCGCGTCGCTCTGCACCAAGGCAATGAAGCCCGACCTGCCAGCCATCCCAACAAGCCCAGTTCGCCTGCCACGAATTTCCGGTCATCGACCGTGGGGTCGAGCGAACTAATCAAGCGGTGGTACGCCGGAGTCAGCTTCGCCGCGCGCTTGTCTCGGCCCGGCCGGTCACCCACGGTGTGGGTGTAACCGCTCTCGAACTTCGTGAGGTAGCCCAGACGTACGTAGCGGACGCCAGAGTTCACAACGGCCGGATCAGTTTCAGGGGTCATATTTGTCAGTCCTATTCTGTAGGTGGCTTGCTTTCTGTCTGGATTCCCTTCAAGCGCCTCGAGGCTTAGTCCCCCGCGAACACGGTTAAGCCGTCGGCTCGAACGTGATCGCCTGCGATGGTGCGAAGTCACGAATCAGCACGAGGGCTTCTTCCACCAGGAACGAGTCGAGCGAACGACCCTGTTCTTTTTCGATCTGCTCCACGGACCCTTGCTCCTCGGGGTTGGCGAGGATCTCGCTCTTCACGATCTCGGCGATCTCTCCGAGAGTGCGGTCACCGTCGAAGAAGGGGATGAACTGTGCGCCGATTTTCGAGACGGCGAAAGGCTCCCCGTCGACGACCTGGAGAAGGTATCCCTCGTCCAGGTCCTCAACAAATGCCATGTCACGCCGCGCCACCGGAATCATCGTGAGGTCTTCAAGGGCGGCGTCGGCCCGCACCAAAGCGACTAGGCCCTGACCTGCCAGCCATTCCAACATGGCCAGTTCTCCTGCCGCGAATTCCCGATCATCAACGGTGGGGTCGAGGGAGCTGAGGAAGCGGTGATTCGGCGGAGTCAGCTTGGCCGCACGCTTGTCACCGCCAATTCGATCACCCACAGTGATGGTGTAACCGCTCTCGAACCACGTGAAGTAGCCCAGACGCGCGTAACGAACGCCAGAGTTCCCAACGGCCGGATCATTTTCAATGGTCATATTTGTCAGTCCTTTTCTGCAAGCGTGCCCCCGCGCCTGAACCAGAGGATGAGCGTGCCCGTGTCGAATGCGAACTGGTCCGTGTTCGCAGGGCCAGTGTAGAGGTACGGGCGCCGGCCGTGAAAAACCAAAACCGCGGATGACGGCCCAGATAATCGGCTGAGCCCGTGAGCGAGCCCGTTCGCGCCGCTACACGACCGCCAGTTCGGCGCCGAGCACGGCGTGGGTGATGAGGCGGTCGAGAGCGCGAACATCCACGCCCTTGCCGACCTTGATTTTGATGTGCCCGGCGCGCGTCCAGAGTTCGATTTCACCGTTGATGTCGAGTGAGCCGGCGTTCTCCGACGACCACATGTTGATGCTGGAGTACGGCAACGAGTACATCTCCACCTTCTTGCCCGTGATCCCTTGGGCGTCCCGCACGATCAGGCGCTTGGTGGTGAAGACGGCACTATCCCGGAACGTCTTGTAGGCGGCAATCGCTCTCTCCCCAGGAACCAGCATGGGCACCACATCAGCGGGGATGGGTGCCTCTGAGACGAACGTCCAGGAGGTGATGGCGGCGGTTTCCATGGGGATCCTTTGGGTGCGATTCGAGCGTGAACAAATAGCTTCTCAACTGCGACTCTATCGAGTGAGGATGCTGCGTTGCCGCTCGATTCCCCCACTGCGGGGAATGCCTGGCAGACGGCTCGCCATCGGCACGCTGCCCGGGATGTCGGCGGCTGCCGGGAGACTGGGGCCACGCGTTACCACCACACCCGCCAGGAGGCACCGGATCACAGTTCCCCACTCCCCCGAGCACTTTCAGGTCGTCGACCGCTCGGCGAGCACACCGGTCATCCTGCACGCCCCGCACGGCGGCCGGGCCATTCCGCCGGAGCACCTCGGCTCCTTCGTCGTCTCCGCCGCCGAGCTCGAGGCGGAAAAGGACGCCATGACCGACCACTTCACCGACACTCTGGTCGGGTCGATCACCGGCGCCAGCGCGGTCATCAACGGGCTGTCGCGCTTCGCGATCGATGTGGAACGGTTCCCCGACGAATCCGAGGAGATGAACGCTGTGGGCATGGGGGTGCTCTACACGCACGGCTCCCGGCGGCAGGAGATCCGCCGGGTTGCCGAGGCCGACCGGGCCCCGCTGCTGGCGTACTTCGCGCAGTATTCGCGCCGGTTCACCGAACTCGTCGACGCGACCCTGGCCGTGCACGGCCGTGCGGTGATCATCGACGTGCACTCGTATCCCGAGCAGCAACTCCCCTATGAGCTGCACGGCGGCGGCCCCCGCGCACCGCTCTGCGTCGGATCGGAACCGTTCCATGCCGCCGAGCCATTTCTGCTCGCCGTCGCCGAGAGCTTCGCCCAGCTGCAGGCAAGGGCTAACACCACCTTCGCCGGCTCCTACGTGCCGTTGAAGCACTATCAGACAGACGATCGGGTCAGCTCAGTCATGCTCGAGATCCGCCGTGACGTGTACATGGACGAGGCCACCATCGCCGTCCGGCCGAACGGGTTCCTCCGGCTGCAGCAGTCACTGCAGCGGCTGGTCGACCGGGTGCGCTGACGGCGCTACCCGGCACATCCACCGGGAAATGCGCAGGCGTACACGCTAGTGTCCGCATCACCGCGGTTCAGCGGCAACAAGGGGGATCCAATGTCTAGGAGAACAACGGCTTTTGTCATGGTCGGGCCGAGTGGGGTCGGCGCCTTCCACGATCCGCTCTGGCGCGTGTGGGGAACCGCCCAGCTCGTCGAGGGCGGTAATAACGGGCCGTTCTGGCTCACCGCGCCCGGCGGTCACCATGACGACGGCACCGGTCCGGAAAGTCTGGTCATCGACAGCGACGACCCGCAGATTGTGGCTCGTTCCGTGGTGGCACTCCTGGCTGCCAGCCTCGGCGATGACGCATTGATCGCGCACCTCCAGCGGTCCCGCCTGATCACGATCACCGACGGTCGCCGGGTCATCACGTCGCCGTGGCACCTCTCGGGCGCCGATCTCGACGAATGTGCCGACTCGCTGTCGGTGCGCATCGGCATCGTGCGACTGGCAGAGCAGAGCGCCCTTGATGACCAGGCGGTCACCGCGCTGCGCTCCTGGGGCTTCGCCGTGGACGAGTTTCTGCCCGCGCCGGCACTTTAGGTATCGCAGCCGATCCCGTCGTTGTCCCGGTCGAGGTGGCCGGCGTAACCGGGGGTTCCCGCGTGGATCGGTGCTGCGCCCGCCGCCCGCACAGCGTCGCAGTTCTTGTAGAAGATTTCCGGCGCGGGCGCCGGCTCGGCCGGTTCGGGTTCGGGTGCGGGTGCGGGTGCGGGTGCGGGTGCGGGTGCGGGAGCCTCCGGTGCCGGTGCGGGCTCCGGTGCCGGTGCGGGCTCTGCCGGCGCGGGCTCGGGTGCCGCGGCCTCGGGTGCGGGCACGTCCGGAGTCGGCGTCTCCGGTGCCGGTTCCGGTTCCGGTGCCGGTGCCGGTGCCGGTGCCGGTGCCGGCGTTTCCGGCGCGGGCTCCGGTAGCGCAGCTTCCGGGGCGGGCTCCACAACCGGCTCTTCCGGTGCGGGTGCGGGAGCCTCCGGTGCCGGCGCGGCTTCCGGGGCGACGACGGGTGCGGGAGCCGCCTGGGCGGGTGGCGCCGGCGGCGGGGCGAACGACGACGTGACGGCCGGTTCGTCGCTGCACGAGCCGAGCACCGTGGTGATCGCGTCGTGTTCGGCCTGGGTCACCCACAGTCCGTAGGTGGCCTTCACCGACACCTGGCGGGCAACGTAGCCGCAGCGGAATTGCTTGTTCGACGGCAGCCAGGTGGCGGTGTCGCCGTCGCCCTTCTGGGCGTTCGAGCGGCCGTCGACGGCGAGCAGGTTGATCGGGTCGTTGGCCAGCGACACCCGCTGCGCCTGGGTCAGCTGCTGGGCGCCGGTCTGCCAGGCGTTCGACAGCGCCACGACGTGGTCGATCTGCACCAGAGCGGAGGTGTCCTGGCCGCGCACGAAGTCGATGCTGGCGGCCGTGAACGGTGACACCAGGGTTCCGCTGAGCACCCGGCACGGGCCCGACAGGGTGGTGTCGGTCAGGTCGCGGGTGAGGATGTCATTCCGGGTGTCGCATCCGTTGCGGTCCACATCCAGCCACGCCGTGCCGAACATGCCGGTGCGGTCGTAGCCGGTCTTGGGCGCCTTGCCCTTCACCGGCACGCTGGCCAGCAGCGCCAGCGCGGTGGTGTTCGTCACGGCGGAGTCGGCGATGACCACCGCGGCAGCCTCCTCCGCGGCGACCACGGTGCCCGGGTCGCCGGGTGACTCCTCGGTGAAGGCCGGCGCGGGCGTCGGGGTTCCGGTTGGCGCGGCGGTCGGCTCGGCGCTGGCGCTGGCGGCCGGTGTGGACGCGGCCGTGACGCCGTCGGGCACACCACCGATGGCCCCGCCCGCGTACACAGCCACGAGGCTCACGGCGAGGACCAGGATGCCACCGACGATCCAGGTGCTCCGGGTGGGTGCGAACCGCCGCTGCCGTGACATTCGGTCGCGGTTGCGCAGACCGGGGGTCGTCGGTTTCGGCGAAGACGCGGGCATTGAGTCCTTTCAGGGCGGCCGCCAGGCCAGGCGAAGAAGCCAGTCGAGGTTAAACCTAGTGGTCAGGTCGACCGCGGTTTTCACGAGCTGAACCAATCCTCATCGGCGCTTTTAGTGCTCGCGAGACTGTAGAGCCGGCCCCTGGAAGCCCCTCGACTCTCCCTGATCGCCCGTGGCACGCTGGGCGTAACGGGCCGGTGTGGCTCCGAAGCGCTGCTTGAAGGCCACGATGAAGCTGCTCGGCGACTCGTATCCCACCTCCGCCGCCACCGCCTGCACCGACTGCCCGGCCGTGAGCATCCCCGCCGCGCTGTGCAGCCGAGCCTGGATGCGCCACTGACGAAACGAGCTGCCGGTATCGGCCACGAACGCCCGGGCGAGTGTCTTCGCGCTCACGCCCAGCTGCGCCGCCCACTCCTCCAGCCCGCGGGGGTCGGCCGGGTTCGTCAGCAGTGCGGCAGCAATCTGGCGCGCCCGCGTATCCCGTGGCAGGGCCACCACATCGTGCTGCACCACGGCCTGCCCGAGCAGATCGGTCAGCAGCGCGTGGCAGCGGATGCGCCGACCGGGCTCCCGCGATTCGTCGGTGAGGTGCAGCAGCAGCGCGCAGGCCAACGCGTCGGCCTGCACCGCCCGGGGCCAGTCCCAGTGCTCGCCGGCCGGCCGGAGCGCCCGGTCGGCGTAGATGCTGATCAGCTCGCCGTCGCCGACGAAGCTCATCTCGTGCAACATGCCGGCCGGAATCCAGACCAGGTGCTCCCGGCGCAGGTGCCACCGCTGCCCGTCAACGGTGAGGCCCATCGAGCCCGACTGCATCCAGGCGAGCTGGTCGTCCTGGTGCAGGTGCGCCTCGAACTGTGTTCCCGCGTCAACCTGTGACCGAAACGCCGTGAAAGTTCCGGGTGTCGTCTGGGCGACATCCGTGGGGCGTGACGTTAGTGAGACGCCCGATATCTGTTCAGCACTGGACATTGAGGCGTCTTTCCGTGGGCATTCGCGTCCGCTCACGACGATGGCGAGTGAGCTTAGGCAAGGCTAACCTGACTTTCGACCTGCCGCACCACTCCCGATCACGATGAAGGATCCATGAACGCCATCTCTTCCGGCCGACGCACAGCCCCCGTCGCCGCCAGAATTCTCGCCCTCAGCGTCTCCGTTGCTCTCACCGGCACCGTGCTCGCCGGATGCAGCACGGCCGGCGCCGAAGCCACCGACGCCAACCCGAACTACACCAGCACCGCCTCCGATACCTTCCCGGTCACCGTGGAGCACAAGTTCGGCGAGACCACCATCGACGCCGAACCGCAGCGCGTCGTGGTCGTGGGCCTGACCGAGCAGGACATCCTGCTCGAACTCGGCGTCACCCCCATCGCCACCACCGAGTGGTACGGCGAACAGCCCTACGCGGTGTGGCCGTGGGCCACCGAGCTGCTCGGCGACGCCGAACCCACCGTGCTCTCCCAGGCCGACGGCCTCGAATACGAGAAGATCGCCGCGCTGAAGCCCGACCTCATCGTGGGCACCAACGCCGGCCTCACCGAGGAGACCTACGACAAGCTCGCCGAGATCGCCCCCACCGTGACGAGCGTGGAGGGCTCCACCCAGTACTTCTCCAGCTGGCAGGACCAGACCACCCAGGTGGCCGCGGCCGTGGGCCGTTCCGCCGAGGGTGACGCCCTGATCGAGGGTGTGGAGACCGCGTACGCCGAGGCCGCCGCGGCGCATCCGGAGTTCGAGGGCCTCACCGCCACCTTCTCGCAGGGCGCCCCGTGGGAAGGCAACCTGTGGGTCTACCCCGACGGCCTGAACACCGACTTCCTCACCGACCTGGGCTTCACCATCACCCCGGGCCTGGATGAATTCGCCCCACAAGAGGGTTCGCAGGCGCAGATCTCGGCCGAGAACGTGGGCCTGCTCGACGCCGATGTGATCGTCTTCGCCACCGAATCCGACGACGGCATCGGCGAGGTGCTCGACTTCGGCACCATCGCCAGCCTCGACGCCGTCACCGGCCAGCGGTCCATCTTCACGGATGCCGAGCTTGCCGGCGCGATCTACTTCCTCACCCCGCTCAGCCAGAAGCACGTGCTCGAGAGCCTCGTGCCGCGCCTCGAAAAGGCCGCGGCCGGCGAAGCGCCGCAGAGCTCGGAAGGCTAACCCTGCCCGTGAGCCGTGACACTCTGACCGCGCAGCGCCAGCCGCTGCGCGGTCTTGGTGCGCCTGCACCACACGTACCGGCGCCTGTGCGCTCCCCCAGCCACGCCAACCGGCGTCGGATGCTCGGCCTCCTCGCCGCGATCGCCGCCCTGATCCTGGCCGTGATCCTGAGCATCCTGTTCGGTTCCCGGCAGCTTAGTGCCGAGGAGCTGGTGCACGCCCTCACCGCCGCCACCGGCACGTCTGCCGACCAGGTGGTGCTCGACCTGCGGGTGCCGCGCACCCTGGCGGGCATTGTGGTGGGTGCCGGCCTCGGCGTCTCCGGCGCCGTGGTGCAGGCTCTCACCCGCAACCCGATCGGCGACCCGGGCATCCTCGGCGTCAACGCCGGCGCCGGCCTGTTCGTGGCGCTCGGCGTGGCCCTGTTCGGCGCGAGCGTGCCCGCCGAGTACCTGTACTTCGCCTTCGCCGGCGCGCTGGTTGCCACTGTGCTGGTGTACCTGATCGGCTCGGCCGGCCGCAGCGGCGCCGACCCGGTGCGCCTCACCCTGGCCGGGGTGGCGCTGGCCGCGGTGTGCACCGGCATCACCACCGGCATGACCCTGCTCGACCCGCTCACCTTCAACAAGTTACGCGGCTGGAGCGCCGGGTCCTTTGTGGAGCGCGGCTACGACGTGGTGCTGCCGGTGCTGCCGTTCGCGGTGCTCGGCGTGGCGCTCGCGCTGGCCTCCGCCCGGTCACTCAACACCATGGGTCTCGGCGACGAGCTGGCGTTCTCGCTCGGCACCCACCTCATCCGCACCCGAGTGGTCTCGGTGATCAGCATCACCCTGCTCGCCGGTTCGGCCACCGCTATTGCCGGTCCGATCGGCTTCGTCGGCCTGATGGTGCCACATATCGCGCGCTGGATTGTGGGGCCCGACCAGCGCTGGATCATCCCCTACTCGGTCGTGCTGGCGCCCACCGTGCTGCTGGTCTCCGACGTGATCGGCCGCCTCATCCTCTGGCCCAGCGAGGTGCCGGTGGGCATCGTCACCGCGTTTGTGGGCGCACCCGTGCTCATCTACCTGGTGCGCCGCGCTAAGTCGAGCACCCTGTGAGCGCGCCTGCCGGGCGCATCGATTTCGGCGCCCGCGTCATTGTGGTCCGCCGCGGCCCCGTCGCGCTGCGATTCCGGATGCGCACCGCCCTGGTCTGCCTCGCACTCGGCGCGGCCACCCTCGCGGTGTCGCTCGTTGCCCTGTGCCTGGGCGACCTGCCGCTGAGCGTGCCCGAGGTGATTTCGGTTTTCCTCGGCCGGCAGAGCGGCATCGTCGAAACCGTGGTGCTCGACTGGCGGCTGCCCCGGGTGCTCGGTGCGGCGGTGTTCGGCGCCGCGCTGGGCGTTTCCGGGGCGATCTTCCAGTCGATGACCCGCAACCCGTTGGCCAGCCCCGACATCATCGGCCTCACCGCCGGGTCGTACGCCGGGGCGCTGATCGTGATCATCGTGCTCGGGGGCGGCACCCTGCCGATCACCATCGGCGCGCTGCTGGGCGGCCTGGTGGCCGCGGCGCTGGTCTACCTGCTGGCCTACCGGCAGGGTGTGCAGGGCTTCCGGCTGATCATCGTGGGCATCGGCATCTCCGCCATGCTCGGCGCCCTGAGCACCTACCTGGTGCTGCGGGCCCGGCTCGAGGTTGCCATGACCGCCGCCATCTGGGGTGCCGGGTCACTCAACCCGGTCGGATGGCCGCAACTGCTGCCGCCGCTGGTCGTCATCGTCCTGGTCTTCGTGGCGCTGACTGTTCTTGTCACGCCGCTGCGTCAGCTCGAACTCGGCGATGACGCCGCCAGTTCCCTCGGCACCCGGTTGGAACCGGCCCGGCTGGGTCTGGTGGTGTGCGCCGTGGCGTTGACCGCCGTGGTCACCGCGGCGGCCGGCCCGATCGCGTTCGTGGCCCTCGCCGCCCCGCAGATCGCCCGGCGGCTCACCCGCTCCGCCGGGGTGGCGCTGGCGCCGTCGGGGTTCCTCGGCGCGTTCGTGCTGGCCGGGTCCGACATCGTAGCCCAGCACGCTCTGGCCATGCCGCTACCGGTGGGAGTCGTCACCGTCGTCATCGGCGGCGGCTACCTCATCTGGCTCCTCATCCACGAAGCACGGAGACGACTATGACCACCGCCCCAGAGTTCCGCCTCGGCGCGGATGCCGTGACCGTCGGCTACGACCGGCGCATCATCTCCCGCGACCTGTCGGTGCAGATTCCCGACGGCTCCTTCACCGTGATCGTGGGGCCCAACGCCTGCGGCAAGTCCACCCTGCTGCGCTCGCTGTCCCGGCTGATCACCCCCACGGCCGGGCAGGTGGTGCTCGACGGCCGCTCGATCGCGTCGTTCAAGTCGAAGGAGGTGGCCCAGGTGCTCGGCCTGTTGCCGCAGACGGCGCTCGCCCCCGACGGCATCACCGTGGCCGACCTCGTGGCGCGGGGCCGGCATCCGCACCAGGGGCTGATGCGCCGGTGGTCGGTGGCCGACGAAGACGCGGTGCTCGCCGCCATGGCCGCGACCGGCATCACCGACCTCTCCGGCCGGCTGGTCGACGAGCTCTCCGGCGGGCAGCGGCAACGGGTGTGGGTGGCCATGGTGCTGGCCCAGCAGACGCCGTTGTTGCTGCTGGATGAGCCCACCACCTTTCTCGACATCGCCCACCAGATCGATCTGATGGAGCTGTTCACCGACCTCAACGAGCAGGGCAGCACTCTCGTCGCGGTGTTGCACGACCTCAACCAGGCCGCCCGCTACGGCACCCACCTGATTGCCATGAAGGACGGGCGGATCGTGGCCGAGGGTGCGCCCGCCGAGATCGTCACCGCCGAACTTGTGGAAGAGGTGTTCGGCCTCAGCTGCCTGGTCGTGCCCGACCCCGTCACCGGCACCCCGTCGGTGGCGCCGATCGGCCGGGTGCGGGTGCGGGCTTCCTGATCGCTGGCGGCCTGAGCTACGGAGCGGGCGGGTCGTTGGCGAAGAGTTCCACGGACAATGCCATGCACCGCACGCGCGCCGGGGACCAGTCGTAGGGCATCTTTCCCACGGCTTCGGTTGCGCTCATGGTCTTTTGCCCCGTGTCAGAGCCTGGGCTGGCCTCGTCGTCACCGCCGTCAGCGGGGTGCAACGCCTCCCACGCGTCGAAGAGGGCATCGTCGTCCTGCGCCAAACCGGAATCGTCGATGACGGCGTTCATCGCCAGTTCGAAGGCGTGACGTTGGGCCGCCACTTGCGCCACACGAGGGTCGTCGACGGCGACCGTGTCGTCGAGTGCCTCCTCGGCGGCATCAACGCGGTCGGATTCCTCCCGCAGACCCGGGTGGGTGACCAACGCGATGTACCGGGTGGCGTTCACGGCCGCACCGAGCGGGCCGAAGACCCGTTCGATGACCAGCAGGTTGTCCAGGTCCGCGGGGCGCAAAGACCCCTCGGGCAGGTTCTTGAGACGGTCGGTGACGAAGTCGGAGAGCAGGCCCAGCTTGCTGCCACCGGCGCGCATGCGTTGCACGGCCGTCCGCTGCCGCCGCAGTTCTGCTTCCTTGGCGCCGAGTGTGCTCTCCAACCGTTCCAGCAGGCCCGCGACGTCGCTGTGGCTGCCGGCAGCAGTGTCAGCCGTGGCAGCCGTGTCAGCAAAGGCGTCACGGATGTCGTCCAGGGCGATCCCGGCATCGGCCATCTTGCGGATCCACAGCAGCCGGATCATCTCGTCGTAACCGTAGCGACGGCGGCCATCGGCGCCCCGCTCGGGCTCGGGGAGTAGGCCGATCTGGTGGTAGTGACGGATCGCCCGCGGTGTGATGCCGACGAACGCTGCAGCGTCACCGATCTTGACCTGACGCGGCGGGATAAAGGACGTGTGCATGAGCGGGGCCTTCCTCAGTGGGGCGGGACGTGAGTCCACCGAACCACATGACGTTACGGTACCTGCAACTCCACCCACGCCGCCCGGCGGGTGGCTGGCTCCGGTGGCAGCCGTTTCGCGGGCGCCGCGCCGCTTCGCGGGTGGCGTGCCACCCGCGAAGCGGCGCCTGACCCGCGGAACGACGGATCGCACCTGCCCGCGAAGGCGGTCAGCACAGAGCCTCGTCGAAGGCGACGATCGCAGAAGCCAGGGACGCGGATTCCACACCGTCGATGAGCGTCGTCGCCGTGCTGTCGCGCAAGTTGGTCACTTCCGGTGTCGGGTTCGTGATCGCTGACGTGAGCTGCAGGAGCTCCTCGAGGTCGGCGTACGTTTTCGGCGTTCCGGTTCCGCTCAAGGTCAGGACTATATTGCAGGCTTCGCGCGCATCGCTGTCGGCGTACTCCTCGATGCTGGCCAGCCAGCGCGCAGCCCTGGTTTCCGCGGTTCCTGCGCCGCCGCCAACGATCGCTTCCGTCTCACCGGCAGATCGGCCGAGAACGCGGCTCAGGTCATCCAGGCTGCTCGCGCTGCTGCGAGCACAACTGGCTCCGCTCAGGACCATCCCGCTGATGACCAACACCCCGAGCGTTCGGATCGAGCTGGTTTTGCGGATCGAGGTCGGAGGGTGATCTGCGCCAGTCGTCATTGTCCGCCCCGTTCCACGTCGTTCCAGTGGAATCTACGCCTGGTTCGCGCTACCCGCCGGTGATCGACGCGATGAAGGCGGGCAGCACCAGGTGGATCGCTGCATAGGAGACCCCGATCAGCAGCACGGCACCGAACAGCGCCAGCAGGGACTTGCGCCGCCGCGCGGCGCGCACCTGGGTGTCGAGCTCGGTGAACCGCACCGCGGCGTTCTCCATCGGGGGAAACACTGCGGCCGGCCAGGTTGCGCGGTCGTCGATGATCGCGGCGAGCTCCGCCATCAGCTCGGCGGTCACCACGACCGGGCGCTTCAGCATCCACCGCCGCAGCTGAGCGGCGGTGAGAACCGCGACCCGCTCCGGCTTCACCTTGATCAACAGGCTCTTCGGGTCCAACACGGCGACGACGGGCTGCACGGGCGGCAGCGACGGCATCCGTGCGCGCAACAGCGTGGTCACCCGGGTCGCCTCGAACTCGGCGTTGCGGATGTGCGGCTGCTTCTGGCCCGACACCATCAGAGTCTGGCCGGCCACCCACACAGCCTTGCCGGAGTGGTTCTTCGTGTTGATGGTGAAGATGCCACCCGGCCCGATCACCACATGGTCGATGTCGGCGCCTTTCTTCCCGATCGGCAGGGCGTGGAAGACGGTCCACTCCGCCGGCAGGGTCGCGAGGATTCGGCCCACGGCGATCTCGCCGAGCGCCCCGCGATACCAGGACAGGCTGTCGACGCCGAGCGGCGAGTCGCCGACGAGTCGCCCGAACCCGTTGCGATCAGGCGTGCCCACCTGCTGACGCAGCAGTTCGTCGATGACGGACTGCCCCGCCACGTTTTGACGCATGCCCACGATCGGGTCTGTCATTGCGCCCTCTCTGTTGAGCCGGCTTCGAGAGCGTTACTCGGAGACCAGAGTCCAGTTGCCGTCGGCCTTCACGCTGAGCACCAGCGGTCCCTCGCTGATCGGCACGGAGCCCCGGTAGGAACCGATCTCGTTGACCAGAAGCGACATGCCCATGGTGTCTTCGGTGTACTCGGTGACAACGAAGTTCGCGCTGCCGTCGTGGGTGAGCCCAACCGTCACCGGCGGGCCGGCGTACAGGTACACGTCATCACCGGTGCCGCCCGACGGCGGCCCGGGCGCGTACGAGATCGGGCCGACCTCGATTGTCCAGGGGCCGGTCGCCATGACCTTCAGCGAGACCGGGGCACCGTTGGGATCTTCGAGCAGACCGTAGGCGGTGATGCCCCGGTAGCCGCCGCTGGAGTTCACCAGCTGGTCGGCCGTGGGCTTGTTGTCCTCGTTCATCGCGAGGATGCTGAAGTTCCCGGTTCCGGTGTAGTTCGCGCGAATCAGACCGGCCGCTGCGCCGGCGGGCAGGTCGATGACCGAGTCACCGTCACCGGACTGAGAGGTCACCTCGAACACGCCGTACTTGTCATCCGCCCAGGCCACAACGTCGTCGTAGCTGCCGTCCAGATCTGCCGCGTCCCCCGCGGGCTCGTCGGTAGCGCCGACGGCGGGCTCCTCGGCGGCATCCGTGGGCTCAGCCGCGGGCACGCCGGCATCCTCGTCGATCTGGTCGATGACCGATTGCGGAATCGTCGCGATGGTAGCCGCCGTGGCCACACCAATCACGACCCCGCCGATGCCGCCCAGCACGATGAAAACCGCGGTGACGATCCAGGCCACCTTCTTCTTCGCGTCGTACCCGGCGAGACGCTGACCGTTCTTGTCGGTTGTGACGCCGGCAAGCACCAGGATCAGGTCGATGAGTGACCACACGCCCAAACCACCCAGGGTGAGCAGTTTGGCCACGGCAGTGCCGATCTTGCCGAGGTAGAACCGGTCGGCGCCGAAGGTGCCGAGCAGCAGGGCGAGCAGCCAGGTGACCAGAAAACTCTTCTGCGACTGAGGCTGAACCGGAGTCTGACCCGGCAGCGGCGGCGGCAGCAGATCGTAGGATGCGACGGGCTGGGACATGGAACTCCTCGGTGGGCCGCAAACCCTGAGAGCCGACGGGCGACAGTAGCCGCCCATCGTGGTGGTTCCCCCCAGAACACGTGTACCCGAATGCTAGTGGGTACCTGACTACACCGGGGTCACCCGGCCGTGACGAATTCGTTGCCTGACCATCGGCACCCAAATCGGCGGCGTTCCGTGACGAATTGCCGATGGGGCGCCACTCATAAGTGGGGACACACCTTCACGTCGGCATCCAAGCCGCTGAATCGGGCCATCACCGACGCGAGTCTGCGCCCCTTCGACTATCCCCAACCAGATTGCAGAGCTCATGACCACTGTTCGACTTCTCATTGCCGCCATCATCGCCCTGGCTTTCTACCTGCTCGGATCAAAGGCGGGCACCGGCGACTACAAAAAGGCGCGTCGCACCGCACGCAAGGCTTGGAACGACCCCACCGTGAAGAAGGCCCGCTCCGGAACGAAGAAGCTGGCCCGCCGCGAGGTCAAGAAGCTCAAGAAGGCCACCCACCGCTAAGCCGGCTCGTCGGAAAAGGAACCTCATGACTGACAACACTGCCAAGCACGCCAACGACCTCGTTGACGACACCGTGAAGAAGGCGTCCGACCTCGCCGACCAGGCCCGCCATGCTGTCGACGACACCGTCGCCGCGGCAGCCGAGGCCGTTCGCAACTTCGACCTCGACAGCACCGCGGATGCCGCCATCACGTCGGTGCGAGTGCTCGCGGCCGAGACGGCCGACAACGTCGCCACCGCCTACAAGCGCAACCCCGCTCTGGTCATCACGCTGGCCTTCATCGCCGCAGCCGCCATCGCGCTGCTCGCCAAGCGCCGCTAGCGTCGTCGGGCTCGGCCGCCTCACCGCGAGCCGAGCCCCAGCCGGCTCGCGCGGAAGGCGCCTGGCCGGTCGCAGCTGAGCTGCCCTACATCGCGTCGGCCGGGGATTGCGCCGCGTCCGCTGAGCTGACCGCGCCTCTTCTCGCCCGTCGCGCCCGCTATAGCGGGCGCAGTCACCCGTAAGAGGTGCAGCCGCGGTATCGGGCGCCCCGGAGGCAGGCCCTCGTCGCCGAGTGACCCCCTATGCAATTCCCAACTGCACCAGCAGTCGCGGAAAATCCTTGATCATGGCGCTACTTCGGATGATGCCGCTCATAGCGGCGCCGCCTCGGCGGCGGCACGATCGCGGATGACGCCCACGGCGCGGTCGCTCATCACGGCCAATCGGCGTGCTCAGGCGGCTCCGGCGACTCCCCCGAGGTCGAACAAGTCTGGGAATCCCAGTCGCCTTCGTGACGAACTCCGGTCTGTGACGATCTTATAAGTGAGGATATTTCACTCGCGGTCCGGTGGGCATCCCCGTTGAGAACCGCTGCGGGGCGTCACCGCCCGAGCTGCACCGTGAGTGCCGTACGAAAGGAACCCCCGTGTTGCACAAGACTGCCCTTCGATTTCGCGACCGCCTCGAGAACGCCATTGTCAAGGCCGGCGAGGTAGCCCACAGGCCCCAACACGGTGCAGACGCCACTTTCACCGACGCCCGAACCATTGCACCCGACCTCGACCTCGACCTCGCCCCCTACGACGCCCCGGAGTGGGCTACCCGTGCCGCGGACACCGCCACGGTCGCCGTCCTCATGGAGGTCTCCGGCGCCTACCGTCGCCGCAGCACCCACCTCATCACCCTCGGCTCCATCGCGGCTGCGACCCTTGGCGCCGTCGGCAGCCTGCTCACCCGACGTCGATAACCGCCGTCATCGGCATCCCGCATGGCACCATGGGGAAATGACCCGGTTTGTCATCGACGCAGCAGTGGCCCTCCGCGTGATCCGCGATGTACGGCAGGTGGCCGAGCAGCACCAACTCGTGGCTCCGGCCGCCCTACGCTCCGAAGTGTTGAGCCTGCTCTACCGCACGGCTCGAACGGGCGTTCTCAGTGAGACCGGGGCGCGGCATCAGCTGGACGCCCTGGCCGGACTGAAGATCCGTCTGCTGGCGGATCGGGTGTCCCGGGCCACGGCGTGGAAGATCGCGAGCCAACTCGGCTGGGACGACATCGGGCCGGCGGAGTACCTCGCCGTGGCCGCCCTGCAAGCCGACGCCCTCGTGACCGAGGACGAACGCCTCGCCGATCAACGGCTGGTGCCGACGGCGACGTACGAGGACCTCTTCCGGTGACACCCGACGGGCAACCCGCAGAGACCCTCGCCCAGACGCGCACCCGCATCCTGGCGACATTCCGCACGCGCCGCGACCTGGCTCGGTGGAGCGCCGTCTCGGAGTACGTCGATGGGGCTTTCACCGGGGTGGACGAGTTACGCCGCACGGCGAAGGCCCGCGGCAGTGCTGTGGTGATCCCGACGACAGAGAAGGCCCTCGCCAGCGTTGTCAAGATGGCATTGCGCGCCGACGACTCCAACGGTGAGATCGGCGGACTGGCAGATGCGCTCCTTCAGCTTCACGTCGAACTCTGCACGGCCGCGCCGCCGAAGCCGGCTACGCTCGTCACCTGGCTCATGGATTTTGTCTTCGACGGGTCCCAGGACTACTTCGAGCCCGACATCGCCGCCTACGCGGAGGCCCTGGGCGCGCCCGGCCTGGCCCTGTTGCGGGAACGCCTCGATGAGCACGAGGCTGCGCTGCCGCCACAGACCAAGGAGTGGGACTCAACCCGTTGGATGATCCTCCGGTACCGGGAACGCGCGGCCGTTGCCGGCGGTGATCCTGGCGAGGTCATCGCCGTCTTCGGCGAGCTGACCCGCTCGTACCGTCTGCACGACCTGGCCAAGGCCCTGGCCGAGGTGGGGTCAATCGACCAGGCCATCACGTACGCCGAGCGGGCGGCCCTACTCGAGGACGGCTGGCAGGCCGAACGCGCCGGCCACTATTGGTGCGAGCTGCTGCACGAGCAGGGGCAGCACAAGGCCGAAATCGCTGCACGGCAGCTCGTCTTCGCCCGGTGGCCGACGGCGAAGAACGCGTTGGCCCTCGCTCAGACCACCGACCACGAGAACAGCAGCGTGCCGTGGAGTTCGCTCGCCGAGTCGGTCTACGCGACACTCGAGACGCAGCATCCGCGCGAGTTGATCACCACGCTGCTCGGCCGGGGACTGCCCGAACGCGCGTGGGAGGCCGCGGAGCGCCTCACCACGGATGTTGGGCTGTGGACCACACTCGTTGCCGCGCGGGAGAAGTCCGATCCGGCAGCGGTGGCTCCCGCACTCATCTGGCTGATCCACGCCGACCTGGAAGTCTCCAAACCCCAAAACTACAAGTCTGCGGTCGCTCGCTTGAAGCAGCTGCGCCGGGCGTTGACGGCGACGGATGCCGCGGGCCAGTTCCCCCTCATCATGGCGGAGCTGCGTGACCAGAACCGACGCCGGCCCACCCTGATCCAGGCGTTCGACCGCGCCGGTTTCTAGTCTTCCGCGGGCACGATCTCCCGCGGCACGTAGATCCAGGCCTGGCGGCCCGACACCAGGGTGACGGACTCCCGCCGGTACGAGACCCGCTCGTAGTGGTCGGCGGCGGCGAGCTCGTCGGCGGTCACCTCGAGCACGGCGCCGGTGACGAGGTCCTCCGGCCGACCGGTATGAAACAGGGCTGGGTGGATGTCGGTGCCGCTCAGCGCGATCACCTCGGGGTCGAGGATCGTGAGCTGCCCGACCGTCCATCGGCTCAGCGCATCCGGTGTGGTGGGAACAGACCGGCCGAATAAGGAACGCTGAACAGGGTCAAGTTGCAGAGTGCCAAAGGAGAAGATCGCGTCAGCCATGCCCGCACGATACCGGCGATCCCTCTGAAGACGTTAGCGGCCGGCCGCTAGGGGCTGTCGACGAGCTCCGGAGCCGGGGTGCCTTGCTCGACCGAGTCCCGCTTGTTGGCGCGCACCGACGACCAGAATGCGGCGGCGATGAGGAACACCCCGATGAGCCCGGTCACGAGCTCCGGAATCTCGAATCCGATGCTCAGGATCAGAATTCCGGCGAGGGCGCCGATGGCCCAGTGCGCACCGTGGTCCAGGTAGATGTAGTCGTTGAGGGTGCCCTGGCGCACCAGGAAGATGGTGAGGGAGCGCACGAACATGGCGCCGATCAGGCCCAGGCCGAGCAGGATGATGATCGGGTCGGCGGTGATGGCGAAGGCACCGATGACGCCGTCGAACGAGAACGAGGCGTCGAGAACCTCCAGATAGAGGAACGAGAAGAAGGCCGCTCTCCCGGTGAGCACGGCCAGGGTGGATGCTCCACCTCGCGTGGGCCGCGCATCCGCCGCACCGTCGGAGGACTCGTCGCTGCCGGTGCTGTCGTCGTCGAGGGTGTCCTCGAACAGGGAACCGAGCCCGTTCACCAGGATGTAGGTGATCAGACCGAGCACCCCGGCGACGAGCACAACGAGAGGGTCTTCGGCCAGGTTGGCGCCACCGAGCAGCACGGCGAGGGCCACGACGTACGACAGCGAGCCGAGCCGGCCCACCTTGGCGAGCGGTCGCTCCAGCCAGGTGAGCCACTTGATGTCGCGGTCTTCAAAAATGAAGTCCAGGAACAGCATCAGCAGGAACATCCCGCCGAACGCGGCGATCTGCGGGTGGGCGTCGTGCAGGTAGTGCCCGTAGGTGCCGACGGTCGCCGGGTCGCCCTTCTCCAACGCCAGGGTGATGACCTCACCGAAGGAGAGACCGGTCGTCACCGACACCAGGATCAGGGGCATGACCAGGCGCATGCCCACCACCGCGATGAGGATGCCTACGGTCAGAAAGATCTTCTGCCAGAACTCCGACATCTTTTCCAGCACCCGCGCGTTCACGACCGCGTTGTCGAACGACAGAGAGATCTCCATCAGCCCGAGGATCACACAGAGGGCCACGGCTGCCCAACCGCCGTAGAGCAGCGCGATGATCAGTGCCACGAGCGACACGATGAGCGACCAGGTGAAGTGCTGGAAGAACGTTTTCATACCGGTGGCCTCGGAGCACCCGCTCGTCGGGTGTCCGCATCCTCTCTCTTGGATTCGTGCGTCGCAGGCTGCCGAATCGGGAGGATCCATTGTCGCGGCATCTCACGCTAGTCCTGCAGCGGCGAAAAACGGAACGCTGGCGAACCTTCTGAGATGTGTCTCAGATTCCGTCGCCGGCCCGGTGGCGTCCACTCTCCGCGATTACTCCGTGTCACGCTTCGGAAGGAGCTGCATTCATGGCGAGGGCGCTGCGGAAGGCAGCACGGGTTTCGGTGACCAGAGCGCTGGGAGAAGTGGCCAGGATACGACCAATGGAGTGGCAGGCCAGCGCGAACTGCGCCGCCATGGTGGCGACGTCGGCGGGAGCGTTGTGGGTACGAAGCAGCCGCGCGAGTTCGTTCGCGATGAGCTGGTTCTTCATCGCGTCGCGGGCGCGCAGTTCCTCGTTCGCCTCTAAGAGCAGCGTGTGGCGCCGGTAGGCCGCAGGGTCGGAAGTCGCTTGCCTGCACAACTGCAGTACGAGGGGTTCGAGGAAACTCAGCGCGCCGGCGACGGTTTCCAGACGGTGAGTTCCAGAGGGCTCCGCGAGTGATGCGGCGGTAATCGCATCGAACATCGCCTGCTCTTTGGCGAAGACCACTTCGGCTTTGTCGCCGAACAGCCTGAAGAACGTCGTGCGCCCCACCTCGGCGCGCTCCGCGATGTCGGTGACGGAGACAGCGTCGAAGCCCCGCTCGGCGAAGAGCGCCTCGGCCGCGTCGATGATTCGGCCACGCGCCGCACGTTGCTTCCGCTCCAGCAACGACAACGGGGCTTCGTTCGCCTCAGACACACGTTCGGACATGCGGAGATTCTACCGTGAATCCGCATTCGATTCCATTTCGTACTGAGTGTGTTACGGTACTGAGTACCAAAACAAGGAGAACATCATGCTCACCGCCCTCGATCATCAGCAGATCACCCAAACCCTCGCCCGCCACGCGTTCGTGGTGGATGAGAACCAGTTGCACCAGCTCGGGGAGGTGTTCACTCCGGATGCCACGTACGACATGACCCGCTCGGGGATGGGGGCCTTTCAGGGCATCGAAGCCATGGCTGCGGCGGCGGCAAAGATGTTCGCGGCCGGGTTTGCGCCGCTGTCGCATTTTGTGACCAACATTCTCATTACCCCGACCGACGAGTCGACGGCATCGGTGCGATCCAAGGGGCTGATGATCATGCATGACGGCGCCCTGCACGCCGTGGTGTACGACGACACGGTTGCCCTCCACGGGGGTCGCTGGCTGATCGCGAGCCGGATCATCTCCCCCATCCGCGCCGCCGCCACCGCCGAGCACTGATGGCGACCACGATGCGGCGCGTGCAATACCACCGCTACGGCGCACCGGATGTGCTCGCCCTGGCAGACGCGGAGACCCCGGCCCCGGGCCGAGGTCAGGTGCTGGTGCGGGTGCGTGCGGCTGCGGCGAACGCCATGGATTGGAAGATCCGCAAGGGTGAGATGCGGGCCATGACCGGACGCGGGTTCCCTCGCGGTGTCGGTCACGATTTCGCCGGGGTCATCGAACGGGTCGGAGCGGGCGTGACGCGCTTCCAGATCGGTGATGAGGTGTTGGGGGCGGCGCGCCTGCAACACGCGGGAGCGTTCGCGGAGTTCGTGATCGCACACGAGCAGTCCGTCGCGCACAAGCCCGACGCCCTCACCTTCGCCCAGGCCGCCACCCTGCCCGTGGTCGGGCTCACCGCCTACCAGGCGGTCACCAAGGCGGGCAACCTGCAGCCGGGGCAGGACATCTTCATCAACGGCTGTCTCGGTGGCGTCGGCCGGGTGGCCGTGCAGGTTGCAACCGGTGTGGGCGCATCCGTGACCGGCAGCTGCCGGTCGGGCTCAGAAGCAGACGCCCGCCAGCTGGGCGCCCACACGGTCGTCGCCTTCGATCTCGATTCCGCTCCCCTGACCGGTCGGTTCGATGTCGTCTTCGACACGGCGGGGACTCTGCCGTTCGCCACCGCCCGCGGGATGCTCAAGCCCGGCGGGCGCATCATCGACATCGTTCCGTCGGTCACGAAATTCGCCCGCAGCATCCTGCCCGGCCCGTACACCGCGTTCATGGGCCGGCCCAGCAGCGACGATCTCCAGCACGTCGCCGATGCCGCCGCTCGAGGAGAGATCGACATCCGCATCTCCCGCATGGTCCCCCTGGCCGACGCCATTCCGGCACTGATCGAGCTCGAACACGATCGCAGTTCCAGCGCCGGCAAACTCGTCATCACGATCCCCTAGCCGGCCAGGTCGATTGACGCCGTCCCAGCGAGGTGCGGCGCGGGATGCCGCGCCGCACCGGGAGGGAGCTACGCCGCGGTGGCGGTGGCGGCCACGTCGAGGATCCAGGTCACTCCGAAGCGGTCGGTGAGCATCCCGAATCCAGGGCTCCACGCGGATGCCGCGAGCGGCTCCACGACGGATGCGTCGGCGGACAGCGCAGCCCAGTGGCCCTGCACCTCCTCGAGGGTGTCGCCGCGCACCGCGACGAAGAACGGCTGATCAGTGAGGGTGGCGCCGTTCTCCCGGCGGGTGCTGCCCGCGGTGGCTGCGGAGCCGCCGGTCTGCCCGGGGATGTCGTAGGCCATGACCCGGAAGCCGTGGGCGCTCTCGACCCGGCCGAAGACCACGTTCTCGGCACCCGGAACCTCCGCCGGCATGCCGAAGTCGCCGTAGGTCGCGATGGTGACCTGGCCGCCGAAGACCGACTGGTAGAACTCGAGCGCGGCACGGGCGTCGCCGCGGAAGTTGAGATGGGTGGTGGTGACGATGCTCATGGCTGCTCCTAGTGTCGATGTCGCCGGGCGTCTCCCCGACAACAACCACACTCCCAGCCGCCTAGGTCAGTTTCGGTCCTACACTTCACGCAGCTGGGCCCATGGCGACGGCCACCAAGTGGCCGCTGAATCTGTCGAACCCGTTCACCCACCGGCCGGCCACGCCAGCGCGATTCGCCGAGGAACCCGGTCGCGCGCACGGCGACGGGATGGTCTGAGGTTGCGGGCATAGATCGATGGTCACACATCGAGCCCGTCGAGACCGGACCACTCCACGGATGCAGCCCTCGACGCGCCGCGCAATCCGCGGCGCCCTCAGCCGACGTGCCGTCGCGAAGATCATGGCGCGCGTATAGCGGTGCTATAGTCGCCGTATAGCACCGCTATAGAGAGCTGTGGCCTCACACCACCGACAGAAACGGGAACTCCATGAGCACGATCTTCATCACCGGCGCCTCCTCGGGCATGGGCAAAGCAACAGCAAAGCTATTCGCAGAGAAGGGCTGGCAGGTCATCGCCGCCTCGCGCAACATCGGCACCGATACCGAACTTGCCGCTCTGCCGAACATCGAGACGGTGACGCTGGACGTGACCGACCCAAAGCAGATCCGCACGGTCGTGGCCGACGTGCTGTCCCGCTTCGACGTCGACGTGCTGTTCAACAACGCCGGGGCCGTGCTCTTCGGACCCGTGGAGGAATACACCGACGAACAGCTCGAAGACCAACTCGCCACCAACCTCCTCGGGCCGATCCGGGTGAGCCAGGCGTTTCTGCCGCACTTCCGTAAGCGACGCGGCGGCACGATCCTCAACACCACGTCGCTCACCGCGATGCTTCCCGCACCATTCATGTCCGTGTACTCGGCAGCCAAGGCCGGGCTCGAGCGCTGGAGCTTCGGCGTGAACCTGGAACTCAACGAGTTCAATATCCGCGTCAAGACGATCGTGCCCGGCATCGTCGCCACCAACCTCATGGGGGCCGGCACCGTTGTGCAGAGCGACGCCTACGCGGCTCACCTGGGACAGGTTTTCGCGGCGTTCGGTGACCCGGCCACCGCTGAGCTGTTCTCCACGGCCGAGGGGACCGCGGCCGTGGTCTTCGGGGCCGCCACCGACGGCAGCACGCGGGTGCGTTACCTCACCGACGCCACGGCGAAGGAATACGTGGCGATGATGGTCGGCTTCGGCGAAGAGACCACGCAAGCATTCGCATCCACAGTGATGTTCGGTTGATCGTGGCCGTCTTTCATAGCGATCTCAAAATGGCCCGCTTCCTTCCGCCCCTCGACATCGGTCCGCGGATGGCGCGACTCGCGAACCGCATGCCGGTGCGCTCTCCCGCGCCGCCACCCGACATGGTCGTCGCCGATCTGAAGGTTCCCGGGCCTGAGGGAGCACCGGCCGTAGACGTTCGGATGTACCGGCCCGCGTCGGCGACGGGAGAGATCCCCGTTCTGGTGTGGATGCATGGCGGGGGCATGATTCTGGGAAACCACCTGTCGGAGGAGGACTCGAATGCGGCCTTCGCGCGGGAACTGGGAATCGCCGTCGTCTCGGTCAACTACCGGCTGGCGCCGCAGTCGCCGGCGCCGGCCGCGGTGGAGGATTGCTACGCCGTCGTGGAGTGGCTCGTCGCCAACGCCACCGAACTGGCCATCGATCCTCAGCGCATCGCTCTCGGTGGGGCGAGCGCGGGTGGTGGGCTGGCCGCAGCCACCGCCCTGCTGGCTCATGACCGGGGCCACATCCGCCCCGTGTTCCAGCTCCTGATTTACCCCATGCTCGACGACCGCACCGTTAGGCGCACGGATCTGGATACAACCCGTGCACGGTTCTGGCGCCCGAAGAGCAATCGATACGCCTGGGGTGCCTACCTCGGCGAGGAGCCTGGCGGGGTCGCTGTCTCCGACTACGCGGCGCCGGCTCGCCGCACCGATCTGTCGGGACTTCCTCCGGCCTGGATCGGAGTAGGCACCCTCGACCTGTTCCACGACGAGGACGTCGACTATGCCGACCGTCTTCGCCGAGCCGGCACATCCGTCGATCTGGTCGTCGTCGAGGGCGCGTTCCATGGGTTCGACGTGCTGTTCCAGAAGAAGCCGGTGTCACGCCGCTTCTGGGAGGCGCAGCGCGATGCACTCGCACACGCGCTCGTCGAATCGAAGCCGGCGAGGCGTCCATGACATGCGGTTTGCGCGGGGTCCGGGTCTTGATCGTCGCCGCCCACGGGACGCTCGGTTGATCTCCCACCTCAGGGGCACCGTGCCACAGTTCCGCCGTCACGGTGCCCCTGAGATAAGGTCGGGTCATGTCGACGCGTGAGACCCTGATCGAGGCGGCTCTCACAGTTCTCGAACGCGAAGGCTCGGCGCAGTTCTCCACCCGGGCCGTCTGTGCCATCGCGAACGTGACGGCCCCCACCCTGTACCACCACTTCGGCAGTGCGGATGGCCTGCTCAGCGCGGCCGTGGAAGAGGCCTTCCGGCAGTTCCTCCAGGCCAAGCTGGCCACGCCGGCCGCTACGGATCCTGAGTCGGCGCTGCGCGATGGGTGGGATAACTACGTGCGCTTCGCCGCCGACCGTCCGCTGATCTATGCCGCGATGATGGCCCGCCTGTTTCAAGGTGTCGAGATCCTCGCGGCCCGACAGGCCTTCGCGATCGTGGCGGAACAGATCGCCGCACTCGAGACCGCCGGCAGGCTCCGGCTCCCCCCTGCAGAGGCGGTTCAACTGGCGTGGGCCTCCGTCAACTCCGCAGCGATGCTCCACGTCACGGCGGCACTACACGTGTCGGACTATCTGGCCGCACCGGAACCGAGCCTCATCGAGATGCTTCGCGAGCGCGCGCTCCGGGACCTCTGCGAGCCATAGCCTCATCGCGACGAGCCGTTTTCCGCCGCAGGGTGATCCGAGAACTCGACGTTCCACAGTGCGTGCAGGGCAGCGCGTCCGCCACCTGTGACGTCGACGCCCCGCCCGCCGGGCCGCCGCACGATCCAGTGCTGCTCGGTGAAGTGCCGGGCGATGGCGGCGCCGACCGCCCCGCCGAGGTGCGGCCGGCGTTCGGTCCAGTCCGCGCACGGCCGCACCAGCGCACGGCGACTGCGGCCGGAACCGCCGGTATCGATGCCCAGCTCCGGTAGACGGCGGATGCCCTCGGGCGTCAGCGCGGTCAGGTCCGGGTCGATCCAGCCGTTGGCGGTCATCGCAGTCGACAGCGCCAGGCCCAGGCGACCGGCGAGGTGGTCGTAACAGTACCGGGCGTGCGCCAGGTCGCGTGCGGCGGCGCTCTGTTTGTAGCCGGTGACCGGGGTCGGCGGGCAGAGGTGGCCGAGTTGCTCCAACGCAGAGGCCACCGCGGAATCCGCCAAAGCATAGAACCGCTGCCGCCCGCGCGGCACGCAGCTGACCAGGCCCGCATCCAACAGCACGGCAAGGTGTTCGCTCGCGGTGGAGGCGCTCACACCCGCCGAGACGGCCAGTTCGCTGGCGGGCCGGGTGGAACCATCCATCAGCAGGTTGAGAAAGGTGGATCGCACTGGCGCGGCCAGAGCGTGCCCGATCCCCGAGAAGTCGCGGCTCATATCCTCCAGAGTACGCGCCGATGCTTCGGCGCATGCCGAAGCTTTCTCGACGTATCGTGCTGGCATGACCACACACACCTATGCCAGCTCCGTCCAGTGGGAGGGCTCGACCGCCCTCGGCTACCGCGGCTATTCGCGCGCACACACCGCCATTGCGACCCCGGCCCACTCGCCCCTGTCGCTCAGCGCCGACCCCGCGTTTCGCGGCGACGCCACCCGGCTCAACCCGGAACAACTGCTCGTCGTCGCGGCCAGCTCCTGCCAGCTACTCTCCTTTCTCGCCGTCGCCGCGCAATACAAGGTCGACGTGCTCGGCTACGCCGACAGCGCGGAGGGCATCATGGACGACGCGGTCACACCCGCCCGCATCTCCCGCATCGTGCTGCGCCCCGTGGTGACGGTTGCCGCCGGCACCGACCCGCTCGAGGTGGTGCGCCTCGCCCAGCTCGCCCACGACGGCTGCTACATCGCCAACTCGCTGAGCAGCGCCGTGCAGCTCGACGTGACGGTGGTCGGCGCATGACCGCGCCGGAATCGTTCCGCGACCTCACCGTGCTGCTGGCCGACCGCCCCGGCTCCCTCGCCGAGTTCGGTCACATCCTTGGCCAAGCGGGCGTCAGCCTCGAAGGCGGTGGCGTCTTCACGCACCACGGCGTCGCGATTGCGCACTTCCTCGTCGACGACGGCGCGCGCGGTCGCGCGGCCCTCGAGGCGCGCGGCATCGGCCCGGTCACCGTCAGCGAGGTGGTCACCGGGCGCGAGGCGCGGACGGCGTAGGCCGGCTGGGCCGCGCTGCGGCGCCTCGGGCGGTCTTCCCCGGATGTCGGAGCCCACCGCCCGGAAACCGTCGGCGCTCTCGACCTGGCCGCCGAGGACCGACTGGTAGCAGTGGGTCGGCGGGCCGGCAACGGGCTCGCATGCGCGTCAGTAACACCCGCAGGGTAGGTGCACCGGGACCACCCGGAGCGGCGCACCCACCCGCATACTGGGCTGGTGGATAGTGTCAAGAACGAACTCCGAGACTTTCTGACCTCTCGCCGGGCCCGCGTGCAGCCCGGCGACGTGGGCCTGCCGGAGGGCGCCGGGCGCCGGGTTGCCGGACTGCGGCGGGAGGAGCTCGCCATGCTCGCCGGAGTGAGCGTGGACTACTACGTGCGCCTCGAGCAAGGCCGCAGCCGCAATGTGTCGGAATCGGTTCTCGACGCGGTGGCCCGTGCCCTGCAGCTGAGCCCCACGGAACGGCTGCATCTCGTGGATCTGGCGCGCCCGACCGCGGCGGGGCGCCGCCGACCAGCTCGGCGGCAACGGGTACGACCAGCGGTGTTGGCGCTGCTGTCCAGCCTCGACACCCAGCCGGCTTTTGTGATGGGCGACCGGATGGATGTGCTCGCCAGCAACGTCATGGCGCGTGCGCTGATGGGCGAGTTCCTCAGCGCCCCGGGCGGCCACCCCAATCTGGCCCGGTACGTTTTCCTCGACCCGGCCGCGCGCGATCTGCACGGTGACTGGTTCGCTGTGGCCGAGGAGACCGTGGCGATGCTGCGCTTCTACGCGGGCCGACACCAGGACGACGCGGAGCTGAGCCTGCTCGTGGGCGATCTGTCGCTCGGCAGCCCGGACTTCGCCCGGTTCTGGTCGGCCCACGATGTGCGGTCCCGCGCCTTCGGCGTGAAGCTCTACCGGCATCCGCTCGTGGGCCCGATCACCCTCAATTACGAAGCGCTCGAGTTTCCGAGCGACGGCGAGCAACGGCTCTGCGTGTATGGAGCGGAGCCCGGTTCCTCCTCCGCTGAGTCGTTGCGCCTGCTGTCGTCACTGTGCGCCCCGTCACCGGAGACCGATCGGGTGTTGCCGCCCGGCAGCTGACTCCACGGCCTGGGTGGGTCTGGCAGACCGGGGTATGAACCCACCCTTCCGGCCGCCCGGGCGCGCTTCTACCGTGGAGACATGGATGACGCCACGCACACCGCCCTCGCCATCGGCCGACAGTCGACGGCGTGGGAACGCACGATCGACATCACCACAACCGGGGCCAAGACCGGGTTGCCTCGACGCATCGAGATCTGGTTCCATCGCGTCGAGGAGCGCTGGTACCTGAGCACCCTGCCCGGGCGGCCCCACTGGGCCGCCAACCTGGTGGCCAATCCGCGCTTCACGGTGCACCTCAAGCACGGACTGACCCGCGACCTGCCGGCGACCGCGGTGCCTATCACCGACCCCGCGGAGAGACGGCGCGTGTTCACTGCAATCGTCGACGACATGAACCAGACGCACAATCCGGCGCGCATCCGCCAACCCACTTACCTGAGGGACTGGATGGCCGGCAGCCCACTGCTGGAGATCCGCTTCGACCAGTAAGCCGCAACGCACCCGCCACACCGTCACTCACGGCCTTCCTTCTTACGAAAGCAGCAGCATGCCCGAACGCCTCACCAACACCGTCGCCCTAATCACCGGAGCCTCCAGCGGAATCGGTCGCGCCACGGCGCTCCGGCTCGCCGCAGCCGGCGCCTCCGTCACCCTCGTCGCCCGCCGCCACGACGATCTCAGCGCACTGGCCGACACCATCACCCAGGCCGGCGGCACCGCGCTGGTCTTCGCCGGCGACATCAGCAACTCCGATACCGCCTCAGCGGCCGTCGACGCCACGATCGTGCGCTTCGGTCGGCTCGACACCGTCGTGAACGCCGCGGGCGTCATGCTGATCGGCGACTCGATTGCCGCACCGTTGGAACACTGGGAACGCATGGTGGACGTCAATCTCAAGGGCCTGATGTTCATCACCAAGGCCGCACTCCCCCACCTCGTCGACGCCGCAGGGTCCAGCCGGCGTGGCGTGGCGGACCTCGTGAACATCAGTTCCACGGCCGGGCGGGTGGCCACTCCGTACACCGCTCTCTACAACGCCACCAAGTTCGCCGTCACCGCCGCCACCGAATCGTGGCGCCAGGAGTACGCCACGCGCAGCGTGCGCGTCTCGGCGATCGAGCCCGGCGCGGTCGCGACCGAGCTCGGCCACCATCAGGATGCCACCCAGGACTGGTACGACCAGTTGTCGGCCAGCGGCGATATTCTCGTGGCCGACGACATCGCCGATGCCGTGGCGTACATCGTCACCAACCCCGCCCGGGTCGCCGTCGGCGAAATCGTTATCCGCCCGACGCAACAGGTGTAGTCCACCGTCGCGCGGTGGCCGCCGAGCGCTGACTCTTTAACCTCGATTGCACTGCCGCACGGTGACTGCTGGGCCCGTGTCACTGCCTCCCAGTTCTTGGCCCACTTCGCGCGCCACTCGATGCGACGCCCGCACGAGGCGCACGTCTTCTCCGCCGGCTGCTGAGTCGCGTCAGAGTCCCCGGGTCGTTTTTGGCGGTGGCCCATGCGTTCTATCCTGCGGGATGCGGGGTTGGCGGATGCGTTACCCGCCCGCGTTGCGCGGGGCTCGCGTCCGCGACCCGACGCTCCAGGCCCTCCAGCAGCAACTCCAGCCCATAGTCGAATTCGTCCGCGAACGCGTAACCACCCCCGCCAAACAACTCGGCGCGCGAGCGCGCAATGTTCGGATACAGCTCCGCCGGCGCCGCGACCTTGTCGGCGAACGCCTCCTCGGCGCCGTCCCCCGGTTCGAAGGGCAGGCTCGTCTCGGTCAACGCGAACCCGTACACATAGGCGTCGATCGCGGAGAACGCGTGTGTTGCGAGTGCGGCACTGAAGCCCTCGGTCATGAGCACACCGAGCAGCCGGTCGTGGTGCTGCAGCAGCGCCGGACCGGGATTGGGGCGCGACTCCATCATCCCCAACGCCCACGGATGAGCGGTGAGCACCGACCGTGCCGATCGCGCCCGGGCGGTGACCGCCTCCCGCCAGCCAGCGCCGACCTCGGGCAGCTCGATCCGAGCAAACACCCAGTCGGCCAGGTCGTCGAGCAGCGCCTCCTTGTTCGGCACGTGGTGGTAGAGCGACATCGCCTCAACGCCGAGCACCTTCGCAACACTGCGCATACTCACGGCGGCGAGCCCCGCACCGTCGGCGACGGTGGCGGCGGCGTTGATGATCCGATCCCTGCTCAGGGGTGTGCGCGATGCCATGGTTCCATCCTTGTCGCCATTGAATTCTTACGTGCGTAAGGCTAGCATGGCTCGCATCCTTACAACCGTAAGGACGAGGGCCCCGCGGTTGCCGTCGGCGATCGTGGACCATCCCCTCCTCACCCCAACAACGGAGGACCTGATGAAAACGCGTCAACCCACCACCACGCTGGACGCCCAGCGGATCCCGGTGCAGGCCAAGCTCGCGGCAGCCTGGACCAGCTTCGTGTTCCTGGTCATCTACATCGACTACTTCCACCTCTACCAGCCCGGCGAGATCGACATAATCCGGGGCGGCGACATCTTCGTGTTCGAAATCAGCGGAATGTTGATGTCCGTCTTCTTCGCGCTCATAGCGATTCCGTCCCTGATGGTCATGCTCTCCCTGACGCTGCCCGCCCGGGTGAACCGCACCACGAACCTCGTCGTTGCAGTGCTCTATATCCCCATCTGCGTGTTCAACGCGGCAGGGGCGTCCTGGGACTGGGCCTTCTACTACGGCCTCACCATCGGAGTCGAGGTGCTGATCCTGGCTTTCATCCTGCGCTCCGCCTGGACCTGGCCCCGCACCGCACCGCCGGCAAACATGGCGACCAGCCTCGAGCGGGCGGCTAGTCGCATCTAGCAGCGATTGCGCGGAGGAGGCTTTCCTCGTGCCGCGACTACCAGGCGGTAGTAGCCTTTCAAGGCCCTACAGGTCGATCGGGTTGACCAGCCGGTGTGGCCCGTCGCGCACGTCCCACCGCCACCTCAGATCATGCACATGAGCAGCGGCTGGGCAGCCCGCTCGCTTTCGAGTAGCAGCAGGCACTCGGTCTTCGTGGCTGCCCGGCTCCTACCCCCAGCCAAGAGGTGCTTGTCGGCTACGCGGTTTACGGCGCTGCCACGACATCCCGGGCCTGATCCGGTGCTGGACCGGGGAACATGTAGTCGGCGTTCCCCGCGCGATGCTCAATGGGTCGCGAGGTCCAAATCTCGAAACTTCTCCCCGGAGTTCAACGGCAGGGCATGCGTTGTAGAGCGGAACACCCCGCTTCGCGCCGGCATCGACTGTGGGTAGGTCTCAGTAAAGCCGCGGTCATGTATGGCTTCAATCGCCGGCGAAGCAGTGACCGCGAGAAGCCCGGACCCCCAAACCGGGGCGGCCCGAGCCCGCCGCCCGCATACAAGCGCTCCCGCCGTGGCCCACCTGATCAGGCAATCTTCAAGAAATAAGACCCTCCAACCGCTGAGATCTGTCAAACGTGTTTCAGGACGGGCGGGTTCTCGCGCCGCTAGGGTGTGTGCCAGCTCATCAACTATCTGGGGGATGCCATGGACAGCACGAAGCACGGTCGAAACATGGCGGTGTTCATCGACTTGGAGAATATGTTCGGTGGCTACAACAAGGGCGTTTCGGGCGTGCCCCTATCCCGCATGCTTCGAGAGATTCGCAAGCTGGTTAGGGATCTTGAAATCGGTTCGAGCGCAGCCACAACGAAGGCGTATGCGAACTGGATGGTTGCTGGCATGTCAACCTACCGCCGAGAAATGCTCGAAGAGGCCGTCGAACCGGTTCAAATATTCTCCTACACCGGGTCAGGGAAGACCCCTGAGGAGAGCCGCAAGAAGAACCTTGAGGAGGGCCGCAGAAAGAACGCGGCCGACGTCCAGATCGTGGTCGATGCTCTCAGCGTTGCTGTTGAGGCACCGTGGGTTGATGTATTTGTCATCGTCAGCGGCGATGGAGATTTCATCCCTCTAGTCCGACGTCTTCAGTACCTCGGCAAGTACGTCATCGGAGTGACTCTGACGGGTGCCGGCGCCGGCGGGGTGAGCGCACTCTTGCGGTCGAACGCGGATCACTACTTCGAGGTTGCCGCTGGTGCGCCAAGGCCAGCCGCGGAGAGTGCGCTTCTCACTGCCGAGTCAGCCGTAGAGACTCCCAGCGAGCCCAGCGCCGCACAGCTTCCCTCCGACAAGATTCCGACCGTTGAGGAGTACGTGCAATCGATAAAAGAAATCGTTCTGAAGAATCCCAAGATGATGAAAGGCAACGACGTCAACGGACCGTTGCTGGGGAACAGTCTTCGCACTCAATGGCCTCGAGCTACCTACAGCACCTACGGATTCAAATCCCTGGGTGATCTAGTCGAGAGTAAGTGTGGCCTGACGATCTATCGACCAATTGCCAAGAGTTCGGTGACGAAGTCCACTCAGGGAGTGGAGAAAACACTATTGCCATCGACGTCGATCGCTGTCCCTAATGAGGATTCGTTGCGCCTCGCGCTGGAAGGGGTAGAACCGGCCGTCGTCTATCCGATGCTTACGTCGATCTACAGCGTGCTCGAAGAATTAACCGTTGTGTTCAGCCCCGTGCAACCTGATGCCCTTCTTGACACACTCGGCGACGATCTACCGGACGTACCTGCGGAGCAGATCAGGCTGGCGCTCGGTCTCCTCTTCGCGGTAGGGGCATTTCGGGTAGACGACGACTCCGCGCTGATGCTCACGTCCGACCTGACTGGCGTGGAAGATGGAATCGCTCTGGTCCTGGGTGATGCCAGGAGACGAGCCGAGACGATTGAATTAGTGCCCAGCGATGACGACATCCGGGCGGCCTTGTTTGGCTTGGAATAGGCGCTGCCAAGACCAGGCGCCCTCAGTCGCGCCGACGGCACCTTCTCGATACGCTCCCGCGCGGAGAACCGAGACGCAAAAGGTGTTCCGCCGCTCTCATGGTAGACATCATCCATGCGCCAATCACACGTCTATGTCGTCATGGGCGATATCACCCACCTCCAGTGCGACGCATGGATGCTGCCCAGCGATTCCGAATACACATTGGCGGACCACTGGACTGGCGTCGCGGGCCTATCCGAGGCGGTGCAGCGATCTCATCAGGACGACTACTCGTCGGGCCGTGAGTTCGCGGTCCCGCTGAGAGATTGGGACGCTCACGCTCCACTGCCTATTCTCACCGCGGTTCCCCTATACGGCTTCACTGAGGTGGCAGAGCTGCGGCCACGTATCGATGCGTTCGTCCGCGCCGGCGCCGCGGCCAGCAAGACTCGGCGAGCAGCCGGCGGAGGCACGAGCGCCGCCCGGCCAAATCCGCTGATTGCCATGCCGTCGTTTGCTTCGGACGGCGGTGGAGGCTCGCTCCGCAAGGGCGACATCCTCCAGACGATTCTGCACCAGGCCCGCGAGACAGGCGCCGCCGTGGGTGTGGATGTCGTGCTCGTTCTGCGGGACGAAAAACTGTTCGCCCTAGCTCAAACAAAGAGGCGAGCGTCGGAGTACTGGTCGGAGCTGATCGACCGCGATTTGCTGGACAAAGCCAAGTCGCTTTCTGCTGTAGCCAAGGCAGGTCACTTGGTGCCGTTCATGGGTGCCGGCACGAGCGTTAGCGCCGGAGCTCCGTCCTGGACAGATTTGATCAAGGCACTCGCCGACGACGCTGCGCTCGCACCCGAAGAAAGCGCAGCCCTGCTGGATTCCCATATGGATGCACGCGATCAAGCTGCCTACCTGCGAGGCCGTTACGAAAGCGACTTTCAAGGTCGCGAAGATCTCACCTTCAACCATGCGGTGAGTAAGCATGTCGATCTTTCTCGCTACGGCCTGGCACCGGTGCTTCTGGCTGGCCTTCGAACCGAGCAGGCCATCACACTCAACTACGACTGTCTCTTTGAACTGGCATCAGCAGATATCAAAGACAAGCGCACCGTGATCCCCGACAGCAGGGTCGATGGGAAGCACTGGCTGCTGAAGCTGCATGGTTCCGTCAAGGATCCGTCGACCATCGTTCTCACCCGCGACGACTACCTCGGCTACAACGCTTCCCGCGATGCGCTCTCCGCCGTAGTGAAAGCGACGCTGATCACCCATCATCTGCTCTTCGTGGGGTTTGGTCTCCGTGACGACCACTTCCACGAGATCATCCACGACGTCCGTCGCGCGGTTCCGCCCATCCCAGGCGAGACCCAGCCGTTGGCAACCGCCCTCACGCTCACGTCCAGCCCGCTCAACGACATGCTGTGGGAGAAGAAACTCAACCTCATCAGCATGGGTACGAACGACAGCAAAACCGAGGACGTCAACACCGGCGCGCGGATTTTGGAGATCTTCCTCGACGCTCTTCTTGCATTCTCCACAGACAGCCACTCCTACCTCCTGGCCGACGAGTACCTCGATGCCCTCACGCCACACGAAAAGACTCTCCGAGGGGCTCTGCTCAAGTTCGCGACCGACAGGACCACAGCGGAGCGAGACTCCGCAGCATGGCCCGTGGTCGAGCAGGCTATGGCGAGCCTAGGGCTCGCACCGCGTACCCGCGCCGATTGAGCTGCAATCGAATAGAACGTCAGACGAGGCGATCCGAGAGCGAAGGGCTAACGGATCGAAGCAATCGAGTCACCACGGTGGTGATTCTTTCGCTTGGCGCCCAATGGCGATAGTTAGTCCTTCTGCATCTCCACGGTCGCAGACTCACCCTGGATGCCCACCGTGAAGCTGACTATGCCTTCCTCGTAGGTGAAATCTTTGGTGTCCTCGTTCGACGCTAGGAATGCGGCGTCAGTCGCCGCAGCGTCCCGTGCTGACGTCCAGATGTAAGGTTCGGTCCCATCGCTTGGGACCTCAAAGGTGCCTGACCAGTACACGGAAGTGATGTCCTGACTGCCCAGTTCCCAGTCGACGTTGATGACGCCATCGGCAATCGTGGCCGTCATGAAGTCGGTCTCGCTCTGCGAGTTGCTCTGCTTCCAGCCGCCTGCTAGGTACGGAGCGGCGGGCGCTTCCTCGGCGGGCTTGGTCTCCTCAGCGGCAGCTGGCGAAGAGCTGACCGGCGCGGCTTCCGCAGCACCACAACCGGTCAGAGCCAGAGCGACGACGAGGACTAAAGGCGCGATGATCTTCATCACGAATCTATCGTGGCAGAACTCTAAAGTTGGCACGCGTCTGCCCCGAATAGGTCACAGATTGTGGTGAAAGAAGTTGGCGGTCCCGCGGCAGGATGAGAGCCATGAAGAAACTCCTTGCCCCCGTCACTCCGCTCGTTCTCCTTATCGCTCTAGGACTCTCGGGGTGCAGCGGGTCGACGGAGTCGGATGCCGCGCCCACGACCGGCACAGAGGTTCAGGTTGACGCCCCGGAGCAGGAGGCGCCGGCTGATTCCTTCGTTGATGGCGTCCTCACCACCGACGAGGTCACGATCGGTATCACCGACTATCGCGTGATTCCTGTGGGCGAGGTCGGAAATGAGTACGGCGACGTGCCCGTGCTCGCCGTCTGGTACGACACCACCAACCTCGGAACCTCTGATCGGGACATCTCGCCGATGGAGTTCATCTTCACGTTTGAGGCGTTCCAGGACAACGACCCCGACCGCGAGAACACGCTCGACGTGGGGTCGCTCCCGGATGCCGCATTCCTCGACACGCAGACGGAGAACATCAAAGCGGGCGGCACTCTGTCAAACGCAATCGCCTACGAACTCGACGACACGACCACACCGGTGGAGCTTGTCGCTGGAGGAATGATTGGTGACGAGATCGGTCGCATGTCCTTCAACCTGAACTAAGACTTCAAACGGTGCCCTCAGGCGAGGACCGTTTCGAAGGATGTGCAGAGCATCCGCGCGGGTTGACCACCAACCGGACGCGCTCGTCCTCAGAGAGACCGGCTGACGCAACGGATCCGCCTTGCGGGCGATATCAGCGAGCTTCACGGTCAGGCCGGCCACCTCGCCACCGCCCTCTTGACCGTGAAGCTCGGCGACCTGATCACCACCCGCAAGACCAAGGGCGCCGTGCTCCGCCCCCTGCGGGGCTCGGCTCCGCTCTGGGGCGGCTCGGCCGACCTCGCGGGTTCCACCAACGTGGAGGTCGACGGCGCCCGGTTCTCCGCCGCCAACCCGGCCGGCGAGTTCATCCGCTTCGGCATCCGCGAACACGCCATGGCCGCCATCCTCAACGGCATCGCTCTGCAGGGCCCGTGGTGCCCGTTCCCCTCCACCTACCTAGTGTTCACGATTACATGCACCCGAGCATCCGCCTCGGCGCGCTGATGAGTCTCGGCGCGCTCTACGTGTACACCCATGACTCCGTCGCCGTCGGCGAAGACGACCCCGCCCATCAGCCGGTCGAGCAGATCGCGACGCTCCACAGAGTCCCCGGCCTGGACGTCGTGCGCCCCGCCGACTCCGTCGAGGTCGCCGTCGCCTGGCGCCGCATCCTCGCCTCCCCCGACCGACCGGTCGCGCTCATCCTCAGCCGGCAAGACCTGCCTGTACTGGAAATGCGTCCTTGAGACTTGAAACTCGCCCGGCGCTAACAGTCTGACTACAAGCCGGCGCCAACACTCGCCATAACTTGAGCCGCCAACTTAGTTGCCGAAGTTGCACACCCCACGGTTAGCGGGGTTCGGCCCTATTCGAAGCTGGGATCGATCTGGAGCGACAGCAGGCTGTAGACCGGGTGGGATCTGGTGCCATCACCGCTAACCGTGACGGTCTTGGAGACCTTTGCATGGACTCTCTCATTCAGGGCACTTTGAACGCTCGGCAGCAGTGATGGCTCAACGACACCCTCGAACTCTTGAGTGTTCAACGGATCTTCAGACACAACGTAAAACAGTCGGCGTCGGCTCCGCATACCGTCAAGAATCCCGTGAAAGCTAGCCTCGGTGACTTCGGTGGTCTTAGTCATAAGCAGCTCGGAGATTTCTGAGGCTTGCGTCTTCGTCATGATCGATATTTGCGGACGGCCTTCTCGACCGGTTTTGAGGGACAAACAAATGTCGTCGGTCGCGCTGACGGCGCGAGCAAGATTGGCTACGGCAGATCTGATCCCGACCCGACGTCCGGAAAGTACTTGGAGCGACTGCGTGTCGGTGGGAGATTCGGGAAGGGTATTGACCAATTCACGCATAGCTTCTTCGGCCAAGTGCGCGACGCTAGTGCCATCTAGTTGATTCTCGTTTCGAACTCGGCGCGGGAACTGGAAGTAGAGCGTATTCCCCGATTGGCCCTGCGGGATCAGCTCAGCGCGCGATCGCACCGTCGAATCCAATCTTGTCCTATCTTCTTTTGGATGCATGAGGAGAAGCGCAACTCGTGCAGCCGCGTCTTGGACGGCCTGCGTGATCGTCGCAACGTCCGTGGCTGAGGCCTTGCGTCTCGACATGAGCTCAATACGAAGAGGGGGTTCACTCGATTGAAAGTGTTCCCGGAGTACGAGAAAAGAATTGCGTCGAAATCGGTCGCTACGCGAAGTCCCCAATGTGCTCAGCGCGCTGTCGATGTCCTCAACGATCACCATTCCACCTCTAGCACCCCTCGCACCCCAAGCACATCTCTACCGTTAGCAAGTGTGACGGCACCCATCATTCCTGCTACTTGTTCGGCATCACTTGGGTCGCAGTAGAGAACCTCAAGCAATCCCGACAGGGGATGAAGCACCGGAACGTACGCCGAGCTTAGAGAGCCGATGGTCACATCGTGCAGCGAGACATATCCGGTGAACCGTTCCTCTTCCGCGTCGTGCCAGCTAGTCAAAGTGCTTGCGTCGTGAGGAACCACGGCAATTGAAGGACGATCGCACGGGCCAGGCTGGTTTGACACGAAGGTGCCGCCGATCATAAGGAACCCGCTGGGTATTAATTGCTTGACGCAATCGAGCAGCAAGTTAATTGCGGCCCAGGTCTCGACACGGCGGTCGTCCTCTCGTCCTTCGACGAACAGCACAAACAGCTCTTTCAGTTCGATGTCGACGCGCCCAGGGACTAGCCACCCCGTACTGGGGTCAAATTCCGGAATCGGATACTCGGGTTCGAGCGCAGTTGACGTCACGGCTCATAATTGCATCCTTTGACAACTGCGTCTGTCCCCCTTTTGGGACGCCCAACCAGACCCCGGTTGTGGCCAGTGGCTCAGTGGGTCTGAGACTCTCATCGCCGCGGCTCAAGACAGCAAGCTTGATTCTGCGGCCGTCCAGTAACCGCGGCGGCTATCGTCGCCTTGAGCACTCGAGTTCAGTGCGAATGCGGCATGCCACTTCTTCGGCCGCCTCATGCTCCCAAAATCGCAGCGCGATCCACCCTGCCTCCCGAAGCATCGCATCGGTCTCGTGGTCGCGTATTATGTTGCGTTGGAGTTTCGGTATCCAGTAGCCAGTATTTGTGCTGGGGAGCGTCGCATGTGCAGGGCAGCCGTGCCAAAAGCACCCATCAATGAAGACTGCAATGTGTTGCCTGGTGAAAACGATGTCAGCGCGGCGCCGCCCGCCAAGAGGTGCGTAGTCGACTCGATACCGCATCCCTTCACGGTGCAAAATCCTGCGCACAGCGACCTCAGGCGAGGTATCGCGCCGGCGATTTGACTGCATCGAACTGCGCGTACCGGGTGAGGAAGCCCACGACATACCGGGATTCTATCCACACGACAGCGGTGTCATGCACACGGCGCAGCTATCGATAGTCTCGCCTTAGGCAACGATGCGGGGGACAGAGCTTATGTTGAACACGACCCATAAATGGACGCAAGATCCTACTCTCGTGCGGGAGGTCAACGAACAGTTCTCTCGAGCCATGGCCTCGTACCAAGCGAATCCGAACCTCATTAGCGAACATGCGAATCACGAAGAGTCGATTCGTGTAGGCGGATACTCAAATCGGACACTCCTCGAACTAGTCCAGAACGCGGCCGATGCAATGGCCGGAGCGGCCGATGGTGACACCCCGAATATCGGTCGGGTGGAGATTGTTCTGGACCTCTCATCTCGAACGCTCTACTGCGCGAACTCCGGGCGCCCCTTCTCCCGAAACGGATTGATCGCGATTACCCACGCACACCTAAGCGGGAAGCGCGGTGATGAGATCGGCCGCTTCGGTCTCGGATTCAAGTCCGTGCTCGCCGTCACGGAATCACCCCAGGTCATAAGCCGGTCCGTCTCATTCGAGTTCAACTCGTCCGAGGCAAACCAAGCGATCCGTGCGGTTGAGTCAGCAGCCCGGAGACTCCCCGTGCTCCGCACCGCAACGATTCTCGATTCAGAACGCATCCTGGCTGAGGATTCGATCGCCAATGAATTGGCGGACTGGGCAACGACGATCGTGAGGTTGCCGGACATTTCCAATATGGAAAAGCTTCGCATCGAAATGGAGAATTTCTCCTCCGAGTTTCTGCTTTTTGTCGGTGCCGTCCGAGAAGTTCGTCTACGTGTTGTGGGCGATCACGGGCTGAATACCAGTCACGTCTCACGCGATCTCGGTAACGGAAAATACAAGATCGAGCGCCCGGATGGAAGCGGAGACGAATGGTTGGTTGGTCAGAGAATGCATGCGCCGTCAACAAATGCCAGGCGCGAGGTGGGTGAGGCGGTCTCCCGGAATCAGATCAAGGTCAGCGTGGCAATCCCCTCTCGATACTCGCAGCAACGGATCGGCAAATTTTGGTCCTATTTCCCCCTTCACGATGAGACTTCCGCGACCGGACTGTTCAACGCACCTTGGAGCGTAAATGATGATCGCACGACCCTGCTTCGGAACGATTACAACCGCGAGATTCTCGCGACACTCGCAGACATCTTCGTGGAGTTACTCCCACGCGTCAGCACGCAGGCCGACCCCGCGGCGCTCTTGGATTACCTTCCAGCACGCGGACGAGAAGCGACGTACTTCGGCGACGAGGTCCTCTGCGCACGCGTGCCCAGGCTCGCTGTCGATACGGCCCTGATACCTGACGGCGATGGCGTGCTGCACACCGCGGCTGAAATGAGGCCACTTGATTTCGATTGGAACGCCCCAGAAATCGCGCACGAGGCTTGGATTGCGTCTCCTAATACCAAGAACGACGTACCCCATTGGCGCTGCTATAGCTCCGACCAGCGTCTTGCGCGGTTGCGCCAGCTATTCGCGGTGAGTGCAGATCCCGACCGGTTTGAAGAGAGCGGCCGCGACCTCAAACGTGCCCTAGAGGGGGTTCCGAAGCGAGGAATCGTTTCATGGCTTCGAGAGTGGGCGGAAGGTGACGATGTAGAGTCCGCGGCGAACGCCCTCAAGTTCGCAGTTCATGGTCTCGGCAAGCCTGGTATCGACCAGGCGAAGGTCGTTCCGACGAGCGAAGGATTCCGTTCGCTGAGCGAGAAGAATCTTGTATTTCTGAAGCAGGCGGAGGACCTCGAGATCGAGGGAGCGGTCTTCGTTACGCCGGCTTTTCTTGCTTATCCCGGGACCGAGAAGCTCCTTCGTGGTGCAGGATTTCGGGACTTGGATCCGGCCGCGATTCTCAACGCGCGTGTCGCCCGGCTAACGCCCGCCTCCGATGTGGATCTCCAGGCCAAGTTCTGGGACGCTGCAATCGGAGTAAGCCAGCGCGAAGCACTTGACGTCATTCGGAATCATCCCCATGCGGCGGTTCTCGTTCCTACGCGCGACGGAGGCTGGTCCTGGCCACAGAAAGTCGTCGACCTTGATGAGTCTCTACCTGAAGCCGCCAACCGGGTTAGCCTCGACCGCCAGCGGTGCGTCCCCGCCCTTGCGCACTCACTAGGCGTCGTGACGAGCCCTAGTGAGGAGTTCTCATTTGAAGATGAGGTCGCTGGCAGCGCTTACGAGGATTGGGCATTACAAGAAGTCAACTCAAGGTTGACCCCTGGTGACCGTCCGGTCGAAAACGTTTCGTTGTATCCCAGCGGCGGGCTCTCCCAGGGGCCGTTCTCGGTCTTGCTTCTTCTTCGGGATGCGAGCGCTTCCGATCGAATTCGCGAGGCTTGGACACGTGGTCTCCTAGAGTTCGGCGATGCTCCCTGGGTCTGCGAGGATACGGCGACCGGGATCACTTATCGCATTACCTCGCCAGTGAGATGGGCCGTTGATCAAGCAGGGCTGCTTCGCACATCTCTCGGCTATAGGGCCCCGTCCGGTGTCGTAGCGCCATCCCTCGTCCAGTACCGAGATCTCTTACCCCTCTTTGAAGGCCCTCGAACCATCGTTGAAACTCTGCGACTTCCAAATGAGTTCACAGATGTGTCAGCCGAGATCCTCGAAAAGGCATTAGCCGTCGACCTCCTGCCGCCGATGTTCAACGATGCATTCCTAGCGGACTTCGTCATCGAGGCGACGGCGATCGCCTACGGAACGGGTCAGCCACCTCGCATTCCCGCACGTGTCGGGCGGACAATCGAGTCGTGTGCCACACGAACCGTGTACGTTGCGGTAACCGAAGAGCAACGTGAATACCTCGCTCAGCATCAGCGCCCGCACCTCCGTGCAACAGAGGAACAGTCAAGAGCCCTCGTCGAGACGGTTGGTTGCCTGCGCTTCGAGGACAGCTTCGAATTCTCAGTTCAAATTGACGGACAACAGGATGCTGAGCGCATACTCGACGTTTTCACCGGTCTTCGCAGCGTGGTGAACGGCGAGGACCTGTTGAATGCGACGATGGCGCGTTCGGCGGCCATCGCCAAATGGGTGACAACAGAGGATGGCGTGGAGACGCAGTCACTCGAGTGGCACCGCGATGGGCCTTCTTTGGTTCTGCGCGGTGGAGTAGATGAGCGAAGGACGATGGCTATTATCAGCGAGGCGTTCGGCCTCGCGCTCTCTAACGCGGACATCACACGGGCTCTTCAGGTCGGACTCACTCATCACCTGGAGATGATCCGCCAAGAGGCACTCGCGGCGGCCACCGAGGCTGATCGTCTGGATGCCTATTTCGGTCGTGACGATTTGCGCGAGAAACTACCCACAGGGCTTTGGCACGGGCTCGAAGGGCAGGGGCTCGTGTCGTCGTCAACATCGGTAGCGGAGTTGTGTTTGTCCGCCTATGGCAAGGACACTATCAAGGAGCTCGCGGAGCTCTTCCGACGTGAGGGCTTCCCCGATGTGCCAACGCAGTGGGCAGGCGGAGGCGCGACCATCTCTTGGCTGCGCAAAATGGGTTTCGGTGCCGAGTTCGCAGGACAGCGGGCCCAGCGCCAGGATGCAGAATTCGTGGTGCCAGGTGCGACGATTCTCCCTGAACTTCACGACTACCAACGACGCCTCAGCCAGGAGCTGCGAGAGGTTCTCGTCGAAGTCGGCCAAGATATGCGTCGGGCGAAGGTTATGGTCGAGCTTCCAACGGGAGCAGGCAAAACGAGGGTTGCCACGCAGACGATACTCCAGCTCTTCATCGATGACCGTCTTGAAGGTCCAGTACTTTGGATCGCGCAATCGCAGGAGCTCTGCGAGCAGGCCGTACAGACCTTCAGCGAAGTATGGCGCGGGCTCGGGGACGAACGATCGTTGACCATTGGACGCCTGTGGGAGGGCAACGACGTTCACAAGCCGGACACGAAGTTCAGTGTGGTCGTCGCCACCGATGCCAAACTTGACGTTGTACTGGGTGAGTCGGATTACGAGTGGCTAAGCAGTGCGAGTGCAGTTCTCATTGACGAGGGTCACGTTGCCGGGACGTCGACCCGGTACACAAGGATCCTTGCCTGGCTCGGGATTGATGGCCGCAAGTGGGAGCGTCCACTGGTCGGGCTTTCGGCGACGCCGTTCAAGGGAACATCGACGCTGGCGACGGACGCGCTCGCAGCGCGATTCGGGCGACGAAAACTTGCGGCGTTCGAAGGGAACGCCTATGGAGAGCTCGTCTCGCGCGGGGTTCTCGCACGAGTCCGCCACGAAACTCTCCAAGGTGCCGACGTTGATCTGTCGGTAGAAGAAGCCGCACAGGCAAAGAGATTCAATAGGATCGACGCCACCGTCCTTGATCGACTTGCTGCGAGCCACGCAAGGATGGGAACACTTGTCAAGAGCATCATGGGGCTTGACGACGACTGGCCAGTTCTCGTGTTCACCCCGAACGTCTTATCCGCCCAAGTCCTCGCCGCAACGCTCAGGTACCGCGGCGTTGCGGCAGCATCGGTTAGCGGCCAAACCGGTCGTCAAGAGCGGCGTGACGCGATCGACAGGTTCAAGCGGGGAGAGACCAAGGTCTTGGCGAACTGCGACCTCCTGACTCAGGGCTTTGACGCCCCAGGAGTGCGCGCGCTCTACATCGCTCGGCCCACTTTCAGCCCAAATGCATACATACAGATGGCGGGGCGCGGCCTACGCGGGCCGCGGAATGGTGGCAAGGAAGAATGTCTAATCGTTGACCTCGTCGACAACTTCGGCAGCAATGACCTCAATGATCTTCTTGGATTCAGGGAGTATGAAGAATTCTGGAAGGAGCAGGGCGCGTGATCCTCAGCCCCGACTTGCAAGATATTTTGAAGACAGCCCAGAGCGATGCCGAACGAAGGCTGGCACGCTTACTCGATCAAATCCCAAGTGCGGACGCAGTCGCCTTCTATTCTGTGAAACTCCGCTCACACGCATACAAGCAAATGGCCGAGGCAGATTTCGTTGTTCTCTGGAAGGGCGTTGTGATTGTCGTCGAGGTCAAGGGGGGCGGCGTCAAGCGATTCGAGGGCGTCTGGTACACGGTGGATCGGCACGGTGATTCACACAGGCTCTCCACCTCGCCCATGGAACAGGCGCGGTCTGCGATGTTTGCTCTTCAAGACATATTTCGTGAAGACGGCGTCGGCTGGTTCGCCAAGGACGCCCTCGTCGTAACGCCCGACATAGCCGCGCCGCCATCATCGAATGAGTGGAAGGAAAGCCACTGGCTCGCGAACGGCACCATGACGTCCCTGGCGTTGTCAGCGGCTCTCGATACGATCGCCCGGGGGGTGCCGCTTCCGCCGAAAGGACAGCCCATCGCTCGCATCGACACACTTCGTTCCCGGCTCTTTGGCGAGTTCACGCGTATGCCAATCGTCGATGCACAGCGAGGCGCCGTGGTGGACGAACAGAATCGCGCCACTGACGGGCAGGCCAGAGTCCTGGCCGGACTAGCACGCAACCCCCGGATTCTAGTCCGCGGCGGTGCCGGCACGGGGAAGTCCCTAGTACTCGCTGAGGCGGCTAAACAAGAAGCCGCTGCGGGACGAACGGTGTTGATCACATTCCGCTCCCCCGGGCTATATGAGTTCTTCCAGCCGCGAGTCGTCGGTCGAGAAATTGACGTGATCGCTTTCGACATGCTGACCATCGACAGCAAATATGACGTTGTATTGGTGGACGAAGCGCAGGATCTCATGTTCCCGGAGGCGATGGACCTGCTCGATAAAGTGATCGCGGGCGGTCGGGCAGCTGGACGCTGGCGCTATTTCCTGGACCACAACAACCAGGCCCAGGTGGACGGCAGGTTCGACGAAGATGTCTTCGAGCTTGTTACGTTGGAGTCATTCTCCTATGACCTCAGCTTGAATGTGAGGAATACGAGGGGCATGGTGCACATGGTCCAGGAGTACCTCGGCGCCGACATCGGAGATCCAGGGATCGTAAACGGCGAGAAGATCCACTGGCACTGGATCCGAGACGAAGCATGTCTTGAGGCGGCGCTTGCCCTGGCAAATGGGTTGGTCGAGGCAGGCGTGCCCGCGGCTGACATCTGGGTAATACCTGTTTGCTCGCACCCTAGCGCAGACGTTCTGGAAGGTGGGATAAGAGTGCTGAGTCCGCGAATGGCCAAGGGTCTCGAAGCGGAACATGTCATTGTTTGCGACCTCCCCGGTGTTTACGACAGTCAGGGAATGGCCAACTTTTACGTTGCGGCCACCCGAGCCCGCGTAGCTTTACACATCGTCGCGTCAAGCGCGGACAAGAAACGACTTCAAACCCTGACGCGACCGGACGGTATTCGAGCATGAAATTGACATCTGCACAGTCCGTTGCCCTGAACCACCTGCGCAAAGCGTACCTGGGCCCAGAGCAAGGTGATGATGAGGTCATCTTCAACCGGCCGTCGCTGCAGTATTCAGTCGGAATGCTGTTTCCGGCAGGAGGCGGCTTGCCAGGCACCGACACCGCAGTCCCGGGTCCGACCGATGCCGAGGAATTCGTTGCAGCTGACGTGGAAGAGGGGGACGTGGAGGAGGATGGCGCTACCGCGCCGCTGGCTGAGGATTGGAGGCCCTCATCGGCCGCAATTTCCTTTGTTACTGACTCGGAATCGGTCATCTGTGACTTCAGGACGGCGACCTACTCACCTATTACTGACGAAGGGCCATTACGTTGGCAGCGTCAGAGGCACGAGATCCTCAACTTGGATCTTGCGCGCTCGTCAACGACTCGAACCGCAATTGTCGGTGAAGTATCTATCGAGATTGGTTCGAGATGGCGAAACTATGGCGATGCGTACCTCGTCACGGTTCACGTTCGACTCCGCTCTCCGTCGACCGGTAACGACCGTGACGATATTCCACTGATGCTATTTCAGGTCGGCCTGGAGGTTCGACCGGAAATCGGCGGCAGGATCCTCGAGTATGACGTCTCAAGCGCGATTGACGCGGACCCGGAGTCCCGCGAGCTCCGGCTTCGCTATCGCGATCGGAAGGTATATGCGATTGGGCACGGAATGGCTGCTGGATGGCATACTGGGCCTTCACAGGAGTGTTCAAGCGTATTTCTGGACCCGGTTCCGGCATTCGTCGTACCCGCGATTGCTCAGACAAATTTTGGAACGAGCAGTCCTGCATCGCCGTCGCTCAACCTTGCTTTTTTGGAAAGGATAGACACGGACACTTCCCCGGTCGTCGAATCGCTTCGCGCTTTCGTCGACGAGTTTGAGGTCTGGGCGCATGAGCAGGAGCGAAATGCTGCTGAGCTGGGAGATGCCGCCGGAGCCATTGTCTGTCGCACGGGCCGAGCGGTTGAAAGGATGCGAAACGGAGTTGCGCGGCTCGGCGACCCGGATCAGAAATCACTACGGTCAGCCTTCGCGCTCGGCATGGCCGCCATGCGCCTCCAAATGCAACAGGCAGCTCGCAGTCAAGGTCACCTGGAACCCGACCCCACGTGGCGACCGTTTCAACTGGGCTTCATCCTGGTCGCATTGGCATCGACAGTCGACGATTCCGATGCTGAGCGCGATCTAGTTGACCTCATTTGGTTTCCCACAGGTGGCGGGAAGACCGAGGCGTACCTCGGATTGGCCGCAGTGCTGATCTTTCTCCGAAGACTGACTGCCGGCGCGTCTGGGGCGGGAACCGCTGTCATTACGCGCTATACTTTGCGACTGCTGACTTCACAGCAGTTTCAGCGTGCAGCATCATTAATCTGCGCGATGGAGCGCCTACGCGAAACAGATGTACGCGCCAAGGGAATGGCTCGATTCTCTATCGGGCTCTGGGTCGGCAACGAAGCGACCCCGGGGACCCGAGCGGATGCGCGTCACTCACTCGAACGGCTCTACAAGGCCCAGAATCCCCGCGACGCCAATGAGTTCCAAATCACGGAATGTCCATGGTGCCTCACCGAGCTCGTGCCCGCCCAAAAGGACGACAGCCACAAGACTTATGGTGCGCGGCAAGTCGGAAATGACGTTGTCTTTCGTTGCATCGACAGCAAGTGCCCATTTTTTGAGCGGGAATTACCGATAGCGGTAGTCGACGAAGTCCTGTACGACGATCCGCCCACGATCTTGCTCGCGACGGTAGACAAATTTGCGCGTCTGCAGTTCAACGAACGTGCTGGCCGCCTACTTGGCGTCGGTACTGCTTTTCAGCAGCCTGCCCTGATTATTCAAGATGAGTTGCACTTGCTGTCGGGCCCTCTTGGAACGACGGTTGCTGTGTTCGATGCGGTCATCAAGCTACTTCTCAGCCGTGCCGGTTCCAGCCCCAAGATCATCGCATCAACAGCCACCATCAGGGCTTCCGGGGAACAGATCCAAGGGCTGTATGGAAGGAAGGTCGCTCTGTATCCGCCTGCAGGGCTTGACGGCGACTCGACCTTTTTCGCTCGGCCTGTCGACAATGGCGAAGGTCGGCTCTATGTCGGGCTGATGCCTCAAAGCGTGTCCCAAGCCACTGCGCTGATAGGTGCCGCGTCGCCGATGCTCGAGATTCCAAATGTTGTCTCAGGAACAGACTTCGTTCAGGGCCGGCTCGATCCATACTGGACGCTCGTCATGTATCACAACAGTCTTCGGGAACTGGGGCGGAGCGGGGCACTGGTCCTCGATGACATTAACGGCCGGCTCGAGACTCGCGCAGAACGCCTCAGCACGAACTTGAGACGTGTACGAGCCGACTCAGTGCTCGAGCTAACAAGCCGCCGTGGCCCTGAAGAATTGCCGAACGACCTACGCCAGCTCCGCGCGAGTGTAGATGCAACCGATTCAGCGGTCGACGTCGTTCTCTCATCGAACATGCTTTCTGTTGGAATCGATGTGCAGCGACTAGCGCTGATGCTCATGGTCGGTCAGCCGAAAACAACCGCTGAGTACATACAAGCGACCAGTCGGGTTGGTCGCGGTGCTGTGAGTGGAATCGTCGTCACGCTTTTCCGGTCGAATCGAGCGCGAGATCGATCTCACTTCGAAACGTTCCGCAGCTATCACGACGCACTCTATCGAAGCGTCGAGCCGACGAGCGTGACGCCTTGGTCGCTGTCCTCGCGTGCCAGAACGCTTGCCGGTGCACTCGTTGCACTCGTTCGTCAGTCATTCCCTTCACTAGCAGAGGACACGGCTGCAGGAGTGTTCGACCTGAACGATTCGACCTTTCGCGCGCAACTCGAACCTCTCATTGGCCGATTTCTCTCTCTGGTGGCGTCCGCCGAGCCCGATGAAGCCTCAGAAACCACTGACCACGTTTGGCTCCTACTGCGGGAATGGGACCGTGAGGCACGGAGAGCGCGTGAGGGAGGCGAGCCCCTTCGGTACGAGCGTCGTCCGAAGGTAGAGGAAGCCCTTGTCAAGCGTTTCGGCCAAAAGGGACAGGGGTGGCTAGTCGGCGACTCGATGCGTTCCGTTGAGCCAAACGTTGCAGTTGAAGTACAGGAGCCGTTTCAGGAGGTGCAACGTGCAGAACATCCGTCATGATCTCCGACTCTCGGAGACGATCTCGCCGTTTGGCGTAGGAGCAATTCTCGATGTACGGGGTGAGTCCTTAATCGCTCCTGACACATCTTGGTGGGACCGCCGCACCGCTCCCGAGATCAGTTGTGACCGTCTGCTGGCAAGACTCGGCGGCGGTATTCTCCGACAGCCGCCCGCGCACGCAGGCAAGGCAGGCTCTAAGACAGCAAGCCTTCCGTATTGGCGATTCCCCGCATGGAGGTTCTGCGAGCGGTGTGGCAAACTTTCGCAGTCCACGCGTGCGGAAAAAGGGAAATGGCGGAACTCCTGCACCTGCCACGGAGCTCTGGTTCCAATGCGGTATGTCGCAGTCTGCAAGACCGGGAGCCATGTTCAGGACGTCCCGTGGTTCAAATGGGCGCATCGTGGTCACGACACCGGAGTGACCGAGGAAGTGAGATTCTGCCGCGCATACAAAGAAATTCGATTCGAACGCTCCGCTAAGCACGGAGAGGGCCTTTCCTCGCTTCGGGTTGTCTGCGGCAAATGCGAACGCTCTCGTTCACTCGATGACCTCGTGGGCGCGGATTCTCTACTAAGGGATGGAATTCGTTGCGATGGGCGGCAGCCATGGGAACCGAAAGGGTCCGCTATTTCACCGTGTGAGTCGCCACTTGTTGCCGTTCAGCGCGGCGCCACGGGCAACTACCTCGCCGATAGTGTTTCGGCTTTGGATATTCCAGAAGAGCAGCCGCTATCCCTCGAAATCGCCGTTAGCGTACGCACGCACGACTTGTATGAACGATTGGTTGCTGACAACGGCGGACCACGGTCGGAGCAGATTGCGACCTGGATTGCAGAGGAGCTCAGTACAGACGTTGAGTCAGTGATGGCGGTAGCCGGATCTGCAGGCGAAGACACCGACTCACCGCTCCTCGACCTCAAGGACGGAGAGTGGGCTGCGTTCGTCAAGAAGATCAATCTCGGTCGCGATGACACCGGCGGGGATTTCGTCGTGGATGGTTGGAAGGTTGGCCCGCAGACCGATGGGCCTGTTGAATTGCGAAATGTCCTCGCAGGCATTGGCCAAGTACGTCGTGTGCGGGAAGTGCGGGCGCTCAAAGGGTTTCGTCGCCACAGTCCTGAATCTGAATTCATCTCCGCTGACTTGGACAAGGATCCCAAACATCGAACTGTTTACCCTGCAATCGAAACGTTCGGCGAGGGTATCTTCCTTCAATTCGACGAGAACAAACTCGCCGCCTGGGAGAATCAGCCCGGAGTGAAAGCCCGCGCGAGAATCCTGGCCGATAGGCGGGCGCAGGCAGCCTGGGCCACTCGTCTCGATGAGCCGGAGCCCAGGTTCGTCGCGCTTCACACGCTGGCGCACCTTCTAATCCGACGATTGGCGTTCGCCAGCGGATATTCTTCGGCAGCGTTGCGGGAGCGAATCTACGCGAACTCCGACAGAGCCGACAAGACTGCCGGGATACTGATCTACACGGCCTCGGGCGATGCACAGGGTACTTTGGGCGGTCTGGTACGCCTCGGCCTGCCCCGCCATTTGTTCCCGTTAGTCGTTACCGCGCTCGACGACGCGGACGTTTGCTCAAACGATCCTGTCTGTATTGAAAGCGACAGCCAGGGATCGGCGCAAATGAATCTCTCTGCGTGTCACGGTTGCTCACTCGTCAGCGAGACGTCCTGCGAGTCCGGCAACCGTCTGCTTGATCGCCAGCTGGTCCTTGGTGGCAGCGAGGTCCATGGGTTGCTCGAGTCAATTCTTCCTGCCGTCCGTAGTGCAATTGGCGCGCTGTGACTGGCTGGTCGGCGCGGCAATCACTGCCAGGCGACGCAAAGAAGTACGCTTTCGGGATGACCCGTGACATACCTGTGCTCGATCTATTCGCTGGCGCTGGAGGTTTGACCGCGGGTTTCCATGAGGCGTCGGATCGCTTTCGCACCGTGGGAGCAGTCGAGTGGGACCAAGCCGCGGCCGCATCCTACGAAGCGACTTACGGGCCGGATCTCGTCTATGCGGGTGACATTAAGACATGGCTGGATGAGGAGCCCGTGCCCAAGGCTGACCTCATCATTGGCGGGCCGCCATGCCAAGGGTTCTCGAGCCTCGGAAAGAAGAACATCGAGGATGAACGAAACTCCCTTTGGAGAGAATACGCACGGACCATTCGCTTGGCCGAGCCGAAGTATTTCGTCGTCGAGAACGTCGCCGAATTCAAGAAGTCCCCGCAGTATTTGCTTTTCAAGGGGGAAACCGAAGAGGGAGGCATGCTCGCGGACTACGGTTTTGAATCGGCGATATTGAATGCAGCCGATTTTGGCGCGCCGCAGGCACGACGTCGAGCCGTGATCATCGGATATCGCCGTAGTCTCGGCTTTCCGGGTTTCCCGAAGCCCACTCATTCAGCCACACCAAAGAGCACGGGCTTACTCCCCCACGTCACGGTCGCAGATGCTCTCCGGTGTGTCCCGCGCATTCCGGATCGAGACCATGTCTTTGCTGTCAATCAGACACGATTCCGGGGGAAGAAGTTCGCGGGCCCCTTCAGCGTTCGGGATCTCCATTGGAGTCGCAACTATAGAGATCTCTCGCTCAAGCGATTCGCAGTCATTCCTCCCGGAGGAAACCGCCGGAACCTCGAGCCCTATCCGGAGCTGATGTCTCCGTGTTGGGTGAAGCACAAGACGGGGGCTGGCGATGTGATGGGGCGTTTGCATTGGGACCGCCCATCCGTGACTATTCGTACCGAGTTTTTCAAGCCCGAAAAGGGTCGCTACATCCATCCGGTAGAAGATCGCGCGATCACCCACTACGAGGCAGCACTACTTCAGGGGTTTGGTCAGGACCACCGTTTCGTCGGTTCTCGCACTGACATCGCACGGCAAGTCGGCAATGCTGTTCCCGTCCCGCTAGGCGCCGCGATCGGCCGGCTTTTAATCGAAGTGCTTTAGTCGCGACGACAGCGCGAATATAGCGGGTGGTTGTCAGAAACTGAGAAAGCTCATGGGGCAAGCAGTTTCCTCTCCTCGGCGCTTAGACCAACCTCGTTGCCCGGCCCTTACAGCAACCTGCGTCCACGGCTTCTCTAACTCTTTCGAATGAACTTCTGCAAGTGCTTGCGAAGAGCTGGATCGCACACGTAGACGAAGGTCCCTCGGATACCGCGCGTCATCAGAACTGCGTAGATATTGGTGATGAAACGCAGTAGGTCGTCATCGGTGTAGATCTTGCCAAGGACATTGTTATTCTCTTTGCCCTTCACATCGAAGTACTGTGCCCGGTCGACCATGAGTCGGCCTTCGGCGGCGTCGTAACGGAGATCGGGGCCGATGATGACGCCGGCGTAGTTGAGGTCGTACCCCTGCACGGTGTGGATGGACCCGACCTCGTCCAGCGAAGCCGAGGAGGCAATCCAGTCAGTTTGCGTGCTGTTCCACCGAAGCTGAATGTCGGCGAGTTCGATGTCGTAGGCGTTCTTGTCAGTCTTGGTCTTCCACGCCCAGGCGAAACCAGCCAGCAATCGTGAGAGGCCTACCTCGGCATCCATGCTGCGAATTTGTTTGTGCATGTCCGCGACGCTGTCGAACATGCGAAGGTCGTACCCCTCGAACGTCTCGGGGCGCATGGGTTGCGCCACTGCATCTGCCGAGCCGAGTATCCGTCTGATGTACCCAACATAGTCAGCGCCCGCCTGCACTCGCATCTGTGTCGCCAGTGGATAGTGACGGCTCGTTGCTCGTGCGCTTTCCACAAGAAGCGAAAGCGATTCGGGAGGAAGATCAGCGGGTCGAACGCTCTGTGCGGCATCAAGCAGAAGTATCTGGTGCGTGCTCTTGGCCCGAATCCAATCGAGCTGGGTCTTCGTTGTGTCATCGGCGCCAAAGAGCGTTTCCGTGATCACTTGAAACTTCCTATTTTGCACGCCCGACGGTTGATTCGCTCTCTGGTTGAGACGATGTGATTCGTCCACAACCAGCAGGTCAAAGTGCTCGTTCGACTCCCCGACCTCGAATGCCGTCATCACCATGGCGGGTGACAGTCCGGGCGTCTTCTTGAAGACCTTCTTGATCGAATTCCGCAATGATTGCTGAGGCACCACAAGGCCGATCCGGATGCCGGAAAGGCGTTCACGGTATTCGCCGGCGAAGAACTCGGAGAACAGAGAATCGGTGTCAAGGTCGTCAGTCGGAACAGCATTTTCGATGTCGACGAGCAGCTTGAGGAGATAGATGGCCACGACTGTCTTGCCGGTACCGGGGTCACCTTGTACGACCGTGGTGCTCGGCACCCCGGTTGCTAGGTCCTCGAACAGCCCCTCCAGGATGCCTTCAACCGCGACTGCTTGATCCAGTGTTAATGCCTTGAACGGCGACAGCTTGAAGAGATCGCTGTTCTCGATTTCGGGGATGCTTCGGGTGAAGACGCCGTCTCGTCTGAGCTGGTCGAATACCTCGAGAAACGAAGCTTGGTAGCGATCTCTATCAAAGTAGTCCGACTCGGTGATTCCATCGTTGCGATTCAGGACTCGGTGCGATCCGTCGCCCGCCAGCATCCGGATCAAGAACGACTCGAGGTCGAGGCAGACTGACTTATTGAAGGACTCATCGACAATGACCCTGACAGTGCTGAGATGCTTCTTATCCGGGGCGACCAGATGCTGGCGCATCCGCGCTACGGCATTTCTGGACTCGCCAACGTAGACATCGTTGAGGCGCGTGCCACGCGTTGTGGAGCGTCCGGCAGTTGTGTCATCCAAAACGTACACGACTGGCCAGTTGGTATTGCGGTGGTTACCCGGTGCCCAGCTGGAGACGGCCGCGTTGGTGAAGTCGAGACGCTCGATCCTAAAGGGCGTCATATTTGGTGCTGCGCCCCCGGGCCTTGTCTGCGGGGTACTTCGCTCTCGTGGTCACGAGCTTGTCACGAACAATCTGATCAGGATCCGCGCCAATACGGTCGGCGAGCATGATGCAGTAGGTGAGAACGTCAGCGAGTTCTTCGCGCACCCGATCCAGGTCTGCGTCGGAGTTCCACTGAAAGCACTCGAGAAGCTCGCTCGCTTCGATGGAGATGCTCTTTGCGAGGTTCTCCGGAGTGTGGAACTGCGCCCAATCGCGCTCCGCTACGAAAGCTGCGATCTCCTCCCGGACTGTCTTATCGACCATTCGGCCAACTTAGCAGTTAGGCCGGGCCCCGATCGGGATAGCGGAGCGTCTACATTCGTGTTGCGCCTGCGCCTTGGGAGAACACCTCGCTCCGCCATGCTTAGCGAATGACAACTAGCGAACTTACACTTTGGATTCAGGCGGGCGCGACAGTCGTCGCTGTGGCGGCCGCGGTCATCGCCCTGATCGTGTCCGCACTAGACCGCAAGAACACACGGGTGATTGCGGCGGCCGACAGGGCGGCATCAGCCGATTTAGTCCGACAGGACCGCGCCGCCGCGTTGCGCCAAGCTCAACTTCTCTTCGAACAGAAAGCGCTCCTGCGGCTCCTCGAGAACGCTCGGCATGCTGGATCTACCGATCCGCTCAAGCGCGCGGACCTTGGAGCCGAAGCCGCCGCCATCATTGGGCTGTTCGGCCCCGGGCGTCTCCCATTGAATTGGGCGAAACGAGTCGCCAAAACCAACGAGGAACTCCGCGAGATCGTAGAAGACGATACTCACGAAGACTTTGTGCGCAATTCAATGGAGGTACAACTTGCCCTTGCTGAGGTCACGGACGAAATTGGAACTTTGCTGGCAGCAGGTCCGCAACCCAGCACCGCAAGTTAGTTCCAGGAACGGCATGGCCGCTTGGGAGCGCTCACTCGATAGTTTGACGGCACATTACCAGTGAGTACCCTCCAATGATTTCAGCTGGCATAGCCTGCGGGCTTTTCTCGGATTAGCGTCGAAACCACGGCGCTACTTGTCGGCGGTCGGAACGACCTCGGGCTGGCTCGCCATGTGCTCGGCGAGCACGGCGCGCACCGCCGTCCAGGCGAGCACACGGTACCGGTCGTCGTTCGTGCTCCGCAGCTGGGCCAGGCCGTTGAACTACTCGCGAAGTACTGCATGCCCTGCCAGGCAGGGAAGGCCGTATCCTTGCTCGTGGAGAAACGGCGCACGGCCTTGGCGAGCAGCGACAGGGTGCCGGTGAACTGCAAATTGAACAGGGTGCCGGTCAGCTTCGACATGGCCTGGGCCACGCTGCGGGCGGTGACCCGGTCGCCGGCGATCTCCACGACCCGGGGGCTTCGTCGTCGAGGGCCGCGAGGGCGAGGCCTCGCACAAACAGCGATCACTGCTCGTGCAAGGCCTCAGCCGTCACTGCGCCGCTTCTTCACCCGTTCAGGTCGAGCTCCACACCGACACGGCGCGCCCGCGCCTCCTGCACCAGCAGATCGGCGATCGCGAGGTCTTGCGCGCCGATGCCCACCGAGTCGAAGAGGGTGATCTGGTCGGCGCTCGTGCGGCCCGGGCGGAGGCCCGCTAGCACCTGGCCGACGGTGCCGACCACGTCGGGCAGGGTGAGCGCGCCCTCCGCCACGGCCAGCATGAGGTCCCCCGATTTGGTTTCGGCCGTGGCCATGTCGTCGACCCAGACCGACGACCGGACCATCGTCGCCGAGTCGACCTCGCGTTCGTCCGGCCTGGGGCGAGCGCCGACGACGTTGAGGTGCTGCCCGGGTCGGAGCCAGTCTCCGCGGATGATCGGAGTGACAGACGGGGTGAGCGTGCAGATCGCATCCGCTTGGGTGAAGACCGAGGCGCACTCGTCGACGACCTCGATGGCGCCGTCCCACTCGAGAGAGTCGGCGAGGGCCGCCGCGCGCACCGGGGTGCGCGACCAGATGACGAGCCGGTTCCAGTCCCGCACGCCCCGCAGCGCTTCGACGTGCTCGCGGGCGAGCCCGCCGGCCCCCACCAGGCCCAGCACGCGGCTGTCTTCGCGGGCCAGGGCGCGGGTCGCGACCGCACTGGCCGCGGCGGTGCGCACCCGGGTGGGCACCCCGCCGTGCAGCAGGGCCACCGGGGCGCCGTCCTCGCGGTCGACCACCACGATCATCGAGCGCTGGGTCGGCAGGCCCCGGGCGGAGTTGTCGGGCACATCGGCGAGCAGCTTCACCGCGGCGGTGCCAGTGGTGTCCGACAGCGCCGCCATGAGCACGTAGCGACCGGTGCCCGCGTTGGTGCCCATGGAGGTGGGCGGCGGCTGGTGGGCCGCGCCCCGGGCGATGTCGGCGAAGATCTGCGCCACGGCCCGCTCGGTGGCCGGCCGGTCGACGAGGTCTTCGAGTTGGGACGCCGTGAGCACGATCATGCGGCAGCCGTGAGTTCGAGCCCGTTTGCCACGACAGCACCGCGGAACAGCACGGTGCGGTCGGGCAGCCGGTCCATCACCGCGCTGGTGACGGTCTCGCCGCTGATGAGTTGCAGGTCGGCCGGGTCGCCGACGGCCACGCCGGGCCTATCCAGGTGCCCGCGCAAGGTCGGGGCGGTGCCGAGCACCGAGCGTCCGCCGAGGGTGGCCACCGCGACGCAGTGCTCGATGTCTTCGTCACGACGGAAGTTGTTCGTGAACGCCATCTGCCAGGTGCGGTCGAGCATGTCGGCGTTGCCGTACGGCGACCAGTAGTCGCGTTGGCCGTCCTCGCCGAGTCCCAAGCGGATGCCGTGTTCGGCGATCAGCAGCGTCGGCAGCGGCGTCGCGGGGGCGATGGTCGCCCAGGCGATGTCGAGTTCGGCGAACTGCTCGAGCAGGGGTACCAGCTGAGCGTGCGGCAGCCGGCCGAGGCCGTAGCCGTGTGAGATGGTGACCCGGCCGGTCATACCGAGGGCGCGGGTGCGCTCCACGATCAGCTCGGCCGAGAACTTCGCCAGTTGGTCGGGCTCATGCAGGTGGATGTCGATGGGAGCGTCGAAGCGTTCGGCCAGCCCGAAGACCAGGTCGAGGTGCTTCGCGGGGTCGCGATCGAGCAGACACGGGTCGATGCCCCCGACAACGTCGGCGCCCTGGCGCATGGCCTCTTCGAGCAGCTCGAAGGAACCCTCCTCGCGGAGCAGTCCGGCTTGCGGGAACGCGATCACCTCGACCGTGGTGCGATCCCGGTGCGCCTCCTTGGCCGCGAGCACACCCTGCAATCGTTCGAGGCCCGCATCCACGTCGACCTGGGCGTAGCTGCGCACGCTGGTGGTGCCGTGCGCGACCATGCGGCCCAAAGTCTCGGTGGTGCGCTCAGCCATCGAGGTCTCGGCGCCGCGCCAGTTGGCCCGGTCGTTGAGCATCATGCCCCACACCCCCGGCACGCCCGTGTGTTCGCGGAACGGCAAGCCGAGGCGGGTGGAGTCGAGGTGCACGTGCACGTCGGCGAACGACGGCAACAGGAGGCGGCCCCGCCCCTCGATCAGCGTCTCGCTGGCCTGCGGCGCGGTGCCGGGTGGGAGGATTTCGGCGATGACGCCGTCAACCAGTCGGATGTCGGCTGCGACGCCGCCCCAGGGGCGGGCGTCGGTGATCAGCGCGCGACTCACTTGAAGCTCGTCTGGGTGAAGTCGAACAGGCCGTCGGCGCGGGGCATCCAGTCGAGGTCGGGGTCGGCGGCGTAGTTGTTCATCGGCACGTAGAGCGGCACGTAGTAGCCCTGCTCGTTGCTGTAGCTGAGCAGCTCAGAGAACACGTCGAGGCGGCTCTCGCCCTCCACGCCGCGCTGCTCGGCGGCCAGTTCGGCGGTGCGGGGGTCCTGCGCGTAGTTGTTGTTGCCGGCCGGCTCGTACAGGTCGGTGAGCGGCAGGTCGCCGTCCACGGTGGAGGGCGCCCAGGTGTTCAGGTAGATCCCCTCCATCTCCCGGCCGCGCACCTTGAGGGTGTGCGCCTGCTGGTCGGCGCCGCGCAGGTCGACCGAGATGCCCACATCCTGGAGCGAGGCCTGGATGGTCTGCGCCACATCGGCGGAGAGCGGGATGCGACCGTCGGTGGCGTAGTCGAACGGGATCGGCTCACCGGCGTAGCCGGCTTCGGCGAGCAGCTCGCGGGCCCGGTCGGGGTCGTAGCCCGGGTCGGTCACCTCGTCGCTGTAACCCTCCACGGCGGGGGCGAGGGTCGTGGCGGCGGGCTCGGCGAGCCCGGAGAGCAAGCCCTCGGTGATGGCCTCCTTGTCGATGGCGAGGCCGATGGCTTCGCGGATGCGCGCATCCGTCAGAACCCCGCTGGTGGAATTGACACCGAGGAAGACCACCCCGTTGGAAAGCGCGGAGAACACCTGGGCGGCAGCCTGGCTCTCGACCGACGCCACCTGGGTGGGGCCGATGGGGGCCACGTCGAGGCTGCCGGAGAGCACCCCGTTGACCCGGGACTCGTCGGAGGAGACCGGCTGCAGCGAGATCGACTCGATCGCCGGCGCCTTTCCCCAGTAGTCGTCGTTCCGCACGAGGTCGTAGGAGACACCGGTCTGGATGGTGTCAAAGACGTAGGGGCCCGAGCCGATCGGGGCCTGCGCGAACGCGTCGGCTCCCATCTCCTGGTAGGTGTCGGCGGGCACGACCGAGATCAGGGAGGTGTTGCGCGGGAACGCCGAGAACGGCGAGTTGAGGGTGAAACGCACGGTGAGGTCGTCGACCGCTTCGACCGAGGCGACCGAGCTGAGGTAGGCGAAGTTCTCGCCGGTGGGGTCGGCGAGGATGGTCTGGTAGGAGAAGGCCACATCCTCGGCGGTGATGGCCTCGCCGTTGCTGGCCGTGACGCCCTCCTGCAGGGTGAAGTCCCACTGGGTGAGGTCGTCGTTGGCAGTCCACTCGGTGGCGAGCTTGGGAGCGAGCTCACCGTCGGCGGTGATGGTGACGAGCTGGTCGAAGGTGTGGAAGAACACCGACAGCACCACGAGGGCGCCGGACTTGATCGGGTCCATCGAGGTGGGGTCGGTGGGGATCGCGGCGACGATGCGGGTGGGGGTGTCACCCGAGGCAGCGGCGCCGCCCTCGTCGAAGCCGCCGGCACACCCGGAGAGCAGCAGGGTTCCGGTGGCGGCGAGCGCGCCGACGCTGAGCATCCGGCGGCGGAAAGGGGATGTGGGCATGGGGTTCCTCATTTCGGTGGGTGACACAAGGGAGTCGAAGGGTGGTTGTGGGGTTAGGCGGCGGCCGTGCGCGCGGTGCGGCGCGGGCCGTCGAGGCGCGGTACCGCGGCGAGCAGCTGGCGGGTGAACGGATGCTGCGGGTCGCTGAAGATCTGCGCCGTCGGCGCCTCCTCCACCACCCGGCCGTGCTGCATGACGATCACCCGGTCGGCGATGCTGCGCACCACGCCGAGGTCGTGCGAGATGAAGAGGTAGCCGAGGCCGTGCTCACGTTGCAGGGTGTCGAGCAGGGTGAGCACCTGGGCCTGGATGGAGACGTCGAGCGCGGAGACGGGTTCGTCGAGCACCAGCAGGCGGGGCCGCAGGGCGAGAGCGCGGGCGATGCCCACCCGCTGCCGTTGGCCGCCGGAGAGCTGACCGGGCAGCCGTTTGGCGTGGGACTCGTCGAGACCGACATCGGCGAGCAGCGCCGCGACCGCTGCGCGGTTGTAGGCGCGGCGGATGCGCAACGGTTCCGCCACGAGTTCGTGCACGGTCAGGCGCGGGTCGAGCGCCGAGTACGGGTCTTGGAAGACGATCTGGGCGAGCTCGCGCTCCGCGGCGGTGCGACGTGCGAGTTCGGAGCGCACCGGGACTCCCCCGACCACGACCGACCCTTCGGTGGCGGGCTGGATGCCCAGCACCGCTTTGGCGAGCGAGGACTTGCCGCAGCCGGATTCGCCGACCACCGCCACGGTCTCCCCGGCCATGATGCGCACTGAGACGCCGTCGACGGCGCGCACCGGGTTTTTGCGGCCGGAGACCCGGTAGTCGACGACGATGTTCTCCGCGACCAGCGCATCCGCTTCGCCGGTGCGCACCGCGGGGGTTGCGCGTTCCTGCTCGGCGGGCATCGCGGCCATGAGGCGCCGGGTGTAGTCCTCGGCCGGGGCCGCGAGCACCGCGCGGGTGGCGCCGGTCTCGACGACCCGGCCGTGGTGCATCACGTGGTGAGCCGGTCGCTGTTTTCGGCGACGAGGCCGAGATCGTGGGTGATCAGCACGAGGGCCGAGCCGGTGCGTTCGCGCACCTCGGCGAGGAGGTCCATCACTTGCGCCTGCACGGTCACGTCGAGCGCGGTGGTGGGTTCGTCGGCGATCAGGAGCAGCGGGTCGTGTGCGATGGCCATGGCGATCATGGCGCGTTGCCGCATCCCGCCCGACCACTGGTGGGGGCGGGTGGCGGCGCGTTCGGCGGCGTCACGCACGCCCACCGAGGTGAGCAGGTCGATGGCGCGCTCGCGGGCGGCCCGGCGGCTGAGGCGCGGTGCGTGCACCCGCACGGCCGAGGCCACCTGGGCGCCGACGGCGCGCAGCGGGTCGAGGGAGGACATCGGGTCTTGGAAGACCATGGCGGCGGTGCGTCCGCGCAGGGCGCGGAGCTCGCGTTCACCGGCCCAGACATCCGCCTCGACGTCGACGAGCACGCGGTCGTCGAGAACGATGCGGCCGCCGGTGACGCGGGTGCCGAGGGGCAGCAGGCCGAGGGCGGCGAGCACGGTGAGGCTCTTGCCCGAACCGGACTCCCCCACGACGCCGAGGGATTCGCCCCGGTCGACCCGGAGTGAGACGCCGTCAACGAGGGTGCGCGGGTTCTCCCCGTCGGTTTCGATGCGCAGGTTGTCGATCCGCAGAACGGCGCTCATCGCATTCCTCCCTTTCGCAGCAGGCCGCCGCGGGTCTCGGCCGTGAACTGTTGGCTCAGAAACTGCACGCCGCCCACGGCGAGCAGCATCACCAGGCCGGGCAGTAGCGCGAGCCACGGGTCACCGGCGAGGTGCCGCTGGCCGTCGAAGATCATCGAGCCCCAGCTCGGCACGGGCGGTTGCACGCCGAGGCCGAGGTACTCCAGGGACGAGGTGATGAGCACGATCGTGGCGACGTCGGTGGCCGCGATGATGAGGGTGTGCGGCCACACATTGGGCACGATGTGCCGGGTGAGCACCCACACGGAGTCGGCGCCCTGGGTGAGCGGGGAGACCACGAAGTCCTGTCGGCGGAGGGCCGCGGCGATGTTGCGGGTGACCCGGGCGTAGCCGACCCACCAGGTGCAGCCCAGCACCACGATCGTGAGACCGGCGCTGGGTCGCAGCACCGCGCAGATGGCGATGAGCAGCAGCACGACGGGCATGGCCAGGGTCACGTTGCTCACCAGGGTGATGAGCGCTTCGAGACGGCCGCCGTAATACCCGGCGAGGATGCCGATCAGGCTGCCCAGCACGGCGTTCATGATCACGATCAGCACGGTCATGCCCAGGGTCACGGCCGAGGCGAGCGCGAGGCGGCTGAGCAGGTCACGGCCGAGAGCGTCGGTGCCCAGCGGATGCGCCGGGTCGGCGAAGGGCGGTAGCAGGGCCGCGCGCAGGTCTTGGCCCATCGGGTCGAAGCCGGGCAGCAGCGGCACGATGGCGGTGAGCAGCAGTACCGTGCCGAGCATCAGCGCGCCGACGACGGCGCCGGGGCGGGGCCGCCAGCGTCGCACGACGGGGGCGGTAGCCAGGGTGAGTGAGGTGGTCATGCGGCGGCCGTCCTGGTGTCGATGCGGCGCACGAGCACGTCCACCGCGGTGTTGACAATCACGAAGGCGAGGGCCACGAAGACCAGGCCCGCCTGCACGATCGGGAAGTCACGTTGGCTGACCGCGTCTGTGAGGAGCTTGCCGAGGCCTGGCCAGGCGAACACCACCTCGACGACGACGGTTCCGCCGAGCAGACCGCCGAGGTTGAGGCCGGCCATACCGAGCACCGGCACGATCGCGTTGGGCAGCATCCGGGTGAACAGCACCGTGGAGCGGCGTTGGCCCTGGGCGATGGCGGTGCGCACGTAGTCTTGCCCGGCTTGCTCGCTGAGCGCGGCATCCAGCAGGCGCAGGTACATGACGAATTGGCCGGTGGCGAGGGTGGCGACCGGCAGCACCAGGCTGGCGTAGCTGGTGCGGCCGAGCGACGGGAGGGCGCCGAGCAGAACCGAGAACACCAGCACCAGGAGGAGGGCGAAGAAGAAGTCGGGCACCGATTGGCGCAGCGCCCCGGCCCAGCCGACGACCGCCCGCAATACCCGGCTGCCGGTGAGCTGGATGGTGAGGGCCGCGACGACCGCGAGGGCGAGGCCGATCACGAAAGCCCAGAACGCGAGTTCGATGGTGGCGGGCACCCGCTCGAGAACGAGACCGAGGGCGGATTCGCGCAGACGGTAGGAATCACCGAAGTCGCCGGTGACGAGGCCGACGAGAGTGTCGAGGTACTGCACGAGGAGGGGGCGGTCGAAGCCGAGCGCGGAATTGAGCGCTTCGACATCGGCCTGGGTCGCGTTGTCGGGCAGGAGCAGCGCACCGGGTTCACCGGTGGCACGGCCGAGCACGAA
>Ga0247806_10000013_pt1 | contig 106757 bp, 87 predicted proteins | sample UWRJL059202B1_FD_179935 | JGI IMG/M metagenome (GOLD analysis project Ga0247806, IMG submission 179935) | Plant litter microbial communities from Arlington Agricultural Research Station in Wisconsin, United States - UWRJ-L059-202B-1 | ecosystem: Environmental > Terrestrial > Plant litter >... | reverse complement strand
TAGTTTGGTTACACGTTAATCTTTAAAACAGTCTTTGTAGAGATGTACAGAAAGGAGAATTACATAATGGTTTTATTTAAAAACCAATACCCGGATCCTCATAAGCGTTTTTGGAATGGCCTGGGGCGACCATTGCCTGAACAGGAAGCAATACTATATCAAAAAAATCTTTTTGAATAATAATTGATTCGTACAAAAGGTATCTGCCTCAAAAAATCCATACAAACTGCTGAAAATCAAATTTATTTTTAATCGAATATTTATTTAAAATTTAGTAGTGCAATAAAAGAAAATCTTTGCCTCGTAATTAAATGCCCTATTTATAAGTATGTAAACCTGATTAATAATCAAATTTATTATAGCTTATTTTATATAACTATCCAAACTGTATAACTGTGTATTATTAGCATTAAACCGTGCATAATTGATGATAACTGTGCAGTTCAAAATAATAAACAGGGGCTTCCCGGTATTACTCCACCAATAAAAACCTGTTTAAATAACATTTACCGTAAAAACCCCCTGTTGGGCGGTCGTTTTTATAACGACCTTACCGGTTGATCATGGTACCCAACCCCGAAGACATTGAAGCGGTTATTGCCGTAAAAGAGCAGATCGATGCCCATATCGATCTGCATTATACCATTCCACAACTGGCGCATACTGCGGCTATGAGCGAGAGCAAACTCAAGGTTCTTTTTCAAGGGCAATACAAAAAAAGTATTTACACTTATTTAAAGGACAAACGGATCGAAGAGGCCAAATACCTCCTCACCGGTACCTCCCTGCCCCTGAAGAGCATTGCAAAAAAAACAGGCTTTAAGTTCCAGACAAACTTCACCACCTTCTTCACCAAGCACACAGGTCAGTCGCCTGCCCGATACCGCAGATCGGCCCGTTGATCACCGGCGTTTCAATTGCCCGCATTTGCCGCAGCGTTTATTTCAAATAAATCGTTTCGCATAGCATTCCTGCCCAATTCAATAAATTATAATTTCAACCTTTATCTTATGAAACGTACCCGCCTGCTGGAATGCATTGTCCTGCTGCTCATCGTGGTGTGGACCTATGCGGCTTCCAGTAAATTATTTGTTTACCCGGCAACTGTTTTACAGTTACAGCGCATGCCTTTTATTGCACCCGCCGCTGCCTTCCTGGGCTGGTTCGTTCCCGCCCTTGAAATCGTCGTTGCAGGATTGCTTGTTATTTCCCGTTACAGAAAAACTGGTTTATGGGCATCTTTAGGGCTGCTGTGCGCATTCACCTTTTACCTGCTTTTCGCCATGGGTTCCGGCGAAAAATTGCCTTGCAGTTGCGGGGGTATCATCAGCCGGTTATCCTGGAACGGCCATCTTGTTTTCAACGGCAGCCTTGCCCTGTTAACGGCAATGGCATTATTACAACAGCATCATGCTTTTAAAATCCGAAGCCAACCGGCAGCAACTATGTAACAATTGTTAGCAGGGCATACAGGATCGCGACCTTATGCCAGCACATTCATTATTTAACTTTTAAACTTAAACACAATGAAAAAAGTAAAATTTTCTTTCGTGGCGGTTATGGTATTCGTAGCAGCCATTGTATTCAGCGCCTTCACTGCACCTGCCAAACCCGTAAAAACCACTGACCTGTGGTTTGAATACATGGGCGGCGCAAAGGATGATGCCGGGTCTTATAAAATTTACGGCAATGGCGCTACTTCCCCTGCCGGTTGCCCAAGAATTGAAGATGATGTTTGTGCGGTGTTGTTACCTGCAAGCACGGTAGCAGGACATACCGATGAACCCGATGCCAGTGCCTTTGCCGATTTGTATGAAAATACAGATGAGCTGCAGGACGAGCATGACAACATCAGGCACAAGCCCATTCAATAATAATTGCACCGGCAAATTGTTTGTAAAACAACAACGAGGCATAACCCGGGATGGTCGCCTCGTTGTTTTCATTTACCTCATCTTTCATTCTGGGCGATACCGGATTTATCGATCACCACCTGCGGGATAAAAAAAGTATAGCGCTTATCGTTGGGCGGCAACCTGTACTCAACCCCGCCAATTTTTCTTTTTAAAGTAACGGCAAATGTTGCTTCCTGGTTCAGCCTGCGCAGGTCGTACCAGCGAATGCTGCGGAACAATAGTTCTTTCCGCCTTTCATTCAGCACCAACTGTAAAGCACTGCCGGCATCCGCAGCGGTAAAGGGTATGAAGCTGCCCGCCTTCCATCGCTTTACCAATAAGCTGTTCAGCCATTGCAGGGCACCGGCCACATCGCCTGCCCTGGCCCTGCATTCCGCTTTTATTAAATACTGCTCATCGGTAGCAATGCCGGTAAAGCATTCTCCAAAGCTACTTTCGCTGTAATGGCCTTTAAAGCTGTAATAGGTATTGGCACCGGTGCCGTTCGTTTTAAAAAATACAGCCTTGCGCAGGTCGTTTGCAGCATAGCTTTTGTACAGTACGGAATCTACCCGCCCATTGGTAACATTCACCATGGGATAGCCTGTCACCGTGCTGTAAAAAATTACTTCGGCATTATTGAACATCGAGAACGGCAGGGCAAGGGAAGCGTTCACGGTATTGTAATCTACCAGCCGGGCGTTTATTGCCAGGCAACTGTCCGCATATTTTTCCGCCAGCGCATATTCCTGCATTTGCAGGCTGGTGCGTGCCATGACGCCATAAGCCGCGGCTTTCGACGGGCGGGCAACATGAAAATCGAGGTTGGGCAACAGCTCCGCGGCCGCCTGCAGGTCGGTAAGAATGCGTTGGTAACAATCGCTCAACGGGGCTCTTGTTACCGGTTCATTTACATCAGCAGAAAGTTTCAGGGGAATGCCGGGCAGCATGCCTGCGGTTGCTTTATTGTAAGGTTGCGCGTATTGCTGTACGAGGTTTAAAAAAATAAAGGCCCGGTAAAACAACGCACCGCCCTTAGCCGTTTTCCAGGCTGCTTCATTAGTGATGGTGGGCGTTATTTTATTCACCGTTTCCAGGGCCAGGTTGGCATTTAAAACATCTGCATATAAACTGTTCCACTCGGTGTTGGTCCTCGCATTTACCGAAAGTTTGTCCCAGGTATATAAAATCCGGTAATCCAGGTTCAGGCTGTTGTAATAGGCATCCGTTAAATAAAAATCGTCGTCGCTGGCCGATGCGCTACTGGCATAAGTACAATTCATACTCCCAAAATTATCGAGCAGGGCCTGCGCATCTTTAATGGTTACCGGCACCGCCAGTTTTTTATCCGGCTTTTCTTCCAGGTATTTTTTACAGGATGTAGCAAGCAGCAACATATATACCGCTAATAAGTTCATTATTTTTTTCATTGCGTATTTTTTTAAGTTTGATTAAAACCCTGCCCTTACACCAAAAGAAACAGCACGGGCATTCGGCAGGTTGTTGCCATATTCAGGATCTATGTTTTCTTTATTGGCCTTCCATAGTACACCCAGGTTGTTGATGTAGGCATATACCTGCAACTGGTCGATCTTTCTTTTTGCAATGGTAAAGGGTGGAAAGCTGTAACTGATGTTGATGTCTTTCAGCCGCAGGTGATCGCCGCGCAAAACGGTTACTTCGCTGTAGGCATAATACCGGTCGCGGTTGGCGTTTACCGGGTAGTTCATGGCCGGCACCGTGGTCAGTAATTCATCACCGGGGCGTTTCCATCTTTTATCAAAATCGGGGTGGCCCAGCCAGCCGGCATACAGGCTGCCATATTCAATGGTTCTTTTGCGGAAGTAATAACCAAACCGGCCGGCAATATTTACCGACACGGTGATGCCCTTGTATTGAAAGTTGTTCAGCAGGTTAAAGAATATGGGCGGCTTTCCCGTACCATGCCGCACAAGGTCGGTAAGCGCAGGCCTGTTTACAATGCTGTTGTAATCCTTGCTTTTTACGCCGTTGAAATAGCCAATGGGATCGCCCACACTGTCGAGCCCGCCCCATTTATAACTCATGATGCTGTAGGCATCATACCCTTCGTATATATTAACATTGATACCGCTGTTGCTCACCAAAGTGGAGGGCGACGAGGGCTTGAACAGGTTGCGGGTAACCTTGTTGGTTACATAGCTGCCGATAAAAAGCAGGTTCCAGCCCAGTTTACGGGCTGTTATTTTTGCATTCAGTTTTACATCCAGTCCTTTGCCCGTCATGTGGGCGGTATTCAGCGTCATCAGGTTCATCCCCGTGGTAGGGTCTATTGGTGTACTGGTAAGCAGGTCAACGGATCTTTTTTGGTAGGCTTCAATGCTGCCGCTCAACCGGCCTTCCGGGGTTGACCAGTCGATGCCGATGTTGAGGATACCCGTTTTTTCCCAGCGTAGTTCCGAGTTGGGCAGGTTCACTACCCGGGCGTAGGGCAGGCCAAAAGCATTGTCGGCGCCGGAAGCATATAAAATCGTAGGTACGGCGCTGATGTCGCTTTTAATGTTCCCACCATAGCCATAGCTGGCCCGCAACCGCAGCACCGGCAAGGCTTTAAAGCGATAAAACTTTTCGTTGTTTACCTGCCAGCTTATACCGGCCGACCAAAAAGGATTCCATTGATCGTTGGTACTCAGCCCGAATAAATTACTGGCGTCTTTGCGCGCGCTGCCGCTTAGCGTGTAACGCTGGCCGTAGGTGTAAATAAGGTTGCCGTAAAAAGATACGAACCTGTTTACCCCTTCGCTAAAGGAGGTAGAGTTGGGTATCTTGCTTTTCGGCCCAATGTTGTTGTACTGCAAATACGCACTGTCGTAATTTACACTGCCGAAGGTAAGCAGCGAATGATCGTAACCATATACCCTGCCCGACCGGCTGCGGCTGTAGGCTTCCTTTACTTCGCTGCCCGCCATGGCATCCAGCTTGTGGCGCTTGCCCAGGCTACCGGCATAGTTTACCTGCGCCCTTACCGCGTAGGCTTTTAAATTTCCATCGGTATTATCTATGATGCCTCCCGCCGGTAAATTCAGTTTGATGTTGTTGCCGTTGCGGATGGTAAAGCGGTTCACCAGGTTGCGCGCCAGGTAAGTTTCATAGCTGTATATGTTTTCTATGGTGGAGGTAGCTTGTTCCAGTTGCCCGCGCAGTTCAATGCCCAACTGTTTGCTGAACTGGTATTGAAGCCCCAGCCTGAAAACAATATCCTGCAGCTTTTGCGTGTTATCGGCCATTTGTAGTTCATCCAGCGGGCGGTAGTTCCAATCCTGCAGCAGCCCGCCACCCGCGGTATCAATAAAAGCCTGCCGGTAATCTTTTTCCACGGCCAGGTGACGGCCCTGTTCGTCCACCAGTCTTGCATAGGGATATATCCTGCCTTTGCTGCTGCTCACGCCATCCAGCCCGTTGTTCTCGGTTTTGGTAAAACTGTAATTAATACCGGTTTGTATTTCCAGCCGCCGGGCAGGTTTAAAATGAAAGCTGCTGTTCACCGTGGTGCGCCCCAGGCGGTTGCGCTTTATGGCAGGCAGGTTATCATCGTACCCAACGCTTAAAAAATAATTGTTGCTGGCACCGCCGCCGCTGAGGTTGATGGCGTATTGCGTGTTGCTGCCCCGCCGGTACAGGTATTCCAGGTAGTCGTTCCTTACATCGTACCGGGCCAGTGTATTTATTTGTTCGTTGGCCTGCGCTTCTGTTAACTGCCCGGCGGCCTGTTTGGCCAGTATTTCCACCACCGGCGATACAATGGGCCGCGTGGTGGTATTCAACAACGCACTGCTGTAATAACCCTTGCCGTACAAAAACCGTTCAGACCCGATGAACGATGCGCTGTTTAAAAAATTAGGATCGTCGTACAGCCTGGGTTTACCGCTGATGGTAGTGTTTACATTCAGGTTCACTTTCATGGGTTTGCTGTAGCGGCCTTTTTTGGTGCTGATCACCACCACGCCGTTGGCTGCCCGCGCACCCCATATCGCGGCCGCTTCTGCGTCGCGTAAAATGGTAATGCTTTCCACGTCGTTGGGGTTGATGTTGTTGATGTCGCCGTCGTACACAAAGTTGTCAACCACCAGCAGCGGGTCCAGGCTGGCGTTCAGGGTACTGATGCCCCGTATGGTAAAGGCGCCCCTGTTCAGGGTTTTGGAAAAGAACACGCTGTTGGCAACGCCATCCAGCCGGCTGAGGATGTCGGTGCTTACGCTGCGGTTGATGAGGCTGTTGTCTGTTTTTTCATAGGAGCCGGTTAGTTTTTCCCGCGCAATGTTTTGAAAACCGTTCGATACTACTACTACTTCCGCCAGGCTTACATCCTTTTTTTCAAGCCTCGCCAGCAGGTTACCGGTGTGCAGGTTGTCGGCCTGCAAAGTGGCGGTTGCAAAGCCGGTATAACTAACGGTAAGGGTTACCGGCAGTTGGGTGGTAAGCAGGGTAAATTTTCCATCTGCGCCGGTTATGCTGTTGGTTTTACAGGCGGTGCAGGTTACGGTGGCGCCGGCGAGGGGCTCATTGCTTTGCCCGTTGAACACCGTTCCTTTTAATATGGTTTGTGCTTTGGCCGTTATTGTTGCGGCGAGCATTATCAATACACTAAAGATCATTCTCATAAACAAGTTTTTTTAAGCGTTAATCAATCAGGATTCACAGGCTGGTTATTACCAGCATCATTACTTCTTCGGTTTGCATTTTTAAATGAAGCCCGTAGGCGGGCAGCACTTTTTGCAGTTGCGGGATGTTGCTGAAGGGCAGTCCGGGCGGCAGGTACAGGCGTCGCTTGTTAGCCCGCTTGTCGATCATCGGTACTTCGGTGTAGCGGTTGTTCCAGTAGTACAGCAGGTTGCCCAGTGGCACATCGTTTCCCCTGCTGTTTTTTTGTACCCAGGGCAATTGCAGGCTGCTGTCGGCATCGGTTAATACCCAGGCGGGCCGCCGCATTTTTTGTACGGATATGCTTACGTTAAAATACCAGGCCAGGTCGTCCAGCATTTTTTGTTGCCGGCGGCGGGCATCCACGGCTTTACTGAATACGGCTTCGTAGCAATGCCCGTGTGCGGCATACCAGTCTTCCCGCAGGTCGGTGGCGGGGTCAAACTGGTATTGTTTTTTATCGGGCACGTTTAGCAGCAGCTGGCTTTTTTCAAAGTGGCGCATACCGGGCAGGTGCAGCAGCATGTCGGCCAGGCCCATGTTCACCAGGGTAAACTTCAGGGTATTGCCCAGGCTGTCCCAGCGGGTATTGTATTGCTGCACCACGTTGGGCAGGTAGGCGGTAAAGCTGCTGTATTGCTGTAGCGCGGGCAGGCTTTCTTCCGCTACATTTTCCATGTTCATGGCCAGCAGCGGCTGCCTTTTGCTGTAGCTGGTAAAATCGTTTTTTACCGGCCATTGGGTGCGCGTACCCGCCAGCATGGCATCGATGGTTACCGGCCTTACATAGTGTGCATGGGTAATGGCTTTTATGTTGCGGCCGGGGCCGATCCATACAACGTGGCTAAGGTATTGGTGGGGAAACAGTGCGGCCAGCAGGGTATCGTTGCAGATCACCGGTAGTTTTACATTTGCATACGGCTCCCTGCTCATCAAGCGGGTAAAGTGTACCGGTTTTTGATTGCTCACCAGTACTACCTGTATTTTATTACCGTACTGTGCCTGCAGGCTATCCAGTTCGGGTAGTTTTTTAATGCAGGCGCTGCAGTTGGTGGCCATAAAATCGAGCACTATTATTTTATTATCAAGGGAAGTGGTTATTGGATTAAAAACGGGACTTTTTAATATATACTGTGCTACGTTCGCAGGAAGGGTATCGCCAATGTTCAATACCTGTGCGTTACTTACACCCGGGCATAGGAATAGCAGCAGGCAATAAAGCAGCTTCATTGCAGTTGAGTTTTAAATGTTTACACTAAATTACAGGCGGAGATGGCTGCCCAAAAAACAGGGCAGCCCGCGGGAGTTGCATAAAATCACACAGGATTTTTAGGCTTGATGGCGAATTTGGTTTTCACCAGGTGGATGGCCCTGTTGATGCAATAGCTGATCATAGGATGACGGGGGTGGTTTCAGGGATGGAATTATTTTGTGCCTCGTTATAAGCCTGGCAAACGGCCAGGGTTAACCGCCTTAATTGTTCTTTCGTGTCTCCCTGTTTTAAAGTATCCGGTAGTTCATACCAGGCTTCGAACACGTCTTTTACCAATCTTTTACCCACGAATTCATTACCTGTCAGCTGTTTTGCGTAACGGGTAAGCAGGGCGTCATAATCCACGATCACTTGTACAATACCGGGCACTTTGCTCATAGGGGCAATTTTTATAAAAAATAAAAAAGTGCAGGTGCTGGGTAGAGGCGGAAGTGCGTTATTCTGGCCGGAGAGTCCAAACGCAATAGAAAATGCCGGGGCAAAAAAATGGCGCAGACTCAACTTACCGTTCTGAGGCCCTGGTAAGCCCGCACACGAATAAGAGAGCCCACGCCAGAACGTGGGCATTCTACTTATCGTCTCGTGTGCTTCAACTTACCAGATTTCAGAACAAGACAAAAAAGCGAATGCTTCAACTTTTTTTGAAGTATCGCAAATATAAACCAAAACTTAGCAGTAAATAACCTTAGGCCCTTACCACATCAAATACACTTAAATGAATATAAATATACAGATAAATATAATAAAACCTACAAATGTGGATATCATTTTAAGCACAGATGTTTATTTCTTTACGAATTGACACGTAAAAAACAAATACACCGGGGCGAAGTGCTTAAGCAAGTGATTGCTGAGAGCGGGCTTACGATAAAATATGTGGTTGCCAAAGCTGGTTATAAAACCCGTGCGAGTTTTTATGCCCACATCAATAATCCCGACCTGCCTTTCTCTATTTTAGAAAAGTATGCCGGCGCGTTGAAATACGATTTCTCTCAGGATTTTCCCGAAATGCATCCTCAAAAACTGGAGGACCCGCTTCCAAACTATACCACCCTTAAGCCCAAAACGATTGAAGAAGCGGTGGAGCAGCGCAACTTATGGAAAGAGAAGTATTATGAACTGCTGGAAAAACATTTAAAGCTTATTGAGCAGCAGGGCCTGGTAAGGTAACAACAGCACTCATGGTACATATATTTCATTGCGCACCGCGTACAAAATAATACCGGCAATATTGCGCGCGCCCACTTTTTCCTGTATGCGTTCCTTGTAGCCTTCAATGGTTCGTACGCTCAGGTTTACCCTGGCGGATATTTCTTTCAGGCTCAACTCTTCGCACATCAGTACCATCACTTCTTTTTCTTTTTCGGTGAGTATTTCCTGCTGCCGGCAATACCGCGGGTTAAAGCCTTTGTGGGTGATCAGCAGGTTCAGTTTGGCACCGGCGGTTTTGCAAAAATATTGCTGGTTGCGGTTCACGGCTTCTATCGCTTCTATGATCTCTTCCTTGCGGGCGTTCTTGCTCAGGTAGCCTTTGGCGCCGGCCGTAAGCATATCAATGATGAGCCGGTCGTTGTCGAAGGTAGAGAGCGCGATCACTCTTACCGAAGGGTAGCTGTGGTTGATGATGCGCGTTACTTCCGCGCCGGCCAGCAGCGGCATCTTTACATCCGTCAACACTACATCGGGCAGGTGTTTGCGTACCTGGTCGATCAACTGTTCGCCGTTGGCAGCTTCATCTACCAGTTCTATGCCGGGGTAGGTTCTGATCATGCTTTTAAATCCGTCGCGGAACAGTTCGTGGTCATCGGCAATGATGATCCTTATCGTAGTATAACTCATATCCTATTTTTTAAAAGGGGTATCTCTATGATCATGCGGGTGCCTTTACCGGGTTTTGTTTCTACTTTAAATTCACCCTTCATTACATCCACCCGGCTTTGCAGGTTCATTAATCCAACGCCGCCGGCCTGCTTCTGCCCGTAACGGAAGCCGCGGCCATTGTCTGCCGTTTTTACCAGCAGCGTTTCTTCCCTGCTCTCAAACACGATCAGCAACCTGCTGGCATCCGCATGCTTCAGCGTATTGTGTATTATTTCCTGTACAATGCGGTAAAGGTGTACGGCGTATTCGGCCGGCAGTTTCAATTGCAGGTCGTGCTTAAACTCTACCAGCATCTTGTGCTGCGGCAAATGATCGATGAATTCTTCCAGCGCGTGGATCACGCCTTTCTTCAGCAGGGTGCCGGGCATCAGCCCGTTGGCAATTTCACGCAGCTCAACAGATACATCAATGATGTGGCCCGTGGCTTCGGCTATCAGCCGTTGATCGTTGGCGGCGATGCCGGTCATGCTTTCCAGTTTCAGCTTGATGGCCGATAAAGTGGAGCCCACACCTTCATGCAATTCCGCCGCAATGCGCCGCCGCTCGTTGTCAAGCGTCCGGATCTCCGTTTCTACTTTCGACAGGTGCAGGCTGCGTTGCCGCCGCTGTTGCCGCACGAAGGACAGGATGATGTATAAAAAGATCAGCCCTAAAACCGTAAGCACTATGAGTAAAGCGGTATAAACGCTTTTTTCCTGGGTATCCATAAGATCGCTACCGTATATAAAAGATTTACGAAAAGATTGATGTACGTAAACACATAAAATATGCTGACCCTGAATTGCTTGCTTTTATCCAGTGCATACCACCAGAACACTTCGATCAGTATATTGAACGTAAAAAAAATAATGAAACCCGAGCAGATAAGGAAAGCCGAATGCTTCAATAGCTGTTTCCTGTAGCTGATGATGAGCAGGTTGTTGTAATTAATGCTGAGTATGACAATGGCAAAAGAAAATATCACCCACAGGTACATTGAAAGCCCGCTGATGTTATGAACCACGATGATATCAAAAATCCATACGGCGGCAAAAAAACATTGAAGCAAAAAAAACAGCCAGGGCTTTTTATCGAAAACGCCCCAGCGTTTGAACTGCCAGTTTATGACCAGCATTTCCACCAGCTGGTAAATATTATTATTAACGGCCGTATCTATTCGTTGTTTCGTTAAAACATAGCTGATCACTTCATTGATGCAACCTATCCAGGTACAATAAATAAAAGGATGGTAGGCCGTGTCTATCTTTTTAAACCTGGCCAACCCTGCTATTCCCGCAATAAAAATACTGGCACTGAATACAATCACAAGCTCATAACTCATACATCTTCATTTTCATTAACTGTTCAGCGGCGATGCAGGCGGGCATACATCCGGGCATCGTTGTCCCCGCTCCACGATGTCTGCCGGTTCGGTTTCATTAAGCGCCCCGGGCAATATATCATTATTGCTCTCATCTACGCCCACCAGTATGGCATGTATTTTCAAATTTTCATCCATCCCGTAATAGATCCTGATACCCTCACAGGCAGTGTTTGCCAGCAATGCATCAAAAGCCGCACGATTAAAGGTTTCGCTTAAAGGTAATACGTCCTGGCTTTGCGTAGAAGGCGTAAGTAACTCTTGATAGTTTTCACGGTATTGGCGCGTCATGGTAATGGCGGTACTCAAAGAAATAAAATGCAGTCCTGTTGGTAATTCACTCGATACACTCATGTTGGGGGTACTTTAAAGATTAAATAATACCGTGCAAGCTGGTTGATAAATTAAATCATGTATCCGTAGTATTACGCAATATTTGTCGAAAAAAAATCGTAAAGAACCCGTATAAGTACGCTGGTGCCTCCAACCCCTTCCGCCTATTTTGGCAGCACCTTAAAAATACCTTTAACCTCTTTGTTATGAAAAAATACCTGGCCATTATTCTCCTGCTTGCGGGCATTATTTATGCCTGTAACCAATCAGGCCCGGGCGATACCGATGTTGCAACCGATCCTTACATCGACAGCATCAACCGCTTTTGCCCGGATACTTCCATGCCCAACGAACTTTGTTCCATGCTGCCCTGGGAGATCAACGAAGTATTTCACTTCGGTTATTCCTCCACCCTCAGTCCAACCATACAGCCGCCGTTCGATATTTTTAGCTGGCAAAGCTTTGTAGCCCTCAACTGGCCGGCCGATGCCAGCGGCAAACCCATCGGCAACAAGATCGGCGATCATCCCAATGCACCCCGGGTGTGGGAGCACTATAAAGACCTTGCCGAAATTTTCGACGACAACGCACCACTGCTGCTGAAAATGAAAAATGCAGAGGAAAGTAATGTCAAATTCTTTTACCGCACTTCCAAAAGCCCGCACCGCCTCGATTCCATGGGCTCCTTCCTGGATGCCGACGGGCAACCGCTCATCGACCGCAACCTTAATTTTGTTGTGTTCGAAGTAAAAGCCAATCCGGTTGAAGCTGATTTTATCAAAAAAAATAACCTTCTTACAAAGAAAGGGATCGACAGCATCTCGACGCCCGTAAGTAATAACCAAAATATACGTCAAATAGCAATGCCTTCGAGCAATGCAGCCGGTAAAAATGTTGGCTCCATGGAGATCAAAACGGCCTGGCGCATACTTGATTCCTCGAAAGGAGATGATTATTCGAGGTATTATACACGCGATGCCGTTATATCCATTGCCGCGGAAAACAGTACAAGCAATACGGCTTTTTCCATTAAAACAAAAGTAGGTTTGGTGGGCATGCACATCGTGCGCAAGACAGGACTTTTTTCCAACTGGATCTGGAGTACGTTTGAGCACATCGACAATACGCCGGATAATTTGCAGCAGGCGCAGATGGACCAAAAACGCAGTACCCCCTGGTCTTTTTATTACCCCGAAAGCCTGGGCCTCCAGCCCAATGATGAATACGATACCATCCCGGGCGATGGTGGTAATTACCGCTTCGATTCTACCTGGCCCTATGCCAAACGCTATGCGCGTACCGTAGGCGGCGAAAAAGGTATTTATGGCACGCAGGTACAAAGGATGTATCCCATTTACTACCGTACCGAACAGGTGAATGAATTGTGGCGCCGCAAGCTGGCGGGCACCGTGTGGGCCAATTACAAACTGGTAGGCAGCCAGTGGGCCACGTCTACCCTTACGCCCGGCAAACCCTTACCGGCAGCCCCTTCCATGATGGGCAACAGTACCCTGGAAACTTATATCCTCGGCTACTCGTCCTGCGTTAGTTGCCACATGGGTGCTTCCATTACGTACAATGGCAATTCCGTACTAACAGACCTGAGTTATTTACTGGCCTTGCATGCGAAATAAAAAGTTGAAGGTTGAAAGTTGAAGGTTACTGCCCTGGTTCGTGTGCCCACGAACCAGGAAATGTATGATGATGGTTTGTGAGAACACCGCCGGGGCGGCGACCAACCTTCAACTTTCAACCTTGAACCATCAACCTTCAACTTTACCGCAGGCTATGATACGCCGTTCCTGCCGGCAGTACCGCTACCACCATGTTCTTATACACCAAACCGATGTTCGTATAAGCAGCCGGTAATACGAGTTTCCCGGTTTTGTTCACCAGTCCATACTTATCTTCCAGGTTCACCCAGGCGTAACCGTTATCAAAACCGCCTGCCGCTTTGTACAGGAAGCCGGTGAGTTCTTTCCCGGTATTGTCGACCAGGCCCCACTTGCCGTCTTTCAGCGCCCATAAACGGTTTTCGCTCATGGCCGTAAGGTTGCTGTATTTAAAATCGATGACGGTCTTACCCTTGCTGTCGATCAGCCCCACCAGTTTGCCCTTCATCACCGGGAAGGTACCATTGGCAGGCGCGCCCGCCCCTTCGTAGGGCACATCATCTACCGGCTGGCCTTTCTTATCGATGAGCTTGTATTTGCCGTCGATCTTGCCAATGGCAGCGCCGCCGGTAAAGCCCGCAATCTCTGTATAGTTCATGGGGATCACCAGTTTGCCTGTTGTATCCATGAAGCCCCAGTTGCCATAATTTTTCACCGGCGCCAGTCCTTCGCTAAAGAGGCCCACCTGCGTGTAAGGACTGCCGATGGTTTTTCCCTGGCGATCCACGTACTTGTAATCGTAGCTGCTTTTGATCCAGGTGCGGCCATTGATGAACGGCCCGCCCTCGGTACCAAGCAGGCTGAAAACGATCTCTCCTTTTTTATCGAGGTAAACCAAAGAGCCGGTATTTTTTGCCAGGGCAACGCCTTCGGAATAAGGACCAACGAATTCGTAGTTGAGGTCTTTTATTTTGGAAAAGTTTTTATCGGCGAGGTAAAATTTTCCTTTGGCAGAATCCTGCAGGGCGGCAATGCCTTCGCTGAAAGTGCCGGCCCCATAATAATCCTTGCTGTTGAGTTTTTTGCCGGTGTAATCATAAAAGCTGTACTTTATTTTCCTTACCATAAAAACACCTGTTTCGCTGAAGGGCGAAGCGGAGGTATAAGGCAATGTTTTTTTTACGCCGGTTGCCAGGTTGACGAGTTGCACGGTTGCATCGTACTCTATTTTAAGGGAGTCTTCGCCGGCTATAAAACCGCTGCTGTAGGTTTTGATGTTGTCGGTATAATGTGTTTTCAGCAGTTTGCCATTCACATCAAATACTTTTACCTTATTGCTACTCATCATTAATATCCTGTTCTTACCGATGATCGTGCGCTCCGCCGAATCGGCAGGAATAATAACCTTCATTTTATTGTCCATCACCTGGTATTTTCCTTCCCTGCCTGCATATAATCTTCCATTCGTTTCCCCGGAAATATAATCGTACTCCGGTTTCATGATCATGGCTCCGGCATTGTTCATCATGCCATACTTCCCCCCGTTTTTGCGAAACACGATGTTGCCATTGCCGGTGATGTTGATGTCTTTATACTCAACCGGCAATACAATCTTGCCGGTGCTGTCGATAATGCCCGCCTTTTCCTCTTTGGAAACCTTGAAAAGTCCGCCCTCCATGTACAAGGAAACAGCCGTATAATCGAAGCCTGTGATTTCCTTGCCTGTTGCATCGATCAGCGCCACTTCGGCCAGTTGGCGAATGCCGTTGCGCGCAGTGGAAGCTTTCTTTCTTTTTACGGCTGCATAGCCCTTATAAAAGCTTTCGGCTTCCACGTATTTTTGCGGCACCTGCATGATATTGTTTTTATTGATATACCCATACAGTTCCGTATCACTGAACCTTGCAGGGGCCAGCCCGCTGCCGAATTGCGCAATGTTTTCATACTGCAAGGGGATGATCGTTTTGTTATTGCGGTCAACAAACCCGTACTTCCTGCCTTTCCCAACATTGGCCAACCCTTCCTTGAAAGTGCCCACATAATCGTACAGCAAAGGGATGGCAAAATTGCCTTTCGTGTCGATGGCGCCCCAAACAAAGTCGCCGTTGGCTTCCCGTTTTTTTACAACGGCGAGACCTTCGTTAAAGGTTTCGATCTCGTAATAAGCAGGTTCCACGATGAACTTTTTTTCATCGAGGGAATAAAGGCCCACTTTATTGAAAGTATCTTTTACAATGTAGAGGCCGGGCTCCATGGATGTAAATACCAGGTTATAAAGAATGGGCAACACAAGCGTTTTCTTTTTATCGATAATGCCATAGCGGGTAACGGATTTGCGTGCATAGCCGGTGCCGCTGTAATAGGTTTTGTAAACAGGCGTATTGCCTTCGTTGTCTTTAATGCCCAGGGTATAATCCTGGGAAAACGATGTTGAAGCGCTGAAGAGGCAGGTAAGGGTAAAAATTACTTTATACATGGCGGGGTGTTTGCGATAAATATAGAGGAAGGGGCGATGCTGTGGAATACAGCAAATGCAGTATTTAAGTAAATCAAAAGTCAAAACAAAAAAATTGAATTCCTGGAAATATTGAAATCCCGGTTTTGTTTTTTGCCTTTTTATTGGCATTGCAATTGATTCTCCCTCCCTGCAATCTTAAACTCATCCCCATGCCCGAAGGCCCCTCGATCGTTATCATCAAAGAAAAAATGCAGCAGTTGAAGCTGGAAGGTAAAAAAGTGCTGGCGGTAACCGGCAATACCAGCATCGCCAGGGAAAAGCTGGTTGGACAAAAACTCGTGGCCTTTAAAAGCTGGGGTAAACATTTCCTCATTTGCTTCAAAGGGATCACGTTGCGCATCCACTTTCTTATGTTCGGCACCTACCTGGTCAATGAAACAAAGAAGACGCCGCTTAAGATCGGCCTGCATTTCAAGGACACCGACCTTAATTTTTATACCTGTGCCCCGGCGCTCATCGAAGGCAACCTGGCGAAACACTATGATTGGGCGGCCGATATCCTATCTCCCAAATGGGATGAAAAAGCGGCGCTTAAAAAATTAAAAGTCCTGCCGGATACCCTGGTTTGCGATGCGTTGCTGGACCAGGAAATTTTTTCGGGCGTGGGCAACATCATTAAGAACGAAGTGTTGTACCGCATCAAGGTACATCCAGCCTGTACCATAGCATCGCTGCCACCGGCCAAATTAAAAGCACTGGTAAAAGAAGCCAGCGCGTATAGTTACGATTTTTTAAAATGGAAAAAAGCCGGCACGTTGAAAAAGAACTGGCTGGTGTACAATAAAAAAATCTGTGGCCGCTGCGACCTGCCGGTCCATAAGAAAACAATGGGCAAAACGAAAAGGGGAACGTTCTTTTGCAGCAACTGCCAGAAACAATACTGATTTGGAGATGTGATGATTTGGAGATCTGGCAATTGGGGTTTCTGCAATCCAAAGAACGCCCTACATTTCCAAATTGACTAATCTCCAAATTTCCAAACGATTTAGTCCTCATCTCGTAAACACGCAGCTCCTGCTTCCGTTTACCTTTGCAAAAAATGCGTTTATGCTTACCACAAAAACTTTACAGCAAACCCCTTTTTCCATACTCGAACTGGCATTGATCAGGGAAGGGCAGGATGCGGCAGATGCATTCGACCGCGCGGCAAAACTGGCGCAACACGCTGAAACGCTGGGCTACAAACGGTTCTGGCTGGCCGAGCACCACAACATGGCGGGCGTAGGCAGTTCGGCTACGGCGGTATTGATCGGGCATATTGCGGGCAAAACGAAAAGCATCCGCGTTGGTTCGGGTGGCATTATGTTGCCCAACCACAGCGCTTTGATGGCAGCCGAACAATTCGGCACCCTCGAATCTTTATATCCCGGCCGGATCGATATGGGCCTGGGCCGCGCACCCGGCACCGACCAAACCACGGCCGCCGCTTTAAGAAGGGGCCGTATGAAAAGCGTGCACGATTTCCCCGAAGACATCAGCGCCTTGTTGCAATATTTTTCACCGGGTAACAGCAACGCCCGCGTACGTGCCATCCCCGGTGAAGGATTGAATGTGCCGCTGTACATTTTGGGCAGCAGTATGTTCAGCGCCGTGCTCGCCGCAAAGCTGGGATTACCCTATGCCTTCGCCAGTCATTTTGCACCGCGTGAATTTTTATCTTCTATTAAACATTACCGCAACAATTTTCAACCATCGGCCAGCCTGCAGCAGCCGTACGTGATCTCCTGCATCAACGTGATCGCAGCGGGTACAAATGAAGAAGCGCAAAAACTGGCCACTTCTTTTTACCAGATGGCCAGGGGCATACTCACCGGTAAATCCAACCCTTTAAAACCGGCGATCGACAGCATGGAAGGCGTATGGAGTCCTGAAGAAGAAGCCGCTATTCAACAAATGATGAGCTGCACCTTCATCGGCGATCAACAAATGCTGAAGCAGGGCCTGGAGGAATTTATGGGATACGCGCAGGTAGACGAACTGATGATCACCAGCAATATTTATGATACGGAAGCAAGGTTAAAGTCAGTAGAACTGGTGATGGGCGTTGTAACTATGTAAATATGCTTATTACACGAATTAGCCGGATTACACGGATTGTTCTACTGTGTAAATACTTGTTTAATTACAGGCGTATTATATCATAACCAATTCATAACCTGCAGGCGGCAGGCTCATAATTTGTTTTTCATGCTGGCATTGTATTGGAGGATGCTAACTACATATTCAACCTCTACAAACAGTGAAAATGAAAAAAATATCCTTCGCCGTTGTGGCGCTTTTAATTTCTGCCACCACCATTTGCACCGCGCAACAATCAAAAACCGATACCTTACCGGCTCCCTTCGAAACCAAGTCCACAAAGAACTTCAGCAAAGTGATCGGCTGGAAAGACGGGCAGATGCCGCAAGCCCCGGCAGGATTTACTGTTACCAAATTTGCCGATGGACTGGAACACCCGCGCTGGTTTTATGTGGCGGATAATGGTGATATTTTCGTAGCCGAATCCAATACCATATTAAAAGGCATTAAAAAAATAGGGGCAAAAATTTCCCGGAAGATCAAAACACAACACATCGGTGAAAGCGCCGACCGCATCACGTTGTTCCGCGATGCCAACAAAGACGGCGTTTTTGAAAGCCGCTATATTTTTGCAGAGAATCTAAGCCAACCCTTCGGCATGCTTATCATCGGCGATCATTTTTATGTGGCGAATACCGGCGCGCTGGTGCGGTACAATTATAAAAAAGGCGACACGGCCTTAACGGGCACCGGCACCACGCTCGTGACATTACCTGTTGGTAAACCCAACCAGCACTGGACAAGAAACATCATCACCAATAAAAAAGGCGACAAGATACTCATAGCCGTAGGATCGAATACCAACGTGGCCGACAAAGGACTCGACAAGGAGATCCGCCGCGCCTGCATACTGGAAGTAAATTTAGACGGCACCGCCGAACGCATTTATGCTTCGGGATTGAGAAATCCCGTGGGCATGGCCTGGGCACCGGGTACCAATACTTTGTGGACAGCCGTAAATGAACGCGACCTGCTGGGCGATGACCTGGCGCCGGATTACCTTACCAGTGTTAAAGAAGATGGCTTTTACGGGTGGCCCTTTGCTTACTGGGGACAACACGCAGATCCGCGCATGAAAGAAGATCCGCATCCCGAACTGGTGGCCAAAACGATTGTTCCCGATGTTTCCCTGGGTAATCATACGGCTTCGCTCGGGCTTTTATTTTATGACCAGAAAGCCTTCCCTGCGAAATACAGGAACGGGGCTTTCATTACGCAACATGGCTCGTGGAACCGAAAAGAATTATCGGGTTACAAAGTGGTATTCGTTCCTTTCAGCAATGGAAAACCCTCAGGTCCGCAGGAAGATTTTTTAACCAATTTCATTGTAGCAGGATCAACCGATAGCGAAGTGCGGGGAAGACCGGTGGGCATTACCTTGCTGGCAGACGGTTCGATGCTGGTATCCGATGATACCAATAATACGATCTGGAGGGTGGCGTATAAATAAATCACGGAAAAGTAAAATCTTTATCTTGCTGTGAGATAAAAGGTTGCGGGTTTATGCAGGCGGGAAAAATATACCCCAAAGATTAAACAAAAAAGTTATAAAAATACACACTTAACTTAACCTGTCGAGGTGCTCTTTAATGGTATCTTTCACTTCCTCGTAGGGAACCGGTGCGATAACCGGGTACAATTTACCGGCAAAGATCTTTGCAACCACTTCCTGCAAGTGCCTTTCTGTAAAGCCAATACAATCGAAGATGGCTTTGGCATTGAGCTTCGCCTTAAGGAGATCGAAAGAAATAGTAATGGCGGCTTTTAACTTAAACTCTTTGCTGAGTGTTTCAACGATCGAATTCCAGATTACGTGGATACATACGTCCGTCATATTACCTGGTAATTGAATAGAACGAAGGCTCACACTGGATTCGGCTTGCGCGATCCCGCCTTCATAAGAATTGTTGACCGAAATATCAACAGCATAAACAACTTTGTTTGTACATGCTTCCATACAAATGCATAAGATTTTATCAATAAATACGAATAGAAGAGTACGGAAAGGGTTAACTATAACGGGGCAGTAACCTTGCCAGTTTTTTTAAAAGTTGCTACCGCTGGTCATAAAATTAAAAGGGGTACAAATATAATCGATACATTTGCATCTATCAATGTTTTTTACGTGGATCTTAAACAAATAGAAAAAATTTCCAAAGCACTGGCAGACAGCACCCGCCTGCAGATCCTGCTCGACATGTCGAAGCGGGAAGGCTGCATCCAGTGTTCCGAAATTATGAGCGTTACGAAGCTGGCCCAGCCATCAGTAAGTCACCACATTAAAACCCTGGTAGAAGCCGGCCTCATCGAACCCGAAAAAGACGGCCGGAACTATTCCTACAACCTCAACGAAGCACTGCTGAACGCCTACGCCAAATGGATCAGCGGCATCACTTCGTAACCCGGTTGTAGCATCCACGATTCTTGCATGAAACTTAAGCGCATCCCCGGACCAACCCCGGGGTATAAATAATATTATTGGAACAAAAACAACCTATGTTCGATTTTTCCAGGACCCGCATCCGCAGCTTGCTGTACCTCCTTTTTTTAGGAATGCCTGCAATCGCCAACGCGCAGTCCGCCACCGATACCTTGCCGGCACCATTTTCCCTGCAGGACGCCATCCGCTATGCCCTGAAATTTCAACCCAGGATACAGCAGTCGCAGATAGATGAAGAGATAACGGCATCGAATATACGCAGCCGGCTGGCCGACTGGTACCCGCAGGTAAACTTCAATTACAACCTGCAGCATAATTTTATCCTGCAAACCAGCGTGATCGGTGGCAACACCATCCGCCTCGGCGCCGAAAACACTTCGGCCGGGCAATTCACCGTATCGCAGGCCATCTTCAACCGCGACGTATTGCTGGCCAACCGTACCAGAACCGATGTGCTGTTACAGTCCAGGCAAACCACCGAAAGCAACAAGATCGACGTGGTGGCCGGCGTTTCCAAGGCCTTTTACGATGTACTCGCCACCCAGCAACAAATAAAAGTAGCCGCCGAAAACATCATCCGCATCGAAAGAAGCCTGAAAGATGCCACCAATCAATACAAGGCCGGCATCGCCGACAAGATCGATTACAAAAGAGCCACCATCAGCCTCAACAACATCAAAGCGCTGAAAAAAAACAACGAAGAACAGGTAAAGGCGAAAACGGAATATTTAAAAGCACTGATCGGTTACCCCGATACCGCCAGCCTCTACATCCGGTACGACAGCCTGGCCATGGAAAAAGAGATCGACATCGATACAACGCAGGACGCCGATTACACCAACCGCATAGAATATAAGATTTTGCAAACGCAGCGGAACCTGTTGCGCTCCAACATCGATTATTATAAATGGAGTTACCTGCCTTCCGTGGCAGCCAACGGCGCCTACAACCTCAATTTCCAGAACGACCGTTTTGCCAAATTGTACGGCACCAATTACCCCAACTCCTTTGCGGCCATTACCCTTGCCTGGCCCATCTTCCAGGGCGGTAAGCGCCGGGCCAATTTAAAATCCGCCGTGCTGCAGTTGAAAAGAAGCGACGCCGATATCGTAAGCCTGAAAAACAACGTGAACGCCCAATACGCGCAGGCCATCGCCTCCTATAAAGGCAGCCTCGAAAACTATTACGCGCTGAAAGAAAATGTGGCGCTGGCCAAAGAAGTGTACGACGTGATACAACTGCAATACCGCGCCGGCATTAAAACCTACCTCGAAGTAGTGACGGCCGAAACGGACCTGCGCACGGCACAGATCAATTATTACAACGCGTTGTACCAGGTACTCGCCGGCAAGGTGGATGTACAAAGAGCATCGGGCCGCTTAACTTATTAATATCATCACCATACCATAACCAATGAATATGCTTTACCATTTCCCTTTAATAAAAAGATACGCAGCCATTACCGCCGTAGTATTTGTAAGTGCCTGCAGCAATAAAAAAGGCGCACCCGCCGCACCGCCGCCCCCATCGGTAGCCGTGCAGGAAGTGCTTGTAACGGATGCCGTTTATTACGACGAATACCCTGCTACGGTAACGGCCCTCAACCAGGTTGACCTGCGCCCGCAGGTGAGCGGTTTCATCACCGGTGTACATTTTACCGACGGCTCCCGCGTACGCAAAGGGCAGTTGTTATATTCGGTAGATGAACAACTGTATGCCGCCAATTACCAGCAGGCGGTAGCCACCCTGAAAGTGCAGGAAGCGAATGTGAACAAGGCGTTGAAAGACGCAGCCCGCTACCACGAACTGGATAAGGTGGACGCCGTGGCCAAGCAACTGGTGGACAATGCAGATGCGGCACTGGAAGTAACGCGCAAACAGGCAGATGCAGCGCGGGCAAATATCCGCGCGGTACAAACCAGCCTGCGTTATACAAAAGTATATGCGCCTTTCGATGGCGTAATCGGTATCTCCAATGTAAAAACAGGCGCCGCGGTTACAGCCGGTCAAACCCTGCTGAACACTGTTTCCACCGATGGCGATTTGGCCGTTGATTTCAACATTGAACAAAAAGACATCTTTCGTTTTACCACCATGATGAATGAAAAAGCAAAGCCCGCCGATTCAACCTTTACGCTGGCCTTTGGCGGTGAAGCTTATCCTCATCCCGGCACCCTGGTGCTCATCGACCGCGCCGTGAATCCACAAACCGGTACCATCAAAGCGCGGCTGAGTTTTCCCAACAGCAAAAGTTTGCTGAAGGCCGGCATGAATGGTACCGTACGCATTAAGAACGGAACGGCGGCAAAATCCATCGTGATCCCTTACAAAGCCGTGGTGGAACAACTGGGCGAATACTTCGTGTATGTGCCGGGCGACAGCAACAAAGTATCGCAACGCAAAGTGGTGCTGGGCAAAAACATGGGCGCCGACATCATCATCAAAGAAGGTTTACAGGCCGGCGATAAAATAGTAACGGAAGGGGTTCAGAACTTACGCGAAGGCGTGAAGGTGAACATTGCACCTGCAAAAAAAGACAGCACGAAATAATTACTAACCAGTCTGCCGCCGGCAGGTTACAAAAGTAATTAGTCATTGGTCATTAGTAATTATAAGAAATGATAGCAGATACTTTTATAAAAAAGCCCGTCACCGCGATTGTAATTTCCGTTGTGATCGTGCTCGTGGGTTTTATTGCCATGACGGTTTTGCCGGTGGCGCAATACCCCAACATCACGCCGCCAACGGTAACGGTAAGCGGTAACTTCACGGGTGCCGATGCGCAAACGGTGGAACAAACAACGACCACTGCCATTGAAACACAGATCAACGGCACGCCGGGCATGACCTACATGTCGAGCAACAGTACCAGCAGCGGGCAGAGTTCCATCAACGTTAATTTCGAGATCGGAACGGACGTGAACATTGCCGCGCTGGATGTGCAGAACCGGGTGAGCGTAGCCCAGCCAACCTTGCCGGATGCGGTAAAGCGTTTAGGCCTTACCGTTCGTAAGCGCAACCCGAGCATCATGGTGGCGCTGGCATTGTATTCGCCCAACGGCACGCACGACGCCACCTTCATCGGCAACTACGCCAACATCTATTTAAAAGATGCGCTGCAACGGGTAAAAGGCGTGGGCGATATCGTATCGCGTGCAGATGATTTCGGTATGCGCATCTGGCTCAACCCCGAAAAACTGGCCAGTCTTGAAATGACGGCCGGCGATGTCATCGCTGCCCTCGCCGAACAAAACCTGCAGGTGGCGGCCGGTACCATCGGTGGCAACCCGCAGCCCAATACGCAAAGTTTTGAATACAGCATCCTCACCAACAGCCGCATCAATACCAGGGAGCAATTCGAGAGCATCATCGTGCGCACCGTACCCTCCACCGGCACGGTCGTTTACTTAAGAGATATCGCCCGTGTTGAACTGGGCAAGTTCGATTATGGCAGCAATGCGTATGTAAACGGCAAGCCCGCGGCCTTTGTGCTGATCTACCAGGCGCCGGGTGCGAATGCGCTGGATACTTATGAAGGCATTTTAAAAACACTGGCCGAATTAAAGAAATCATTCCCCAAAGACATCGACTATGAAATGCCGCTCGAAACGGTAACCGTGGTAAAGGTATCCATCGAAGAAGTATTGCATACCCTCGTGGAAGCCTTGCTGCTGGTGGTATTGGTGGTGTTCCTGTTTTTACAGAACTGGCGCGCTACCCTGATCCCTGTACTGGCGATCCCGGTTTCACTCATCGGTACCTTCATCTTTTTTATCCCCTTCGGTTTTACCATCAACACGCTTACGCTCTTCGCATTTGTACTGGCCATCGGTATCGTGGTGGATGATGCCATCGTGGTGGTGGAAGCCGTGCAGCATTACATCGATCACAGCAAACTATCACCCAAAGAAGCAACGAAGCGCGCGATGAAAGACATCTCCGGGCCGGTGATCGCCATTGCGCTGATCCTGGCCGCGGTATTCGTACCGGTAGGTTTTATTCCCGGCATCGTGGGCAGGCTGTACCAGCAGTTCGCCATCACCATCGCCGTATCGGTAATGATCTCTGCATTCGTGGCCTTGTCGCTCACGCCGGCCCTGTGCAGCATCATGCTGAAACCTTCCAAAGAACCGTCGGCGAAAAAGAATGTACTGGATAAATTCTTCGACTGGTTCAATAAAGTATTCGGCCGGTTCAACCGCTCCTATACCAAAGGCGTTGGTAAATGGATCCGCGCCACGCCGATGGTACTCATCATGCTCGTGTGTTTGTTCGTGGGACTCTTCTTTATGTTCAAAAGCAAGCCTTCGGGTTTTATTCCTTCGGAAGATGAAGGCCGTTTGTTTGTGACCTACGAAATGCCGGAAGCTACTTCCACCACGCGCAGCAAGGAAATGCTGAAGAACATCATGGCGCGCGTGCAGGCAGTGCCGGGCGTACGGGTAGTGGGTGGATTGGCAGGTTTGAACATCATTACTTTTTCCAACAAATCGAATGCAGGTACCATGTTCGTGAGCCTGCATCCCTGGTCGAAAAGAGAATCAAAAGAATTACAGCTGCAAAGCATCATTGCAGAAATACAGAAGCGAACGGCGGATATAAAAGAAGCGCGCATCATGGCCATTGCGCCACCGGCGATACCGGGGCTCGGACAAACAGCCGGCTTCACGTTCGAGCTGCAGCAAACCACCAGCGCCGATAACGTACAACAGTTTGAAGCCGTGGCAAGAAAATTTTTAGCAGAGGTAAACCAGCGCCCCGAGATCGGCATGGCCTATACCTTCTTCAGTTCGCATACGCCGAGTTACCAGGTAACGGTGGACAAAGAAAAAGCGAAGAAGCTGGGCATTTCCGTTTCCGAAGTGTACAGTACCATGTCGGTATTGCTGGGCAGCGCTTACGTGAATGATTTTAATATTTATGGCCGGAACTTCCGCGTAATGGCGCAGGCCGACAGCAGCTTCCGTTCGTCCATCAGCGACCTGTCGAAGTATTATGTGCGCAACAGCCAGGGCAGCATGATCCCGTTGAGTTCGCTGGTTACAACGAAAGTGGTGGAAAGCGCTTCTTCTATTTCGCATTACAATATTTACCGCAACATCGAGATCAACGGTTCGCCCAAGCCGGGCTACAGCAGCGGACAAGCCATCGACGCGCTGAAGGAAGTGGCGGCCAAATCATTGCCCGTGGGTTATGGTTACGAGTTTTCCGGCCTGAGCCGGGAAGAGATTGCCGCAGGCAACAGTACCACCATGATCTTTTCCATCTCCATCATCTTCGTATTCCTGTTCCTCGCAGCCCTGTACGAAAGCTGGTCCATCCCGTTCTCTGTATTGTTCGCGGTGCCGATCGGGGCTTTCGGTTCCATCTTAACCCTGCTTTGTTTTCCCAACCTCACGAACAACGTGTACGCGCAAATCGGTTTGATCACGCTGATCGGCCTTGCGGCCAAGAACGCGATCCTGATCGTGGAGTTTGCCAAGGAACGGGTGGACCATGGCGTAGACATTGTAGCGGCAACCCTGCAGGCAGTGAACCTGCGTTTACGGCCCATCGTTATGACCTCGCTGGCCTTCATCCTCGGCGTATTGCCATTGGCTTTTGCGAGCGGCGCTGCGGCGGAATCGCGTAAAACCATTGGCTGGACGGTATTTGGCGGTATGATCGCAGCCACCACGCTGGCCATTTTCGTGGTGCCGGTATTGTTCGTACTCATCACTAAATTGTCGTACGGCAAAAAGATCAAACGCTTGAAGAAAGAACAGGAAGCTATTGATGCGGTGGACCGCCAGATTATTGACGCTCATATTTAATTAGAAATTAGAAATGGATAGACTCATTGAATACGAGTAGCAATGTTTTAGCAGGGCATGAGAACTAAAATAAAAGCCGGAGATATGATATGCTCCGGCTTTTATTATTTTAAGTTTTGTGTTGGTTCAAATATTCCTCTCAGCGCCTGAATAAACTGTTCATTTCTAATTTCTAATTTCTAATTAAAATTCAGCGCTCTTCGGGTACCGTGGAAAAGGAATCACGTCGCGGATATTCGTCATGCCGGTTACGAAGAGCACAAGGCGCTCGAAACCGAGGCCAAAGCCGGCGTGCGGGCAGGAGCCGAAGCGCCGCGTATCGAGGTAAAAGCTCATCTCTTCGGCAGGGATGTGCATTTCTTCCATGCGTTGCAATAATTTATCGAGGCGCTCTTCCCTTTGCGATCCGCCAACGATTTCACCGATGCCCGGCGCCAGTATGTCCATGGCCGCTACCGTTTTTCCATCCTCGTTCATGCGCATGTAAAACGACTTGATGTCTTTTGGATAGTCAGTCAGGATCACCGGTTTTTTAAAATGCTTTTCCACCAGGTAGCGTTCGTGTTCGCTCTGCAGGTCGGCACCCCAGTCTTCAATTAAATATTGAAATTTCTTTTTCTTGTTGTGATTGCTTTCTTTTAAAATATTGATGGCTTCGGTGTAGGTGAGCCGTTCAAAATCATTGTCGACCACAAATTTCAATTTCTCCAGCAAGCCCAATTCGCTGCGGTCCTGCTGGGGTTTGCTTTTTTCTTCTTCGGCCAGGCGCTGCGCTAAAAACTCCAGGTCTTCCGCGTTGTTGTCCATCGCGTATTGTATAACGTATTTGATGAAGGCTTCCGCCAGGTTCATGTTGTCTTCCAGGTCATTGAAAGCTACTTCCGGTTCGATCATCCAGAACTCGGCCAGGTGACGCGCCGTGTTGGAATTCTCCGCGCGGAACGTAGGTCCGAATGTATAAATATCGCTGAACGCCATGGCTGCCAGTTCGCCTTCCAGCTGTCCGCTTACGGTGAGGTTGGTACTTCTTCCAAAAAAATCTTCCTTGAAATTCACGGAGCCGTCTTCGTTCTTTGGCGCCGTACCATCTACCGGTAAGGTGGTTACCCTGAACATTTCGCCCGCGCCTTCCGCATCGCTGGCGGTGATGATGGGCGTGTGCAGGTAAACGAATCCCCGGTCATTAAAAAATTGATGTATCGCAAAGGCAAGTGCATGCCTCACCCTGAAAACCGCGCTGAACGTGTTGGTGCGAAAACGCAGGTGCGCGATCTCCCTTAAAAATTCGAGGCTGTGTTTCTTGGGTTGCAGCGGGTATTTTTCTGCGTCGCTGTCGCCCAGTATTTCAATCGATGTGGCTTTCAGTTCTACTTTTTGTCCCTTGCCCAAAGAAGGGATCACGGTACCGGTGGCTTTGATGCAGGCGCCGGTGGTAAGCCGTTTCAGCACGGCATCGTCGAATTTACCCAGTTCAGCCACCACCTGTATATTATTATTGGTACTGCCATCGTTGAGGGCTATGAACTGGTTGTTGCGGAAAGTGCGCACCCAGCCCATCACCGTGGCTTCATAGTTTGATTCATCGCTGGCCAGTAAGGCTTTAATTTTCACTCTTTTATTGAACATATTACTATTTTGAGGAGGGCAAAGATAAGTCATTATAAAAGTCAAAATTGAAAAGTCAAAAGCCAAAAATCAGCAATGGCAGTATCTTACGATAAAGAAAATGGTAGTTGGCGCAATTATTTATACTAAGTATTATACAAATCAGATAATCAGTCAAATCCCGATTAATCCCGGTCAAAAAGGTTGGTTTTCCCAAAAAAACCCTACTTTTGAGCCACGGAACAGGGCTGATAAGTGTATCCAAACCATTCTCTTTGTCAGGCATTCACATTCCATCAACAAAATTCTCATTCAATTTTCAGATTTTAAGACCGGATTTTTGAAGTATCCATTTTCAATTTTTTATGTACGATATTTTACAACTGAACGACCTGCTCGTTCCTGAACTGCTGGATATAGCAGAACAGTTAAGCATTCCCAACGCAAAAAAACTAAACAAACAGGACCTTGTTTACAAGATCCTCGACAAACAAGCTATTATGAACGCAGCCAGCAAAAACGACGATTCAAAACCCAAACGCAAACGCATTGTAAAGGCCACCACTTCCAACAGTACGGAAGACGCTGAAGTGATGCAGGAATCAGCGCCCGTTTCCATTCCCCAGGCACCGAGGAAAGAAGCGGCACCCATGCAAAAACCAAGAAAAACGGAAGCAGAAAAAAAACCGGTGAAGAAACAACAACAGCCCGAACCTGAAGAAGAAGGCGACCTCCAGCCGATCACCGATCAGCAAAGCACCATCCCTGCCGCCATTGCACAAATGCTGCAGGAAGAAGACATACAGCAGCAGCAACCCGAACTGGAAGCGCCGCAACAACAAACCAAGCAATACCCGCAACGCAAGGAACCACCTGCATTCAACATCGAATTCGACGGTGTGATCCTGGGCGAAGGCGTATTGGAAATGATGCCCGATGGCTATGGCTTTTTAAGAAGCAGCGATTACAATTATTTATCGTCACCCGATGATGTGTACGTATCGCCTTCACAAATAAAATTATTCGGCTTAAAAACCGGCGATACGGTGTACGGAAGCGTACGCCCGCCGAAAGAAGGAGAAAAATATTTCGCTTTATTAAAAGTAGAAACCATCAACGGTAAGTCGCCCGAAGAAGTGCGTGACCGCGTACCCTTCGATTACCTCACGCCTTTGTTCCCTTACGAAAAACTAAACCTGACGACACGCGCCGATAACTACAGCACGCGCATCATGGACCTGTTTACCCCGATCGGTAAAGGACAGCGCGGACTGATCGTGGCGCAACCGAAGACCGGTAAAACCATGTTGCTGAAAGAACTGGCGAATGCCATCGCGGAAAATCATCCTGAATGTTACCTGATGATCGTACTCGTGGATGAAAGGCCGGAAGAGGTGACCGATATGGAGCGCAGCGTAAAAGCGGAAGTGATCGCTTCTACCTTCGACGAGCCGGCTGAAAAGCACGTAAAGGTTTCTACCATTGCACTGAACAAGGCAAAACGTTTGGTGGAATGTGGCCACGATGTGGTGATATTGCTGGATTCCATTACCCGTTTGGCCAGGGCACACAATACCGTGGCGCCTTCGAGCGGTAAGGTATTGAGCGGTGGTGTGGAAGCGAATGCAATGCAAAAGCCAAAACAGTTTTTTGGTGCGGCGCGTAAGATCGAACACGGCGGTTCTTTAACGATCATCGCAACAGCGTTGGTGGATACCGGCAGCAAGATGGATGAAGTGATCTTTGAAGAATTTAAAGGAACCGGTAACATGGAACTGCAACTGGAACGTAAATTATCAAACCGGAGAATTTATCCTGCGATCGACATCGTCGGTTCTTCTACCCGGCGCGATGATCTGTTGCTGGACAAAGATACCTTCCAGCGTATGTGGGTATTGCGCAAGCACATGGCCGACATGAATCCGGAAGAAGCGATCAACACGTTGCTCAAGAACATGAAGGGAACGAAAGACAACGCGGAGTTCCTTACTTCCATGAACGGGTAACGATCTTTCAACAATATAATTTGAAGCCTGCTGTAAAGCGGGCTTTTTTGTTTACCGGTTCGCTGTGTTAAGTGTTTCACGCAAAGCGGCAAAGGGAGCAAGTTCGCAAGAGTGAGCCACTCCGGGTATTGAGTGGCCCTCCCGGGTTTACCGTTTAATTTTTTGCCGGGAAGACGAAAAGGCGTTACTTTATTTCATAGCCCATCCTACCAACCAATTCAAAATCACAGTTCAGGCATGCCTACCCTCTACATAAAAAACATGGTGTGCAACCGCTGCATCCTGGTGGTGAAGCAGGAACTGGATAAGCTGCAACTGAAAACGCAGTCCGTTATACTGGGTGAAGTAGCGTTAGAGAATACCCCCACAGCAAAACAACTTCAACAACTGGATGAACGATTGAGCAGTCTTGGTTTTGAAATTTTAGACGATGCCAAACAGCAGTTGATCGAAAAGATAAAAACCATCATCCTGGAACGCACCCGTGATGGCATTGAAAATAAACAATACAATTTTTCAGAGATCCTTTCCAAACAACTGCACAAAGATTACAGTTCGCTCAGCAAACTTTTTTCCGAAGTGGCCGGCATCACCATCGAACAATACATCATCCAGCAAAAAATAGAAAAGGCGAAAGAACTGATCATTTACGATGAACTCAACATCAGCGAAATCGCCTTCCGCCTGGGTTACAGCAGCACTGCGCATTTATCCGCTCAATTCAAAAAAGTAACCGGCATGACGCCCAGCGACTTTAAAAAGCTGGGCAACAGCGAACGAAAGCCGCTCGATAAACTCTGAACCATAATACTGTAAACCTTTTCCACGATTCTGTAAACATGCCGCCGGTGTTGCGAGGTAGCTTTGTGTTTCAAAAAGAGACCATCATGACACATACGTATAACATCACGGGCATGACCTGCAGCGGCTGCGTTGCAAAAGTTACGCAACTATTATCCGCCGTGGAAGGCATAACAAAGGTAGACATCGACCTCTCAACAGCACAGGCCATCATTCAAATGGATAAACATGTAGCTACGGCAGCATTGCAACAGGCATTGAAAGATCATCCCAACTACCACTTGTCCGAAGCGGTAGTTCCTGCTAAAGAAACAATCATTGCAGTGGAAGAAAAAAAACCCTGGTTAAAAACCTATAAGCCCATCCTGCTCATCTTCGGTTACATTTTATTATCAACCCTGCTGGTGGAATGGAACAAAGGCGCTTTTCACTGGATGCCGTGGATGAACAATTTCATGGCCGCCTTCTTCCTCGTTTTTTCTTTTTTCAAACTGCTGAACCTGCGCGGCTTTGCAGACAGTTACGGCATGTACGACATTGTTGCGAAACGCTTGCCTGCCTGGGGTTTCATTTATCCTTTTGTTGAACTGGCGCTTGGATTCGCCTTCTTAACCGGCTTTTCTCCTTTGATTACCAACGCGGTTACCCTGGTTGTAATGACGGTCAGCATCATCGGCGTTTTACAATCTGTGCTGAACAAAAGGAAGATCAAATGCGCCTGCCTCGGCGATGTATTCAACCTGCCCATGAGCACCATCACCATCGTGGAAGACGCGCTGATGATGGGCATGAGTATTGTGATGCTGTTAACGATGTTGTAATGATATGTGGCAACCATTTTATACTTAAATAAAACGATCATGAAAAAGCAATATATAATGCTCTTCTTTTTAATGGCAACGGGCATTAGTGCAGTTGCACAACACGATCATCACCCGCCTGCAAAAAAAGACACGGTAAAAAAAGCAATGCCGGAAATGAAGCCAATGAAAAAAGATACGGCAACGAAAAGTTATAAAATGCACGAAGGCCACGACATGAAAACGGATGGCCCGCCCATGAGCCACGCCTTCTCCCTCAACCTGCCCATGAATGTAAATGGTTCCGGTACCGGCTGGTTGCCCGAAGCCGCGCCCATGTATGGCTACATGCTGCACTCCAAAAAATGGATGTACATGCTGCATGACAATATTTACGGCCGGTACAATCACCAGGACATCAGCAACAAAGGCAGTCGCGGTGGTGAAAAATGGGATGCGCCCAACTGGCTGATGTTGATGGGACAACGCAAGGTTGGACAAAAAGGATTGTTTCATTTCAGTTCCATGTTTTCCCTGGACGCACCCATCGCCGGAAAAACAGGTTATCCTTTGTTGTTCCAGACCGGTGAAACGGCGAATGGAAAACCGCTGGTTGATCGGCAGCACCCGCACGATCTTTTTTCCGAACTGTCTGTTTCCTATGCCCAGGCTTTGTCGAAAAAAACCGATGTATTTGTTTACCTCGGTTACCCCGGCGAACCGTCCCTCGGCTCTGTAGCCTTCATGCACCGCCCTGCTGCGCTCGCCAATCCCGATGCACCGCTGAGCCATCACTGGAACGATGGAACGCACATCACTTTTGGCGTGGCTACGCTCGGCGTAAGGCTGGGTAAATTCAAACTGGAAGCTTCTTCCTTTACCGGCAGGGAGCCGGATGAAGACCGTTATAATTTCGACAAACCGCGCTTCGATTCGCGCAGCGCAAGGTTTTCATTTGCACCCACAAAAAACTGGGCCTTGCAGGTATCGCATGGTTTCATTAAAAGCCCGGAAGTTGTTCATACCGAAAATGTTTACCGCACTACTGCTTCCGCGATCTACAGCCGCGAATTGTCCAACGGCTGGCTGAACGGTACCGCGTTGTGGGGTTTGAATAAAGTAAAAGACCACGAAGGAGAGCACGCCGCTTTGCTGGAAGCGTCCTGGAACATCAAAAGATTCACGCTTTCGGGCCGGTACGAATGGGTACAAAAATCAACCGAAGAACTGGACCTCGACGAGCTGGTATATGGCAACCGCATCTTCCCGGTGAATGCATTTTCCCTGGGATTTAATTATGGTTTGTTGAAATTTAAGAACACGTGGTTTTCGGCTGGCAGCCAGGTTTCCCTCTTCAGCACCAGCAAACGGCTCGATGGCCTGTACGGCAACAACCCGGTAAGTGCGCAGGTATTCATCAGGTTGTCGCCTGCGTTGATGCGCATGAAAATGTAATGCAGGTTTGCAGGATGCGGTATTAAAATCTGTCGTACTTTTAAGAGCAATAAAAGGTATACCATGAGCAACGAAATTTTACAGATCAAAGCAAAGATCCAGGTAGCCAAATCGGCAGCCGAAGTATTTGAAGCCATCGTTGACCCGGCTAAGATGTCGAACTATTTTATTGCTTCCGGTTCCGGCCGGATGGAAGCAGGCGCGCAGCTCGACTGGCGCTTCCCGGAATTTGATATGGTAGTGCCGGTGCGGGTTGGTAAAGTTGAAAAGGGTAACTATGTTTCCTATGAGTGGGATGGAGCCGATGGGAGCAAAACCCTGGTGGAAATGACGCTGGAACCGGCAACAACAGGCAGTGGCACCGTTGTACTGGTCACCGAAAAAGAAATGAACAACGATGAAGCGGGCATCAAATGGTTAAAAGGGAACACCGAAGGCTGGGCCAATTTTTTAGCCTGCCTGAAAGCATACCTTGAACATGGCATCAACCTGCGTACGGGTGCTTACGACTTCATGAAAAAATAATTCTTCATCATCTCCTAAATAAAATGTTCAGCCATGGCAACCATCAACCTCATCACCACCAGTACGGCCCTTGAAGGCTACAGGGTTACGCAACAGCTTGGGCTCGTGCGCGGCATCACCGTTCGCTCGCGAAGCCTGCCGGGCAATATTGCCGGTGGATTCATGACCTTATTTGGCGGCAAAAGCACCATCTACACGGAACTCTGCGAAAGAACGCGCGAAGAAGCCCTGCAACTGATGATGAAACACGCGTCGGAACTGGGTGCCAACGCCATCATCAATATGCGCTATGATGCCAACGAAGTAATGAGCGGCGTTACGGAAGTGCTCGCCTATGGTACCGCGGTGGTAGTAGAAAAATCTTCGCTGTAATATGAAAAGATTATTGGTATTCCTCTTTTGTTTCAGCAGTTACCTTGCCGGCGCACAGGACATAAAAATTTTCGTGGAAAGCACCGACCGGGGCCGCGTGATTTACGCCGCCAATAAAGAAACCTGGCCGGTCTCCATTTCCCTGCAACTGGAATTGACCAATTTTAATTTTTCCGAAGGGGATGTAACGGTATTCGTGATACCCGCCAATACAGATCGCTTTAAGATCGGCGAATTAACCACCATCGACAAAACTTCGCGTACGAGATATGCTTATAAATACAAATCTACCTGGGGCGATATTTTTAAAGTAAATCTTCAAAAAAATTATTTATACGACCTGCCTTATTTGAAAGGCAGCAGCTTCACCGTTGTGCAGGGCTATGATGGCAGCTTCTCTCACCAGGATGAGAACGCGCTCGACTTTTCTTTGCCGGAAGGAACGCCGGTGGTTGCCGCCCGGGAAGGCATTGTGGTAAAAGTAGTGCAGCACAACGTTGAATATTGTCCTAAAAAAGAATGCATTCAATATAATAATTACGTGCTCATAGCGCACAGCGACGGCAGTTTTTCAAAATACATTCACCTGAAATACAATGGCTCCAAAGTAAAAGTGGGCGATACGGTAAAAAAAGAAATGGTGATTGCGTTGAGTGGCAACACCGGGATGTCGGCCGGGCCACACCTGCACTTTGTTTGCTTTGTGCCGGGCTTTGAAAAAAGCAAAGCAATCGAAACCAGGTTCAGGATCGGCGATGGAAGTAGAGCTGCGTTCTTAAAAGAAAAAGAAACCTACGCAAGACAATATTGATCAGCCTTCTTGTATGAAAGCAGAAAAAAAATTCCCATTGAATTTAAGTCAGCCTGCACAACGCGCTTTTACCAGTGCAGGCATTAGCTCCCTGCAACAATGCGCCGGGATGGGTGAAGCTGCCCTGGCACAACTGAATGGCATGGGACCGAATGCATTAAGCAAGATCAGGGAAGCGATGAAGGAAAAGGGTTTGACATTTACCCAGCCGAAATAAGTAACGCGTAAACAGGGTCGATGCGAATTGATTAACTTAGCCGCTGTTTCTATAATTGTGCCCGCGCAAAAGATCACCATATCATCCTTTTCAAATTTCACCAAACAGCATCCTGTTTTCGATGTACGTAGTCCGGGCGAATATACACAAGCGCATCTACCCGGCGCCGTTAGTTTACCCCTTTTCAGCGATGAAGAAAGAAAAATAGTAGGTACGGCATACAAACAGCAAAGCCGCGAAGCCGCGATCAAAACCGGGCTTGACTTTTTCGGTCCGAAAATGCGGGCCATCGTGGAAACGGTGGAAAAGACAATTAAACAAAGCGCTGATCCCAGCAACAAAACGATCATGGTACATTGCTGGCGCGGCGGTATGCGCAGCGCGGCCATCGCGTGGTTACTGGACCTGTACGGCTTCAAGGTGCAGGTGCTGGCCGGTGGTTACAAAGCCTACCGGCAATGGGTACGCGCACAGTTTGAAAAGCCATACCCTTTCCACATCATCGGTGGTTATACGGGCAGTAATAAAACCGGCCTGCTGCCGGAGCTTGAACGCGCAGGGAAAACCATCATCGACCTGGAAGCGCTGGCCAACCACAAGGGCTCGGCCTTCGGTGCGGTTGGATTGCAACCCCGGCAGGAAATGTTTGAAAACTTACTGGCCGAAGCTTTGGCGGTTTCTATGGAAAAAGAAAGCGGGCAAACAACACCCGTTATTTATATGGAAGATGAAAGCCAGCGCATTGGCAACCTGCAGATCCCGATGCCGCTTTGGTACGGCATCCGCAAATGCCCCATCCTTTTTTTAGAAGTTCCATTTGAAGAAAGACTGTCGTTCATCACAAAGGAATACAGCAGCACCGAAAAAGAAAAGCTGGTGAACAATACCATCCGCATTCAAAAACGGTTGGGCGGGCTCGATACAAAGAGCGCCATCAATTTTTTGTTGGAAGATGATTACGCTGGTTGTTTCAGCATATTGCTCCGGTATTATGACAAATATTACACGAAGGCGCTGGAAAGCAGGGAAAACCTGTCCGTTCTTTTAAATAAAATACCCTGTTCGAACGTTGATACAACAACCAATCTCCAAAAATTGCTTGCATGCAAACCTATACACGTTTAATCATTATTTTTTTAGCCCTGTTGCCCGTTCAGTTGTTTGCGCAGGATATTACCGGCCTCTGGAAAGGCAGCCTGTATAACGATACCACGGGCAAAACCCTGCGATACGAGATCGCCATCAGCGAACACAAGGGAAAGTTCAGCGGTTATACCCATACTTTTTTTATTGTGGACGATAAACAATATTACGGTGTAAGAAAAGTGAAGATCAAAAAGGAAGGGGGCAAAGTGATCGTCGAATCCACGGAACTGGTAGATAATAATTATCCAACGCCACCCCCAAAAGGCATCCAGCAACTGGATGTGCTGGAGCTGGAGTTGATAGACAGCATCATGGTACTGAGCGGTACGTTCAGCACCCGTCGCACCAAAGATTACCATTCTTTAACCGGTAAGATCAACGTGGTACGCAAAAGCAATTTTCGTCAATCGGCGCTGGTACCGCATTTGGAAGAGTTGGGTTTGGCACAGGATCTTTCGTTTATTCCCAAAGCTATTGAGCCGGTGACAGCCGCGGTGAAACCTGCTGCCAAGCCAAAAGAAACCATTGCAAAAGTCGCGCCGCCGAAAGAAAAAGAAAAACCGGTTGTAAAACCCGCAGAACCCGTCGTTACAAAAGTTACTGCACCAACTGCACCCGCGGCCTATGTAAAAGAACGTACGATCGAAACCATCCAGTCGGTGTATTACCAGTCCGACAGCCTGGTGCTTACTTTGTATGACAATGGCGTGGTAGATGGCGATACGGTAACGGTGTTGATGAACGGCAACGTGATCATTCCGAAGCAGGGCTTAACCACCAGGGCTTTCCGGAAAACGATTTACATCGATAAGGATACGCCCGACAGCCTGCAACTGATCATGTACGCCGAAACGCTGGGCAGCATTCCGCCCAATACCGGTTTGCTGGTGGTGCAGGATGGTGAAAAAATTTACGAGATCCGTTTCAGCGGCGATTACCAGAAGAATGCGGCGATTGTTTTCAGGCGGAAGAAAAGCTAGTTGGCGGTTGGCAGGGATGAAGCGTTTCACGCAAAGGGGCGAAGGAAGGCAAGACGCGGTTTTATTAAACAAACAATATGAATTGTGAGGCGTCGGCGTGGCAAAAAAACTCATAACTCATAACCCATAATTTTCATACTCATTCAAAAATAAAAGTGGAAGATATCAAACTCACCCAATACTCCCGCGGCGCCGGTTGTGGCTGTAAAATTGCGCCGGCGGTGTTGGAAGAAATTTTAAAGACGACGCATACCAACAGCGACTATCATCATTTACTGGTGGGTAACAGCAGTAAGGATGATGCGGCCGTGTATGACCTGGAGAATGGCACGGCACTGATCTCCACCACTGATTTTTTTATGCCGATCGTGGATGATGCGTTCGACTTTGGCCGCATCGCCAGCGCCAATGCCATCAGCGACGTATATGCCATGGGTGGAAAGCCCCTGGTGGCGATCGCCGTATTGGGTTGGCCGGTTGAAAAATTACCGGCGAGCCTCGCGCAACGTGTGCTGGAAGGCAGCCGCAGCATTTGTGCCAAAGCGGGTATCCCCCTGGCAGGCGGGCACAGCATCGATTCCGCCGAACCCTTCTTCGGACTTTCTGTGAACGGACTTGTACAAACCGCGCATTTAAAAAGAAACGATACCGCGCAGGAAGGCGATCTTATTTTTTTAACCAAACCCATCGGTGTGGGTATTTTATCGACCGCGCAAAAAAGAGGCGTGCTGAAGGATGCACATTTGCCCATCATGATCAACCAGCTCTGCAGCCTCAACAGCATCGGCGAAGCATTTGGAAAAATAAAAGGCATCACGGCCATGACGGATGTCACCGGCTTCGGACTGCTCGGGCATTTGATAGAAATGGCGGAAGGCGCGCAACTATCCGTTGATTTGAATTACAAGGCAATTCCCGTACTGGAAGGCGCGAGGGAATATTTACAGCAGCGCATTGTACCTGATGCCACTTACCGCAACTGGAACAGCTACAGCGCGCAAACGGCTTTTGATAAAGGCGTGAATGTAATGGAAGCCTTTAACCTGTTGCCCGATCCGCAAACCAATGGTGGTTTACTCATCGCGGTAAATGAAAATGCGGTTGAGGCAACAAGGTTGTTGTTACAGGAAAATGGTTTGGGGGAACACGCACAGCCGATTGGAAAATTTACAAGCCGTAAGGAAAAAACGATACAGGTGAAATTGTCTGAACTGTGATTTTGAATGATTTTAGTGATGGACTATGATGCATGATTTGCTAATCAGGATGATCAGGTAATCAGTCTTATCACAGTTCAAATTCGTAATTTTAAGAAATGAACTGGATCCTCCTCATCATCGCCGGCCTATTCGAAGTCGCCTTTGCAGCCTGCCTCGGCAAGGCCAAAGAAACCAGCGGCACTACCGCTACCTTGTGGATGGTGGGTTTTTTTGTAGCGCTTTCCATTAGCATGTTTTTGTTGTACAAAGCCACGCAAACCTTACCGATCGGCACGGCTTACGCCGTATGGACGGGCATTGGCGCGGTAGGTACGGTACTCGTCGGCATCTTCGTATTTAAAGAGCCGGCCGATTTCTGGCGGGTGTTCTTCATCAGTACACTCATCGCTTCCATCATAGGATTGAAAGCCGTTTCCCACTAAACCAGCCCGTCGATCTTTTTCGCCAGCTTCCGGTCTTTATCGGTTACCACGTCGCCGGCATCGTGCGTACTCAGCCAAAACTCAACCGTGTTGTACTCGTTCGTCCATTTGGGATGATGGTTCATCTTCTCCGCGATCAACGCCACCCTCGTCATAAAAGCAAAGGCTTCAGAAAAGTCGGCGAATTTAAATTTGCGGTGTAGTTTGTTTTTATTTTCTTTCCATTCCATGGAGCAGGATTTATAAAATTTAAAAATTCACAGGATTATCTGCGCTTATGGCCTCACCCCAACCTCTCTCCTGAAGGAGAGGGTAGCTAGTATCAGCGCGTTCAATCCGTGTAATCCGCCTAATCTGTGTAATAAAAAATTCGTGTAATTACCCCTAATTCGTGTAATAAAACTATTAAAAGATAAGGTGTTGTTTATTCTTAATCTTCTCATGCGTCATTTCCGTCACCAACTGTACGCCCGGGAAACTACGGATGGACTGCATCAGCAGCTTCAGGTCTTCGGCGGCAATGGTTTCGCCTTTGATCAGCCACAAAAAATCCAGGTGCTTGAACTCCGGCAATAAATACTCGCCGTCGAACTGGTTGTTGTACAAATAGTGGACCAATGAAATAGAAGGGATGGCGTATTCGTAAATGGAAAAGAAATATTTGCGTTGCTTTTTGCTGAGTTGAATTTCAATGTCGTTATTCACCCTGAAGTCGAAACCCAGCACCTGGTTCAGTTGCCAGCTAAACTGGTAATCCTTGATGGGCGCCACAATGCCCAGCAATGCGGCATCTTCAAAAAATTCTTCCGCCAATGCTTCATTGTCGATCTTCAGTTTCATGTGCGTGGAGCTGCTTCGCTTAAAGCTAAAGCATAGGAACGAAATTAAAAAACTATATCAAATACCAGCTCTTCGTTGCCTCTTTTAACTTTCACTTTCGTAGCGTCGCCTTTGTTGAATTTACCCAGCGCCTGCATATAGCTTTGTACATCGGTAAATTTATGGTCGCCCAGTTGGGTAACAATGTCGCCGGCCTTGATGCCGATGCGTTGCGCCGGCCGCCCTTCCGTTACGCCGTCTACCCGTACCCCATCGCCGCTGTAGGTATAATCGGGCATGATGCCCATCGAAACCTTGAAGGTATTCTTACCCGTCATGGTTTGTTCACGGGTTTTGGTAAACGCGATCTTTCCTTTGGTATTGGCCGCATCGATGAGGCTGTTGATGTATTTCACCACCTGTAGTTCACCATCGTAATTTACTTTAGCGGCATCATCGGATGGCTTGTGGTAATCGGTATGCGTACCGGTAAAAAAGAAAAGCACGGGAATATCTTTGCGGTAAAAAGAAGTATGGTCGCTCGGACCGGTACCGCTGCTGTCGAATTTTATCTTAAAATATTTATCTTTTTCTGAAAGCAGTTGTCCCCACACCGGCGATGTACCATAGCCGCCAACGCTCAACCCGCGGGTGCTGTCGTTCAACCGGCCCACCATGTCCATGTTCAGCATGTAGTTTACTTTGCTGATGTCGATGGAAGGATGTTCGGTAAAATATTTGCTGCCGAACAAGCCAAGTTCTTCACCGGAAAAAGCAATGAACAAATAGTTGTTGCTTTTCGATTTTGATTTTTTCAGCAGCTTCGCCAGTTCTATCATGGCCGCGGTGCCGCTGGCGTTGTCGTCGGCGCCGTTGTGTATCTGTGGCGTGCTGCCGCTGTACAAACTGTTGTGGTCTTCGCCATAGCCCAGGTGATCGTAATGCGCACCGATGATCACCGTGTTGGCCGCACCATTGTCGATGTAACCCACCACGTTGTGGCCCCACCTTTTATTGTCCGCGATGTCAACATTCAGCTTGATCTCCGTGGTCGCCGTTTCGTCTTTTAAAAAATTATCCTTTGCTTCTTTGCTGATGCAGATCACCGGTATGGAGGCCGCTTCCATTTTTGATTTTGGCTCGAACTTCAATTCATCCTTGATCGCAGAAGTATTGTAGATCACCAGCGCCGTGGCGCCTTTAGCCGCTACCGCCTTCGTTTTTTTAATGATGGCATCGTGCAGGTCGAAATGCGGGTTGTCCTTGTTGTCTTCCAGCGTTTCTTTCAAATCCCAGAACCAGGGCGCGCCTCCTTCGGGCAATGCGATGGCGGCGGAAGTGTTCAGGGCTCCATTCTGACTGGATACCAGGGGAAAAAAATCTTTGTTCACCGCGAGCTGGTTGCCGTTGATCCACAGCGCCGTTTTGCTGGAGATCATTTTTCCTTCGTTCACTTCAAAGGGCTGGAGGTAATCGGCCTTTTCTCCTTTGGGCGACAGGCCCGCTTTCTTAAACTGTTCGGTGATGTATTCGTAGGCCAGCTTTTCGCCCGCAGAACCGGTACGCCTGCCTTCCAGCTTGTCGTCGGCGAGGTAACTCACGTGCGCTTTTATGTCGGACAGGATAACCTTGTCGGCTTTTTCGGCTTTCTTTAATTTTTGGGCAGAAGCTACGGTGCTGATCAACAGGGCCGCGCAGAGAATACGTTTCATATTATTAGGAATGAGGGCGCGAAGTTACTTGCAAAACGGGGAAAGTTGTGAGGAAGGAGTGAAAGTTTACAGGAAAATGAAGATTAAATTCAATTTGCTAATATGCTGGTGTGCTAATATGCTAATTTGTTGAAATCAATGCATGCCCTAAAAGATTTTTGATGTTTTTAGAATTAGCAGATCAGCACATTAGCTCATCAGCATATTGTTTACCGCATTCGTAACCAAAACCCACCCCTAACCGCTAATTTTGCAGCTTTCACAGATTTGACAAAGAAACTCAACATAGCACTGGTAGGCAATCCCAACAGCGGGAAAAGCTCGTTGTTCAACGCGCTCACGGGGCTGAACCAGCAGGTGGGTAACTTCCCCGGCGTAACGGTAGATAAGAAAACCGGCTTTTGTAAGATCGGCCCGGCGCTGGATGCTACCATCATCGATTTACCGGGCACCTACAGCCTGTATCCCAAACGGGCCGACGAATGGGTAGCCTATAAAGTATTGCTGAACCAGGATGAACACATAAAACCCGACATGGTATTGCTGGTTGCCGATGCGAGTAATTTAAAGCGCAATCTTTTATTTTGTTCGCAGATCATCGACCTGAACATACCCGTGGTAGTGGCGCTTACGATGATGGACCTGGCGCGCCAGAAAGGAACGCAGATCGACATTCCCGGGCTGGAACGCGAACTCGGCGTACCCATCGTGGCCATCAACCCCCGCAAGAACAAAGGCATCGGCGAACTAAAAAAAGCAGTGGAACTGGTGGCAGAAACAACGGCGCATACGCCTGCCCGTGACTTCATCGACATCGACGCGCTTTCGGCAGAACCCATTAAAGCCGTTCAGCAATTAAGTCCCGGCATCAGCAATTATACCGCCATTCATTACCTCATCAACCACGAAAACTTTGTACTGGAAGAGGGCGTAAAAGAACAGATCACGGCCATTGCGGCAACCCATAAATTCAATTCAACAAGAACGCAGGCCGAAGAAATATTGCAGCGCTACGGTCGCATCAAGCACATCATGCAAACTACGGTGGTGGAAAGCGACCCGCTGAAGAAAGCGCTGTTCAACGAAAAGCTGGACGATATTTTATTGCACCGCGTTTTTGGTTATATCATTTTACTTGCTGTATTGTTCCTCCTTTTTCAAAGTGTTTTCTGGCTGGCTTCTTTTCCCATGGATTGGATCGAAAGCGCCTTCGGCAACCTATCCGGCTGGTTCTCCGACGCGTTACCCGGCGGCTGGTTCTCCGATCTTTTTGTAGACGGTATCCTCGCAGGACTGGGCGGTATCCTCATTTTTGTACCGCAGATCATGATCTTATTTGGACTGATCACCGTACTGGAAGATACCGGTTATATGGCCCGCATCAGTTTTCTTACGGACAAGCTGATGCGTAAAGTGGGACTGAACGGCAAGAGCGTAATGCCCATGATCAGCGGTTTTGCCTGTGCCGTACCCGCGGTGATGAGTGCCCGCAACATCGAAAATAAAAAAGAAAGATTGCTCACCATCATGATCACGCCGCTGATGAGTTGCAGCGCGCGGCTGCCGGTGTACACGATCCTGATCGCGCTGGTGATCCCTTCAAAATTATATTTAGGGTTTTTGAGTTTACAGGGTTTGGTGATGATGGGCCTGTATTTATTCGGCACCGTTATGGCGCTCATCGTTGCCTGGGTAATGAAGTGGTTCATCAAAAGCACCGAACGCAGCTTTTTTATTTTGGAACTACCGATGTACCGCGCGCCGCGCTGGAAGAACGCGCTGAATACGATGGTGGAAAAAGCAAAGATTTTTGTATTCGATGCGGGTAAAGTGATCATGATGATCAGCCTGCTGCTGTGGGTGCTGAGTACGTATGGACCGAAGCAACGCATGGCAAACGTAACCGCTACCTACGACGCACTGTTAGCAAAGGATACGGCCAATGCTGAAAACATCAACAACGAACGCAACACGGCCCTGCTGCAAAATTCTTTTGCGGGCATCATCGGTAAATCGATAGAGCCGGTGATAAAACCATTGGGCTACGACTGGAAGATCGGCATCGCACTCGTAACCTCCTTTGCGGCCCGCGAAGTTTTTGTAGGTACGATGGCTACTTTATATAGTGTAGGCAACGATGCAGATGAGAACAGCAGCACCCTCCGTGAAAAAATGCGCGCCGCCAAAAGGGAAGACGGTTCTCCTGTGTACGATCTGCCCACCGGCGTATCCTTACTCATCTTTTATGCCCTCGCCATGCAATGCATGAGCACCATCGCCATTGTAAAGCGCGAAACCAAAAGCTGGAAATGGGCGATCATACAACTCGTGTATATGACAGGATTAGCTTACATTATGAGCCTTCTGTTTTATAAAATACTTAGCTGATTTTTTTATTACACGAATTTTGAAGGCGCGAATTACACGAATTTTTTATTGCACGGATTTGGCGGATTACACGGATGTTTTTAGTTTAAGTTACTCTGTGCCCTCTGTGAAATAAAAAGTTCGCGCAGCGAATAGCTTACCGCCTTCCCTACTTCCCGATTAAAAAACTTTGCGAACTTTGCTTCCTTAGTGCCTTTACTTGAGACGTGATTTCAATTTTCACCTTTTCATATTGTCCCATTTGCTTATTACCTCCATTGCCCTGGTTCGTGTCCCCACGAAACGGAATAGCGTTTCAATTTTCACCTTTTCATATTGTCACATTTGCACATTACTTCTCCCCGTTCCACTCCCCATAAAACTGCTCCAGGTATTGTTGCATGAAAGCATCCCGCTCTGCCGCGATGCGCTTGCCGGAGTTGGTATTCATCCTGTTTTTCAGCAATAATAGTTTTTCGTAAAAATGGTTGATGGTGGGTGCGTTGCTGTGTTTGTATTCTTCCCTGGTCATGCGAAGGTTAGGCGGTATTGTTGGATCATAGATCGCACGGTCTTTAAAACCACCGTAATGAAAAGCGCGGGCAATGCCAATCGCCCCCAGCGCATCCAGCCGGTCGGCATCCTGTACCACGGCCAGTTCGGGTGAAGCAAAACCCGCGTTGAAATTGCCACCCTTGAATGAAATATTGCGGATGATGTTTTCTACATGATCGATAACACTTGCATCAACCGATAAATAAGTTAAGAAAGCCCTTGCTTTTTCCGGTCCCACATTTTCATCGCCGTTGTGAAATTTTGAGTCGGCAATATCGTGCAGCAAGGCGCCCAGTTCTACGATAAACAAATCCACTTCTTCCGTAGCGGCAATGGCTTTCGCATTGTTCCATACGCGTTGTATGTGCCACCAGTCGTGGCCGCCTTCGGCACCTTTGAGTTCCTGTTGTACGTAGGCTGCTGTTTTATTGATGATCTCTTTCATTTTTTTATTACACGAATTTTGAAGGCCCGAATTACACGAATTTTTTATTGCACGGATTAAGCGGATTACTCGGATGTGCGAACGAAAGGCCACTAGCCCCCTCTCTGCAGGAGAGGGGGTTGGGGGGGGTGAGGCTATCACTCAAAATCATAGTTCAGACATTTTTATTACACGAATTTTAAAGGCGCGAATTACACGAATTTTTTTATTACAGGGATTAAGCGGATTACACGGATGTAAGTATTAATCGGGATTTATCATAGTCAATCAGGTAATCACTTAAAATCACAGTTCAGACATTTTTATTGCTAATTCCCAAAGTTCTCGAGTTTATGAGGTGGGTTATTGTAAAACCAAAACTAATTCTGAGAATCCTTTAATTTTTTAAATTCTGATCCTGATCACCAGTCCACCGCATTCACAATCTTATTCCGCACCTGGCTGTATAATTTCCTGTATAGTTCATTCAACACTTCTTCCTTGCGGGGTTCGTTATAATTGCTGCGGTTCACCATATCCCATTCGCTGGAACTCAAGGCCCTGCTGTCGCCGGAATAGGTGGCCGTTTCTTCCTGCCAGTTGTAATATTCGCTGTAGGTATTGCCGGTAATGCTTTTGCGGGTAGCCAGGTCTGTTATGCGCACTTCCATATCGGCCCGCGCCTGGAAGGAGTAACGGGAAATGTTCACCGTGGCATGCACGGTTTTATACACCGCTTTGTTGGCCGTATCCCGACCGATCTCGATCTGCTTGCTCGCATTGCGCCGGTAATTGTACACGGAAGGACGCGGCAGGTCCATGTTCTTCAGCGTTAGATCGATTACCCAGTCGGGCTGCACATTGTCGCGCCGCGCCGACCAGTCCGTATAGAACCGTGCAGGATACCGTGTAGCGTTTTCGCCGCCCAGTTCGCGCACCAGCGTTTGCTGAAAGTATTCGTTGCTGTAATTATAACCATAGTTACCCCAGCTACCCGTGTTGAAGAAAAAAGAATTATCCGCCACGGGGTTGATGATTACGTTTACGATGGCCGCTTCATACGCATCTGCCATCCTTGCTTTGGCGCCATTAAAATCCGGAACGAACTGGCTGGCTTTCTTAAATAAAAAATAAGCCTCTTTTGCATCTGCTTTCGATGCCTGGTTATTCATCAGCACATTCGCTTCTGCAAAATAATCTGCTGCGCCCTGTTGTTTTAAATCATAAATAATGCTTTCGTAATTCTTTGCTTTTACAATGCTGTTGGAAGTAGGTTCATTGGTTATGGCCACGTACATCGATTGTAAAATATCATACTCGCGGACCAGGTTATCCCAGCGCGTAAGTTCCTGCGATTGCTCAATGCTTTTTATTTTATTGAGGTGACGGTCGATCGCGTTGGCATATACCACCGGCAATGCGTTGAGGGCAATGGTATCGCCGGGCTTTTTGGATAAGGCTTTTACCGCGTCGAATACGCTTTTGTCGGCATCGGGCCGGGTAACATAACTTTTGCTGGTTTTACAGGCAACTAAAAACAGGAGAGGGGTTAATAAGGGTAATAATTTTTTCATATCATACGCTTTAAGGGCTGCGCCGAATTCGCTTACAATATAAGGCAGCTATTTTATAATCGTAAGGGTTTATGAATACGACGGTTTTGAGTGTGCTTCGTTACAACAAGAGAGTATGCTTGGATATATTTTAACAGTAGAAAGAAAGTTATGAGTGATGGGTTGTGCCGGTTATATCTTTCTGCTTTTTGCCAACCGCCAACTGCTCAGCCTTAAACCAACCGTATTTCCCGCCGTTCAGCCTACAAAATAACCCGTTCATCCTTACGGGGAATTATTTTTAAAAAAAATATTGTGTCTAAATTATTGATAATCAATTTGAAACAATAAATACTACTAACCTTGTCCACCAGCTACTATAAAAAATATGGTATTATGTGTTGCATAGTACTAAAAAGCTATTATCTTTGTGTCAGAAAGGGAGGAAAAGGATAAAGTTGAAAGGATCCGGATCTTTTAAACAGCAAATCCCGCTACCGCCCTTTCTAAAGTATAGCCATGAATTTTTAAAATTGTAGCCATGAACATTGATAACACAGCCAGCCAGATGCGGAAAGGAGTACTGGAATTTTGTATCCTTTCCGTCATCAAGCAGGGGGAAGCCTACCCTTCGGACATCATAGATAAGATGAAGGCGGCCAACCTCAACATCCTGGAAGGTACCCTGTATCCTCTTCTTACCCGGCTTAAAAATGCAGAACTGCTGACCTATCGCTGGGTGGAAAGCAACAGCGGGCCGCCACGGAAATACTTTTCGCTAACCGATAAAGGAGCGGAATTTTACAAGGAACTCGAAGCCACCTGGTTTGAACTGGCCAACGCGGTAAAAGCGCTCACCGAAGCGGAACAACAGTTCACAAGCGACAACTTCAACAACAATAACCCTCAATAAAGAAAAGTATAGCCATGTTTTTCTTTTTTGAAACCATCAACTAACGAAACAAGCATAAACGTCCTGCCCCGCTACCCGCAATGGAACCGTAGCAAGGCAAAAACCAATCAACTTTCACGTCATGAAACAAGTTATCAATATCAATTTTCAGGGAAGGGTAGTTCCCATCGAAGTAACAGCCTTCGATCTCCTGAAACAATATACGGAAAGTCTTAACCGGCACTTTGCCAACGAAGAAGGCAAGGAAGAGATCATCAACGACATCGAAAGCCGCATCGGTGAACTGTTCCAGGAACGCCTGCAAAAGGGCGCCACCTGCATCACCGACGACGATGTTAACGCCATCATCAAAAGTATGGGCCGTCCCGAAGAGTTCGAAGGCGACGAAGAACGCCTCGGCGAACAGGCCCGGGCGGCCAATACCGAAACAAAGGAAGAATACAACGCCAGCGCAGGACAACCGCAGGGACAAAAACGCCTGTACCGCGATGAGAACAACAAAATCCTTGGTGGTGTATGTGCCGGTATCGCCAACTACCTGGGCATCGACTCGCTCATCGTAAGAATCCTTTTCGTGATCACCGGCGTAGGCTTCTTCGTTTACATCTTATTATGGATATTCCTGCCCAACAGCACGGAAACACAGATCGGCGTAACGCGCAAAAAATTATACCGCGACAGCGACGATAAGCTGATCGGCGGCGTGTGCAGCGGCATCGCCAACTATTTCGGCATCAACGTATGGATCCCAAGGGTACTGTTCGCCCTGCCTTTCCTGTCCATCGTTTTCAGGTGGGGCCACTGGGGCATCATGGATTTCCCCGATTTCCTCCGCGTAGGATTTAGTCCCGGCGCCCTCATCTTCTACATCATCCTCTGGATGGTGATACCCGAAGCGCATACCACGGCCGAAAAACTGGAAATGAAAGGCGAAAAGATCGACCTGAACTCCATCAAAAATTCAGTAATGGAAGAAATGAAAGGCGTACAGGAACGCGCTAAAAAATTCGGCGCCCAGGCGGCTACTTTCGGCAACGAAAAAGCACAGGCCATGAATGCTGAATTGAATAAAACCGTAAAGCGGACCAGCAGTTCCTTCGGCGACATCATTGCCCTGATGGCAAAAATATTCGCCTACTTTATCATCGGGTGTATCGGGTTCGCCGTAATAGCCACTTTGTTCGGGCTGGGCATTTTCTCCCTCAGCGTTTTCCCGCTCAAGGATTTCCTGATCACCGCGGGCTGGCAGAACGCTTACGCATGGGGCACGTTGATCTTCTTCATCGCCGTACCATTGATCGGCATCGTTACCTGGCTCATCCGCAAACTGGCGAAAGTAAAAACCGGCAGCAAAATGATCCGCCTCAGCTTCATCAGCCTGTGGATACTGGGCTGGGTCTGCCTCGTACTCCTCGTGTCTTCCGTTAGCCGCGACTTTAAACGCACGGCAGAAAACATCAGCGAAGAAGAAGTGGTATTGACCAACCCTTCGGTAAACAAGCTGGAACTGACCTCTGAATCGCCTTTGCAAAAATTCCGCCGCGGCAGGTGGTTGCGCTTCGAACCCTTCAGCGGCGTGGACGAGGATACGGCTTATGTAAAGAACTTGGACATACAGATCGTAAAATCAACCTCCGACAGCTTCAGGGTAACCATGGTGAAACTGGCCGACGGCCGCACCCGCCAGGAGGCAGAATACCTGGCGCAAAAGATCAGGTTCAACATGCAGCAGAAAGATACCATCCTGCAAATGGACAAAGGCATCGCCATCAACAAAACAGATAAGTTCCGCAACCAGCGCATCATCATTCGTATATACGTTCCCGTTGGCAAACAGATCAGGATCGGCAGCGATATCGGCTGGATCAACGATGTACATTTCGATACACCGTTCAACGAAGGCGATTTCAGCATCGACTTCAACGATGAAGAACACGACTGGATCAGCAACTTCACTTATATAATGAAAGCAGACGGCCTGCACGCTCTTGATGGCAGAACCGCCCTGCAGGTGAAGGACGAACAGGACAACAACAGGAACAACAGGTGGAGGAGAAACAGGAACAATGTAAGGATCAACGAGAATGGTGTAGAGATCAATACCGAAAATAATGACAACGACAATGGTGATAATTACCGCTACAGTCCGGGTACCACTACCACCTCTCCCGAACCGGCCAACAGGATCGATTCGCTGAAACAAAAGCTGGACCTGGAAAAGCAGCGCACCAAAGATTCATTGAAAAAGGCGATTGAAAAAACACAGCAGCAGTTGGAGAAGATCGACAAGGCATCCAACGACATCGACCTGATGCCGCTGAGCGTGTACAAAGCGCCTTTCGCCGACCCGATAGCAACCTTTAATTAAGATCGTTTCAATAGTTGAGTTGAAGTTTTGAAACCCAACCGTCCTGCCATTTTTGGCGGGACTTTTTTTAATCAGAAAAAAAGGTTATTTTACCTGAGGCCGGTCCTGTTACCACAGGGTGGCCTACTCCTTTTTTAATCTAAAACGACCATTATGAAAAAAACACTCAGTTTGTGCGTCTTTGCATTTTTTTTCCTGTTCACTTCTTTTACTCCTTCAACAGAACATGCCGCTAAAGTTCCATTAAAGCTTTTCCAGGGCTACCGGTTATCAGTAATGAGCAATAATGCCAGTATTGTTGACGTGTATGTTACCTGGAACACATTGAGCTCACCCAATAACGTGACAGGGGTTATGATCATCGACCCGCTTGGGTTCAGTACTTACACAGTGACCATGATTGAACAGCCACCGCGCATGACACTGGTAAGCGCCGTACTTACCGCAAGCGGCTGGCGGTGCAATTTTGTTAACCAGAACAACTCCTCCGATTACATTATTCTTAACGGTACACTAACTATGTATTGACCGACCATTTTCCCCAGGCCCTTACCGATCAACCAGGTAAGGGCCTGTTTATTTACAATCCTTAATGACCGGCAACCCTAATAAAAACTACTTTTCTTTCTCCCGCATGGGCCTTATTGAATAACGCCTTACATTTGCCAACCGGATCATTCATTTTATTAAAACCTCAAATCTGGTTCATGAAAAATACTCCCTTTACCGGTAAACATATCGCCTTAGGTGCAAAAATGGCCGAGTTTGCCGGGTACAACATGCCCATCAGCTATACCGGCATCAACGATGAACATGCGGCCGTGCGTACCAATGCCGGTGTATTCGACGTGAGCCACATGGGCGAATTTATGTTGAAGGGCGACGATGCGCTGGACCTCATTCAACGCGTAACCAGCAACGATGCATCCAAATTAACCGCCGGCAAAGCGCAATACAGTTGCCTGCCCAACAAAGACGGCGGCATCGTGGACGACCTGATCGTTTATTGCATCGAAGAAAACAAAACCTACATGCTGGTGGTAAATGCCAGCAATATTGAAAAGGACTGGAAATGGATCAGCCAGTTCAATGATAAGAACGTAGAGATGATCGATATTTCGGATAAGACCTGCCTCCTCGCCATCCAGGGGCCCAATGCCACGAAGATCCTGCAGCCGCTAACGGAGATGGACATTATGAACCTGAAATATTACACCTTCACCAAAGGCCTTTTTGCCGGTGTTGAAAATGTGCTCGTAAGTGCCACCGGTTATACCGGCGCGGGCGGCGTGGAAATTTATTTTGAAGACAAGGACGACGCTGCCGATAAAATATGGAATGCCATTTTTGAAGCCGGTGCGGCACAAGGCATTAAACCCATCGGGCTGGGTGCCAGGGATACGCTGCGGCTGGAAATGGGTTATTGCTTATACGGCAACGACATCGACGATACCACATCACCCCTCGAAGCAGGCCTTGGCTGGATCACCAAGTTCAGCAAGCCTTTCACCAACAGCGACTATTTTGCCAAACAAAAAGAAGAAGGTGTAAAAAGAAAGCTCGTAGGTTTTGAAATGCTGGAAAAAGGCATCGCGCGCCACGGTTACGACATCAAGGATTTTGAAGGCACCATCATCGGCACCGTCACTTCCGGTACGCAATCGCCTTCGCTGGGCAAGGCCATCGGCATGGGCTATGTAGATAATAAATACACGGCCATCGGTGCTGAAATATACATCAGCGTACGCAACACCCTATTGAAAGCGAAAGTAGTTAAAATGCCTTTCGTGTAACACAAAGGCCGGCCAGGTTACTATGTCTTTTATTCACCTTACAACTTTTATAGCGGCGCCGGTGGAACGCGTGTTCGACCTCAGCCGCAGTATCAGCCTGCACAAACTGTCGACGGCGCATACCGGCGAAGAAGCCGTGGCAGGCGTTACCAGCGGGCTCATCGGCAACAACGAAACCGTTACCTGGAAGGCGCGCCATTTGTTTAAGACAAGGTTGTTCACTTCAAAGATCACCGCCCTGCAATCGCCTTCTTTTTTTACCGATGAAATGACGAAAGGCGATTTTAAAAGTTTTTCGCACGAGCATCATTTCAAACCCGTGCAAAACGGAACGATCATGATCGACCTCGTGCGCTTTGAATCGCCCTATGGAAAACTCGGCGCCTGGTTCAACCATTTGTACCTGCGGCGCTACCTCGAAAAATTTTTGGAACAAAGAAACCAAACGATAAAAGAGTACGCCGAAACCCTTAAATGGAAAACGATTTTAACTTAAGCGCAACCGATATGCAGAACGATAAACCTACACTCTACACCAGCCTTTCTCCTGCTTTATTAAACTTATACGAAGTAAGCAGCAGCATCGTTGTCATCATCGACGTATTGCGCGCCACTTCTACCATTGCCACCGCCTTGCACAACGGCGCCAAAGCCATCATACCGGTAGACAGCGTAGCGGAATGCATCCGCATCGGCAAACAGATCGACAGCATCACCGCGGGCGAACGTGATGGCCAGGTAGCCGAAGGACTCACCTACGGCAATTCGCCTTTTGAATATCCCGCTGATTTCATCGGCAATAAAACACTCGTACTCACCACCACCAACGGTACGAAGTTGCTGCACATGGCGCTGGCAAGTAATGCCAAAAGCATCATCACCGGTTCCTTTCCCAACCTATCTGCCGTATGCGATTACCTGGTGGAACAAAAACAAAACGTGATACTCGGATGCGCTGCCTGGAAAGACCGCGTGAACATTGAAGACACGCTGTTTGCCGGTGCCGTGATCAGCCGCGTGAAAGAATATTTTTCCATTAACTGCGACAGCTCCAAAATCGCCGAAAGCCTTTACGAAGAAGCCCGCAACGACCTTTTCGGTTTTATGAAAGCGAAGAACGCCTCGCACTACCAGCGGCTGTCCGGCTATGGTCTTGATAAGGACATGGAATACTGTTTAACCAACGACGGCGCCAACGTACTCGTGATCTACGAACAGGGAAAACTCGTTGCCCGCCGGCCTTAAGGCTTTGTTATTTTTACCCACAATGTTTTTATAAACGGCCGATCTCTCAGTTATTTTCCGTTACTTTTGCAAATTGCCCTTTTCGGAACGAACCCATTATAAGCCGAACATAAACAGGCAATTGCATTTAAATGGCCTTATCGCATCTAATCAAGCATGTATACAATAACGGAACCGATGAAGTGATCCGCCGGGGAAAAAAGATACATGCTTTAGGTTTTGTAGAACTGGTGGAACACGATCAACTGATGAGCGCCGTGGTATTCCGCGTAAAAGACGACAGTTATGCAACTTTTTACAAGGTGCACATTCAAAAATATGCCGACCCGAAAACACTAACGGTAAGGTGTACCTGCCCGTACAACCTCGGCGACATTTGCCGCCACGAAGCCGCCGCCCTGCTGCGTTTGCAGGAAATGATGGACAAGAACATGCTGGGCAACACGGCCATGCAGTACAACCAGCGGCATACCGTTGCCAAAATGAAGCACATCGACCTGAAGATGATCAAGATGCTTTCCTCGCCCGGTATTTATGCGGAAGCGGAAAACATGCTGCGCACCGTAAAAGCCAATATTTTAAAAGCGGCAGACGAACGCGTGGAAGCCGAACTGAGCATCGAGGGCGAAAATTTCCCGCTCGTGATCCAGAAGAACGATGAAAGGAATTTCGACACTTCCTGTAAATGCGAAGAGGCGGAACACCCGCTGTGCGAACACAAAACCATGTTGTTCCTACAACTGTTGAATGCGTACGGACCTTATTATTTCGACAGCATCCGCAACTGGGATAAGGAAAAAAATAAGTTGTTGCAGATATACGGTTACAACCTGGAAGACGATCTCAAAGGAAAATTTGAATTTACCTATAAAGACGGCAAGCCTTTTTTAAAGGTACTCGATACCTCCATCAAGCGCGTGGCGCCGGGAAGTATGCCTGGCAAGCCCATGGAAAAATTCGTGGTACCCGACATTCCCGAAACCGTGGTGGAAGAAGCCGAACAAGCAGCCAAAAAACTTGGGCTGGTGTTCAATTTCAACGCAACGGCTTACCCGTACTTCCAGGTAGATGCGGTGCAGGGCGATGCCGATGAAGACAATAAAAAATTCGTTGGAAAAGTAGAAAAGATCGACCTGGCAAAATTCGTGAACACCGAACATTTCAGCGAGGAAGACAAGACACTGTTGCAGCAGGTGCGTAAACTGCAAACCACGGAAATCAATAAATACCTCGACCGTAATTCCCCCTTCAGCGGCATCTGGGAAAACATCATTCAAAATGAAAGCGATGAGTTGCCGGAAGAAACCAAGTCCCTGATCGCCGAATACCTTCAACCCAAATTGAAAAAGATATTTGAAGAGCAGTGCGCCAACCATTTCATCTTTTCTTTAAAGGATAAAAAAGTTTTTAAAACGGACAACCTCAAGGGCATCGAACTGAGCGACCAGTTTGTGGCGCCGGTTTTTAAAGTGATCGCGAAGAACAGCAATTTCGAGATCGCCTGTACCGTAAAGATGCAGGGACAAACCATTCCCTTCACCGAAAACGAATGCAGCAGCAGCCTCGTTTTCCTGCACGACAATTCTTTGTACCTCTGGCAAAAACCGGAAGATGTATTGCAGGCCGAAAAGTTTTTGAAGGAAGGCAATATCCAGCTCAGCAAAGAAAACTGGGCCGAGAAGATGCAGAAAGTGATCATGCCGCTCACAAAGGAATACCAGGTGGAGTTCGACAAAAGCCTGGTAAAAGAAGTAAAAAGCGGCGAGCCCGAAGTGAAAGTGCAGTTGCAGGAAAAGGGCGACTACCTGGTGTTCCAGCCGATCTTTACGTATAAAGGGTTTGAAACCCGGGCCACCGATAAAGAAACCATCACCATTCCCGATGGCGATAAAATATTGCTCATCAAGCGCAACAAACCCGCCGAAGAAGCCTTCATTCAAAAGCTGGAAAACCTGCATTCGCAATTCATTCGTCCCAACGACAACAACAGTCTCGTGTTGAAAGGCGCCGATGTGTTGCGCAACAACTGGTTCTTTTTGTTTGTAGATGCGATGAAGGATATGAAAGTGCCGGTGTTTGGTTTTGAAGCGTTGCGCAATTTCCGTTTCAATACGGCCAGGCCCAACACGCATATCCATGTAAGCAGCGGTCTCGATTGGTTTGATGCCAAAGTAGAAATTGAATTCGGCGACCAACGGGTAGGCATAGACGATATTAAGCGCGCGCTCGTGAACAAGCAATCCTTTGTACAACTCACCGATGGCACGCTCGGCATTTTACCCGACGAATGGCTGAAGCGCTATTCGCTGTTATTCAAAGTGGGCGATGGTCGCAGCAACCAGTTGCGCCTGTCGAAATACCACATGAGCGTAATCGACGAACTGTACGAGAACCGCGATGAAACCGAACTCAGCTTCGAGCTCGATGAAAAATTTGAACGCTTGCGCGAGTTTAAGAACATTCCTGAAATAGCAGCTCCCGAATTGTTGCAGCCCATTTTAAGGCCTTACCAGCTATCCGGTTATCAATGGTTGAGTTACCTGAATGATGTGGGCTGGGGCGGCATCCTGGCAGATGATATGGGGTTGGGTAAAACCATCCAGGCACTCACCATGCTCAACCATTACAAGAACAGCACCGGCGGTTTAAAAGCCATCGTTGTTTGCCCCACCACGCTGATCTACAACTGGCGCAACGAGGTGGAAAAATTTACGCCTACGCTCAGCTGGCATATTCACCACGGCAGCATACGCAGTCGCAGCGCCGAAGAATTGCAGCAGCACAACATCATCATCACCACTTATGGAACCTTGCGGAGCGATATACAAATGTTGCTCAAGATCCGCTTCGATTACATCGTGCTCGATGAAAGCCAGGCCATTAAAAATCCTTCTTCCAAAGTCACCAAAGCCGCCAGCCTGCTGAATTCCAAGAACAGGTTGTGCATGAGCGGTACACCGTTACAGAACAATACCTTCGACATTTTTGCCCAGATGAATTTCCTCAATCCCGGCCTGCTCGGCAGCATGGAATATTTCCGCAACGAGTTTGCCACGCCCATCGATAAATTCGGCGAACAGGAACAAAAGGAACATTTGAGAAAATTATTATTTCCCTTCATCCTCCGCCGTACAAAAGAACAGGTGGCCAAAGACCTGCCCGAAAAAACGGAAACCATCCTCTTCTGTGAAATGGAAAAGGAACAAAGGAAAATTTACGAAGCTTACCGCAACAGTTACCGCGATAAGATTTTAGGCACAATCGACGAGCAGGGCATCGACAAATCGCAGCTCACCATCCTGCAGGGCCTGATGAAGCTCCGGCAGATCTGCGACAGCCCGGCCATATTGAACGAAGAAGAAAAGTATCCCAACCATTCCATCAAGCTGGATGAACTGGCCCGGGAAATTGCGGAGAACATCGGCGATCATAAGGCCCTGATCTTTTCACAGTTCCTCGGTATGCTGGCCCTCATCAAGCAAAAATTAAAAGAACAGGATATACCTTTTGAATATTTCGACGGCAGCACTTCGGCACCCGACCGTGAAAAAGCGATCGAGAATTTCCAGCACAACGAAGCTTGCCGCGTGTTTTTGATTTCACTGAAAGCCGGTGGTGTAGGTCTCAACCTCACCGCGGCTGATTACGTATACATCGTTGATCCCTGGTGGAACCCGGCCGTGGAACAGCAGGCGATCGATCGTACGCACCGCATCGGGCAGACCAAAAACATTTTTGCTTACCGCATGATCTGCATCGATACCATCGAAGATAAAATTTTACAACTGCAGGAACGCAAACGTAAACTCGCCAGCGAACTCATCGCCGATGATGCCAGTTTTGTGAAGGCGCTCACGAAGTCGGATGTGGAATACCTGTTTAGTTAAGTAATATGGAAGAGGTAATATGGAATATTTCTTTCAATTTAAAGGAGGGTGCTAAATATGCTAGCTTCTAAAACTTTGGATGGAAGATGGGTGATTTAAGATGGAAGATTTCTTTTAACGGCAAAAAAGTTTTCTCTCCGCCGCCGGCTGGTCTTTGACCAACGGCATTTGTTTACGCATTCCGCCCTTTGGTCTCCTGGCCAACGATACTTTGTCTGAACTGTGGTTTTGAATGATTACCGGATCGGCTATGATAAATGCATGATGGCTGACTGGATTCTATTCAAAAACAGGAGAGTCATTCATAATCGAACTCCAACGTAATTGGTAATTTGTAACCTGCCTGACGGCAGTCAGGTTCGTAATTATTAGCTTGCTAAAAAATTCTTCCACCTTCTAAATTCCCTTTTGGAACTGGATTCAAAAAGCAGGCTGAAAACTTCGGCGAACAGCTTCATGCTGAAATGGAGGGGATTACCCCAGGAAGTGGACTTTCTCATGAACATTGAATTTTGGAAGTCAAAAATACAAATGGCCCGGGCGCTTTGTCAAGCGTGCTTTTGCTGATTTTAATACAGGGTAATTTCCGAAGCATAACCGCTTATTTTACCAACGACGCCTGCCAGTTGCGGCGGAAGCGGCGGTTCTTTTTATAAAAACGGATGGGGTACACAGCGGGGCTTTGGCGAAGTTTTGCAAAGAGATCCTTTACTACCTGCAACAGCACCGGCGAATGTGAATGGGACGTGTTGTTCTTCATGTGCTTTTTTTATAAAGGCTTAACGGCACCGCCCACGCTTTATTGCACAAAAAACCCGGCTTAAGCTTGTAAGTCCGGGTACAAAGTATTTTTTTAACAAATTACCTTCCGAGTGAATTCACTTCCGGCAGTGGAACAAAGCAGGAAACGATGATCCAGGTCAGCAAGGCAACAAATAAAATGGTTTCAGTTTTTGAAATTTCGAGGCGTAAAATCTTTTTCATAAATAGAGTTTTTATCATTAATAATTTTTTTGTTTCGCTTTAAATAATAGACGGGCTGCCGCGGCGATGGTTTAAGCCAAAACCGGTTAAAACGGATTGTTATAAATTTTTTAACAGGGCGGGAGGTATCGCCGAATGTGGAGAAAGGAATAAAATATGGGCTTATTGATATCGGTTCAACAACTGTGTATACAGGAATCCCGCTGCAAAAGCCGCTGCATCTTTCCATCTTTTTTTAACCGGCCTTCCTGCAAAAAAAGGAATGAAATGTTTTTGGAGTTCATGCCCGTAGCCATTGTAAGTACTTAGCGCATTGGGAATTTTTAGCGCATCGGCAGCCGTTTTAATGGAAAGGCTTCCATGCAGTCCGTCCTTACTGCTGTAAGGGACCACGCGGTCTTTAAACCCATGCACGCTCACGATGGGCACGTTGGCCTGCTTTAAAAAATCGATGCTGAACAAAGCGCCCCAGTAATTGATCACGGCTGCAATACCCAGGGGATTAACGGTTGTGGAAGCATCTTCAACGGGCAACTCGGCCATCTTTTTAAGATCGGCAGCACTTGCATAGGCGGCCTGTAATGCGATCATAGCGCCTGCTGAATTGCCGGCAAGGATGATGCGACTTGTGTCGATGCCGTATTCATCTGCATGTTGTTTTAAAAAGGTGATGGATTGATAAAGATCCTGGATTGCATCGTGACAGGCGGCAACGGTCGCTTCTAGTTTTGATAGGGTTTTACCCTTACTGTTGCGGTAATTGATGGCCGCGCATACATAACCACGCTGTGCAAAATCTTTACTCCATAAAGGAATGCCGCGCGAACTTTTATTGCCCAGCTTAAAGCCGCCGCCATGCATCCAGATGATGAGCGGGCGCTTTTTTTCGGGGTCGTTCTTTGGCCGGTACAGGTCCAGTAAATAATATTTTACTTTTACCGAAGCCGTTGGTGGTTCGGCATACCGGGTGTTTCTATCCACCTGCACGGCATCAAATATTTTATCCCTGTACCGCGCCGGCTGCCCTCCCTGTGCAGTTGCATAAAAGCAGCTAAGCGTGGCCGTGATGATCATAAATAATTTGTACATGTAAACGATTGGTCTTGTATTAACAGTCAACCTGCGGGAAAGTTTAAAATTCAGTACCTTCAATATAAATCATTTACATGAAGATCATCGCATACGGCGGCAGCAACAGCAGGCATTCCATCAACAGAAAATTTGCAACCTGGACGGCCGGGCTTTTTGAAAATGCAGAAGTAGAAGTGCTGGATATGCTCGATTATACCATGCCCCTGTTCAGCGTTGACCTTGAAAAAGAGATCCCAACCCCGGAACCCGTAGCGACCTTACTCGAAAAGATCGCTTCGGCGGATCTCATCGTGCTTTCCCTTGCGGAGAACAACAGTTCGTACAATGCCGGCTTTAAAAATATTTTCGACTGGGTATCGAGGACCAATCCCAAACAATTCCAGGGCAAACCCATGTTGCTGATGGCCACCTCGCCCGGCAAAAGAGGCGGGGCCTCCGTTTTGGAAGGTGCGATGCGCCATTTTCCTTTCTATGGTGCCGACATCAAAGCTACTTTCTCCCTCCCCTCTTTTTACCAGCATTTTGATGAGGAAAAAGGCATCACTGATGCTGAACTAAGGTCGAAGCTGCTGGCGATCGTAACCCAGCTTAGCAGTAGCCTGTAAATTACCCCTTCGGAACCTGCATCTTTTTTATTAAATTTAGTACCGTATGCCTTTCGCTAAACGATACGGGTTGATGTTGCTGCTTTTATTATCCGGCGCAACTTTGCATGCACAGGATATAACCGGCACCTGGCAGGGCAGCCTCGGTCCCGACCAGTTCCTCCAGCTCAACATCATTCAAAACGGCGACCAACTTTGCGGCTATACCTGGGATACGGTACATAATAAAAAAAACGATTACTGCCAGGCCTATTTCGAAGGGCGTTACAACAAAAGAAAAAAAGAATGGATACTCACCGGTAAAGACTTTATACAAAATTCGGGATCGCATGTATTGAGCCGTATCAGCCTTAAAATGAGCAATGCCGAAGGTGAAAATATTTTGAAGGGTGCCGGCTTCGGGATGTCGGTAAGGCCGGTATTCGATGATGATCTCTTTGGCCGCCGGCTGGACCCCTTTGGTCCCGCACAGGTCATTACCTACGGCCCTGCGGAATTCATCTTTTTGGAAAAGGTGGCCAATATGCCCGACAAGATATTGCCGCACATGCGGGCCTGCTTTTTCGATAAACAACAAGCCCAGCCTTCTACCACAACCACCATTCACAAAGTGCCATTGCCAACCGTTACCGACATACCGGTTACGGATATACGAAAAGACAGCCCGGTCATTGTAACGCCCACCGGCAGGGGCGAGCGCATCATCAGCCAGGTACCGGTAAGCGATACGGCAATACAATTGCAGGTGTACGACAATGCCATCATCGACGGCGATACCGTGAGCATTTTTGTAAACGATAAGCTGGTGATGGAACACCGGCGATTGTCCGCCGCACCCATCTTCGTGAACATAACATTGAATGAGGCTGCTCCCCTACAAAAGATCAGCCTCTTTGCCGAGAACCTGGGCAGCATCCCGCCCAATACGGCCCTGCTCGTTTTCATTGCCGGTGGTAAACGCTATGAATTGTTTGCCAAAGCGACGCTGGAGGAAAATGCGGTGTTGTATTTTGAGTATAAGAAAGAATGATTTTTATTAAACGGATTGTTTTTGTACTACGAGTAATTCTATAAACCCTTCAATTCTGTAAATCCTGATCTTACTGGGTGGTGTGCTACTCCACAACTACCCCCAACCCATCTTCTCCTACCTTCAGCCTGTACAACCCTTTCACAATGCCCGCAGGCAAGATTATTTTTTGTACACTGTACCCGGCCGGGTGGCTGATGATCGTACTGAATACCAATTGTCCAGCCGTGTTGTACAACTGAACCGGCATTTTACCGGCGAGGGTTTTGTTTACCTGAAGTTGCAGGTTGTGTTGCTGCACAGGATTCGGACCTATCGCTACAGAAGAGGTTCCACGATTTATGTACTGTATGGCGGAATAAAGCGGCTGACCGGTAGCAGGTATTGTTTTCAACCGGTAATAAGACACACCGTTCAATGGAGCGGCATCTGCAAAATCGTAACTGCGGCTATTCGTTCCTGTTAGGGTACCGATGTTTTGAAAATTACTGCCGTTCGCAGAACGTTCTATTGTATAAATGGTATTTGGCGTTTCCTGTTCAACCGTCCACCTCACCAATACCTGGCGGGGTTCGTTCACAGCTGTAAAATTGAGCAATTGCACGGGCAGTATATTGCCGACCTTGCCAACACCAAACGGCGAAAAGCTGCTGAAACTGTTGCTGGCATTGTTCGCCGTGTTATCGCCCGTACCGCCGGTTACCGACCAGGCAGTACCATTGTGATGGGCGATGCCTACGTTCACATCGGGGTAAGTAGCGAAAGCGCTGCCTTCCAGTACCGAAGGCCAGCTTACATTGATGGTGGCCATGTCGGTATTGCTGCTGGTACGGTTGATGCTCCACACCGCATCCACTACGCCGGCTTTTTTTGCCGCGCTGAAAGGCGTACCGTTCGGTGTACCTTCTTCGGTGATGCCTTCAAACACGCCCGTTGAAAAACTGGACTCTGTGAGTGGACTAACGGTTACGGGCATGTAATAATTCGGTGTGCCAACAGGAAAGACCCTGGGTGTACTGAAAGTATCGATCCTCAACAAACCCAGGTTGCTGCCGGAAGTGGTCGTGGCAATATAATTCGTACTGTTGATTGTACCGCCGATGGAACCGGTACTTAAAATGCGCACCACGTCGGTCGGGCTGATCGTTAGCTTACCCGCATTCAGCATCAATATGCCCGATACGCTGACCGGCCGGTTGGTACTTACCGCTGCATTCAACGTTAAGTTGCGACAGGCAGAAGAGGCATCGGGATTTGAAATATCGCTCAAAGGCGTAGTCGTTGCCGTATTAAAAATATAACTGGTGGTCGTGCCAAATCCGCGTGTACCCGTGGTCGTTATAGCCCCGTCAACACCGCCTGCATTGGCCAGCTCGCATACGGCAGGGTTGCCGGTTGAAGTAAAACTGGCCGCGGTACCGGCCGCGGTTGCCGGTTTGGAAAGCGTGATCACGCCGGAGCCGCTGTTCGTAGCGGTAATATACGTATCGGGTTGAATACCGGGACCGGTTACCAGCAAGCCCAGCGACATGGCAGTAGTGGGTGTTACAGCCGTGATGGTATAATCGCCAATGATGGTATTGCCGGTAAACGCTGTATTGGTAGCCGCCCTGAACTGGAAATCTGCCGTGCCGGAAATGGTATTGTTCTGCAGGTTGAGTTTGCCGGTTACAGAAGAAGTACTGGTACCATCGATTTGTAAAGAACGCTCAAGCGTAACATTGGCGCCGGTTGCAACGCAGAGGCCGCCGATCGGTCCGAAAGTGCCGGTTCCTTTAATAGACTGGGGCACAGTGCCCGTCAATATCAGGTTGGAAGTGCTGATGGGCGTAGCCGTAGCAAAAGTGCCGTTGTTGATGATGTCGCCCCATACCGGTGCTGTGCCTGAAGCGCGGAGGTTAAAGGTTGCAAGCGGGTCGATGCGCAGCGTGTCGATCTTATAAAAATAAGCATCGGCGTTTACCGTTACCGGGATAGCGGGTGCAGCGGGCGAAGGCCTTACCGTTACATTGGCATAACTGCGGTTAACGAACATATTGGCTACGTTAGGCGCTTCAAAGACCAGGGTACTGCCCGTTTGAAACAACAAGGGATTGTAGGTAGCCGAGTTGCCAACGAGACTGGTACCTCCGCGGTAAACAGCTGTAGCGCCGGCTTTGAACACGAAGGCGCGTTCCACGCTGTTGGCAACGGAACCGCCGAAAGGATAAGCGCCCGCTAAACTGGTGCTGGTGTAACAAACGGCACCGCTTTCTATTTGAACGCCGCCGGTGGTAAGACAATAAAGCCTTGCGCCGCCGTTGGCGAGGTTGAGTTTGCCGTTGATCAGCCCTGTATTGCCTGCACTGATACTGATGATGGCAGAAGCGCTTGGGTCGATAGAAGTTATCGTAAGGCTATCTGTTGCGCCAATGATAAGATCATCACCGGTTCCGCCGGCAATGGTCAGCGTACCGGTAGTGGTCGTCGCTCTTTGGATATTCACGCGCGCACCGTTCTGCAATTTCAACTGGCCGCAGGCAGTAGAAGTAAGGTTGGCCGTAGCCGTTCCGTTGCTAACGCCGGCACCATAATCACTCCCGTCGAAAATAAGTATATCGGTATTGAGTGCGGAACCGGTTCTTAAAGGTCCTGCAACACTGCCCAACACGGTACTCCAGTTGCTGTTGAGGGTAAAGGCGCTGGCCGTGGCCGTGCCGCCTACCCAGTAATAAGTTGCTTGTGCTGATGCAGCATATCCAAATCCGCAAAACAATAAAAAGAATAGAATTTTTTTCATACCCAACATTTTATCAATCGTTATTAAAAAGTTTTATTTCGTTACTACGATGCGTGTTGCATACACCGTATTACCCTGTTCTAAAATTTCCAGTCGATACAATCCCGCAGGCAACGCGCTTACCGGCAACTGGAAGCTGCCCCGGGCAAGATTGTTTTGCGTTCTTACCACAACACCCGAGCTGTTGATCAACCGCAGGCTGTTACCATGCTTCAACTGCCTGCCGATGCTAAGCGTAATAAAATCCACGGCAGGATTTGGGTAGGCGCTGATGCTGATGTTGTCACGCACATCGATTACGGCGATGGGTGAATAAGCATAGCGGCCATTCTTATCCAGGATTTTAAGGCGGTAATAATTTTTTCCGTTCAGTGGTTTGTTGTGAGTGAAAAAATAGTCCTGCCGCTGCGGTCCATTGCCGGTTGCCGCTACCTCGCCGATCTTTGTAAAGTTGCTGCCATCGGTCGACCATTCTGTTTCATATTGCTTTACGTCCTGTTCATCTGCAATGGTCCATTTAAGTTGCGCCGCCGCGTTTTGATAAACAGCGCTGAAGGCTAGCAAGCGCGCTGCGAGCGGGCCGGAGAGCGTATAGCTATACGTATAATCAACAGCACCGGGACCAACCTGCGTTGCATCCAGTGCGCCGTGAGCAACAGTGATGGGTGCACCGGAAGAAAACTCATCTGCACCAATATCTTTTACGCCGTTGCGTTGTTGCTTTTCATAATCCATGGTAACAAACGGGTAAGTACCCGTAGCATTATTAATGGCCGGGCTGTTGGAACTTAAACGCAGCACCTGGTAAGCATTGCTGCCCGCGCAGTTTACCGGGGCGGAACAGGCAGGCTGCACCAGCAATGGATCTGTAACCGTGATCTCGCCGGGGTTAACGGCAATGCCAACCGAAGATGTGCCGGTAGGATACAATATGTTGTTACTGAAACTTACGCCTGCCAAAGCCGATGCGCTGTAGGATTTAATGATGGGATTGGTATTGTCGATAACAATATTATTAGCGATCATGTTGTTGATAGGCCTCAACGGGTAATTGCCGTTGTTATCGAACCCGATCTCGATATTCGATTTATTATTAACGAGCGTATTGAAGGCAATCACCAGGTTCTCCGGCAGGTAATGATCCGCAACACTGGATGAATTATTATTTACATCGCCGTTGGTGATGGTAATGGCCGCATCCCATTTGGCGCCTGTCAGTCCCTGGAAATAATTGTTGATGATCTTATGGTCTTTGGCATACACGCGGATGCCGCCGCAGCCGATCGTGCCGCCATTGAATACCGCCGTTTTATTATCGCCGAAGAAGTAATTCCCTTCCACCGTGCTCCTGAATCCCTGGCGCAGGCATAATGTGCCGAGGCAGCGTACGAAGGTGTTGTAACGAACGATGTTGTCGCAGGATTTGATGGATACGATTTCCGGGTCGCCGTCGCAGTCTTCAAAAAGATTATACTCGATCGTGGTAAAGCCGCTGCTTTTGGAAAGCGTACTAACGCCAACGCGTATACTTTCTTTTTCATTGTCGGCGCGGGGGCCGTTGTTTTTAAAATGATTGTGGTCGATGGTATCGTACCGGCTTTGCTGGTTGATGTTGCCATCCATACGGATGAAGTTGCCCGCCTGTGTTTTACCGTCGAAGCTGTTGTGATCAACGCGGTTGTAACCGCTGCGCAACGGCTCCGGACTTGCATAGGTATCGCCGATGTTGATCCAGGTGCAGGAAGTCGTTTCCGTTAAGGCAAAACTATTTTCGGTAATGCGGAAGCGGCTGCAATTCTCCAGTTTGATGCCCGTGCCTACGCTCACGCTTTGAAAAGCAAAACCTTTAAACGTGGTGTACTTCATGTTCTTAAAGATGAGCGCGGTTGCCCCATTTAAAATGGCCTGGCCGCGGTTCTTCGCCGTGATCAGGATCGGCTTGTCAACACAACCCGAACGGCTGATGCTGAGGCTGCTGAGGTTGTAACTGCCGTTCTCTACTTCTACGGTATCGCCGGGGTTCATCGCCGCCAGTGCGTTTTTAAACTCGGTAACGGTTGCTACCGTTCTTTTTACGGGTGCGGTTACATTCGGACTGATGGCAGCGCCGATCGTCATCGCGTTTTGTACGGTAAAGCTTTTCGTAAGCTGCGTACCGGATAAGTCGCCCGTCCAGCCGGTAAATTGATAACAGGCTTCGAAACTAACGGTGGCGGTTACGGGCGTTTCTTTGTAATACATGCCGTCCGGTGAGGAGGGCGACAAAACAATATTGCCGTTGGCCGGTTGGTTTACCGTTACCAGGTACATCGGCGGCGGGTTGCTTTCGTCGATGCCCGTGTTGGCGCTGAAGGCCATGTTGCCCGTTACCGTAAAAGTTTTTACCAGTTCGGTACCGGTAAGGTCACCGGTCCAGCCGTTGTTTTTATAACCGCCGGGCAGTGTCAATGTTGCCGTAACGGATTGATTAAGGTTGTAGGGCGCTGCAGGGCTAAGCGCAATGCTCCCGAATGCAGGCTGGGTAACGGTAATGGTGCGGGTGGTGGAAGACCCGCCGAAGTCGATGCCCGCGATGGGCGTGGTGCCTACATAAATATCATCGAAAGCCGCATCGCTGGTAGCGGTGGTAACATCGGCGCTGTGATTGAAGCGCAGGGAATGAAACTCCTTTACATTGGCAAGCCTGGTACCGCTGGCCGTGGGCGTATACGCTTCCCTGAAATCGAGGTCGGCAGAAACGATGTTGCCATTTATAATTACTTTATATTTCCCGGTGGCAAAATCTACCTTGATGGAAATGCGCATCCAGGTATTGCTTACCCAGGGGGCAAGGTTCACTGTTGAAGAACCATTATAAGCCTTCAGTTGATTATCGGTTCCAAATTCGATCACGAATATGCGCTTTGCACTTCCCCCGTACAAATCAAACCCATTGATCGCGATGCCTTTTGTAACAAAACTGCCGGGATTGGCCCAAAAGTCGGCATACACTTCGCCGGTAATGCCGGGTACCGAGCCGCTATAGGCTACATAATTTAAATTCAGCGCTGCACTGGCTGCACTAAGGTTGATGGATTGTGTGCCTGTCTTAGCCTTGGCCGTACCTACAACTGCTGTGCCTGCCGAAAGCGTCCAACCGTTCTGCCCATGCAGGTTGCCCGCGTTGTAAGCAGGCGTTTCAAAAGAAGTTTGTATCGCCGTTTGTGCGTTACCGGTAGTAATGAAAGCAGCAAAAAATAAAATAAGCTGTAGTAGAGCTTTACGCATAGCAAGTATATTGATGATCGTTAAAAAAAGTGCCGCTGTCGTTATAGCTTATAAGAAGAAGGGATAAAAGGAGGTACGGAAATACGTCGTATAAGCAAAGCGATCTGTCGCAACAAGGAAATTAGTTGATAAAAAGCGGCAGGGACCGGTTTGCGGGCTTAGATGATTTGTAAATTATCGTGTGTAATAAGCCGCTCCATTCAATGAAAGTGGTCATTCAACCGGCTTATTCATATAAATACCCGGCGGCATCGTTTCCGGCAACGCTTCCGGGAATGTGCCGGTAATTGGAAGAAACTGGCCTAGTTATTAGGAATATTTGCCATGGTAGCGCTGATCTGGCCGAGCCGCACATAAAGGGATTGTAATTGACCGGCGTCGGTAAATGCTTCATACACTTTAATATAATCATGGATGGCAGCTTTTTGCTGGCGCAGGATGTTGCGGGCATTATCGCGGGCGCTGTATAAAATCCATGCGTCTTTACCGGCACTGATTATTTTTTTTGCGTAGGGTTCAAACTGGCGATCGGAGGTGTGGAGAAAGGCCAGCAGTTCCTTGTAGGCTTTAGCTGCTTTTACAGGTGTAATTCTATTCCGCTCTATTTCATTGAGGCGTTCGTTTTCTTTTCTTTCCTTGTAATTATCCTGGTCGGCGAATGCCTGCGGGTCACAAAGCAGGATGTCTTTTCCATCCCTGATGATGCGGGCATGGTTTTCGGAGCAGCCGGAAAGCAACGCAAAGCTTTTCATATCTGCAAGCGGTACCACCTGCTTAGGTTCGTATGAATTGCAAACCGCCATTTCCACGCGGGCAACCATCTTATAAGTTTTCAGGTCGTATAATACCATACCACCGTTGATACCGCCAACGGCAAGCGTATTGCCGCTTTCATCCGCCAGGGCAAATTTTGTTGTAACGATTTGGCCGGCGAATATATTTTTCTTTATTATTTTTTCCTTTACCAGGTCAATCACCTGGCCGGCCTTGGTAATGGCGATATTACCGGCAGGATGTATAAAAAGATTATTGAGTGGTACAAAATCTCCGCTGTAAATTTTTTGGGGTTCTTCTCCTTTTTTTATGCTGTACAAGGTAGCCTTGTACCCGGACTTACGAGGTTCGCTGATCGAGATCAATCCCCATTGGCGGTCGATGTCGTAATAATATTGAATCTCGCTGCCTTTATATACCCGTTCACCACTATTTGACGGCAATACCAGCTTGAATATCCAGCGTGATTTATCGCGCTCGAAAACATCATACTCAATTTTACCATAGAGTTTATCCTGCTCGGCTTTGTTTACCATCGTAAAATCCACCCGGTAGGCGGCGCTGTAAATAAAGTGTGCATTCGTTCTTATACCCCCTTCTTCTGTTCCGGGTGTAAATCCAAGCGTGGTTAGTGCTGCAACAGGCTGCCTGGTAGGATACCGGTACAGCAACGCTCCCGTTTGTGCGTCGAATATTTTACTATAGGGTGTAATGCCTTTGCTGTTGCAATAGGCTATAATGTACCGGCCGTCTTTACTACCGCTTATCCTGTCCACTTCCGAGCCGCTGGTACTACATTCCTGGGCAAAGGAAAATGCCGGTAAAAGAAAACATACCAATATGAACAATCGCATCATCATAAACTTAAAGCATAAAGCTATACTGATCTTTGTTACATATACTACCTTCCAATGGGTATTTTATAAAAGAAAACGCCATCCTTGTCCCGCTTGCGCAGTCCTTGAATGACGTTTTTCTACGTATGAAAAGATTGGGGTTAGTTATTTTTTTGCCGCATCAAATTTCGAAAAAATATTTTTTACACTTGATGTGATCTCATCCTGCGACAATCTTGTATAGTTCAACGACTCGGTTGTCCATCCCTGCCACGCTATCTTGTCCGTCATGGCATCGGTTATCGTAATCGTGATTGTACCTTCCTTCACCGGCACATCGTAACTGTTGTAACCTAAAAACTGTGAAGGATAATAGATGGTACTCCAGCGGCGCATCCGGGGATTGTAATAGGAACGCGTGAAAGATTGTGAATACACCGGATCCGATTGTTGTACCACACCGCGCTCTACCAGTACATCATAACTTATAAAAGCGTCGGGGTCGTTCTTTACTTCTCTCCAGCCCAACCTTCTTAATTCTTCATTGGCTGCATTTCGTACAGGAATATCTGCATAAGTGGCAGGCCTCTTTGTATTGTCTGTTTCGTTGTACCGCGTATCTACCCAGGTATAAGTTTTATAATTATTCAGGTTCACGCTTTCGTCTTTTTGTACATGCACGGTAGGTGAACAACTCATTATAAAACCAGTGGCAATGGCGGCAAACAGGAATTGCATTCTTTTCATGATAAACCTCCTTTGATTTAATTTACTATAGGATCAGGTATTGTAAATCAAATACTATTCCACAGCGGCATTATTACCCATACGCTCAATACAGGCTACAGACAGGGGGAATTAGCATCCCAGGTGAGCAATATTTTGCACTATATAACAAGTTAAAATTCAAAAGTCAAAACCTAAAGTGAGAACATATTAGTTCTGCTTTTGGGTTTTGACTTTTTGCTTTTGAATTATTTCCGCTATTTTTTCTCTTTCCTTTTTACCACCGTACCATCTAATAATACTTTCAGTTTCGCCTTTGCTTCTCCTTTTTTCAATTCTATTTCGTACAGGTCGCGGTCCTTGTCATTTTCCCTGTCGATCTCGGTGATGGTATAGCCGGGATATTGTGCGTTAATCGTTTTATTAACGGCATCCGGCAGGTTGGGATTACCGGTAACACGGGTAGATGTTTTTACCCAGTTACCCTGGTTGTTGTACCAGGAAGTATAATCAGCACCGGCATTATAATAGGTCACATAGTAATAACTGTCGTCCATATCCAGGTCGTCCGATTCAACCGGTTCGTATTTCATCCAAACCACCTTGCTGGCCTTTGGATATTTTTTATTGAAGGAAAGCAATACACTGTCGGGCACCTGCTCGCTGCTGATCTGCGTGCTTTTACCTTCTTTTTCCGCTTCCTTTACTACGGTTGCAATGGGCACATCGCTTGGTTTCTCTTCTTTTTTTTCGTCGTTGCACGACATAAAGGCAAGAGCGGCGAATGCCACGGGCATCAAATATTTACTTTTCATAAATAAGGTTTTCCGTGGTAGAGATAAAATCATGCCAAGGGGGAAATAGTTTAGGGGTTAGGGGTTTAGGAGGTTAGGGTTGAAGGGTTTAGGAAGTTTAGAGGGTTTAGGTTGAATGTTGTTGAAAATCGTTGAAAAAGTTGAAGGCCTCACTTCCAACCCCTCTCCTGCAGAGAGGGGAGCCAACAGTATTTCGTACAATTCTGAAAAATCTTTAATCCTATGAATCCTGATCCTACCAGCCACCGCCACCGCCGCCACCTCCCCCACCACCACTACTACCCCCACCAAAAGAAGAACCGCCGCCCGACGAACTGGAAGGAGGTGAACTGGCCGAACTGATGGCGCCGGAAAAAGAAGAAGCAAAAGAAGAACCCAGGCTGCCGCTGTCGTGCCGCATGCTGCTGGTAAAGCCCGACATACCGGCACTGTCCGGATCAAGGTAGGCCGTATCTAAAATGCTTTCGAACTGGCGGCCCCAGGCTATTTCGCAGCCGAGCGCTATGGCAAAGGGTAAGTATTTTTCATATAACTCCAGCGTTTTTGCCGGCGGCGCCATGGCATCAAAGCGGGTGGCATCGGCGGTAGAAAGGAACATGCGAAAGCCTTCGATCTTGTCCATCAATATCCTGCCTTCGCGGTTGTAAGCAGGTAACAGTTTATAAAATATTTTAAACACGATGATGCATAAGATGAGCCCGGCGCCAAACCAGGCGAACTGCCAGAAATTACGCGTGTTCACGATGGTGACAATGCTGCCGAAGAATCCCCACAGGCCGGCGGCTATGCAAAGCAATACCGGGATGGTGGTATAAGAACTGTTGAGCGAAAAAAAGCCGCTCTTCTTTTTGGGATCAAAGCCATCCTTGTTTTTGTACGTGGCTTCGCAATGCGCCTGCAGCTTTGTATTCAGGTCGCCGAGCGCTTTGTTGTATTTGCCTTTTTCAATCATGGTGCCAACCAGGTCGTTCACATCGCTTTTAAAATCTTCATATTCGCTGGTCGCTTGCTTCCTGTGTTCAACGCTGCGTACCACCTCGTAAGCATTGTGTTTCATCAGCCAGCCTTTCTGCTCCACGTTTATTTTTACGAGGTTGCGTACGGCTGCATCCACAATCGTAGCTGCCGTCAATTGCCTTGTAAAATACTGATCGTAAATATAGCCCAGCGCTGCGGGTGAAAACCCGGCCGGCGGTTCATACAGGGGATATACGCTGCCGCGTTGCAGGTCGCGCCCGTATTTCAACCAGTAAAAAAAACAAAAGATCGCCGCCAGCAAGGTCGCGATGGGTAAAAAGAAAACGGCTTTGTTATTCCATATAAAATATTTTGCCTGCGCTAAAGATGAAGGTGCCTGTACGATTTCTTTCTGCCAGGAAGTGGCTACGGTGATACCGTGCCGGGGTAGTAAAGGCCGCGCTGTTTTAAAATAGATATAGGTACTGTCATTCTTTTGTTCGGTCGTAAAATAACAATCCTCGTCCTTTGCGCCCTGGAGGCCCGTGTAGCATCGGTTTGAAAGCACGGATGCTTTTGGAATGATGATGGTACAGGCCGCTGAATCCATCCTGAAGTTCCAGCCCGTACCGGTTACATTCCAGGCCAGTTCATCATAATCTTTAAGGAATTTTATTTGGTGTTCCGATTCATACGTGATGCTGTAATCGTAATTACCATTCTTTAAAAAAACATATTGACTGCCGGTGTACAATAAAATGCCGTTCTCTTTTTTTTCTGTATGCCAGGTTTCTGGTTCACCGTTCTTATAAACCGATTTAACCTTGAATGTCGTGTTCTGGAACAGTTTTTTTTCATTTACATAATACAGCGGGAAGGCGCGCACGATGCCTCTTTTGATCTCATCATTGATGGCGCCTGCATCGCTATCAAAACCGTTGCGACTGGTACCATCGCCGTTGTAAATGGAAATGTTCTCTGTAACGGTGAGCTTACCATCGATGCCAACGCGCACGGTACTGTTGAAATAAGTGATGCGGTCGCTGCCATTGAAAGAAAGATAACGGCTGAGTGAACGGTTGTCAACAAAAGCTTTGTCGATGTTCTTTACCAGGTATTGTAAGTACAGTTTTTTCGTCGATTCGAATGTTGGAGAACCTCTGGGTGCGTTGATGGAATTCCCGCCCGTGCTTTCCACCCATTTAAAAGATTGCGTAATGTTCTTCCGCGACAGCACTATCAGCTGCGGCTTTACCACAGGATACTGCTTTTCAAAAACGCGTTCGGGTATATCGTTGTACCTAAAAGCGGCTTTGGCCCTTTCATAAAAGATGCTGTCCATTTCCGTGTCGGAAAAAAAACGCTGGCTCGCCGCAGTATAAAAATATACCGGTGTTTTTTTCTTTTGCGCGGGGCAAAAAAAACAGCAGCAACAACAGGCGATCAATAACAGGCTGCGCATGGCGATTGGGTTTTCCGAAAAAGGGTTTAAGAAAATTTTACCGAAGGCGCTACCTGGGCTGTAGGATCTTCCAGGAAAAAAGCGGCTGGTTTAAAGCCAAAGCTGCCACCTACGATGTTCTTGGGAAACACCGCCAGGCTTTGATTGTATTCCCTTACCGTGCCGTTGTAGTAACGGCGTGCATCGTTGATCTTTTCTTCCAGTTGCGAAAGCTGTGCCATCAACTGCTGGAACTGCGCATCGGCCTTTAGTTCAGGATAATTTTCCGATACCGAAAGCAGGTTGATCAACGCCTGTTTCAGTCCGGGCGCCGCTGCATTTTGTGCATCCATGTCATCCGCTGCGGCCGCGCTTTGGTTGCGCCATTTGATCACGTCTACCAGGGTTTTATTTTCATGACCGGCATATCCTTTCACCGTTTCCACGAGGTTGGGAATAAGGTCGTTGCGCTGTTGTAAACAAGTACCTACGCCGCTCGCGCCCTCCTGGGTTAAAATACGTTCTTTGCTCAATTCATTAAAAATGGAGATGAGTGCGGAGATGATCAGTACAACGATCAGTGCCATTACGATCCAAACGATGAGGGAAGTACTCATTGGCTACAGTGGGTTTTAGTGAATGATGCCGGTATTGTGGGGTGAATATAGATTTTATTTTGAATTTATTATACTACCTCTTTGTAGTAGTTTCCTTTTTGTTACTTTACAGCGATGAACTGGTTAAGGCCCGAAGTAAATATCGTATTGGATGTGTTGAAAGCCATGCTGGTGGCCAAACCCGGCTCTGTTTTCATCAACAGCCTGTACAAACAATACATCGAGCGCGGCGGGTTGAGCAAGAAGCAACTGGAAGGACTGCACGCTAAGGCTTTAAAAATACCCGCCATTTCCCCGGGCAAACTCGCTACCCTGGAAGCGATCATTAAGAAGCGACCCACCTGGCATAAATCGGAAGCAAGCGTTCCAACTGAAAAAGAAGCGCAACCGGATCTTACGCCCGCATTAATGCAGGAAATATTGGAAAAATATCCTGCCCACAAAAGGCTTGTCTTCCTTAAATCAAAACTCGAACACGATGGACATTTAGCAGATGCTGAGAAAGAAGAGGTGGTGAAGTTTCATAAGCTGCTCATTAAATAATGTGAAGATGTGAAAATTCGAAAATGGGAAAATGAAGGAGCGGTCTTCGTTTTTTACTTTTGACTTTTGACTTTGCTTACCGTCTTTGCTTTCCTTCGCTCCTTTGCGTGAACATCAAACTTTCAATCCCACAAAAACCCCATCCACCCGAAGTTCTACCGGGTACGTCACTAAAAAATATCCTTCACCGCTTACATTGCGGCCATTAGTAAGACTGAACTTATAGCCATGCAAAGGGCAAACAATATTACCCAGTTTGTCGGTATAACCTTCTGCCAGCGCTGCGCCGGCGTGCGGACATTTAGCCGCACAAGCCAGCACCCGGTCCGCCTGCACGGAAACGCAGATGTCCTTCCCCTGCACGTTTATGGTTGCCAGCCTGTTCTTACCGGGCACAATGTCTTCTACAGCATCGGCGATCTTGTACCAGTGATACAGTGCGTTGTTCATGTAATGAGTTAGACATACAAATTACGATTTACGTTTTAATGAAGCGCGCTTTCCAATTTCCGGTATCGGGTTAAACAAAGTATTTTTGAGCATGAACCGCATCGACCGCCTCACGGCCATCCTCATACAGCTTCAATCCCGGCGCGTGGTAAAGGCACAGGACATGGCCGATCGCTTTGAGATCAGCCTGCGCACGGTGTACCGCGACATCCGCAGCCTCGAAGAAGCCGGTGTTCCCATTTTGGGCGAGGCCGGTGTTGGCTATTCGCTGATGGAAGGTTACCGCCTGCCGCCCGTGATGTTCAGCATGGAAGAAGCAACCGCCTTTCTCACCGCGGAAAAACTGGTGGAAAAACTAACGGATGCGTCTACCCGCAACAGTTACCAGTCCGCCATGTACAAGGTAAAAGCCGTGCTGCGTTCCACCGAAAAGGACCACATGGAGATCATGGAACAGCACATCCAGGTGGTGGAAAATGCTTACCTGCCCGATCGTGCCGGCGATATAATGGTGCTGCAGGATATTTTAAAAGCCATCGGGCAAAAAAGCGTACTGGCGATGGATTATTTTTCGGAATACAACCAGCAGCGCAGCAGCCGCGAAGTGGAACCCGTAGGCATTTTTTACCGGGGCCATTACTGGTACCTCATTGCGTATTGCAGGCTCCGGCAGGATTACCGGCATTTTAAAGCGAAAAGCATCAGCCGGTTAAAAATTACGGGCATCACTTTTGAAAAAACACATCCTTCGCTCGGTTCCTTTCTTACAAAAATGAGCAAGGAAAAAGATTTACAAAAGGTAGTGATCCGGATCGACAGGGAGATCCTGAAATACCTGGGCGACGAAAAATACTACCACGGCTTCGTATCGCAAAAAGAAAGCGGCAACGGTATTGAACTTACTTTTCTATCCTCTTCTTTAACAGGCCTCTCCCGCTGGTTCCTCATGTTCGGCGACCAGGCAGACGTATTGCAACCCGCATCGTTGAGGGAATTGATAAAACAACAAATGGAAGAAATTAAATTACGAATGATTAATTACGAATTACGTTAGACCTGTTGCCCAACAAAGTCATTAGTTGCCCACTCACTTACTCCATTCAGGATAATCAAACTATCAGCCCTAACCTGCCTGCCGTCAGGCAGGTTACACGAATGAAATGCAGGTTACTATACGGATTGAACGGAATGCTGCTAACTCCCTTCTCCCTGGGGAGAAGTTCGTCCCGGATTAATTTCGGGAGGTTGGGGATGAGGGCGATCCCGGTTCAGACAATTTAAAATTAATTTTTCCCTGCTGACATAGGGCTGTCACTACCCCGTATTTTCTTTGTGTCATAAACTAAAAATCAACATTATGACCATCATCGAATCATTCCAGCAGGAACTGGAACAGGAAGCCATCACTACCCGTAAAATGCTGGCGATCGTACCCAACGAAAAATACGACTGGAAACCACATCACAAAAGCATGACCATCCGCCAGTTGGCCACGCACATCGCCGAACTGCCGGGCTGGATCGGCATGGCCGCCAATACCAGCGAACTGGATTTTGCCACCATGGATTATCATCCCGAACCCATCAACGATACGACAGCTTTATTAGCACTGCTGGAAAAGAACCTCGCCGATGCACGCGTGCAATTGTCCAACATCACCGAATCGCAACTCGAAAAAATGTGGACCCTGCGCGAAGGAGAAAAAATTTACAGCACCGAGCCCAAGCGAGACGTGATCCGCATGAGTTTTTCGCAAACCATTCACCACCGCGCGCAACTCGGTGTTTTCCTGCGCCTGCTGGACGTGCCCATACCGGGTAGTTACGGACCGAGCGCGGATGAGGATTTTGTTGCTGTATAACACGAATTTTATTACACGAATTTTTTAAGAACGAATTACACGAATTGTTTTATTACACGGATTGAACGGAATGCTGCTAACTCCCTTCTCCCCCGGGGAAAAGTTCGTCCCGGATTAATTTCGGGAGGTTGGGGATGAGGGGACAAATTCCTATTTTTATACCCGGGGTTTTATTAATCTCCGGGTATAATTTTTTTCAGTCCTGCAAAACGCTAACCCATGCAACCAAAGCAAATACTGCTCCAATGGATCGACGCCTTTAACCGCGCCGATGCGGAAGCCATGGTTGCCTTCTATGCGCCGGGAGCCATCAACCACCAGGTAGCCAACGAACCGGTGGTTGGTAAACAGGCCATCCACGATATGTTTACCCGCGAGTTTGCAACAGCCGAAATGGTTTGCGTACCGGAAAATATTTTTGAAGACGGCGAATGGGCCATACTGGAATGGAGGGATCCGCTGGGCATGCGTGGCTGCGGTTTTTTTCATATTGTAGACGGGCTCATCGTTTTTCAAAGGGGCTACTGGGACAAGTTATCTTTTTTAAAGCTGCACAACCTTCCCCTTCCTTCATGAGCCGCATTCAAACAGCTTTGGCTTTGCCCGGCCTGTTGTTCAGTACGCTGGATGCGTTAAAGTTGCAACGCCATTTTTTACAGGAAAATATTTTACCGCTGGCAGATGAAGCGATCGCTTCCGGCGATCATTCGCTCGATGAACAGGACCGTAAAAAAATAAAAGACTATTACGGGCTTGCCGTACCGGCCATATTGGGCGAAGCTTTTTGTGCCCTGCGGGGAAGAAATATGTCGCAACGTGAACGGTTAGCCAGTACTTGCCAGGGCGCGATGACGGGCCTCTTCGATGATTTTTTTGATAGGCAAAACCTGCCGGGGGAAGAACTAAAAACCTTGCTGGAAACTCAATCTGGCGGATATGGAAACAGCAACGAAAAACTATTCCTACATTTTTACAACACGGCCTTATCCAATTGCAGCGATGCCGCAGCTATGAAAAAAAGATTGTGGCAGGTGTACGAGGCCCAGGTGGAAAGTAAAAAACAAGCCGGCACACTTTTAACGGAAAGTGAAATAAAAGACATCACCATCCGCAAAGGCGCTTACTCGCTGTTGTTTTACCGGGCGGGATTTGATCATGTATTGTCTTCTGCGGAAGAAGCATTGCTGTACCAGGTTGGTGCCTTAATGCAACTCTGCAACGATATATTCGATGTATATAAAGACCGGCAGCAAAACATTGCTACGCTTGTAACAACTGCCGAAAACATCAGCACGGTACGTAGCTTATTTTTATCCATGCACGAAGAAGCAAAGGTTTTAGCTTTTAAAAGCGGTTATACAAAAACAGCCGTGCAACAATGCTGGCGCCGGCTTTCCATCGGGGTCTTCAGTCGCAGCCTTGTGTGCCTCGATCAGCTGGAGTCAAAAGAAAAATTATCCGGCGGTAAATTTACACCTGCTGCTTACAACCGCAAAGATCTTATTTGTGATATGGAACTGGCGGTGAATAAGTGGAGGGCGGTGAGGTATTATATTCGCTACGCTTCGTTATAACACGAATTTTTGAAAACGAATTACACGAATTTTTTTATTACACGGATTAAGCGGATTACACGGATAGCTCTCCGCCGTCTGGTCTCTGACCAACGGCTTAATAAACGAAATGCTGCTAACTCCCTTCTCCCCCCGGGAGAAGTTCGTCCCGGATTAATTTCGGGAGGTTGGGGATGAGGGCGATCACACTCCAGCCAACATCCCCCTCACCAAATCCGCTTCAAATCCTTTCTGCATTAAATAATCCTGCACTTTTTTCTTTTTGATGAAGATATTTTTTTCGGATCGAAGGGTTTTTATTTTATCATCGAATAGTTTTTGCAATGTCTTTTCATATGCCGTTTCGTCGATGGACTTCAACGCTTTTTTAATGCAGTATTCGCTTACCTGCCGCTGTTTCAATTCATATTTTATTTTCACGCGGCCCCATTGTTTCATCCTGAATTTACCACCGGCAAATTGTAAGGCAAAACGTTCTTCGTTTAAATAGTTTTCTTCGATCAGTTGCGATAAGATCGTTTCCACATCGGCCTTGTGCAAGCCATAGCCATACAATTTTTCTTTTACTTCGCTGTGGCTTCGTTCCTGGTAAGCACAATAATGTTTTGCTTTTTGCAAAGCCTGCCCGGGTGTTAAATGCTGTTGCGTTCTGTCCATTCCCTGCAAATATAAAGCGCCGCCTTTTTACAGGCAGCGCCGGGGGGGAATGTGGTGGAGGGTTTAATTGCTATACCTGCGTTTTAATAGTATCCTTTATGCCCTTTACCGGCCTGTCTTTTGGCTTCTCTTTATTTGCCGGTGCATTTTTTACCGGTTGTATGCTGAATATAATGGGTTCGCTGCGCGACTCACCATTGCCATCTGTTTGGTTCACCGGGTTGCCCAGCGGGTCCAGCGATTGTATCGTCCAGATAAATCTTTTCACGGGTCCGGTAAGGCCCGGGTTGGAAGACAGGTTATCGCCCCGGTTGCTCCGCATGGTGTTGTTGTTGCGCCATTTTAAGTTTGCACTGTCATTTTCACTGTCGGTCTTGCTGTTCTCTCCGCGGTTGCTGCGCATGGTGTTGTTGTTCCGCCATTTCGTTTCCGGTGTTTCAACTTCCGGGTCGCCCGCTTCGGGTAAAAAAGAAAGTTGCGGCTGCCAGATGTACTGCGTCATCCCCTTCACTTCCTTGTCCAGTAAAGGTTGGTTCGCCCGCAAAGCCTGCAGCGGCGTTTGGCTTTGTAAAATCTCGAACACCTGTATGCGGTACGTGGTCGGTTCTTTCAACCGCGGTATCACCGGCGTCCAGCGAAAGGTGATCGCCGTTTGCGCGATTTTTCCATCCAATATTTCGCCATCGTAGGGCTTCATCAATATCGGCAACTGTGTATTGGCCAGGTAAAAATTCTTACACTGCGGTTCGGTCACCGGGCGAAAATCCGGCGGCAGTACAAACTGCACGCAGATCGTATAATTATCGGCCGGCAGTTTGCCCGTTTTATCCAGCGCGTTGCGGTATTTGCCGGTGAAGATCATGTTCTCCAGTGGCAACACTTCCGCGGCGGTTAAAATGGTATTGCCCGGTTGAAAGCGGAAACTGCGGGCTTTCACAAGGTCGGTGGTGCCGATCACGGTGCCGTCCAGCGTTTTAATTTCCGTTTTTATTTTTACATCGGGAGAGCCGCCCGTAGCGCCGGCCAGGGTAACGACCAGCGTCAGCACTTCGCGCTTGTTGGCCCATTCGGTTAAGGTAGAAGGGGGCGTGCTGCTCACCACGAGGTTGATCCGCAACTGCGCGTTAATGGCCAGGCCGGCAAAACAAAAACCTATAAACAAGAGTAACGTTTTCATCTTAATTTTTTTTAGTGTCAAAGCGATATTGAAAGCCGGAGCGGCAGGTCGATTCGAGGTAATTGGCGCCGACGGGATTGATCTCGTTGCCGTACTTGTATTTATTCGTGCTCAGGAACGTAGTCCAGGTCAGTTTTTTCGTGAGTTTGTAATCCACGTTGCAACTCGCAATAAAATTATTGTTGCTGCTGAAGCTGTTCAGTTTGCCGATCGTGTATTGCAACTGTCCGCGCAACTGCATCTTCTTCTTTGCTGCCGGCATGCTGAGCCCGCTGCTGAGGGTGAACAATTTCGTAGTGATCAGTGGCATAGGTATCCGGCTGTAAAAATACAATACGCTGAAATCGGGACTGATGTCTTTTGTAAAATACACCGGCACATACGTCAGCAAGGCCATATGCGTTTTATTGCTGGTGGTGAGGCCCGTTACCACATCGCGTTCATCGTACAGGCTAAAGTTATAGCTCAGGCTGATCATGTGGCTCATCTTTGTATTGCTGAACGTGAAGGTTGGATTCACGCCAAAATCATTACTTACATTTTTAATGCCATAAGGGTTGATGCCGCTGGCAGATTGAAACCCGAAATTATTATAGTTCACATTCAAACTAAATGCATCGCTGAACTGCGTAAACCAGTTGAGGTTACCGATGAACTGTTTTGCTTTCAGCGCTGTATTGCTCACGTTGTTCACCCGTTGCCCGCCGCTGGCTACGATGTTCATTTTATTTTTCCAGAGATTGAGGCGCGTGTTCAGCGTATAATCAAAACGGTCCGACTGCTGGTAAGGGTAACCGGTAGTTTGATAACCGGCGCCCAGGTATTTTGCCATTACGCCGATGTCGAACCTGGGCGACCGGCGGCCGATAGCTGCCTGCGCTGCGTAATCCGTAACAGTGGAGGTATGCGCGTCGATGAAAGGTTTGAGGGACCGTACGATCGGGCTCAGCGGCGTGGTCAGGTCTTTTGTAAAAGTAGATTGCGCACCTTCCAGTTTCACGTACCATTTGTCAACATACACGTCACTCACCACGCTCATCACGAATCCTTCCTGCGGCTTGATGGTGGTGGGCGGCGTGGTAACGGAAGAAGGCACATCCTTTCCCTTCGAAAAGTTAAAAGCGAAAAGATAGCTGCCTTCTTTTTCCAGTCCCAACTGCGCCATCCAGTTCCTTCTTTTGTACGCACCCTGCGTGGGCGGCAAACCCGAAAAGAAGTTCACGGCCTGTTGAGAAATGCCGTTGAAGAATTTGAAGCGCAGTGTTTTAGGCCGCAGGTCGAAACCCGCACCAAAGATGCCGATGTCACCGGTTGAAAGATCCGAGTATTTTAAATATTGCGTACCCAGTTGCAACTCCGCCCATTTGTATTTTGGATTGATGCCGAAGTTGTTCATCGGGTTGGTTACATATTGGCCGAAGTTTTGATTTTTAATGCCCGAATAAGGCCCGGCAAAATTCGTGGGAAAAGCGGCGAAGTTAAAGTTCACCGGCATGCTGAAATCTTTGCTGAATTTAAAGTTCGGCGTAAAATTAAAGCGCACCTGGTTCCAGGGACGGCGGGGCAGGTAACCCGTCCAGCCGTTCGGGTTACGGTCCAGTCCATAACCTTCGTAGCTGATGCCCAGCATACCCGATACCTGCATTTTTTCTTTTACTTTTTCCCTGGTGCTGTTACCGATCGAATCCTGCGCTGAGCCGTGCAGGCTGCAGCACAACAGGGCGCCGAATAAGATAAAAGATGTTTTTAGTGTTCGCATTGTTTAAGAGTTTTGGCCTCAAATATTGTCTGAACTGTGATCTTGAATGATTTAAAGATTAACTATGATAGGCTCTATTATTCAAAAACTTTTACTCTCTTCTCTATCTATAAACTTTCTTGATCGATATAATAAAAAATAGTGTTTAACAAAGCCGTTGGTCAGAGACCAGACGGCGGAAAAAATCGGTGTAATCCGCCTAATCCGTGTAATAATCTGCACTTCATTCTTGTAATTCGTGCCTTCAAAAATTCGTGTTATAAAAACCTTACTTCTTCTTTATCACAAAATCAAAACACGCAACCACCTCGCACTCCTTACACTTATCATCCCTGAAAATAAACTTCACGCAGATCCTGCCTTTCAGTTCACAGCAATCGATCGCCGGCGCTGGCGGCAGTAAAAAGTTCATACCGATGGCCGTGTTGTTCGGGATGCTGAAATTGGTGCCGTTGTTCCAGATCACTTCCCTCGGATTCTGGTAAACGCCTGTACCCGATCCATTGAAAGAAGGCACCAGTACACCGCCGAACATAGTGATCTTACCCGGCACCGGCCCTATATTATTGGCAGAAGCGGCGCTTGCCCAGGTAAACGGCAGGTTCACGCACTTCATACATTCCTTGTTGAAATTATCGGTGATGGTATAGCTCGTTACATTGGCCCGTACTTCGGTGATGGTGGCCAGGTTCAGCCCGTTGATGATGAAGTTGGTGCCTGCCTGCGTTGCGTTGCCGGTAACGGTATAGGTTGGGTCCTTGGGCGTAACCTTTATGTCGTAAGGGCAACAAGGTTCTTCCGTACAATCCGTTACCCGGAAGCGGATCACGCAGCTGTCGCAGATCTTTCCATTGCACCAGCCATATAACGTTAACGTATACACGCCGTTTTGCGTTGGTGTAAAACTCATCGGCACGTTACCGGTAGAAGTCCCCATCGGCCCGGTGAGTTGGTAAGTAACCGTACCCGGGCAGTTTTGGCCTACGCAAACATAATTTGCATTGATGTTATAGGTAACCCTGCATTTTACTTCGTAGGTTTTATCGCAGTTCAGTTTTTTACCAATGGCTGCTGCGGCATTCGCATTGGTCTTTACATTGTCGTGCGGTTGCTCGCCGGGCGTCAGCGTAATGTCGCCCCAGTAACTTTTATCGCGGTTGCAACCTTCTTCCTTGCAATCGATCTTTATGGGCACCCTGCAGCTATCGCAAAGGCTGTTGCCGCAGTAGGCATAGATGGTGAGGTAATAATTGCCGTTCGGCAAACCGGTAGGAATGGTGATGGTATTGTTAGACGGGCCTACCACGATCACATTCGCTGCGTTGTACAAAGTGTACACAACGTTGGCAGGACAGTTTTGCGTAGCGCAAACAAAGCTGCCGGTAATTACGAAAGGTGATTTACAGTTCTCATCTTTCAGCACCAGCGGCTTGTCTGATTTGCAATCGATCTTGCCGGTCTTACCCGTTTTTTCGTTCTTCCAGTATGGACTTTCTTTCCAGTAGCTGCCTTTGCAGCAATCGGTCGGATCGCAGGTTACTTTAAAAGTAATAACACAGCTGTCGCAGATCTTACCGTTGCACCAGCCGTATAACGTTAACGTATAGGTGCCGCTTTGCGTTGCTGTAAAATTAAAAGGTACACTGCCGGTAGTGGTACCCATCGGGCCGGTCAGCTGGTAAGTTACATTACCCGGACAGTTAACACCGGCGCAAACATAATTCGCATTAATCACGTAAGTGGTATTGCATTTTACTTCGTAGCCTTTCTTACAGTCCAGCTTTTGTGTACCGGGACCAGGTACTGGTACATTGATGTTCGCTTTTGCATCGCCATGCGGTTGCTCGCCAGGCGTGAGCGTAATGTCGCCCCAGTAACTCCTTTCGCAATTACAACCTTCATTCTTACAATCAATAATGATGGGCACCCTGCAGCTATCGCATAGACTGGTACCGCAGTACGCATAGATCGTGAGGTAATAATTGCCGTTCGGCAAACCGGTTGGAATGGTAATGGTATTGTTCGATGGGCCCACCACGATTGTATTTGCCGCGTTGTATAAGGTATAAACAACATTGGCAGGACAGTTTTGCGTAGCGCAAACGAAGCTGCCGGTAAACACGATCGGTGCGTTGCAATCCGCGCCCGTGATCACGACGGGCCTGGTGGATTTACAATCTATCTTACCCGTTTTGCCCGTCTTTTCATTTTTCCAATACGGACCTTCTTTCCAGTAGCTGCCTTTGCAGCAATCGGTTGGGTCGCATTTTACTTTGAACGTGATCACGCAGGTATCGCATATCTTATCGCCGCACCAGCCGTATAACGTTAACGTATAGGTGCCGCTTTGCGTTGGCGTAAAGGAACCGGGTACCGTGCCGTTGACCGGTAGGCCCGTTGGCGGTTGTAAGGAGAACGTTACTTTCGGCGGACATTTTTTATCTGCGCAGCTAAACAGTGCATTGATTTTATAGGTTTGATTGCATTTCAGTTCATATACGCCATCACATTTTATATTGATCGGTGATCCACCGCTTGCACCGCTTGGTAAAGGCGGTAACGACAGGTAGATCTCTTTCCATTCGCTTTTGCTGCAGTCGCAGGTATCGCAGGGTGGCAGGGTGATGGTATAGGTTTCGCTCGAATCGAAACAGCCGGTTGAAGGATCGGTAATGATAACCGCATAAGAACCCGCAGGTGCCGGTGTGTAGTAAGGCGTATTGCTACCGGCAGCAACGCCATTCACCAGCCATTGATAATTATAAGTGCCCGCAAAAATACCGGTCAGTGGTTTGGGCGCAAAAATGCTGTCCTTCCTGCAGTTGCAGGGAATACTGTCGCAATAATGCGGGAACAGGTCAACCGAAGGCCGCCGGTTGATCACGAAATCTTTCGAACTGGTACAACCCGTTGCTGGGTTCGTATAGGTAGCCGTATACACGCCCGCTGCCGATACATTGATGCTTAACCCCGTGGCGCCTGTACTCCAGGTGATGCCCGAAGCATAGTTGGTAACGGTCAGCGTTCTTGGTACGCCCGCACAGAATGGCCCGGCACCGCCGTTGATTATTGGTTGGGCAGGAACAGGATTCACGTACACGGTAAGCTGGCAGGTATCTGTACAACCGTATTCGTTCTTTACTACTAAAAAGTAAGTAGTTGTAACAGATACACCATATATCATGTGCATCATGTTGACGGAGATGGGTGTACCTCCTATGACATTCGCATACCACTGGTACTGGTAGCCCGGGATGTTGGGTGTGGACAAGGTAATGTTCCCGCCGCCGCATAAATAATTGGAAGGACTTACATTGATCACGGCTTTGGGTTTGGTAGCCGCTTTCACCTGTACCGAATCGCTGATGCATACACAACCGTTGCTGTTGGTGATGATCACGTGGTACCAGCCGGGCGTGTTCACCGTCAATACATTGCTGGTACTGTTGGGCACCGGTGGTACATAGTTACCGCCTACATATTGTTCCCATAAGTACGTATAGCCGGCACCGGTAGGCGCGGTGAGGATACCGCTCTGGCCGGGGCAGATGTAAGCGGGTTGCAACTGGCAGCCGGTTACGCCCTGCACCACGTTAATGTGCGCAGTATCCTTGCAGGTATTGCCGAGCTGATCAACCACCGTGAGGGAAACCACGTACGGTCCTGCTGTATTGTAGATGTGCGTGGTATTGGCGGTATAGGCAGAAAAACCGTCGCCGAAATCCCAGGCATAACTTACATAACTACCCGAGGAGAACATGTTCACTTTTTTACCGGTACATACCGGCGTATTCATGCTGATGTTCAGCGGCGTGTACACCACCGTTATGGTATCCTTGCTCTGGCAGCTTACCGAGCCGTTGTTGTAATTCAACGTAAGAATAATGTTGTAAGTACCGGCCACTGTATAGCAATGTTGCGCCGGGTTTTGATTGGTATTGATGGGCGAACCGTCGCCATAATCCCAGGCAAAAGTTACATCGGAAAGATTGCCGTAGATCTCTGAAAGATTTTCTACGGATACGCAACCGTTGCAACCCAGCTTCGTGGTAAAGTTGGCGCGGATGGGCACCACTACCGTATAAGTACCGCAGTTGCCCGTACAGTTGGTGGGGTTGGGTGAAGGCGGCGCCACGCAATAGCGTACGCAGTAAATGCCGGCACCGGGAAAAGTATGTTGCTTGGGTACGCCGTTCACACCTGGTTGAACAGGGGAGCCGTCGCCAAAATCCCAGGTGATAGGGCGGCCACCGGGATTAAGGCTGGTGCCGGTGAAAGTATAGGTATCGCAGGACTGCCTGGTTACCGGGTTGATCACCGGTGAGTTGATATCAGGACAGCAAATTTTTTCTACCTGGAAGGCAACGAATTTTTTGCAACTGCCGTAGGTTACCTCCACGCAGAAATTGCCGTAGGTAGTAGTGGTATAAGCTGCGGTGGTTTGACCGGCGATCGCGTTGCCGGGTATGGGGGTGGAACCGGTAAACCATTGATAAGTGAAAGTGCCCGCGCCGGGTTTGATCACGCTTACACTAAGGTTCTCGTTTACGTTGTTGCCGTTGCAATGCGGCGTACATTCTTTTTTACCGCGTATCTCGAAAGGATCGGTGAGCGCATGCTGGAAGCGCGTGGTGCAGGAGGCGTTGATCACATCTACCCAATAAGTACCGGGCGTGGTAAGGTTGCTGATGGAAGTGGCGGTAGAACCGGTACTCCATATATAAGTATAACCGGGCAAACCATTTACAGTTAACGTGGCACCCGAAGGCAGGGTACAAATATCGAACTGCTGCGTGATGGTGGCCACCGGCTTCTTCGAGATCTTTACCTGCATGGTATCCGATCCGCAGTTACTCGTTGCCGTTAGTACCGCCGTCCACGGACCGTTGCCGAGTACCTGCCCGTGCCAGAGTACAACCGGGTTGCTGGTGCCCTGCCCGCTCATGATCGATCCGAGGCTTGATGGCGTGATCGTCCACTGCACATTTTCTCCGGGCGGTAACGTACCACCGGTAAGCGAGTAGGTATAACTATCATCCACGCAAACTTTTTGTGTGCCGGATACATTGCCGATGGCGCCGGCGGTAACCGTAAGCGATCGCGTGGCGGAAGCGCAGGGAGGATGACTGCTTCTCCTCAACTGCATGGAAACCGTACCGGGCAGCGTGTTCCACAATACGTTCACCGAGTTCCCGGTAGTTGTGGGAATGCAGCCGGGCTGAAAACAACCACCGGGCGTGATCGTCCAGGCATAGTAATAACCTGGGGGCGCGGATGTGCTGGCGCTGTAGGTATACTGGGAACCCGGACAGGCTTTGTTTGGACCAACAACGTAACCCGAAGCAGCGGAGTCAACGACCGTGATCTTGAGGTAGATCGTATCGAGGCTGTTGCAATAGGTATTGGCGGTTTCCCACACTTTTACCTGGTAGGTACCGACGGCGTTGAACACCGGCATAAACGTGTTGCCGGTACCAAAGCCGGAAGGCGGCACGATGCTGGTTGCCGGCACTACCTGCCAGTTGTAAGAGCCCGCTGCAGGATAAGCCGAAAGGCTGGCGCCGCTGCCCTTGCAAACGGTTTGATTGAAGTTGGCCTGGAATTTATCTTTAATCGTAATATTTAGTTTGCCCGAACTGCCGCAGCAAATATGCTTGTTCAGCAGGTCGATGCTGAGCTCATAGGTACCGGCAGGCAGGCCGTTCCAGTTTACCCATACGGTGTTGTTATCGGGATAGGTGCTCAGCGCATAATCGTAATTGCCAGGCGTGGTTATATTATTAAGGTGCCAGGTGTAAAAAGTTCCGGGCAGCACGGGTAGCGTGTAAGATGTGTTGTCGTTGGCGCAGGGGCTCGTATTGCCCACCGGTAAAGGATTTGAAGGAATGATGGGCACGGCGATCGACGTGGTGCAGCCACCGGGACAATAGGCAACTACCTGCCCCTGTACGTTACCGTTACCCCAAATGATGGTTACGGAAGTAGGCGTTTGCGAAAGAATGGTTCCACCCACCGGTGGCAGCCAGGTGGTGCTGGCGCAACCCACGGCATGATAAGTGGCCGTATCGCCCGCGCATACCGTACTCACGCATTCGATCTTAAAAGTACCTTTTTTGATTGTTACCTGTTTTTTGATCGTATCTGCGCAGCAGGTTTTCATAATGGGGTGTTGCGCCGAATCGTAGGTAATGGTAAAACTATAAGCGATGAGCGTAACGGTGTATACGGCATCCGTCGCGTATACATGTGTTGGGTTGATGGCATTGCTGTAGTTACCATCGCCGAAATCCCAGGCATAGGCAACCGGTCCGCCGTAGGTAGTGGTGTTTGTAAAGTAGATGGTAGAACCCGCGCATACATTATTGGGTGTGAACGTAAAGTTGGCTACGGGCTTGTCTTTCACCGTTACGTTCAGGCATTGGGTAAACGTGTTACCGCTGCCATCCGTTACCGTGAGGGTGAGGGTGTAGATGCCAACGGCCGGCCAGGTAATATTGATGGTGGGCGTATTGTTGGGACTGATCACGATGGCGGCAGGACCGCTTACCGTCCACAGGTAAGTTGCCCAGGTGCCGGTTGCCGAGTAGGGATATTTTTCTCCCAGGCACACGGCGATGGCTTTACAGTCGCGGCTTTCCTGCGCGGGTGCCCCGGTACCGTCTTTGCGGTTCAGGCAGTCGGGTGAACTCTGTACGATGTCCACCATATTGCAGCTTTGTGCAGCAGCGTTGTTCGTAACCGTTAGTAGGGTGATAACCGCCAATATTGCCAATAGTGGATCGGACAGTTTTTTGTATAACTTTCTCATACTGATTAGTTTTGTTGTTGAGGAGGTACAGGGTTTCCTTTTTCACAGCCCTCTTTCTTTTTTTCATAACATACCAGCTTGTTGCAGGTGGTACAATCGGTAAACTCTATTTTGTAGCGGATGCACCATTTAAAGGTAGCGCTGCAGCAGGGTACCATTTGGGGCGTGGTAATGCTGATGGGCAGCGATTGTTGCGGCCCGTTCCATTCCTGGCTGTTGGTGCCGTTGGCAAAATGCCCGTAGGTTGCCGCGTCTTTGTTGCAGGGAATACAGAGATCGTTCTCCGGCGTCATTTCAAAATACACCAGTTCGGCCCTGATGCTTTTCACCGTCTTCACCGGGTTGGTGGTTACGGTTATGGATTGATTGTAAGCAATGGTATTGTTTACGATGTTGATAGGTGCCGGCGTGGGCGCATCCAGGGTGAAATGTTTTTCATCGCAGGCATCGCAGCGGCAGGCCGGCAGCGTTACATCCAGTTCGGCGCCGGGTTGGCACACGATGGGACCGGGATCTTTATCATCGCCCTGCAAGCCAATCTTGATCGATGTTTGCGCGGGCGGCACCAATACTTCAATGCAATAGTTGATGGAAGAAGTTGGACCGGTATTCTGCACCGTTAACGCAGGCGTTACACTGGTCACCGTATAGGTCGGCGTATAAGACGGATGGTAAGCCGCAAAGCCGCTGCCGGGGTTTAAATAAGTGAGTTGATAAACGGGACTTGTATAGGTAGCCGTTACGCAGATCTTGTATTTGTTCATGCCGTTAACCGGTGCCAGGCATTCAACCGATTTTATTTGCAGCGACAAACTCACATCGCAGTTGTTGGCCATGAAGAGCGTAGGTTCGCTTTTGCCTTCGTTCTCGCCAATGCCTTTGCCATCGCGGGTTACCGCCTGTACCTGCCAGATGAAATCGCAGAGGTAAGGTGGCTTGCAGGGCCCGGTGAGGATACCGCTTACCGCCAGTTCTGTTGCGTTCGTTACTTCCTTGTCGATGATGGGTGTATTGGAACGCATGGCCTGTGTACCGTTCTGTCCCTGCATCAGTTGCCATACACGCAGTTTATAAATTACCGGCGCGGATGGAACCGGGTCAACGGCCGTCCAGCGGAAGGTTTGCGTGCCTTTAAGGTCGGGCAGGTTAAAGCGTTTGTTGTTCTCCGGGTAAACATTCGCTGGTCCTTTTACTTCGGCCGATAGCTTTACTTTAAAGGTCCAGGGTTCACTGTAACCGTTGTTGCGGCCGATGGGTTTGCCATCCTTGTTCATAGCCTGTACGCTCCAGGTAAAGTCGCAGAGGTAAGGCGGTTTGCAGGGACCGGTGAGTATGTTCGTGATCGTGGCCTGTGTAATTTCTTTTATGTCTTTTTCAATGATGGGTGTATTCGAGCGCATGGCCGCTACACCATTTTGTCCCTGCATCAGTTGCCACACGCGCAGCCGGTAGGTAACCGGTTCTCTTGGTTTGGGTACCAATGGCGTCCAGCGAAAGATCACCGGTCTTTGTAATTCGGCTTCGGTATATTCTTTGCCGTTGTCGGGATTGATGAGTGTTGGCGGTGCGTAGTCGATATCCTTCGGCGTTTCTACGGAAAACTCTTTGCAGATCTCGTTGCTGATTGCTACCCGGTCGATGTTGTAAAATTGTGCGCAGATGCTGTAGCTGCCATCTTTCAGGTCGTTACAGTTGCCCAGCAATGCAATCAGTTCCTGGGTTGAAAAAGTGCGCGTGGTAAAATTATCTACCGGCAAACCTGTTGAGACATTGTTGCCGCAGATAACGGTACCGTTGCTGCGTACCTGTAGCACCAGCTTCAGTCCTTCGATGCGCGCGTTGGGTTGTTTTTGCGCTACCAGCAACAGGGCGCCCGGCGTGGAAGTCCAGTTGTCGATGCGGGCGGGGAGTTGGTTCTTTACGGTAAAACTTACGATCTTGATCTGCTGTATCTGGCTGAAAGCCTTTCCTGCAAAGCAACACAGCAGGAGGAGTAGCAGTGGGATTTTCTTCATAAAACTGTTTTTGTATGGTACAATGCCCTTGCAGCACGAACTTCAATTGCACGATACAAAAGTGTAATTAAGAAATATCTTTTTTTATTGAAATGTATATGCGGGGGAGATGAATGTATAACCGCAGATCAGAATTTTATCTGGATTTAAGGATTTTCAGAATGTCTGAAGTGTGATTTTGAATGATTAAATGATGGGCTATGAGCCTTATTCCCTACAATCCGTGTTATTAAAGCCGTTGGTCAGAGACCAGACGGCGGAGCGCTCATCCGTGTAATCCGATTAATCTGTGTAATAAAATTGCATTTCATTCGTGTTTATTTCATTAGCACATCAGCATATTATCACATTAGCAAATTAGTTTTTAGGTGTATCCCAGGTAAAAAAATCAATCTTCACGTCGGGATCGCAGATGTAGAGTTTGAGGGTGTAGTCCATTTCATTTTCCTTCATGAAGGTTTTCAGTCCCGACAAGAGCAATACCACCTGTACCTTTCCCAGGCCGGGTGTAAAGGTTTTGTTGCCGGAATAAAGGGTCCACATGGCCATCCAGTTCACGGGTGATTTGCGGATGCTGTCGCCGCCTTTGGAAGCGAGGATAAAATCGTCACCTACGTTTGCCTTGATCGTATTTTTTATACCATCGTATAACGCGAAGAAAATATCGGCTGCTTTTTTATCATCGTTCTTTATTTTTTTAAACGCATCGAAGTACCATTTGTTATCCCGTTTTCTTCTTTTGATGGCGGTGCGGTCGAAGCCTTCTACTTTGGCAAGACTGCCGTAATACACTTCGCCGATATAATCCACCGAATCGGTACCGGCAAATTGGGAAAGCGATTTGTAATTGTTGATCATGTTCTTAAACAATTCCCAGTTCAGCTCGGCCTTGTTATCATTCACCAGCCGGATGAGCGAACCTGTTTTTACAGCCGCAGGTTTGGAAACAGGCGCAGGTGTTTTATTGGTTTCGGACTGGCTGACGATCTTTGTATTGGCAGGGGTGACGGCGACAGGTTGTACCGCAGCGGGTTTGATCCTGGGTTTGTATTCTATCGACACCGGTTTATCGCCTTCGAAAAAAATGCGCAGTTGCCAGTTGCCATATTGATAATCCGAAAAGTTCATCTTCGTACTCACCAGCGTGGGGGCGCCCAGCTTCGACTCGAAAGCGGCCCTGTCCATCGTCCATTTTAATTGCAGGGGCAACAGGTTGGCATAGCGACCGTAGCGTTCCGTGGCAGAGCCATAGCGCAGTTTGCCATTTTGAAGTTCAAACGAATTGATCATACCGGCTTCGGTGCTGATGTAGATCGTAAAGTGCTCATCCCAGGCATCGGTATAAAATGTTTCCTGTTTTTTGAGCGTGGCAAACAAAGGGTCTTTTACGCTCCTGCCCGGCAGGTCCAGCAAGCGGTCGCCTTCAATGGTCTGTGCAAAGCAACATGCATGAACGAAAAATAAAACGATAAAGCTGCTGATGTACTTCATAACTTTTTAATAAAATGTATTGGTAACTGCGGCGGTCTTTCTTATTGTATTCCCGGTCAAGATAAGCGCAGAAATCCACAAAAGAAATACCCGCTAACCCTTATTTACGTATCGGCATACAAGCTCTGAGTAGTAGGCAGTATTTTTTATTTTTTGTATACTTTGCGTTTTAAACAAAATCTTCAACCTTCAACCTTCAACCCCCGGCCTCATCCTCTTCATAAGCTGGCCCGGTTTTTATACCTTTCTTTTTCATGCGCATCGCAACTTATAACGTCAACGGCGTGAACGGCCGCCTGCCCGTGCTCCTTCGCTGGCTGAAAGAAACCCAACCCGATATCGTTTGCCTGCAGGAATTGAAAGCACCCAACGACAGGTTCCCCGAACAGGCCATCAACGCTGCCGGTTATTACGCAATCTGGCATGGGCAAAAAAGCTGGAACGGCGTAGCGGTATTGTCACGCGTTGATGATATGCAGGAACTGGGACGTACCCTTCCCGGCGATAAGGAAGACGGGCACAGCCGCTACCTCGAAGTAGTGACGCAGGGCATACTGGTGGCCTGCCTGTACCTGCCCAACGGCAATCCCGCACCGGGCATCAAGCTCGAATACAAACTCGGTTGGTTTAAGCGACTGCGGGCACGCGCCAAAAAACTGCTGGCTTTGGAGGTGCCGGTGGTGCTGTGCGGCGACTTCAACGTGATGCCCACCGAACTGGATGTGTACAAGCCCGAACGCTGGGTAGACGATGCCCTCTTTCGGCCCGAAGTGCGGTCGGAATTTAAAAAGCTGGTGGACCAGGGCTGGACCGATGCACTTCGCAAACTGTATCCCAAAGAAAAGATCTATACCTTTTGGGATTATTTCCGCAATGCCTATGGCCGGGACGCCGGGTTGCGCATCGACCATTTTTTACTCAGCCCGAAATTAAAAAGGAAGCTGTTGGCCGCAGGCGTTGACAAATACGTACGGGGATGGGAAAAAACCAGCGATCATGCGCCGGTATGGGTGGAGTTGAAATGATGGCCCTCATCCCCAACCCTTCTCCCCGGAGGGAGAAGGGAGTTAGCAGCATTTTGCTCAATCCGTGGAATCCGCTAAATCCGTGGAATAAAAAATCGTGTTTAAAAGCCGTTGGTCAGAGACCAGACGGCGGAGTACCATCCGTGTAACTTGCCTACCGGCAGGCAGGTCCGCCTAATCCGTGTAATAGAGAAGTTCGTGTAATTCGCGCCTTCAAAATTCGTGTAATAAAAAGTGTCTTTAACCCACGATCGTCCTGAACGTTAAATTCACCCGCGCCCCGTTTACTTTCTTCGTTGGCGGCAGCCGGTGCAGCCAGTTGGTTTGCGTTTCATCTTTCATGATCAGCAGGCTCCCGTGTTCGAGCAGCACCGAAACGGTTTCCTTGCTTTGCTTGTGCTTAAAAGAAAATTTCCGTTCGGCCCCAAAGCTGAGGGACGCGATGGCGCCGTTGCGCAACAGGTCTTTTTCGGCATCACTGTGCCAGGCCATGCCTTCATCGCCGCTGTGGTAGAGGTTGAGGAGGCAGGAGTTGAACGTAGCGGCGGACAGATTTTCCGATAATGTTTTTAGTTGCAGCAGTTCTGTTGTCCAGGGCAGCGCCCGTTTGGTAATATTGGAATAGCTGTATTCGAAGTCCGTATCGCCATACCAGGCCACTTTGCGCTTGGTAATAAAATGTTTGCGGAAGATCACGGCTTCATCATTCTTCCATTCGATGTTGTGCAGCAGGTTGTGGAGGTAATGATCGGCTGCTGTTGATGACATGATTTGGCCATGGTAATGAACGGTGCCGCCGTGGGGTAAGAGGTTGAGGGTGGGGGTTGGTTCGTCGGGAAACAGGTTATAAATCATGAGCCGGTTATTTAGTGTAACCGGCTCAAATTTAATCGAAAAGTGAGCCGATTAGGGAAATTAATCGGCTCAAATTACTTTACACTTAAGAAATACTGGCATCCAAAGGGAATAATGGAATGGTGTGCGATAGATTAGCAGGTTTGCCTGCAGGGGTTTATTGCCTGGTAATTAATGCTGCGAACGGGTTAGTTAAAAAGAAAGTAGTTAAGATAAGCCAATAGGGTTTTTGTGTTATAAACAATTATTCGCTTTGGCACTGGATTTGACCCTCCATGAAAAATCGAATAATTATGAAAAAATTTATTTTCCTGGGAGCTGCTATCCTTTTAGGCGCTGCCTCTTTTGTAAGCTGTAGTAAAGATGATGATAATGCAGGAACAACCCGTATGCAGGTTTATTTAACAGATGACCCTGCCGCTTTTGATGCAGTTTATATAGATATTAAAGATGTACAGGTAAAATATAGTACAGAAGAATCAGAATCAGGATGGCAATCATTGAACCTTGGGCGGGCGGGCATCTACAACCTGCTCGATTTTAGAAATGGATACGATACATTATTGGCTGTAGCTACTGTTCCGGCCGGCAGGATCAACCAGATCCGCTTATTATTAGGAACCAATAATTCCGTAGTGCTAAATGGAATTAGTTACCCGCTTACTACGCCTTCGGGGCAACAGTCCGGCGTTAAGCTTAACATTCATGCAGACCTTATCAGCGATATTGATTACAGGTTATGGATCGACTTCGATGCCAGCCGTTCAATTGTGTTGACAGGAAACGGCAAGTATATATTGAAACCAGTGATAAGGACATATGTAGATGCAATAACAGGAGGCATTAAAGGCACCGTATCACCGGTCAACAGTACAGCCTTTGTTTATGTAGTCAGAAATACGGTGGATACAATCGGCAGCGCTATGCCGGATGCACTTGGCAGGTTTATGGTAAGAGGCATTGATGCAGGCAGTTATACAGTTTTATATCAAGGGATAAATAATTACAGGGATACTTCAAAAGCAAATGTGACAGTGGCGACAGGTTCAGTAACTGATGTAGGTACTCAAACATTGACTCAATAACGAATATAGTTGCCAGGCAGCTAAAGCCATAACCCTACAACCGGGTTATGGCTTCTTTTATGTGCAGGTGGCCCTGTTGCGAAATCTACCAGGCCTTTTTACTATCAACCAGGCTTTCACCCATTAAAAATGAAAGAATTTTAATTAATTGTGAAAATTTAAAATTTACCAGGGGCAATATCTTCGCCTATTTTCCGTTCGACCCATGCAAACTGTTTATTATTAAAAAAGCAAAGCTTTGTTTTTAGTAATGAACCAATCTGAAACCTAAAACTATACCAATGAGAAAAACCGTTTTTTTCCCGCTATTACTTTTAGTAGTATCCCTCAGTATTTTTTCATGTAAAAAAGAAGACCAAACCCTTTCTAATCCGGCAGCTACCGGTTACGATGGAGGAGGAACCTTGTCCGGCAGGGTAGATGATTCTTCAGCCTGCCCGCCAACGGCTGTTACATTAGTGGCGGGCCAAACCATCAACGCAGGGCAGGTTATCGTTAGCAATGATGCTAATTACATTTATGTTACTTACGAAATGGCGAATGGATACAGCCTCACACAAACACATTTATACGTAGGCGGTTGCAACGCCGTACCGGTGAACAACCCCGGAAACCCAATGCCGGGCCAGTTTCCTTACAAGGCCACACACAGCAACATTACAAGCTACACTTATCAAATACCAATAGCTGTAATGAATGGTGCAGCCTGTGGTTGCGTTGCAGCACATGCTGTGGTTCAAAAACTTAACGCTTCCGGCCAGGTAGTTGATCAACAAACAGGCTGGGGAAACGGGGTACGCATCAATTTATCCGGTGGCAATTGGGGCATGAAGTTCGATTACTGCGTGTGTCAATAACATCTTAATTTATCAATATTAACTTATAGCTACCGGTTCTTTAACCGGTAGTTTTGTTTTATAATAAAGAGGCTTGTTTATATATCATTGGATATTCGAACAAATGATAGAGTTATGCAAATTCATGGCACATTCGGCCACCTGCTGTTAAGCCTGGTCTCTCCTGTTGTACCAAAAGCAAAAGGCTTCGAAGCATTTCGCTTCAAAGCCTTGTCTGTTTTGTGGTGTGGGCCGGGATTGAACCGGCGACACATGGATTTTCAGTCCATTGCTCTACCAACTGAGCTACCGCACCAACTCCGTCCTCCGTATGGATTCGGGGCAGCAAAAATAGGAGTTTATTGTTAAAAACCTGAAGAAGTGGTTGAAAAATATTGAAATACAGGCCGAAAGCGGGTTTTAGTTACCGTATTCCGATAAAAATTTAATACGCATCAGCTTCAACTGCTCCCAGTTGAAATTACTGTCCGCCAGCTCTTCCTGCGCCACCTGCAACGAAGAGGTTTCGCAGCTTTTAAAATAATCCATGATCTCTTCCTGCTCGTATTCATCCACCATTTCGTCGATCGCGTAATCCAGGTTCAGGCGCGTACCACTGGCTACGATGGTTTCCATTTCTTCTAATAGTTCGTCGATGCGCAGGTCGCGGTTCTTGGCCAGCGTTTCCAGCGGGATTTTTTTATCTACGTTCTGTATAATGAAGATCTTGTTGTTGTTGCGGTTGGCCACGCTCTTCATCACGAAATCATCGGGACGGATCACCTCGTTTTCCTTCACATACTGCGTGATCATGTCCAAAAAAGGTTTGCCATAGCGCATGGCCTTGCCCTTGCTCACGCCGCTGATCTTTTCCAGTTCGGGTATGCTGGTGGGGTACATGGTGGCCATGTCTTCCAGGCTGCTTTCCAAAAAGATCACGAAGGGGGGCAGGTTTTTTTCCTTTGCCACTTTCTTGCGCAATTCTTTCAGCATGCCCACGAGTTTTTCATCGGTGGCGCTGGTGGCAGCAGTGGCTTGCTCCCCTTCTTCGTCATCCGCATTTGCGTCTTCGAACAAATTATTCAATACAATTTTGAAACTCGTTGGTTTTTTCAAAAAGGCAAGCCCGCTTTTCGTAAACTTCAATAAGCCGTATTCCTCGATGTCTTTTTCAATCAGCCCGGCGAGTAACAACTGGCGGATGAGGCTGGTCCAGTAATGCGGTTCCTGGTCTTTACCACTGCCGAAAACCTCCAGCGCATCGTGCCGGTACATTTTCACCTGCGGCGTGGCGCGTCCCTGCAACACCAGCAATACATATTCAATGGTAAAACGTTCTTCCAGCGCCTTGATGATCTTCAGCACTTTCACCGCGTTGTCTTTCGCTTCTATTTTTTCTTTGGGGTGCAGGCAGTTGTCGCACTGGCCGCAACTTTTGGAATCGTTGTAATCTTCTCCGAAATAATGAAGCAGTATTTTGCGGCGGCACACGCTGCTTTCAGCGTAAGCCACGGTTTCGTTGATGAGTTGCGCACCCACTTCGCGCTCGCTCAGCGGTTTATCGCGCATCAAATGTTCCAGCTTGGCAACGTCCTTGTGCGAATAGTACAAAATGCATTTGCCTTCCATGCCATCGCGGCCGCCGCGGCCCGTTTCCTGGTAATAATTCTCTATGCTCTTGGGAATATTGTAATGGATCACGAAGCGCACATCGGGCTTGTCGATGCCCATGCCGAATGCAATGGTGGCCACGATCACGTCCACGTCTTCATTCAAAAACTGGTCCTGCCGGTCGGCCCGCAATTTGGCATCCAGCCCTGCATGGTAAGCCACCGCCTTGATGCCGTTGGCCATCAGCATCTGCGCCAGCTCTTCGGTGGTCTTGCGGTTCAGCGTATAAATGATACCGCTTTTGCCTTTGTGCTGTTGTATAAAGCGAACGATGCTTTTGTTCGCCTGTTCCTTGTTGATCTTGGGTTGAATTTCGTAGTAAAGATTCGGCCGGTTAAAAGACGAGATGTATGTTTTGGGATTGCGCAGTCCCAGGTTCTTCACGATGTCGCTCTGCACTTTTGGGGTAGCCGTTGCCGTTAGTGCGATTACGGGAATGTTCTCGTCGATCATGTCCATCATCTCGCGCAGCCTCCTGTACTCCGGCCTGAAATCGTGGCCCCACTCCGAAATGCAATGCGCTTCATCCACCGCGAAAAAAGATATTTTGAGTCCCTTGAAGAAGGCGATGTTCTCTTCTTTCGTCATGGTTTCGGGTGCCACGTACAGCATCTTGGTTTTACCGCTCACCAGGTCTTCCTTCACCGTTTTTTGTTGTCCCTTGTTCAATGTACTGTTGAGGAAATGCGCCACGTCGTCTTTACTGCTGTAGCTGCGCACCAGGTCCACCTGGTTCTTCATCAAAGCAATGAGCGGCGATACGATGATGGCCACGCCTTCGCTGATGATGGCGGGCAACTGGTAGCAAAGACTTTTGCCGCCGCCGGTGGGCATGATCACGAAGGTGTCGGAACCCGATAAAAGATTGGTGATGATCTCTTCCTGCGGGCCTTTGAACCCGTCGAAGCCGAATTGGTATTGTAGTTGAGCGGCCAGTTGTGTCTGGTCGATCCGTGCCTTTACTTCCCTTGCAGATTGGGAAACGGGCTTCAACGCAGCCGTTTTTTTAGCCGTCTTTAATTTTGGTTTAACTGTTGCCATATTAATTGGATTCTCATAGGTTTGGTCTTGAACTTTATCAACCGGTAATTTGGGGGCAGCGAAGTTAACCCGCAAAATCACACCTCCCATAGCCACAACGGATTTATTAACGAAATATTCTGATCAATTAAGATAATATAAAATCTGAAGAGTACCAATTCAACATTGCTGAACGGCAGGCCTGCCGTTGGTCCGCCGCAGCTGTTTTTTGCATTATGGCTGATTTAAAGTAGGTTTGCGCCACTGACATGACCAACGAACAGATCATACCCAACGCATTGCGCACCATTGAGCTGGAAGTTGCTTCCATAGAGGGATTGAAGGCATTTATCCATGATGATTTTGCAGCCGCGGTAAGGGTCATCGCTGCCAGCAAAGGCAGGCTCGTGGTAAGCGGCATCGGTAAAAGCGCCATCATTGCGCAAAAGATCGTAGCTACCATGAACAGTACGGGCACCCCGGCCCTTTTTATGCACGCGGCCGATGCCATTCATGGCGACCTGGGCATGATACAACAGGACGATGTGGTAATGATCATCAGCAAAAGCGGCGACAGCCCGGAAATAAAAGTATTAACGCCCTTTATAAAGAATTTCGGCAACACGCTGATCGGCATGGTGGGTAAACTACAATCTTACCTGGCCCTGCATTGCGACATCGTATTGAATACAACGGTGGAACAGGAAGCCTGTCCCAACAACCTCGCCCCTACCACCAGCACCACGGCGCAAATGGTGATGGGCGACGCACTGGCGGTATGCCTCATGGAGCTGAAGGGCTTTAAGGGGAGCGACTTTGCACGGTATCACCCCGGCGGCGCGCTTGGCAAAAAATTATACATGCGGGTGGAAGACCTTTCTTCGCAGAACGCGAAGCCGAAAGTATTGCCCACGGCCAACCTCAAAGCCATCATCGTGGAGATGACGCAGAAAAGGCTGGGCGTTGCGGTAGTGGTGGACGAAGCGGACCGCATCACCGGCATCATCACCGATGGCGACCTGCGGCGCATGCTGGAAAAGACAGATCACTTCGACCAGTTGCGTGCAACCGACATCATGAGCCTGCATCCCAAACGCATCAACAAAGACGAACTGGCCATCAACGCGCTGGTACAAATGAAGGAATCGAACATCAGCCAGTTGGTAGTGGAAGACAATGGCATTTATGCAGGCATCATTCATTTACACGACCTGGTGAAAGAGGGTATTATATAAAGTGGCGGAAAGCAAAAAAGCAGCGGTACAATGAGCAATAACAATTACGTAGCAATCATGGCGGGCGGTATCGGCAGCAGGTTCTGGCCCATCAGTCGTACCGATTACCCCAAACAGTTTCTCGACATCCTCAATACCGGGCGGACATTGATACAGGCTACATTCGACCGCTTTGCCAAACTGGTGCCGGTAGAAAATATTTACGTGGTTACTTTCGAACATTATAAATTGCTGGTGGCCTTGCAGTTGCCCGAATTGCCGGAGCAAAACATCGTTTGCGAACCTTCGCGTAAAAACACGGCGCCCTGCGTGGCTTATATCGCTTACAAACTGCAGCAACTGGATCCCGAAGCCAATCTTATTTGTGCGCCGGCCGACCATTTGATCGCCGACGACGAGGTTTTCCTGGGTATTTGTAAAGACGCGCTGGGCTTTGCCAGTCACATGAAGGCCCTTGTTACGCTGGGCATAAAACCCACGCACCCCAATACCGGTTACGGGTATATTCAACACGAACCTTTGTCGGTAAGTCATAATGTATTCAAGGTAAAAACCTTTACCGAAAAGCCCGACCGGGAGCTGGCGAAAACCTTTATTTCCAGCGGCGACTTTTTATGGAATGCGGGCATCTTTGTGTGGAAAGTGAGAAGCATCATCAAAGCTTTTGAAAATCATTTGCCCGAGATCGCCGAAGTTTTCGAAGCCGGCAAAAGCAGTTTCAACACGCCCGGCGAAAAAGCCGCCATTGAAGAAATTTACCCGCAGTGTGTAAACATTTCGATCGACTATGGCGTGATGGAAAAAGCCGATAATGTGTACGTGATCCCTTCTTCCTTCGGCTGGAGCGACCTGGGTACCTGGGCCAGCACCTACGATAACCTGGAAAAAGATTATTTCGGCAACGCGGTCACCGGGCAAAATGTGGTGGTCTTCGATTCCGGCAACAACATGGTACATGCCGACGATAAAAAATTACTGGTGCTGCAGGGCCTCGAAGATTTCATCATCGTGGATACGGAAGATGTGCTGCTGATCTGCAAAAAAGATAAAGAACAGGAGATCAAGGATTATGTGGCGGAGATTAAAAGGAATAAGGGGGATAAGTATTTGTAGGGGATTTAGGAGGTTTAGTTGGAGCTCATCGAAGCGGCCAGGTTTCCAGGTGTTGAAAGTTGTTGAAGGATTGAAGATCGTTGAAGGAGATCCAAATGTTGCCAGCTCCCCTCTCTTTCGGGTGAGGCGACACATTGAAACCTAAAAAAATCTTCCATCTTACTTCTTCAATCTTAAACACATAGCCATTGCCCCGGAAAAAATATTAAATATTCCTTATTAAATATTACCTCTAAAAATGCCTTCCATCCATAGCAAGCTCCCCAACGTCGGCACTACCATCTTCACCACGATGAGCGTACTGGCAACGGAACACAAGGCCATCAACCTCGGCCAGGGCTTTCCCGATTACCCCATGCACCCCGGGCTGGTGGAGCTGGTACATAAAGCCATGCAGAACGGCCATAACCAATATGTTCACATGAACGGGTTGCCGCTCTTACGGGAACGGTTAGCCGAAAAAATAAGCGGGCTGTACAATACCACCATCAACCCCGACACGGAGATCACCGTTACGCCCGGCGGCACTTATGCCATTTATACTGCCCTTACCACGGTGCTGCAACCGGGCGACGAAGTGATCGTGCTGGAGCCGGCTTACGACAGTTATATTCCCAATATCGAGATCAACGGCGCGGTGCCGGTACTGGTTCCGTTAAGGCATCCCGATTATAAGATCGACTGGGAACTGGTAAAGCAGAAAGTTTCGCCCAAAACAAAAATGATCATGATCAATTCGCCGCACAACCCCAGCGGCGCGGTATTGGAAGAAACAGACATCAACGAATTACGTTCGTTGGTAAAAGATACGGGCATCTTTATTTTAAGCGACGAAGTATACGAGCATTTGATCTTCGATGGCAAGCCGCATTTAAGCATATTGCGTTACCCTGATTTGTATGAAAGAAGTTTTGTCTGTTTTTCCTTTGGTAAAGTATACGATTGCACGGGGTGGAAGATGGGCTATTGCGTGGCGCCGACTGCCCTTACGAAAGAATTCAGGAAAGTACACCAGTTCAATTGCTTTACCTGCAACAGCCCGGTGCAGTTTGCGCTGGCGGATTTTTTACAGCAATCTGAAAACTATTTGCAACTGGGCAAACGCTTACAGGAAAAGCGCGATCATTTTGCGCGGCTGATGGAAGGAACTAAATTCAAAGCCATTCCTTCTTACGGCAGTTATTTCCAATTGTATAGTTATGCAGGCATCAGCGAGGAAACAGAAATGGATTTCGCAGTAAGGCTTACGAAAGAATATGGCGTGACCAGTATCCCGGTTTCCGCCTTTTATAAAAACAATACAGACAACCAGGTATTGCGCTTTTGCTTTTCAAAAACGGCACCCCTGCTGGAGGCGGCGGCGGAAAGACTGATGAAATTATAATTGAATTTCTACACCCCAAACTGGCGCAGGTGGTGATCGAGGTGTTTGTACATAGACATACCCCATTGCTCCGTGGTAAAACTACCGAACATGGGATGCGGGTGGCGGCCGGCACCTTCGGGTCCTTTGTTGAAAAATTCATCTACCATCTTTTGCAGCTTGGTTTTCTCCTCTACAAACTCGCGTTCGTTGCTGATGCGGAAGTTGGTGGCCGTGGGCAAATTGCGTTTGAACGGTATGTCGTCGTACAACCTTTTTTTAAGAGCCCAACCTACGATGCGGCCGATGAAAAGCCGCGGCTGTTTTTTATCGTGCAGCGGTACATTCAATACTTCCGCGCAGTGCGCCAGCATTTGTGAAACCGTCATGATGCCCCATTTACCTACCGAGGCCCTGTTGAGCAGGCTGAGCCGCTCTATTATTTCTTCGTATGCTTCTTTATGGAAAAGATTTTTCATTTGGTCTGAACTGTGATTTAGCCTCACCCAACCCCTCTCCTGAAGGAGAGGAGGAGTTAGGAACATTTCGTTTTAAAAAATATCTGAACTATGATTTTGAAAGATTACAGTGATTAGGCTTGACCAGTTAAGCATCCGTGAAATCCGCTTAATCTGTGTTATAAAAAAATTCGTGTAATTCGCGCCTTCAAAATTCGTGTAATAAATTATAGTCTTTCGTATAACCTCCTCAACTTATCCCTCGTAATCACTTTTTCCCAATCCTTGCCCAGCGCGTTTTCCCACAAAGGTTTCATACCGAGCGATACGTCGATCATCTTATCAAACTGTTCGTCGGTTAAGCCCGCACAAACATTTTTAGGAATGTCGATGTTGTTTTTTTCCACCATGTATTTAAATTCCTTTACGCCTTCGGGATAATATTCTTCCAGCTGGTCGAACACGATGCAGTTGCCGATGCCGTGCTTGGTGCCGAGCAAATAACTCAACCCGTAACTCACCGCGTGCGCCACGCCCACCTGCGAATAAGCAATGCTCATACCGCCGGCGTAAGAAGCCATCATCAGTTTGTCGTCGCTGTCTGCATCCCAGCCCGGTTTGTTCACGTACACTTCGCGGCAAAGTTGCAGCGCTTTTTCGCCATAACTTTTGCTGAACTCGTTGAGGTAAGTGCCGGTAAGACTTTCAATGCAATGGATATAGCAATCCATGCCCGTATAAAAACGCTGGTTCGCCGGTGCATCGGCTGTTAATTCAGGATCGAGTACGATCTGGTCGAAAGGGGTAAAGTCGGAGTTCATACCCAGCTTGCGCGTGGGGCCTGTCAGCACGGTGGTACGGCTCACTTCCGCGCCGGTACCGCTTAAGGTAGGAATGCCCGCTTTATACACGCCGGGTTTTTGAACCAGGTCCCAGCCCTGGTAATCCGCTGCCGAACCGGGGTTCGTCATCATCAGCGATACCGCTTTCGCCAGGTCCATGGCCGAGCCGCCACCGATGCCGATGATGCCGCTCACGGTTCCGCATTCTTCTTTTAACTGGTTGGCAAGGCTATCTACATAAGTTGTTTTGGGTTCGTAGGTAACATCCACGTAAATGATCTTGTCGTTTCCCTTGGCGGGTACGCGACCGGCCAGGGCCTTACCTTCAAAGAAATGATCCACCAAAAATACCATCGGTGCATCACCCTTGCGGTTCGGCTGCAGTATCTCATCGAGCTGGTTGAAAGCGCCACGGCCATAAATTACATATCCAACCATTTTAAAATTGCGGAATGCCATATTATCTTTTTTATTGGAGCGAAGTTAATGGAATAGAAAATACCTGTCGCGCGGCTGGTTACAAAGTATAAAAAATGAAACTTTACAATAAACCCGCCGCCCGCTCCAGGTCTTCAGGCGTATCTATTTCGATGCCCATATAACCCGTTACCACCATGCGCAGCGGGATGCCGTGTTCGAGGTAACGCAGGCATTCTATTTTTTCGATGGCTTCCAGCGGCGTGATGGGCCATTGCGTAAAATCCATCAGCGCTTTTTTGCGAAAGGCATACACGCCTTTGTGTTCGTAATAAACGGCCGGTACGGTTTTGTCGCGCTGGTAAGGAACGCGGCTGCGACTGAACAATAAAGAGTCCATCTTTTCATCAACCACCACTTTCACGTAATTGGGATCGTTGATGAATTGCTCTTCCCCGAGCACCTGCATCAGTGAAGCTACCTGCACCGTTTCGTCTTCAAATACGTTCAATAGTTTTTCCAGCGGTTCTCTTTTTACAAAGGGTTCGTCGCCCTGAACATTTACCACAATGTCGATGTCCATATCCGCTACAGCTTCGGCAATGCGGTCGCTGCCGCTTTCGTGTTGGCGCACGCTCATTTTCGCCCTGCCACCGTGTTTTGTAATTTCTTCAAATATCACGTCGCTGTCCGTTACCACCAGCACTTCATCGAACAGTTCCGTAGCCACCGTATTATCATAAGTATGGCGGATCACCGTTTTACTGCCCAGTTGTTGCATCAGCTTTGCGGGAAAACGGGTGGCGGCATAACGGGCCGGTATCATCGCGATCTTTTTCATATATAAATAATGAAAAGTAAAGTTACAGCGATTTAGTAAGCCCTTAACAAAAGGGCAACCGGGTTTGGCATTATTTCTGAAACACCGGCATCCGTATAACCATCGTATAAAAAATTCTTTATGAAAACAAAACAACTGATCAACAGCGGCAGGTTGCTCGCTTTCCTTTTTTTATTTTCCGGTATCAGCATTGCCGCAACGGCGCAAAAGGGTGGCGATGCTCCTTTCGTAAAAGGTTCCAAAAGCCTGGGCCTCTCTGTTGGCGCCGGCATCGATTATGATTATTACGGCGACTACAATGCGTTGCCGGCCATCGCACTTACATACGACCAGGGCATCATCAACAATGCAGGACCGGGTACGATCGGCGTTGGCGGTATCGTCGCCGTAAAGTCGGCCTATTACAATTACAAATCCGGTGGCTACCGTGCCCGCTGGAACAATTATTTTGTAGGCGTACGGGGTACCTACCACCTCACGCTCCTGGCCAGCCGCAATAATAAATTCGATCCTTACGCGGGCGTTACGGCCGGTGTGCGGGTGCTGGATTACAAGGACGATGCTTTTGTAAACAACCCGCGCGATTACAACAACGTGGAAGCCATCCTGGGCGGCTTCGTAGGTGCCAGGTATAATTTTGCGCGTTCCTTCGGCGCATTCGCAGAAGTAGGCTATGATATTTCTTATGGCAGGGTGGGGATAGCCGTGAACTTCTGAGCAGGATTTAAGGATGATAGAATTGGGGGAATAGGAGCTGATACTGGATGCTGGATACTGGATGCTGGATACTGGATACTGGATACTGGATAAATTCCTTTAGCCGTAAACATATCGTTTACTTTTAATGTAGAGACCAAATCATTGTTGAATGATTTGGTTTTTTTATTGGAAGCTTGTTAACCCAGGTCATCACAGGAACATATTCATTTTTTTGATAGCTTTATTGAGGTGCCGTTCAGGCGGCAATCAGTTTACTATGCTTATGAGACTCAGATCAGCACTCGTGCTTATATTTTCGTGCAGCTTGTTTTCATCCTTGAAAGCACAAACACCCAAAACTTTGTTGTGGAGGATAACGGGCAATAACCTGGCGCAGCCGAGTTACCTGTACGGAACCATGCACTCTTATGATAAACGCGTGTATTACCTCGGCGATTCGGTGTACAGCAGCCTCGAGTTTTGTGAAGGTTTCGCTACCGAAGTAGATCCTACCGAATACATAGATACCATGGTGAATTCGATGGAGAGTGACCAGGTAAATGCCGGGTACAAAGAGTTGCTGGAAAATAAACTGGTGGCAAAAGATCCCAACTATTTAAGAAACAAAATAAGGGCTTACGACTCCGCGTACGGTAAAATCCTGCAGCGCTACCGCAACCTTTCTTCGAGGGACCTGGCAAGGTTGAGAAGGGTGTATAAGCGCCGGGAGAAAAATGATATGCGCACGATCCTCGATCTTTTCCTGTTCGACCTGGCAAAAAAACAAGGGAAGATCGTTGGCGGCATCGAAGACATCAACGACCAGCTATCCATCCAGGATGAACTGGGCAATACCTTCGACCCGGACCAGTTTTTAAAGAGCCAGCAAAAAAAATACGTCGATGTGGAAGAATGGATGGTGAACGCTTATGTAAAGGCAGAGCTGGACCAGCTCCTCGATTTTTCAAAGCAGGCCAATACGGCCAGGCAGCAAAGCCTCGTACTGTACAACCGGAACGTTAAAATGACCCGGCGTGTCGATAGTCTTGCCCACTTAAGAAGTACGTTCTGTGCCATGGGTACCGCGCACCTGCCCGGCGATTCGGGCGTGATCACGCTTTTGCGCCAGCGAGGATTTACCGTTACGCCGGTTTTTTCTGCTAAAATAATAGAGCCCGGCGACAGGAAAATAACAGGCGCTCAAAAAATGATCAGCATCACCGATGCCGACTCTAATTATACCGTACAAATGCCGGGTAAACCCACAAAGCTTACCCGCATCACCGATAAGCTGTACCTTAAAACCTATAAAGAACTCGCCAATGAGATCATGCTGATGCATGGATTATACGAGGACGGGGATTTTTATAAAAACATAGATGAAGAACTCAACCAGATAAAGCGATCTTTTTACTCCAATGATGTTAAGCTGTATTCAACAAAAAAAATTACAAGGCAGGGTCTGGATGGCTACAACATCGGTTTTAAAAATGCAGACGGGTATATGCAGCTACACATTTTTTATCAAAAAGGAAAAGTGTATATGTTTGCCGCCGGCTCAAGATCGAAAGACAGCCTGGAGGGCGGCCGCTGCACAGCATTTTTCGACAGTTATAAAATGAACCTCGACCGTCAACCGTCGGAAAGCCCAACGATCTCTTACGTCAGTGCATCCAAAGCCTTTAGCGTATCATTGCCGGGGCAACCCAGGGAAGAGCATATAAAAGGCGATGCCACTTCTACCAAAGAAGACATCACGCTTTTCACCAGTGCAGACATAAAAAAGAAAACAAGTTTTTTGGTGTTGCTGAAAGAACCGTTCGAAGGATTTTTTACCGGCCTCGACAGCAGCATATTTACCCAAACCTTATCGGAGATCAAAAGCGGCATCAGGACCAACGGCTTCACAGAAGAAACCACCCTGCTCGATGGATATCCTGCCCTCAAAGTAAAGCTGTCCGGCCTTTCCGAGGAAAGAACACAGGTGATTTATACCGTGCTGGCCCTCCGGCACAACAGGCTGTACAACCTTACGGCGCGCGGTTTTGCGACTGCCGAAAACGAACAGCTTTTCGATAAGTTCATCAACTCTTTTCATTTCCTCCCGTACCTTGAAACTGCTTTTACCTACCAGGTGGGTGGCGGCGGTTTGTTCAGGGTAAAAGCCCCTTCGCCGGTGAAAGTGCTTGCCCGCAAAAAAACCGGTGTTGTTACTGAGCCGATCGTAAAAAATGATCGTACGGACTATTTTGCTTACGACAGCAACCGCGCCATCTCTTATGGCATTACGGCCATGGCCTTCAACAAATATTACTGGGCAGCAGATGAAAAAGAACTACTGGACGAATACGAAAGTTTTTATTTCAATGAGGCTTTGGCAAAGCAGGGCGGTTACCTGGAAAACGATTCGTTGCTGTATAAAAAGTCAGGCTATAACGGCAGCATCCCTTCAAGGGAGTTGATGCTCAAAAACAGCAACACCGGATCTTATACCCGGCTCAGGCTCATGCATTACGCCGATTCGGTTTTCGTTATCAATACCATGGGTGCCAAAGAAATGCTGGAAGATGCAAAGGCCGATAGTTTTTTCAACAGCTTTTCTTTCCTTAATGAACGATATACTTCCGCTGTATTCAAATCCAAAACGGGCCTCCTCTTAGAGGACCTGCATTCGGCCAATACAAATGTTACTGCCTCAGCCGTTACCAGCATACAGGAAGGGTTGAAATTTCCCGCGGCCGACCTGCCGCTGTTGATGAATGCATTAACGGATGATTACAAGGTTTCCGGAGATAAACTGGCAGATATTCACGGGGCGCTTGTATATGCCATAAGGGATGTAGACAAAGACCAGGTACTTGAATTTATTAAAACGAATTATCCCGCTTTAAAGCAAAAAAAGGAAAACGTAAGACAGCAGATGATCAATATTTTGTCCGCTTCAGGTACAACCAAAGCGTATGGTTTGCTAAAAGAATTGCTGATCAGCGATCCTCCCGCAACCGGGGCCTACGAAACAGCACTTGAAAATTTTAAAAAATTCCCGGCGCTTTCAAAAACACTTTTCCCGGAGTTAGGCGCAAAAATAAAAGATGCCGGCATGGCGCCCATGATCCTCGAACTGGCCGTTACCTTATGCGATACAAAGTACATCGATT
>Ga0247806_10000012_pt1 | contig 110238 bp, 94 predicted proteins | sample UWRJL059202B1_FD_179935 | JGI IMG/M metagenome (GOLD analysis project Ga0247806, IMG submission 179935) | Plant litter microbial communities from Arlington Agricultural Research Station in Wisconsin, United States - UWRJ-L059-202B-1 | ecosystem: Environmental > Terrestrial > Plant litter >... | reverse complement strand
GGCCGCCGGCGAGGTGGACGGGCCGTTCACCTGGTGGTCGTGGCGCGGCCAGGCATTCGACAACGACACCGGTTGGCGCATCGACTACCAGCTCGCCACCCCCGCGCTGGCGGCATCCGTTGTGAACTACACGGTCGACCGGGCGGATGCCTACGACCAGCGTTGGTCGGACCACGCTCCCGTCGTCGTCGACTACGCCATCTGACCCTCCCTCTGCGCCGCTCGCGCGGCCTCATTCTTGACGAAAGACTCCCCCTCATGACCAAGACCCGCCTCTACTCCGGCATGCAGCCGTCCGCGGATTCGCTGCAGATCGGCAACTACATCGGTGCCCTGCTCAACTGGAAGAAGCTGCAGCAGACCCACGATGCGTTCTTCTCGATCGTGGACCTGCACGCCATCACCGTGGCGCAGGACCCGGCCAAGCTGCGCGAGAACACCCGCGCCACCGCCGCGCAGTACATCGCCGCGGGCATCGACCCGGCCGAATCGACGCTGTACGTGCAGTCGCACGTGGCCGCGCACGCGCAGCTCGCCTGGGCGCTGAACACCATCACCGGTTTCGGCGAGGCCAGCCGGATGACCCAGTTCAAGGACAAGTCCCTCAAGCAGGGCGCCGACGCCACCACGGTGGGCCTGTTCGCCTACCCGGTGCTGATGGCCGCGGACATCCTGCTGTTCCAGACCGAGATCGTGCCGGTCGGCGAAGACCAGCGTCAGCACGTCGAACTCACCCGCGACCTGGCCGCCCGGTTCAACTCCCGCTTCGGCGACACCTTCACGGTGCCGGAGGCGTCGATCATCCGGGACACCGCGAAGATCTACGACCTGCAGAACCCCACCGCGAAGATGTCGAAGTCGGCCGAGTCGCACGCCGGGGTGATCTGGATGCTCGACGAGCCGAAGGTGACCGCGAAGAAGATCATGCGCGCCGTGACCGACGCCGAGGGCGGTGTGGTCTTCGACCGGGAGAACAAGCCCGGCGTGGCCAACCTGCTCACGATCTACTCGGTCATGGCGGATCGCTCGATCCAGTCCCTCGAGGACGAGTACGCCGGCAAGGGGTACGGCGACTTCAAGAAGGGTCTGGCCGAGGTGGTCACCGAGACCTTCGGCGCCATCCGCGGCCGGGTGCTCGAACTGCTCGACGACCCGGCCGAACTGGACCGGATCCTCGCCGGGAACGCCGACAAGGCCGCGGCAGTGGCCGATGTCACCCTGGCCAGCGCGTTCGAGCGCATGGGCTTCCTGCCGCGCCGCTGAGGCTCTGACCGTGGAGGTGCGTTCGATGGGCCGGTTCCGGTGTTCCCGGCGCGCTCAGGGGCGCCTGCGGCCGTTGAGGCCACAGCGGTGATGGATGCAGCGGTGACGGATGCGGCGGTGACGGATGCGGCGGCGACGGATGCGGCAGGTGCGCCGGGGGCGACTCGGGTGGCGTTGGTGCTGTTCGATTTGGACGACACCCTGTTCGCACACCGGGCGGCCGTGGCCGCCGGCATTCTCGGCCACGTCGCCGCGCAGGGCGGCCGGGGTGCGGCAGCCGACCCGCACACCGTCGTGACCCTGTGGAACGCGCTCGAGGAGCACCACTATCACGCGTACCTCGCCGGTGAGCTGGACTTCGCCGGCCAGCGCAGCGCCCGGGCGCGCGACTTCGCGGCCGCGCACGGGGTGGAGCTCACCGAGTCCGAGGCCGCCGCCTGGTTCGAGGACTACTTCCTGCACTACCGGGCCGCCTGGCGCCTGCACGCGGATGCGCTGCCCTGCCTTGACGAGCTGACCCGCCGCATCCCGGGTGTGCGTTTCGGGCTGATCACCAACGGGGAACTGGCCTATCAGAGCGTGAAACTCGCCGACACCGGTTTGGACGCCCGAGTGGAGCACGTGGTGGCCTCGGCCGAGTTCGGCCTGGCCAAGCCCCGGCCGGAGATCTTCCGGCACGCCTGTGCGCTGTTCGGCGTTGACCCCGCTGCCTGCGTGTACGTGGGCGACCGGTTGCGCACCGATGCCATCGGCGCGGCCGCCGCGGGGCTGACCGGGGTGTGGTTGGACCGCGTCGGCTCGGCCGGCCCTGACGTGCCAGAGGCCGACCGTGCGGAGGCCCGCGCGCGGGGCGTCATCCGCCTCACCACCCTGGCCGCCCTGCCGGCCGCCCTCGGCTCGTTGTAACCGCAGCCCCGGCGCCCCGGCGCGTGCCACGCGGGTCACGCGCCGCTTCGCGGGTGGCGCGCCACCCGCGAAACGGCGCCGCACCCGCGCAGCTGGAAAGCTGCGCGGATGCGGCGCCGGATTGGGTCACCTCGAGGGCGTGGGCAGGTTAGAGGACGTCTTCGTCGACCCAGTCGAGGGTCTTGGTGACGGCCTTCTTCCAGTTGCGCAGCAGGCGTGCACGCTCGGCTTCCTCCATGTCGGGCTCCCAGCGGGCGTCTTCCTGCCAGTTCGAGCGCAGCTCGCCCAGGCCGCTCCAAAAGCCCACGGCCAGGCCGGCCGCGTAGGCGGCGCCGAGCGCGGTGGTCTCGGCTACGACCGGGCGCACCACGGGCACGCCGAGGATGTCGGCCTGGAACTGCAGCAGCAGGTTGTTGGCGGTGGCGCCGCCGTCGACCTTGAGCTCGGTCAGCGGAACCCCGGAGTCGGCGTTGACCGCGTCGATGACCTCGCGGGTCTGGAAGGCGATGGCCTCCAGCGCCGCGCGGGCGATGTGACCCTTGTTGACGAAGCGGGTCAGTCCCACCAGCGCGCCACGGGCATCCGAGCGCCAGTGCGGCGCGAAGAGTCCGCTGAACGCGGGCACGAAGTAGGCGCCACCGTTGTCGTCGACGGTGCGGGCCAGGGTCTCGATCTCGCTCGCCGAAGAGATGATGCCGAGGTTGTCGCGCATCCACTGGATGAGCGAACCGGTGACGGCGATCGAGCCCTCGAGGGCGTAGTGCGGTTCGGCGTCGCCGAGCTTGTAGCCCAGGGTGGTGAGCAGCCCGTTCTCCGAGTGGATGATCTCGGTGCCGGTGTTGAAGATCAGGAAGTTACCGGTGCCGTAGGTGTTCTTCGCCTCGCCCTGGTCGAACGCGGCCTGGCCGAACGTGGCGGCCTGCTGGTCGCCGAGGATGCCGGCGATGGGCACCTCGCGCAGCAGGCTGTGTTCGTTGACGGTGCCGTAGACCTCACTGGAGGAGCGGATCTCGGGCATCATCGAGCGCGGCACGCCGAAGGCAGCCAGGATCTCGTCGTCCCACTCGAGGGTCTCGAGGTTCATGAACAGGGTGCGGCTGGCGTTGGTGACGTCGGTGAGGTGCACGCCGCCCTCGAGGCCCCCGGTGAGGTTCCAGAGCACCCAGGTGTCGGTGGTGCCGAACATCAGGTCGCCGGCTTCGGCCTTCTCACGGGCGCCGTCGACGTTTTCGAGGATCCAGGCGATCTTGGTGCCGGAGAAGTAGGTAGCCAGCGGCAGGCCGACGATCTTCTTGAACCGGTCGCCGCCGCCGTCCGCGGCGAGGCGGTCGACGATGGCCTGGGTGCGGGTGTCCTGCCAGACGATGGCGTTGTAGACCGGCAGACCCGTGGTGCGGTCCCAGACCACGGCGGTTTCGCGCTGGTTGGTGATGCCGACGGCCTCGATGTCGTGCCGGGTGAGGTTGGCCTTGGACAGGGCCTGGCCGATGACCTGGCGGGTGTTGCCCCAGATCTCCATCGGGTCGTGCTCGACCCAGCCGGCGCGGGGGAAGATCTGCTCGTGCTCGAGCTGACCGGTGGAGACGATCGACCCGGCGTGGTCGAAGATGATGGCGCGGGTGCTGGTCGTGCCCTGGTCGATGGCGAAGATGTACTTGTCACTCATGTCTGAACTCCTGTGTTGGGACGCGTTATTGGAGGGTTGGGGAAATCGGTCAGGCGAGGATGGGCAGCAGCACGAGCGACGCCCACCCGGCGAGCACACCGCCGATGATCGGGCCGGCGACCGGAACCCAGGCGTAGGACCAGTCCGAGCCGCGCTTGCCCTTGATGGGCAGCAGGGCGTGCGCGATGCGCGGGCCGAGGTCACGGGCCGGGTTGATGGCGTAGCCGGTGGGCCCGCCGAGCGAAGTGCCGATCACGATCACGAGCAGGGCCACCGGCAGAGCGCCGAGAGCGGCCATGCCGCCGGTCTCGCCCTGACGTCCGCCGCCGAAGCCGATGATGACAAGCACCAGCACAAACGTGCCGATGATCTCGGTGACCAGGTTCCAGCCGTACGAGCGGATGGCCGGCCCGGTGGCGAACACGCCCAGCTTGGCCGCCGGGTCGGGTTCGGCGTCGAAATGCTGCTTGTACGCCAGCCACACCACGACAGCGCCGAGGATCGCACCGATCATCTCAGCGGTGAGGTAGGCGGCGATGGAGAGCGGGTTCACCGGAACGCCGAGGCCGAACTCGGTGGCGCCGGAGGCGACCAGGCCGAGCGTGACCGCCGGGTTGAGGTGAGCGCCGGAGTTGTACGAGACGATCACACCGGCGTAGACCGCGAGGCCCCAGCCGATCGTGACCATCAGGAACCCCGCGCCGAAGCCCTTGGTTTTGCCGAGTGCGACGTTGGCGACAACACCACAGCCGAGGAGGACGAGGAGGGCAGTGCCCACCACCTCCGAGAGGAATACAACACCGAGATTGTCCACATTGACCTTTCACTTTGGTTCTGCGGCGCCACGCTCTCGCGCACGCCGTCGTGCGTCATCGAAGGGCGGGGAAATCCCCCGCCCTTTCGAATGAAATGGGTGGTTAGAGCGCCGGCAGCGCCTCCGCGGTGGCGACGCCGAAGTCGACGCCGTGCACCTCGTGCAGTTCCTCCCGGGCAGCGCGCACCTCGGCGGCAACCCGGTCGGTGTCCCAGCCGAGTACCGGCGCGATGATGCCGGCCAGCTCGTCGAGCAGGGCCAGGCTCAGCCCGCCGACGAAGGCGAGGCTGGTGCGGCGCAGCAGCAGGTCGATCAGGTGGGTGACGGACTCCTCGCGGGCCAGGTACTCGATCTCCCGACGCGTGTACAGCGGGTTGTGCGCGAGGGGCGCATCCGGGGCTTCGGTCAAGACGTCGATGATGGCGCCGGCGCGGGTGCCGTAGCGGGTGAGCAGGGCCTCGGCGCGCTCACGGCCGACCTCGTCGCCGTGTGCGGCGAGCCAGACGGTGCGTGCGGCCGGGGTGGCGGGGAAGTCCTTGCCGCCACCGATGGCGAGGCCGACCGTCGACACGGTGCGCGGCAGGCCGAGCAGGGTGAGGATGTCGCCGCTGAGGTGCTCGGCGAGGGCACGGAAGGTGGTCCACTTGCCGCCGACGAGGCTGAGCAGGGTGCCGGGGCGCGACCCCAACGGGCTGGACTCGATGCGGTAGTCGCGCGACACGAAGCCGGGCGCCTCATCGTCGTGGCGGGGCAGCGGGCGCACGCCGGCGAACCGGAACACGATGTGCGAGCGGTCCACCACGATGTCGGGGAAGACGTGCTTGACCAGGTCGAAGAAGTAGTCGATCTCGTCTTCGGTGGTGCGGATCGGCTGGGTCATGTCGTGCTCGAGGTCGGTGGTGCCGATGAGCACCCGGCCGGCCAGCGGGTAGATCAGCACGATGCGGCCGTCGTTGTTCTCGAAGAAGATCTCGCCGCCGCCGGTGGCCGCGAGCAGCTCGGGGTGGTCGAGCACGATGTGCGAACCCTTGGTGCCGCCCATGTAGGTGCTGGCCTGGCCGAGCGCCGAGTTGGTGAGGTCGGTCCACGGACCGGAGGTGTTCACGACCACGTCGGCGGTGAAGCTGAACTCGTCACCGGTGAGCGTGTTCCGCAGCCGCACGCCGTCGGCATCCATGCCCACGGCTTCGATGTAGTTGGCGGCGCGGGCGTGCGGGCCGGTGTCGAGGCCGTCACGGAGCACGTCCAGCGCGAGGCGCTCCGGGTCGTGCATCGACGCGTCGTAGTAGGTGGCGGTGTACTTGAGCCCGGGGTTCAACCGGGGCAGCCGCTCGAGCGACTTCTTGCGGCCGTGGAACTCGTGCTTGGGCACCGAGCCGCCGTCGCGGGAGAAGGAGTCGTAGAGCACCAGGCCCACCTTGATCAGCAGTGCGCCGCGCTCCTGCGCCTTGCCCTGCTTGTGGGTGAGGAACCGCAAGGGGGCGGCGAGCACGCCGGACAGGGCGGAGAACATCGGCACCGTCGTCTTCAACGGCTTCACGTAGTGCGGGGCGATTTTCAGCAGGCCGTTCCGCTCGGTGACCGACTCCTTGACGAGCCGGAACTCACCGTTCTCCAGGTAGCGGATGCCGCCGTGGATCATGTGCGAGGACGCCGCGGAGGCGCCGGAGACGAAGTCGCCCCGGTCGACCAGGGTGACATCGACGCCCTGCAGGGCGAGGTCACGGAACGTGGCGATGCCGTTGATGCCGGCGCCGATGATGAGCACCTTCGCCGAGGGACGCTCGGACAGCGCTGCGCGGGCGGAATCTGCGGAAGAGGAGAGGGGGGAGGACTGCACTGTTCACTACCTTTGTTTCGTTCTTCGTCACCGTCGGCGCGGGATGCGTCGGTGACGAATTCGCACGGATGCGCCGGCCGAGTTTGCGTGCCGGCCATCCGTATGGATTAATCAAGCTTGAGTAGCTCCGACACATACGGTCAAGCGGAGTGAACAAACGTGCAAGGAGGGGCTGTGAGCCTCGTCGACGAGTCAGCGCAGTCCGACCGGGTGCGGGACGCCCTCACCGCGGCGCACCTGTATTACATGCAGGACCTCACCATGGATGCCATCGCCCATGAGCTGCATACCTCCCGCTCCTCGGTGTCCCGCCTGCTCAGCCACGCCCGCGCCACCGGTCTGGTCGACATCCAGATCCGCTCCCCGCTGGACGCCCCGAGTCGCCTGGAATTGCTGATTCAGGAGCGTTTCAAGATCACCGCGCACGTGGTTCCGGTGCCTGATCACGCCACGGATGTGGACAGATTGGAACGCGTGGCCCTGTCCGTTGCACGGATTCTCGGCCAGTTCTTCGACTCGAACATGGTCATGGGCATCGCCTGGGGCTCCACGATGAACGCCATCAGCCGCCACGTCACGCCCAAACAGACCCACGGGTCGCAGATCATCCAGCTCAACGGTGCCGGCAACATGCGCACGACAGGCCTGAGCTACGCCAGCGAGATCCTGGGCCGGTTCGGCTACGCGTTCGGCGCGCACGTGCACCAGTTCCCGGTGCCGGCGTTTTTCGACAGCCCCGCCACCAAGCAGGCGCTCTGGCGTGAGCGCAGCGTCAGCCGGCTGCTCGAGATGCAGGGCCGGATGGACGTGGCCCTGTTCGGCCTGGGCTCGCCGTTCTCCGAGGTGCCCAGCCACGTGTACGCCGGCGGGTACCTCGAAGAAGCCGAGTACGCCTCGCTCAGCCGCTCCGGTGTGGTGGGCGACGTGGCCACGATCTTCTTCCGGGCAGACGGCTCCACGGACGGGATCCCGCTGAACGACCGCGGCACCGGCCCGGACTTCGCCGTGCTCCGGCGGACTCCGCGGCGCCTGTGCGTGGTGTCCGGTACGAATAAACTGCCCAGCCTCCGCGGCGCGCTGAAGGCCAAGCTGATCACGGATCTGTTCGTGGACGAGAGCACCGCCCGGGCCCTCGTCGCATCCGTCTGACCGGCGTCGGCGTCGCCAGGTTACGTCGGGAATACTCCGCCGGGCGGCGCGTTGAGCTATAACTGAAGATAAGAAACGTGCTCCGGGGTCGGTGAGAATCCGAACCGGCGGTGAAAGTCCGCGAGCCGGGCCTCGATGTTTGAGGCCGGGTTGAGCTGGTGAAATTCCAGCACCGACGGTTAAAGTCCGGATGGGAGGAGCCACGATTCGACGGTTGAATTGTTGACCGTCGATGGTTTTCGCGCACGCGAAAACTCCCTCCCGGAGAACGTCTATACGACGGGACAGGGAATGCACCAGCAGCAGCACCGGCTTGAGGACGTCATGCGCCGAGCCCTGCAGCTTGCCGGCAACGGTCCCGCCGAGGGCGTTAATCCCCGCGTCGGTTGCGTGATCCTCAGCACCACCGGCGAGATCCTCGCCGAAGGCTGGCACCGCGGCGCCGGCACCTGCCACGCCGAGGTGGATGCTCTGGCCCAGCTCGACCCGGATGCCGCGCGCGGCGCCACCGCCGTCGTCACCCTCGAACCCTGCAACCACACCGGCCGCACCGGCCCGTGCGCGCTCGCCCTCATCAACGCCGGCATCGGCCGGGTGGTCTACGCCGTCGCCGACCCCGGTCAGACGTCCTCCGGCGGCGGCGACCGCCTGCGTGCCGCCGGCGTCGACGTCACCGGCGGGCTGCTCGCCGACGAGGCCGAGGTATTCCTGGCCGACTGGCTGGTCGCCGCCCGACTGGGCCGGCCGTTCGTCACCGTGAAATGGGCCTCCAGCCTCGACGGTCGCGCCGCCGCGGCCGACGGCAGCAGCCAGTGGATCACCGGCCCGGCCGCCCGGCAGGACGTGCACAACCGCCGCGCCGCCGCGGACGCGATCCTGGTGGGCACCGGCACGGCCCTGGCCGACGACCCGTCCCTCACCGCCCGGGCCGCCGACGGTTCCCTGTTGCCGCACCAGCCGCGACCGGTGGTGGTGGGCCGCCGACCGGTGCCGGCCGACGCTGCCGTGCACCGGCATCCGCTGGACCCCTGGTTCGAGGCCGGGCACGACGTGGCCGCGCTGCTGGCGACCCTGCACCAGCGCGGCGTGCGGCGGGTGTTCGTGGAAGGCGGCCCCACCCTGGCCAGTGCCTTCGTGCGCGCCGGCCTGGTCGACGAATACCTGGTCTACCTGGCCCCCACCCTGCTCGGCGGCGACCGGCTCGCGCTCGGCGACATCGGCGTGGCCGGCATCGACGCGCAACGTCGGCTGCGGATCGCTCAGCTGCTCCGGCTCGGCGACGACATCCTGCTGATCGCCCAACCGGCCGAGACCCCCAGCCCCTCCACCACCGTCCCGAAGGAAGCCCATGTTCACCGGAATCATTGAGGAGCTCGGCACCGTCGAGCGCATCGAGCGCACGGCGGACGCCGCCCGTTTCACCATCCACGGCCCGCTCGTGGTGGAGGGTGCCGGCCACGGTGACTCCATCTCGGTGAACGGCGTGTGCCTCACCGTGGTCGCGCAGACCCCCGAGAGCTTCACCGCCGATGTGATGGCGCAGACCCTGAACATGTCCACCCTGGCCGGCGCCGCCGAGGGCGCGCAGGTGAACCTGGAGCGGGCCGCGCTGGTGGGCGGCCGGCTCGGCGGTCACATCGTGCAGGGTCACATCGACGGCACCGGCGCAGTGCAACAGATCCGGCCCGGCGAGGCCTGGCGGGTCGTGCGGTTCAGCCTCAGCGACGCCCTCGCGCCGCTTGTGGTCGACAAGGGCTCCATCGCCATCGACGGGGTGTCACTCACCGTGAGCAGCATCTCCCCCGCCGCCGACACCCACCAGTGGTTCGAGGTCTCGCTCATTCCGGAGACGCTTGCCGCGACCACCCTGGGCGGCCTCGCGGTCGGCGACCGGGTGAACCTCGAAACCGACATCATCGCCCGGCACGTGGAGCGGATGCTGGCCCTCGCGGCCCGCACGCCCGCCGCCGTCATCGACTCAACCGAACCATCCGCAGTACTAAGGAGCACCCCATGAGCCTCGCCGACATCCCCACCGCCCTCGAGGCGCTCCGGCTCGGCAAGCCCGTCATCGTCGCCGACGATGAGGGCCGCGAGAACGAGGGCGACGTGATCATCTCCGCCCAGTTGGCCACGCAGGAATGGATCGCTTGGACGGTGCGCAACTCGTCCGGGTTCATCTGCGCGCCGATGACCAACGACATCGCCGACACCCTCGACCTGCCGATGATGGTGCTGAACAACGAGGACCCCCGCGGCACCGCCTACACGGTCACCGTCGACGCCGCCGACCGGCTGAGCACCGGCATCAGCGCCGCCGACCGGGCGCACACCCTGCGGGTGCTCGCCGAGCCCAGCTCCACCCCCGCCAGCCTCAACCGGCCCGGCCACGTACTGCCGTTGCGCGCCGTGGACGGCGGGGTGCGCGAGCGCGACGGCCACACCGAGGCCGCGGTGGACCTGATGAAACTGGCCGGGTTGGTTCCTGTGGCCGGCATCGCCGAGATCGTGGCCGATGACGGCGAGATGATGCGCCTGCCCGGCCTGCTGGTGCTCGGCGAGCGTGAGGGCGTGCCGGTGATCACCATCGCCGACCTCATCGACTACCTGCAGAAGTTCCACGGCGGCGACGACCTCGCTTCGGTCAGCCCGATCCGCGAGTCCCCGCGGGTGGACTTCGAGGTGGAGACCACGGTGCCCACCGAACACGGCTCCTTCCAGATCCGCGCCTACCGTGACCGGATGACCGGCGCCGACCACGTGGCCATCGTCTCCGGTACCCCGGCCGAGGGCTCCCTGGTGCGGGTGCACTCCGAGTGCCTCACCGGCGAAGCGTTCGGGTCGCTCAAGTGCGAGTGCGGCCCGCAGTTGCAGGCCGCGCTGGACACCATCGAACAGGAGGGCGGTGTGGTGGTCTACCTCCGCGGCCAGGAGGGCCGCGGCATCGGCCTGATCAACAAGCTGCGCGCCTACAAGTTGCAGGAGGACGGTCTGGACACCCTGGACGCGAACCTCGCTCTGGGCCTGCCGGCCGATTCCCGCGACTACGGCGCGGCCACCGCCATCCTCGACGAGCTCGGCCTCACCTCGGTGCGGCTGCTCACCAACAACCCCGAGAAGGTGCGCCAGCTCGAGGCATACGGCGTGACGGTCACTGAACGGGTGCCGCTGGTCGTGGGCGTCGGCAGCCACAACGAGGACTACCTGGCTGCCAAGCGCGACCGCATGGGGCACGAAATTTCAGCACACCAGATCGTGAAAGGACTCGCACTATGAGTGGAGCAGGCTCCCCCGACATCAACGTCGACGGCACCGGATTGGAGGTGGTGATCATCGCCGGGCAGTGGCACGACGTGATCACCGACGGGCTCATCGCCGGGGCCACCCGGGTGCTCGAGGCATCCGGGGCGACGTTCTCGCTGGTGCGCGTGCCGGGAAGCTTTGAGCTGCCGGTGGCGAGCAAGGTGGCGCTGGAGAGCGGCGCGGACGCGGTGGTGGCGCTCGGCGTGATCATCCGCGGTGGCACCCCGCACTTCGAGTACGTGTCGGCGGCGGCGACGGATGGGCTCACCCGCGTGGCGCTGGACACCGGCAAGCCGGTGGGCTTCGGGGTGCTCACCCTCGACGACGAGCAGCAGGGCCTGGACCGGGCCGGCCTGCCCGGCTCGAAGGAGGACAAGGGCGAGGAGGCCGCGACGGCGGCGCTGGCCACCGCGCTGGTGCTGAAGAAACTGCGCGACCGGTAGGTGCTCCCGGCGGGTCGCGGCCGATCCGCTGGTCGAGCCGCAACCGCTGGTCGAGCCGCAACCGCCGGTCGAGCCGCAACCGCCGGTCGAGCCGCAACCGCTGGTCGAGCCGCAACCGCTGGTCGAGCCTGTCGAGACCCCACAAGCCGATCCGCGGTCGCGACACACAGGCCTGGTCGCCAGGTCTCGACAGGCTCGACCAACGAGGTGCGGGCGTTCCCGGGATCGGCCCCCGACGGGGCGGCCCTGGGCGTCAGGCGGCGGGGGCGTCCAGGAGCGCGGTGACCCGCTCGAGCAGGTCGTTGGCGCGGAACGGCTTGATCAGGTAGGCATCCGCCCCGGTCTTCATGGCCAGGGCGATGTCGCTGTCCTGCGACTTCGCGGTGAGCAGCAGGATGCGCGGCTGCGGCAGGTCGGTGTCCGCGCGAATCTGCGCGCACACCTCGATGCCCGTGAGCTTGGGCATCATCCAGTCCAGCACCATCAGGTCGGGCGTGCTGGCCCGGGCCGCCGCGAGCCCCTGCTCGCCGTCCGCGGCCTCGGACACCTCATGGCCGGCACGGCGCAGTTTGTGCGCGATCAAGGCTCTGACGTCCTCGTCGTCCTCGACGATCAATATTCGCGGCATCCGTCCTGTCCCCCTACTATCGCCATTCGCTCTCGCGTGCCTGTCACCTGTCCTGGGTACACGACACGCTAGGTTGACACTATCCAACCGCGCCGCGGCAGGAACGCACGGGGGAGAAACCACGCCGATGAACAGCATTGTGGCGTTGCTCTGGGCAGCCCCGCGTCGCTGGCGTTTCGCCGCGATCGCTCTGCTGCTCGTGCTGGTCTACGGCCTCGGCGTGGCCGCGCTGCTGGCTCCCACCACCGGCAGCGGGGTCGCCGCCTGGTGGCCAGCCGCCGCCGCGGCCGTTCTCGCCCTCTGCCTGACCCGCGGCTCCGAGCGCGCTCTGGGCGCGGTGCTGGTGGGACTGGCATCCATCGCGGCGAACCTCAGCGGCGGCCGCTCACTCGGCGTGGCCCTGGGGTTCGGTGCGGCCAACGCCATCGAGGCGTGGGTGGTCACCACGATCGTCGCCCGCCGCGGCGAGCCGGCCCGGCTCGACACCGTGCGGGAGGTGCTGCGGTTCACCATCGGGGTGCTCTGCGGCGCGGTCCTGCTCGGCGTGCTCGCCGGCGCCACGGTGTCACTGACCGGAACCGGCCAGTTCGGTGCCGTGCTGCTCACGGTGATCCCCTCGCACGCCTTCGCGGTGTTCGTGATCGTGCCGCTGGCCCTGGTGCGCCGCCGCCGGATCAACCCGGAGCGGCGCATGGAGATGCTCATCCAGGTGGGCAGCATGGTGCTGGTGCTCGGGGTGGCCTACGGGCCCGGTCAATCACTGCCGCTGTCTTTTCTCATCCTTCCGTTACTCACCTGGGCGGCGTTCCGGTTCGGCATCCGGGTGGTGGCCTGGGAGCTCTGCGGCACCGCGATCATCGCCTCGGCCTTCACCTCACTGGGCGTCGGGTACTTCACCGGCGGGCAGGGCGACACGTCGACCTCCGGCTACCTCGTGCAGATCTTCCTGCTCACCTATGCGACCTCGGTGCTGCTGCTCGCGGCGGAACTCGCCCAGCGCGACGACCTGCTCGAACGTGAGCGGGCGGTGGGCCAGGCCCTGCGCGACCTGAACCGGCAGAAGGACGACTTCGTCTCGTCGGTCAGTCACGAGCTGCGCACCCCCATCACCAGCATCCTCGGCTTTGCGGAGGAGTTGGAGGACACCGAGCTCGACGACGACCAGACACGCTTCACCCGGGTGATCGTGCGCAACTCGCACCGGCTCGCGCAGCTGGTCGAGGACCTGCTCGACCTCTCCCGGATGAGCACCGTGTCCGACACCGGCGCGGGCGCACCGGTGGACCTGCGCGCGCTGGTGACCGAGTGCGTGGAAGAGCTGGCCCTGCAGGCGCACACCAAGGGGGTGACCCTGACCGCCGAGTTCGGCGACGGGTCACTCGCGCTGCACAGCTCGGCGGCCGACCTCCGCCGGATGCTGACCAACCTGGTGGTCAACTCCGTCAAGTTCACGCCGGCGGGCGGGCAGGTCTGGGTGGGCTGCACCGGCAACCCGGATGGCGATGGGGTGCTGCTCACCATCAGCGACAACGGTGTCGGTATTCCGCCGGCCGACATCGAGCGGGTCTTCGACCGGTTCTACCGGTCGGCCAGTGCCGAGTCCCTGCCGGGTACCGGGCTCGGGCTCCCCCTCACCAAGGGCCTCGTCGACCGACTCGGCGGCACCATCGACCTGCAGTCCGACGGCCGCACCGGCACCCACGCCACCGTGACCCTGCCCCGCCGGATGCCGGTGCTCGCCTCACCGGGGGCCCGGACGGATTCGCCGGGCGGTGCGGCTCGAATGTAGGGTGAACCAGGCTGTCACGAGCGGCCGCCCTCTTTTTTCGAGTTTTGCCTCACCGCCCCGGACGACTGACCGCCGTCTGCGCGCCGCTGAACACTTCGTCATTCTTCTTATTCGAGAGCGCCTTCCCACATGTCTGCATCCACCGCGGCGGCCACGGCTGCCGCCCCCGCGCCAACCAACCCGAAGAGCCGCGTCATCCTGGCCAGCCTCATCGGCACCACGATCGAGTTCTACGACTTCTACGTCTACGCCACCGCGGCGGTTCTGGTGTTCCCGCACCTGTTCTTCCCGTCCGGCAACGAAACCGCGGCCCTGCTGGCCTCGTTTGCGGTGTTCGGCGCGGCCATGGTCGCCCGTCCGCTCGGCGCTCTGTTCTTCGGTCACTTCGGTGACAAGAAGGGCCGGAAGGCCACCCTCGTGGGCGCGTTGCTCACCATGGGTATCGCCACCTTCCTGATCGGGCTGCTGCCCACCTACGCGATGGTCGGCTGGATCGCCCCGGCGCTGCTGGTCGTCCTGCGTCTCGCCCAGGGCTTCGCGCTCGGCGGCGAGTGGAGTGGTGCCGCACTGGTCGCCACCGAGAACGCGCCCAAGGGCAAGCGGGCCTGGTACGGCACCTTCCCGCAGGTCGGCGCCCCGCTCGGCTTCATCATCGCCAACGGCCTGTTCCTGCTCATCGCCGTGCTGCTGCCCTCCGACGACCCGACCCGGCCGTCCGACGCGTTCCTCGAGTGGGCCTGGCGTATCCCGTTCCTCTTCAGCGCGGTCATGGTGATCGTGGGCCTCTGGGTGCGTTTGCGCCTGGTGGAGAGCGACGCCTTCACCAAGATCGTCACCACCAAGAAGGTGGCCAAGCTGCCGCTCGCCGCGGTGTTCAAGTCCAACTGGCGTGAACTCATCCTGGGCACGTTCATCATGCTGGCCACCTACGTGTTGTTCTACCTGATGACCACGTTCAGCCTCAGCTACGGCCGTGCCGCGACGGATGCGCCGGTGGCGGGCCTCGGCTACAGCTACACGACGTTCGTGCTGATGATGATCGGCGGGGTGGTGTTCTTCGGAATCTTCACGCTGGCCTCTGGCCCCTGGGCCGACAGGTTCGGCCGCCGCCGCACGCTGCTCTGGGTCACCGCGGGCATCGTGGTGTTCGGCTTCCTGTTCGTGCCGCTGCTGGGCGCCGGATTCCTCGGCGTGATGATCTTCCTGATCCTCGGCTTCACCCTGATGGGCATGACCTTCGGCCCGATGGGCGCGCTGCTGCCCGAGTTGTTCCCCACCCAGGTGCGCTACACCGGCTCCGCGTTCGCCTACAACATGAGCTCGATCCTCGGCGCGGCCGTGGCCCCGTTCATCGCCGTGTGGCTGTGGACCCTCGGCGAGGGCAGCCCGTTCTGGGTGGGCATCTACCTCTCGGTGATGGGCCTGGTCACCCTGGTGGCGCTGTTCCTCAGCCGCGAAACCCGCGACCTCGACCTCGAGCGCTGACCCGCACCATCCGCAGAATCGGTCGCGGCGCACCTTCGGGTGTGCCGCGACTTTTTTCGCGGCGCAGGTAGGGTCTCGTGGCGCAGGCTGAGTCTGGTGGCGCAAGTTGGGTCTCCTGGCGCAGGTTGAGTCTGGTGGCGCAGGTTGAGTCTGGTGGCGCAGGTTGAGTCTGGTGGCGCAGGCTCTAACCTGTGCGACGAGACAGAGGGTGCGCCACGAGACAGAGGGTGCGCCACGAGACACAGGGTGCGCCACGAGACAGAGCGTGCGCCGCGAGACACAGGGTGCGCCAGGAGACAGAGCGTGCGCCGCGGTAGGCGGCACCGGCACGGATGCGTCAACCAGGGTTGACACATCCGCTGCGTGTCAACTAAGATTGACGGCATGTTGGATGACACTGGACGCACCCTTCTCGGCGACGCCGGCTCGCGCGACCCGATCGACACCCTGCGCGCGATCAGGGCGCAGCGCCACGAGCTCGACCGGGCCGAAGCCGTGGCCGTGCGCCGCGCACGCAACGCGAACGCCTCCTGGCAGCTGATCGCGCTGGCCCTCGAGGTGTCCCGCCAGGCGGTGCACAAGAAGTACGGCGGCAGCAGGCACAAGGACTGACGCCTCCGGCCGCCTCGGCGCGCGTACCCGGCACACACGGATGCGCGCGAGCGGCGGTTAAACTCGGGGAGTGAGTACGACACCCCCCGGCCCCAGCACCCCTCCCCCCACATCCGGCCCGGCCGACACCCCGGCAGCCAAGCCACGGTCCCGGATGGGCCGCCGCGGCACACCCGTCGAGGGCCCGCGGGCATCCTTCCGCCAGCTGCTGCCCTACCTCTCCGAGCACAAGGCGGTGCTCAGCGTGGTCATCGTACTCAGCGTTCTCGGCGCCGCGGCCAGCCTGGCCCAGCCGCTGCTGGTGAGCCAGGTGATCACCCTCGTCGAGGCCGGCGACCCGCTCGACAACATCGTCACCGCCCTCGTGGCCCTGGTGGTGATCTCCGCACTGATCAGTGGTTACCAGCACTACCTGCTGCAGCGCACCGGCGAGGGCGTGGTGCTCTCCAGCCGCAAACGGCTCATCGGGCGGATGCTCAACCTGCCGATCAGCCAGTTCGACGCCCGCCGCACCGGCGACCTGGTCTCCCGGGTGAGCTCGGACACCACCCTGCTGCGCGCCGTGCTCACCCAGGGCGCCGTGGAGGCCATCGGCGGCTCACTCACCTTCATCGGCGCCATCATCGCGATGCTCATCATCGACCCGGTGCTGCTCGGCCTGACCGTGCTGGTGATCGCCGTCTCGGTGGTCACCGTGGTGCTGCTCAGCCAGCGCATCCGCACCGCCAGCCTCGCCGCCCAGACCAAGGTCGGTGACCTCGCCGCCAGCGTGGAACGCGCCATCAGCGCCGTGCGCACGGTGCGCGCCGCGAACGCCACCGCCCGGGAGATCGCCGTGGTGGAGAAGGACGCCGAGGGCGCCTGGCAGATGGGCATCAAGGTCGCCAAGGTCTCCGCGCTCGTTGTGCCGATCGCCGGCATCGCCCTGCAGGTGTCGCTGCTCGTGGTGCTCGGCGTCGGCGGGTTCCGCGTGGCCGCTGGCAGCATCAGCGTCGCCGACCTGGTGGCGTTCATCCTGTTCCTGTTCATGATGATCATGCCGCTGGGTCAGTTCTTCGGCGCAATCACGTCGATCAACTCGGCGCTGGGCGCGCTCGGCCGCATCCAAGAGATCATCGACCTGCCCAGCGAAGACCAGTTCGACCGCGAGATCGCACCGTTGGCAATCGTGGTGGGCGCCGCCAACGCCAAGGTCAACCCGCAGGCCCCCGCCATCGCGTTCGAGGACGTGCGTTTCCACTACGCGCCCACCGCGCTGGCCACCACGGATGCCGCGACCGGCGAACGCCTGGACGCCCCGGCACCCGGCACCCCCGCCGTGCCCACCCCGGTGCTGCGCGGGGTGTCGTTCAGCGCCCCGCGGGGCCTGCGCACCGCGTTGGTCGGCCCGTCCGGCGCCGGCAAGAGCACCATCCTCGCGCTGGTCGAGCGCTTCTACGACGCCGACTCCGGCGTGGTGCGCCTCGGCGGCCTCGACATCCGCAGCCTCGACCGCACCGAACTCCGCGGCCAGATCGGTTACGTGGAACAGGACGCCCCCGTGCTGGCCGGTTCGCTGCGGGACAACCTCACCCTGGCCAGCCCGGACGCCACCGACGAGCAGTGCATCGCCGTGCTACACGCCGTGAACCTTGGCGAGGTGCTCCACCGCGACCCGGCGGGCCTCGGCGCTGCGGTCGGCGAAGACGGCGTCAAGCTCTCCGGCGGGGAGCGCCAGCGCCTGGCGATCGCTCGGGCGCTGCTCGCCGCGCCGCCGATCCTGCTGCTCGACGAGTCCACCTCGAGCCTGGACGGCATGAACGAGCAGCTAATGCGCGAGGCCATCGACGCCGTCGCGGTCGACCGCACCCTCATCGTGATCGCGCACCGGCTGTCGACCGTGGTCGACTCCGACCAGATCGTGGTGCTCGACCACGGCGAGGTCGTCGGCACCGGCACCCACTCCGAACTGGTTGTCTCCACCCCGCTCTACCGCGACCTCGCCAAGCACCAGCTGCTGGTCTAACCCGCGCGCGAGTTGCCGCAAAATGCCCCTTCCCGGGTCGGGAAGGGGCATTTTTCGGCAAGTCGGCGAGTTTTGGTTGTTCGCCCATCAGGCATGGCGAAGGGGCATGTTGCGGCAAGTCCCGGCGGGTCAGGGGCGGATGAAGCGCAGCGTGACGATCTCGAACGGGCGCAGGGTCAGGGTGAGTGCGTGCGATTCCACCGGCAGCGGCGCCCCCGCGGCCAGTTCCACCCGGGGGTCGGCCAGCGGGCGCTCGAGCAGGTCGGTCTCGACCACATCCGTCGCTTCGAAATGCCGGATGAGCCGGGCCGTCGACCGGTTGCCGTGCGCTTCGTAGAGCCGCACGATGAGGTCGCCACTCCGGTCCTCGGCGAGTTTGACCGCCTCGACCACCACGGCAGGGTTGTCAACCCGCAACAGGGGCTCGATGTCCGGGTCGGCCACCCCGGTGATGCTGCGCAGCGGCAGGTTCAGCCGGTAGCCCTCGGCCACGGCCTCCGGGATGCCGGAGCCCAGCCGCAGCGACACCTTCAGCTCGTGCCGACCCTGATCAGCGGCCGGGTCAGGGAACACCGCCGCGCGTAGCAGCGACAGCCGCACAGTGGTCGCGGGCCGGCCGGCGCCGTCGGGCGAGCGGCCGATGTCGTATCCGTAGGTGGAATCGTTGCCCACCGCCACCCCGTAGCCGGGTTCGCCCACGTGAACCCACCGGTGCGCCACCGTCTCGAAACGGGCGGCATCCCAGGAGGTGTTGGTGTGGGTGGAGCGGTAGACGTGACCGAACTGGATCTCGGATGCGGCCCGGTCGGCGTTCACGTCGAGCGGGAACGCGAGCTTGAGTAGCTTCTGCCGTTCGTGCCAGTCCAGGTCGAAGTGTAGGTCCACCGAGGGGGAACCCGCCCGGAGGGTGAGGTTCTCGACGACGCGGGAGGCGCCGAAGGCGCGGGTGATCCGAACGACGGCCCGGTGCGGGGTGTCAAGCATCACCTCCACCGACTCGGCGGCGGTGAGGTCCACGGTGTTGCGTTTGTAGTGCTCGTCGATGTCCCAGGCGTCCCACTGGGTGGGCGTGTCCCGGTGCAGTTGCAGCAGGTTGCCCGGCGAGCCCACCGGCACCAGCTCGCGCTTCGCGGTCACGTCCCACACCGAGCTGAACAGCCCGTCCGCGTCGATGGTGACGGCCACGAGACCGTTGTCGAGCACGATGCCCGCCGCGGTGTGCGTCACCGTCACGGTTCCGGCCGGCGCCGCCGGATCGGTGGCCGCAGCATCCATACCCGCCAAGGCGGCGACACCGTCGAGCGCATACGGCCCCGCGTTCAGCAGCACTGTGGTGGTACCGGTGCCGGCCAGGTGACGCACGGCGGTGTCGATCAGCCCGGTCAGGGTCTCGGCCACGGCGGCGTAGTTGCGCTCGGCTTCCTGGTGCACCCAGGCGATGGAGGAGCCGGGCAGGATGTCGTGGAATTGCTGCAGCAGCACGGTGTGCCAGGTATGTTCGAGGAGGTCGTAGGGGTACGCGGCGCCGGTGCGCACCGTGGCGGTGGTGGCCCAGAGTTCGGCCTCCCGCAGCAGGTGTTCGCTTCGCCGGTTGCCCCGTTTGGTGCGCGCCTGCGAGGTGTAGGTGCCTCGGTGGAACTCCAGGTAGAGCTCGCCCGACCAGACCGGCGGGTTGGGGTACTCGGCCTCTGCGGTCTCAAAGAACCGTTGCGGCGTCGACAACTCCACAGCGGGTGAGCCCTCCAGCGACGCGGTGCGGCGGGCCGCGGCGATCATCTCCTCGGTGGGCCCACCACCGCCGTCACCGAACCCGAAAGGCACGAGGGAGGTGTTGGCAGCGCCCTTCTCGGCGTACTGCCGCTCGGCCCGGGCCAGCTCGTCCCCCGACAGTTCGGCGTTGTACGTGTCGACCGGCGGAAAATGCGTGAAGATCCGGGTGCCGTCGATGCCTTCCCACCGGAAGGTGTGGTGCGGCATCAGGTTGGTTTCGTTCCAGGACGTCTTCTGGGTAAGGAACCACTTCGATCCGGCCGCCGCGACGATCTGGGGCAACGCGGCGGAGTAGCCGAACGAGTCGGGCAGCCACACCTCGAGCGGTTCGATGCCGAACTCGGTCATGAAGAACCTCTTGCCGGCCACGAACTGCCGCACCAGCGCCTCACCGCCGGGCATGTTCGTGTCGGATTCCACCCACATCCCGCCGACCGGCACGAACGAGCCCGCCGCGACCTGCGCCTTCACCCGGGCGAAAAGTTCCGGGTAGAACTCCTTCAGCCAGGCGTATTGCTGGGCGGAGGATGCGGCGAAGGCGAAGTCCGGGTTCGCCTCGATCAGGGCCAGCACGTTGGAGAAGGTGCGGGCGACCTTGCGCACGGTTTCCCGCACCGGCCAGAGCCAGGCGCTGTCGATGTGCGCGTGCCCCACGGCGTGCAGCCGGTGGGCGCTGGCGTTCGCGGGTTGCGCGAGCACCGCGGCGACCGCCGCCCGGCCGGCCGCGGCGGTGCCGGTCACATCGTCGGGGTCCACGGTGTCGATGCAGCGCTCCAGCGCTCGCAGGATGTCCGCCCGCCGCGCCGTTCCCGCCGGAAGCTGGCGCATCAGGCCGGTCAGCGTCCAGAAGTCCTGCAGCAGCTGCCAGACCGTTTCGTCCCGCAGCGCCAGGTCGACCTGCCGGAGCGTGTACAGCGGCTTCTGGCCGGCGGTGGCCAGGTCACCCTTGTCGGTGGCGACGAAGGTGAACCCGGAGGTGACGTCGGGGTTGGCGGCGGCCTCGAGGTACAGGTCGATCGGCTGGCCGGGCGCTGTCGGCAACGGTACCGAGCGGTTGCGGGGCGAGATGGCCTTGAGGATCACCCCGTCCGGGTCGAAGACCAGGCCCTCGGCCTGGAAGCCCGGGGTGGCCTTGCTGAAACCGAGGTCGACGAGCAGTTCGAGGCGCACCCCTTCGTCGACGACCCAGTCGGCGGGCACCGTGCCGGCGACGTGCAACCAGGTGGTGCCCCACGGGCGGCCCCACCGGCGGCCGGTTTCGAAGGGGGTAAAGGTCTGACCGACCGCGTCGGCGAACGGCACCGGCTCGCCCGGCGCATCCCAGGATTCGAGGGTGAGCGGTGTCGTTGCCCGGTTGAGGGCGGGGCGGAGCCGTTCGCGAACGAACCGGCTGATCCGCAGCTCGACGAGTGCGCTGTCATCATGCATTGCTGTACCGCTTTCTAACCCTTGATCGCGCCTGACATGGTGAAGGACCCGCCCATGCCGCGGGAAACGAGGACGTAGAGCAGAATCACCGGCACGGAGTACAGCACGGAGAACGCCGCGAGCTGCCCGTAGGCGATGGCCCCGTATTGGCCGAAGAAGCTGTAGATGCTCACCGCGGCGGGTTGTTTGCTCGGGGAGAGCAGCAACACGAACGGTACGAAGAAGTTGCCCCAAGCTTGGATGAACACGAAGATGAACACCACGCTCAAGCCCGGACGCATCAGCGGCACCACGATGCGCCGCAACGCGTTCATCGCGGATGCCCCGTCCACCCAGGCGGCCTCCTCCAGGCTCACCGGCACCGAGTCCATGAAGTTCTTGGTCATCCAGATCGCCATCGGCAGTGACGTCGCGGCCATGAAGAAGATCGTGGCCGGGATCGAGTCCAGCAGGTTCATCCGCACGAACAGGCTGTACACCGGCACCATGATGGCGGTGATGGGCAGGCAGGTGCCGAACAGGACGCCGTACATGAACGGTTTGTTGAAGCGCATGGCGTACCGGGAGAGCGGATAAGCGGCCAGCACCGAGGCGAGCACCGTCACGACCGCGGCACCGCCGGACAGCAGCAGGCTGTTCCACAACGGCAAAAAGGTGAGCTCGGGGTTGAACACCGCCGCGAAGTTGTCGAGCGACAGCCGTTCCGGGAGTTGGGTCTGGTAGGTGGCCTTCACGTCGAGTGAAGCCAGGACCAGCCAGGCCAGCGGTAAGAGGAAGCACAGCGCGATGACGATGAGCACCAGGTTGGCCAGGATCGCCCCGGTGGCCTTGCGCGGTGAGGCCACCGACTTGGGCGCAATACGGGTGGGAGCAATGGTCGCGGTCATCGGCTCAGCCCTTTTCTGGGCGGAGCGCCCGAATGTAGACGAGCGAGAAGGCCGCTCCGATGAGCAACATCACCGTGGCGATGGCGGTGCCGTAACCGATGTCCCCGAACTTGAACGCTTCCTGAAAGGCCATGATCGGCAGGGTGGTGCTTTCGTTGCCGGGCCCGCCGGCGGTCATCACCCAGATCAGGGTGAACACCGACAGGGTTTGCAGGGTGATCAGCATCAGGTTGGTGGCGATGCTGTTCTTGATCATCGGGATGGTGATCCAGGTGAGCCGTTTGACCCCGTCGGCGCCGTCGATCATGGCGGCCTCCGTCACCTCCACCGGCACGTCGTTCAGGGCCGCCCGGTAGACCATCATCGAGAAGGCGGTGCCCCGCCAGGCGTTGGCCAGGATGATCGAGAGCATGGGGAAGCTGAACAGCCAGTTCGGCCCGGTCATCCCCGCGGCGGCCAGCACCTGGTTCAGGGTGCCGTCCTTGCTGAAGTAGGCGTAGGCGACGAACGCCGCGACGATCTCGGGCAGCACCCAGGCTGCGACGACGGCGGTGCCGACCACGGCGCTGACCACCGTGTTGGCACGGTTCATCAGCAGCGCTATCCCCAGACCCAGGAAGTTCTGCCCGATGATGGCCGAGGCGACCACGAACACAAAGGTCAGCCACAGGGACAGCGGGAAAACCGGGTCCCGGAACAGGGTGAGGTAATTCTCCAGACCCACCCACTGCGGATCCTGCGCGCTCGCGCCCGTGAGGGCCGCGTCGGTGAAGGACCCGTAGAAGGACCACACGACGGGTCCGAGCAGGAAGATCGCGAGGAGCACGACGGCCGGGGCCAGTGGCAGCATCCGCCGGAGCGTGCGGGCCCGTGGCCGGCCCCTGGAACCGGGGCCCGAAGGCCCCGGCCCGGTCACGGTCTGTCGAGGTGGGCGGGAGACGGTGTCGGCTGACATGGACTACTTCGTGGTGATCTTGTCGGCACCGACGATGCCCTCCACGGCGGTGTCGTACGCGGCCGCCGCCTCATCCACGCTCATCTGCCCGGTGATCACGGCCTCCGTGGCCGCCTGTACTTCGGCGGAGATCTTCGAGTAGTCACTCGTCGCCGGCCGGTAGTGGGTCACGTCCACCAGCTCGGTGACGTCAGCCACGAACGGGTTCGCCGCGAGGTACGACTCTTCGCTGGCGACATCCGTGCGCACGGCGATCTGTGAGTTGTTGATCGCGTACCAGAGGGCGTTCTCCTGGCTCACGGCCAGGGCGAGGAAGTCGAACGCAAGGTCGGCGTTGGCCGTCTTCGCTCCGACGGCGAGGGTCCAGCCGCCCGACATGCTCACTCCGCCCGGTTCCTCCCCATTCTGGGTCGGGAACGCCGCCACGGCCATGTCTTCGGTGTAGGCCGGCCACTCATAGGCGCCGCCGGTCTGCCAGAACGACGGGGTGTACGACCCCTCGACCGTGCCGCCGAGCTTGCCCTGCGGGAACAGTTCGCCGAAGACCTTCTTCCACACGTTCGGGTCCAGCGCCTCGGACGGGTCGAGGGCCAGCTTCTCGGTGTAGAGGGTCTCCAGGAATTCGAGGGAATCTTTGAAACCCTGGGATTCGACCACCCATTTCTGGTCGTCCTCGTTGTAGAGGGTGTCACCGGTGCCGTAGAGCAGCTCGTAGAAGCTCTGCATGACGGTGCCCTCCCCGGTGCCCTTGCCGGCATACATGTTGAACGGCACTACGTCGGGCTGGGTCTCCTGGATGGTGCGGGCGGCCGTGAGGATGTCATCCCAGGTCTCGGGTTGCCACGGCACCTCGATGCCCGCGGCGGCGAAAACGGGTTTGCTGTACCAAATACCCCGGGTGTCTGTGCCCAGTGGGACGGCGTAGACGCTGCCGTCATCGCCCATCCCAGCGGCCTTGGCGCCCTCGTTGAATTGATCCCACTCGTCCCATTCGGCGAGCTGGTCGTCGATGTTGAGCAGGTAGCCGGCGTCGATGTCGGAGCGCAGCCGGAAGGTGTCCTCGTAGAAGACATCCGGAGCGGTCTCCGCCGATTTCTGAGAGAGGGCCAGCTTGGTGGAGTAGTCGTCATCGTTGGCCTGGATCGGCTCCAGCTCGACGGTGACTCCCGGGTTTGCTTCCTCGAACTCCGGCTTGATCTTGGTGAACAGGTCGTCCAGAGCCGTGAAGGAATCGGTCTTCTGGTACACGATCTTCAGGGACTGGCTGTCGCCGTCGCCGCCGTCACCCCCGGCGGCGGTGCAGCCCGCCAACGCAACCATCGAGGTTGCCGCGAGAACGGACAGGGCCAATTTAGCGTTGCGATGCATGGTGCTCCTTTGCTCCAGCTCGTGCCCCCCAAGACGCTGACCGGCCCAGTGACCGGCAGGTGGCATTACGGAAATACTAAATCGAATGGATAAATTCGACAAGAGGCCGGGGAGGCCGTTACCGAGCTGCAACTAGCCGAGCATCAGGCGGGCTGCGCGCGGGGCGAGGGCATGGTCGAGCACGAGGCAGGCGGCGCCGATCGCGCCGACGTCCTCGCCGACACCCGTACCCACCACATCGATGCGGTGGATGTTCCTGGCCACGGTGAGGTCATCCAGGAGGGCGGGGATCCGGCGCAGGTAGAGCTCGCTCAGCCGCGCCCAGTACGGTCCGCCGAAGACCACCCGGTCGACATCGAGGAGGTTGGTCATCACCGACACCGCCTTCGCGACCCGGGCGGCCGAGGTCTCCAGGATCGCCGTCGCCGGGTCGGACCCGCCGGCGGCAAGCTCGCACAATGCCGAAAACCGCTCGTCGGTCTCGTACGCGTGCGCGCTCGCACTCGACGGGGGCAGGAGCCCGGCACGTTCGGCCTCCAGCACCATGCTTTGCGGAGTGCACGTGACGGCGATGCATCCCCGAAACCCGCAGTCGCAGCGCGGACCCGCCGGGTCGACGATGACATGGCCGATCTCACCGGAGTTGTGCGAGCGGCCCCGCACGACCTCGTCCCGCAGCACCAGTCCGGCGCCGATCCCGGTGCCGAGATAGAAGAAAACGAAGCTACCCGCCCCGCTGGCGCCGCCGGCCCACGTTTCGGCCACAGCGGCGGCGGTGACGTCCTTGTCGACGAATACCGTCAGCCCGGTTGACCGGGCGAGGGCATCGCGCAGCGGAACCAGGTGCCAGCCCAACAGGTGGGGCGGATCCACCACGGTACCGCTGTCAAAATCGATCGGCCCCGGCGTCGCGACACCCAGGCCGGCGATCTTCGCTCGGTCTACTCCTGAGTCACGGATCAGGCCTTCGATCAGCTCGGAGATATGGCTGATGAGTTGGCTCGGGTCGCCGACCGCCGGCGTCGCACGGAGCGATCGATGCACCACGGCGCCGGTGAGGTCAAGGATGGCCAGGGTCATCACCGCCGGGTCGAGGTGCACTCCAACGGCGAAGACACCACCCGGGTTCAGCTTCAGCAGTGTGCGGGGTTTGCCCGGTCCGCTGCTGGCTTTGCCGGCCTCGAGCACCATCTCCTGGTCCAGCAGCCGACGACAGATGTTTGACACGGTCTGGGCGGAGAGCCCGGTGGCCTGGCCGAGCTCCACCCGGCTGAGCCCGGTGGCCGAACGCCGGATGGCATCGAGCACCACCGTGGTGTTGAAGTCGCCCATTCGGGGCAGGTTCGTGCCGCGTCGCGCCCGCGGATCGCCCTCTGGAACCACGGATTCACCTCATCGCTTGCCTTGGGATGACTGAATCCTAATCCGTCACCGCGGCGACGGGGCCCTCGGGCGACCGTCACCGCCGCCGGCGATGGCGAACGCGGGAGCGACGCCGCTGCGCGGGTGGCGCGCCACCCGCGCAGCGGCGCGCGACCCGCGTGACGGGATGCGCGGGCCGGGCGCCGCTGCGCGGGACGGGCGCCCGGCCGGGGCCGCTAGTCGGCCAGGTGGTAGCGCAGGCTGGCGAGTTCGGAGCGGAGGGCCGGCGGCACCCGGGAGCCGAACCGGTTGAAGAACTCGTCGGTGAGGTCGCACTCGGCCAGCCAGGAGGCCGGGTCGATGCGGAAGAGCTGGTCGAGGGCATCCGCGCTCACGTCGAGGCCGGCCACGTTGAGGGCGCCCGGCTGCGGCATCCGCCCGATCGGGGTGTCGACGGCGTCGACGGTGCCCTCGACGCGGCGGATGATCCACTCGAGCACCCGGGAGTTCTCGCCGAACCCGGGCCACAGGAAGCTGCCGTCCTCACCCTTGCGGAACCAGTTGACCTGGAAGATCGCGGGTGCCTGGGTACCCAGGCCGCGGCCGACGCGGAGCCAGTGCGCCCAGTAGTCGGCCATGTTGTAGCCGCAGAACGGCAGCATCGCGAACGGGTCGCGGCGCAGCTCCCCCACGGTGCCTTCGGCGGCGGCGGTCTTCTCCGAGGAGATGGTGGCGCCCATGAACACACCGTGCTTCCAACTGCGCGCCTCGGCGACCAGCGGCACGTTGGTGGCGCGGCGGCCGCCGAACATGATCGCGTCGATCGGCACCCCGCCCACGTCTTCCCAGCTGTCGGCGATGGACGGGCACTGCGCCGCCGGCACCGTGAACCGGGAGTTCGGGTGCGCGGCGGGCCGGCCGCTATCGGGGGTCCAGGAGTTGCCCTCCCAGTCGGTGAGGTGCGCCGGCGGGGTGTCGGTGAGGCCCTCCCACCACACGTCGCCGTCGTCGCGCAGGGCGACGTTGGTGAAGATGGTGTTGCCCCACACGGTCTGCACGGCGGTGGGGTTGGTGGTCTCGCCGGTGCCGGGAGCGACGCCGAAGAACCCGGCCTCGGGGTTGATCGCCCAGAGCCGGCCGTCATCGCCCGGCCGCAGCCACGCGATGTCATCACCGATGGTCTCCACGCTCCAGCCCGGGATGGTGGGCTGCAGCATCGACAGGTTGGTCTTGCCGCAGGCCGAGGGGAACGCCGCGGCCACGTGGTAGGTGCCGCCCTCGGGTGAGGTGACCTTGATGAGCAGCATGTGCTCGGCCAGCCAGCCCTCGTCGCGGGCCATCACCGACGCGATCCGCAGCGCGAAGGACTTCTTCGACAGCAACGCGTTGCCGCCGTAGCCGGAACCGAACGACCAGACCTCACGGTCCTCGGGGAACTGCACGATGTACTTGGTGTCGTTGCTGGGCCAGGTGACGTCCACCCGGCGGCTGCCCTGCGCATCGACGAGCGGGAAGCCCACGCTGTGCACGGTGCGCACCCACGGGGTGCCGGCCTCGATCAGCTCGAGCACGGCGGCGCCCATCCGGGTCATGATGCCCATGTTCAGCACCACGTACGGTGAATCGGTGAGCTCGACACCGAGCTGCGAGATCGGGCCGCCGAGCGGGCCCATCGAGAACGGCACGACGTACATCGTGCGGCCGCGCATGCTGCCGGTGAACACCTCGCCGAGCTCGGCGCGCATCTGGCCGGGTTCGGCCCAGTTGTTGGTGGGGCCGGCATCGTCGCGGGTGGCGGAGCAGATGAAGGTGCGGTCCTCCACCCGGGCCACGTCACTCGGGCTGGTGCGGGCGAGGTAGCTGTTCGGGCGCCATTCCGGATTGAGCCGGATCAGCTTGCCCTCGGCGACAAGCTGCTTGGCCAGCGCGTCGGCCTCCTGCGCGGTGCCGGTGCACCAGATGACGGCGTCGGGCTGGGTGAGACGGGCGATCTCGTCGACCCAGGCACGCAGGGCGGGGTCGCTACTGCCGGTGGGGGCACCGTACCCGGCGGGCACCGTGGTCTCCACGGTGCGCGCGGCATGGGTGCGGATGGAGCGGCGAACGGGGTGGGTGACGGTCATTGCCTGGCCTTCCTCGGGATGCGTTTCTCAGGGCAGCTACTCCCGGCGACGAACCGTGGGAGTAAGAACGGGGTTCAGGAGCGCTAATTTCGTCCTGTGCATCAAGAATGCGCCCGAATTCGGGCCGCAAACGGAAATAGGCCGGTTAAGAATCGGGGTTCTTTACGTATGCTTAAGGAATGCCAACGCCGGCCTCAGACCTGGTCACCCTCGGTCATCGCATCCGTCACTTCCGCGGCGAGCGCGCGCTCACCCTCGACCAGCTCGGCGAGCGGGTGGGCCTGGCGGCCAGCCAGCTCTCGCTGATCGAGAACGGTCGGCGCGAGCCCAAACTGTCCACGCTGCAGAGCCTGGCCCACGCCCTGGCCGTGCCGTTGGCCGAGCTGCTCAGCGGTGAGGCGCCGAACACCCGCGCGGCGCTGGAGATCGAGCTGGCCCGGGCGCAGAAGAACCCGCTCTACGGGGCGCTCGGGCTGCCCCAGGTGAAGGTCACCAAGGGCATGCCGTTGCCGGCGATCGAGTCGCTCGTGGGCCTGCACCGGGAGCTGGCCCGCCGTGCCAGCGAGGCCATCGCCACCCCCGAGGAGGCTCGCCGGGCCAACACCGAGCTGCGCGAGCGGATGCGCGAGCGCGGCAACTACATGCCCGACATCGAGAGACTCGCCGAGGAGCGGGTGCGGGCATCCGGGCACGTCTCGGGCGCGCTCACCCACCGTGAGGTGAGCGTGATGGCCGAGCAGCTCGGCTTCACCCTGATCTACGTGAACGACCTGCCGCACTCCACCCGGTCGGTGACCGACCTGGCCAACCACCGCATCTACCTGCCACCGGCATCCATCCCCGGCGGCCACGGCCTCCGGTCGATGGCGTTGCAGGCGATGGGGCACCGGCTGCTCGGTCACGAGCGTCCCGCGAGTTACGCCGAGTTCCTCTGGCAGCGGCTGGAGATCAACTACTTCGCGGCCTGCTGCCTGATGCCGTTGGAGGCCACCCGGGCGTTCCTGCAGACCGCGAAGCGGGACCGAGTGCTCTCGGTGGAGGACCTGCGTGACGCGTTCGGGGTCACCCACGAGGCGGCTGCCCTGCGGCTGACCAACCTGGCCACCGAGCACCTGGACATGACCGTGCACTTCCTCCGGGTCTCCGGCGACGGCGCCCTGCAGAAGGGCTACGAGAACGACGGCCTGCCGTTGCCGGCGGATGTGACCGGGTCGATCGAGGGCCAGCTGGTCTGCAAGCAGTGGAGCGCCCGCAGCGCGTTCACCCACACCAACCGCACCACCGAGTTCTACCAGTACACCGACACCCCGGTGGGCACGTTCTGGTGTGCCACCCAGACCGGCACCACCTCGGATGGCGAGTTCTCGATCAGCGTCGGCGCCCCGTTCGCGCAGGCCAAGTGGTTCCGCGGCCGGGAGACCACCCAACGGGCGGTGTCCCGCTGCCCCGACGAGTCCTGCTGCCGGCGTCCCTCCGGCGAGGTCGCATCCCGCTGGGCGGGCCAGGCGTGGCCGAGCGCCCGGCTGCACGCGCACGTGCTCTCCCCGTTGCCCAGCGGCACCTTCCCCGGCGTCGACGACACCGAGGTCTACGAGTTCCTCGAGGCGCACGCCGACCACTAACCCTCTCCGGCGGGTATACCCCCTCTTCGGGGCACCCGAATGTCAAGTCCTATGCGCACGGAAGTGGGCCGCGTACTCTGGCGACAAAGAGGTGAGGTGCAGTACTGATGGCCGTTTCATTCCAGGCCGCATCCGATGCGCTGTGCGGCTCCGGCGGACGCATCGACGAGTTGGCTCACCCGTTTGTGCGATTCCTCCCCGTTTCCGGAGCATCGATCTCGACCTTCGGCTCGCTTCTCGGCGCCGAGACGGTGTCGGCGACCGACGCGAGGGCCGGTCGGGTCGACGAGTTGCAGTTCGACCTCGGTGAGGGGCCGTGCTGGGATGCCCTGATCACCCGGGCGCCCGTGCTCGAACCCGACTTCGCATCCACGTCGTCCTGGCCGGCCTTCGCGGAGGGGCTCCGCGGCGAGAAGGTCGCCGCGATCTTCGCCTTTCCGCTCACGTTCGGCCCCCTCGACATCGGTGCGGTGGATCTGTACTCCACCACCCCGATGAGTCTCAGCCCCCTGCAGCGACAACAGACCTTGGCGCTCTCGGCGATTGTCAGCCGGATTCTGTTGCGCCACGCCATCGGTGGCGAGGAGACCGGCCAGACGACGACGTACTCCCGGCGGCTGGTGCACCAGGCGACCGGCATGGCCCTCGCTCAGCTGGGGACGAGCGCCGAGGACGCCTACCTCATCATCCAGGCGAGGGCGTTCGCCGACAACCGGCCGATGCGGGATGTGGCCGAGGACATCATCGAACGCCGGATCCGGTTCGGCCCCCTCACCGAGGCGGAGGGGGACCAACTGTGATCGAGATGACGCGCACCGAACGGCTCTTCGACGCCTTCGCGACGCTCGCGGACACCCTCGTGGCCGGTTACGACGTGCTGGACCTTCTGCAGTCGCTCGTGGATTATTGCCACGACCTGCTGGATATCGACTCCGCCGGCATCCTGCTGGCCAACGCCGACGGCGAGCTGGAGGTTGTCGCCTCCACGAACGAGGCGAACACCCTGGTGGAGATCATGCAGCTCGATGCCGACGCCGGCCCGTGCCTGGAGTCCTTTCGCACCCGCGCCGTGGTGTCGGTGCCCGACATCGACATCCGCTCCGACCGCTGGCCCGATTTCACCGACGTCGCCGCCGCACAGGGTATCCACTCGGTTTACGCCATCCCCCTGCGCCTGCGGCAGACGACGATCGGCACTCTGAACCTGATGCGCGAACAGCGCGGCGAGCTCAACCGGTACGACATCCGGGCCGCTCAGGCCCTCGCCGACGTGGCGACGATCGGGATTCTGCAGGAGCGCACCATCCGAGACGCGTCGACGATCCGCGATCAACTGCAGCAGGCGCTCTCCAGCCGGATCATCATCGAGCAGGCCAAGGGGGTCGTCGCCGAGACCGGGAAGCTGTCGATGGACGTGGCGTTCGACCGCATCCGCTCACACGCCCGCGCCCAGCAGATCCCGCTGAGCGAACTCGCCCGGCAACTCGTCGCCGGCGAGATCCGGCTGTAGCCCGGGCCGCACCCAGTGGTCGGAACTCTACGGAACGATGTGTCCGGCGGCCCGGAACAGTTCGTACCACTCGGGTCGGGTGAGCGGCACGTCGGACCCCAGCGCGGCCGCCGCGACGCGGTCGGGACTGGTGGTTCCCAGCACCACCTGCATCTGCGCGGGGTGCCGGGTGATCCAGGCCGTGGCGATGGCGAGCGCCGGCACGTCGTACTGGGCGGCGAGCCGGTTGAGCACGGCGTTGAGCTCGGGGTGATCCGGTGAGTCGAGGAACACGCCGGTGAAGAAGCCCGCCTGGAACGGCGACCAGGCCTGAATGGTGATGTCGTGCAGCCGGCAGTAGTCCACGATGCCGCCGCCGTCGAGGGTGATCGACTGCGGCTCGGCCACCATGTTCGCCGCGATTCCCTGCGCGATGATCGGCGAGTGGGTGATCGAGAGCTGCAGCTGGTTGGCCACGATCGGCTGGCGCACGTGCTTGCGCAGCAGGTCGATCTGGCGGGGTGTGTGGTTCGAGACGCCGAAGGCCCGCACCTTGCCGGACTTTTCCAGTTCGTCGAACGCGCGGGCCACTTCCTCGGGCTCCACGAGGGCGTCGGCACGGTGCAGCAGCAGGATGTCGATGCGGTCGGTCTGCAGTGCCTTCAACGAGCCCTCGACGGATTCCAGAATGTGCTCGTAGGAGAAGTCGAAGTACCCGTCCCGGATGCCGGTCTTGGTCTGGATGGTGAACTCGTCACGCTGGGACGGGGTCAGCTGCATCGCCTCGGCGAACCGGCGCTCACAACCGTGTCGTTCGTTGCCGTAGATATCGGCGTGATCGATGAAGTCGATGCCGGCGTCGCGGGCGGTGCGCACCAGCGCCTGGACTTCCTCGTCGGTCTTGTCGGCGATCCGCATCAGCCCGAGGAGGACGTTGGGGGCGAGGATCTCGGTGCCGGGCATGGTGAAGGTCTTCACGAAGCGGTCCTTTCGGGACGTAAGGGGTACGTCTTTCACCGTACGGACGGCGGCTCCAGAAGTACAACACGCATCGATGATGCGATTCAGAACCGGCGGCGGTCAATCACCCGTCGCCGGTCCGGCGCATCCGCGGGCTCAGTCGTAGTCCTCGATGCGCCATTCGTCCTGCCAGTCGATGAGCACGTCCTCACCGTCGAACCGGAGCGGCAACCAGACGTAGTCGGCGATGGACGTGTCGGGGTCGGGCAGGGTCACCGCGCCCCACTCGCTGTGGTCCGTGCCCGGGCTGAACACCTTTTCGAAGAGGGCGGGAATGTCGGGCAGGTCCGCCGGCGGGTTCACGACCCAGCGGTCGCCGAGGGCGATGTAGAGGTCCTTTTTGGTGGGGTGGGTGAAGATCGAGGACAGCTGCGAACGGTAAGACGTGTTCGACTCGTCACCGGGATGGGGGTTGCCGATCACCACCCAGGGGCCGTGGTAGCTGTCGGCGACGGCAGACTCGGACTGGTTGGGGAAGTACCCGGTGGTGCCGGAGGTGATGAGGTAGTGCCGCCGGTTGCGGAGGAAATAGGCGGGCGCTTCGCGCACGAACGGCGGCTGCAACCGCGGGAAGTGTGTCGAGTAGAAGCCCGTGACATCCGTGTAGTCGTCGGTCAGGTCCGCGCAGATCAACTCGCTGTGCACCCGCTCGAAGTAGTAGTACGCCTTACCGTCGGACGGGTCGACGACGAGGTCGAAGTCACCGGCGTTCATGCCCAGTGGCCGCAGCCCGCTGCGCACGATTTCGTACGGGCCGAGGATGTCGTCGGCGGTGAAGACGCTCGACATCTGCTCATTGTTTCGCTGCATCACCTTGATCCAGCAGACGTACTTGCCGGTGCGCTCGTTGTAGATGATGTGCGGCCGGTCGGCGAGCTGGGCGGGGTGCATCGGGTTCTCGGGGTCATCGAGCACCGGCGGGATGATCAGGCCCCGGTCCTCCCAGTTGTACAGGTCGGTGGAGGAATAGCAGCGCACCCCCCAGTGCCAGATTCCGTTGCCGGGCCGGGTGCGTTCCTTATTCTCGCCGTACCAGTAGAAGACCCCGTCGGCGACGAGCACCGAGCCGCCATGGGCCTGGATGCGTTCCCCGTTGGTGTCGAGCCACGGTTGGCCGGGGCGGATGGAGTGCTGCATGACGGGTCCTTTCGCGGATCTGGTCACCGGGGGCCTACCACCGGCTGAACGGCGGCTTGGCCGGGTCGTCGGCCGGCGCCCGGAACGGGGACGTGAACGTGTGGGCGCCGGCACCGACCTCGTGCTCGTCGCCTCCGGGCAGCACGATGGTGGCGGTGGAGCCGGGCGGCACGTCCACGTCGAGGGTGAGAGTGCCGTCGTTCCGGCGCCACCGGGAGGAGGCTAGGCCGTTCGGTGTTTGGTGGCTGGCCGACGCGTGGGTGAGCCCACCGCCGGGTTGCGGGGCGATGCGCAACCGGCCGAATCCCGGTTCGGCGGAGTCGAGGCCCGCGACGACGCGGTGCATGAAGTCGGCGACCGCCCCGAGGGCGTAGTGGTTGAACGAGGTCATGTCCCCCGGGTTCACGGAGCCGTCGGGGAGCATGCTGTCCCACCGCTCCCAGATGGTGGTCGCCCCCATGGACACGGGGTACAACCACGAGGGCAGTTCGTCCTGCAGCAGCAGGTGGTAGGCGGCGTCGATCCCGCCGGCCCGTACCAGCGCGTCGCAGACGATCGGGGTGCCCACAAAACCGGTGCTGATGTGGAAGTCCGCGGCCTTGACGAGGTGCAGCAACCGCTCCCCCGCCCGGGCGACCTGTCCCTCGGTGGCGAACAGGTCGAACACGATGGCGACGGCGATGGAGGTGACGGTGTCGCTGACCACCCGCCCGTTCGGCGCGATGTACTCCGCCTGGAACGCCGCGACGGCCCGCTCGGCGACGATTCGATAGTGCGCGGCGTCGGCATCCTTGCCCAGGATCGCGGCCGTCTGGGCCAGCAGCCGGGCGGTGCGGGCGTGGTACGCGGTGGCGACGAGGTACTTGTCGGTGCGGGAGTCGCCCGGGTTCTCCGGCGCGGCCGCCGGGTCGAGCCAGTCGCCGAGCTGGAACCCGGTGTTCCAGAGCCCGGTGTGCCCGGTCAGGGTGTCGACGAGGTCCACCCATCCGCGCATGCTGGCGTACTGGTCGGCGAGGATGCGGGTGTCACCGTCGTGCTGGTACATCTCCCACGGCACGATGACGGCGGCATCCCCCCACGCGGCGGTGGGGAAATTGGGGAAACCGCAGTCGATCCACGGCACGAAGTTGGGCACGTGCCCCTGATCGACCTGTTCGTAGGCGACGTCGCGGAGCCAGCCGGTGAGGGTGCCGTGCACACCGAACAGGCGCAGCGCCGTGGGCGCGAACACCTGGATGTCGCCCGTCCAGCCGAGCCGTTCGTCGCGTTGCGGGCAATCGGTGGGCAAGTCGACGAAGTTGTCCCGCATACTCCACACCACGTTCTCGTGCAGGCGGTTGAGGCCTTGGTGCGAGCTGTCGAACCAGCCGGTGCGCTCCATGTCGGTGTGCACAACGAGGGCGTCGACGTCGACGGTCTCGATGCCGCCCGGCCAGTTCTCGAGCTCCGCATAGCGGAAGCCGTGCAGGGTGAATCGTGGGGTCCACTCCTCGGGCCCGTCGCCGGCGAGGGTGTACCGGTCCACGGATACTGCAGTGCGCAGTGGCCGCACCCCGAGCAGGCCGTCTTCGAGCACCTCGGCATGGTGCAGGGTCACCGTGTGCCCGGACGGTCCGGCGACGCGGATGCGCAGTTTGCCGGCGATGTTCTGGCCGAAGTCCAACCGGATGCGGTTGCCCGCGACGGCCTCGACGCTCACCGGAGTGAGCACCTCGGTCACCCGCACGGCGGGACCGGTCGGCGGTTCGAGTTCGGCCGGGAACGCGGCCAGGTCGAGCAGGGTGGGGGTGTTCCAGCCTCCGCTGTTGAAGCCGGTTTCGCTCCACCCCGCGGGCAGCAGCCGGGCGTCGTAGGTCTCCCCCTCGTAGAGGCCGACCTCGGTGATGGGCGAGTCGCTCCACCGCCAGGAGTCGGTCAGCGGCACCGGCACCACGGTGCCGTCGACCAGGGTGAGTTCCAGCTGCAGCAGCACGGAGGCATCCTGCCCGTAGACGTCCCAGAGGCCGCCCTCGAATCCGATCCGGCCCCGGTACCAGCCGTCGGCCAGCCAGACGCCGAGGGAGTTCCGGCCGGACCGGATCGTGTCGGTGACGTCATAGGTCTGGTAACGCAGCCGGTGGGTGTAGCTGGTCCAGCCGGGTGAGAGCAGGTCGTCGGAGACGGGCCGGCCGTTGAGCGCGAGTTCGTACACGCCGTGTGCGGTGGAGTAGATCCGGGCGCGCTGCACGGCGCCGGGTTCGATGCCGAGGTCCGCGTCATCCCATTCGGCGCGGAGCAGGTAGCCACGGCGGAGTTCGCCCTGCGGTTCCGTTGTGGATGGCGCGACGAAGGGCACGCTCCAGTCGGCGCGGTCGAGCAGCCCGGCCTCCACCGGGATCGGGGCGCTCCAGGCGCCCGGGGCTGCGTCGCCGTGCGGGCGCAGCCGCAGGGTCACCGCCTCCCGGGAGACCAGCGGGGCGAACGGCCAGGCGATCAGCCGGTTCGAGCCGTGCGGCTCGGTGTGCTGCTCGGTGCTGCCGTCTGCGCGGCGAATCTCCAGCTCGATCGCGTCGATCGGCCCCGGGCTTTCGGTCGTCCAGGAGATGCGCGGCCGGCTCTCACCGATGCCGACGGTGGAGCCGCCGCGGCGGTTCTCGAGCCAGATGTCGCTGATCAGCGCGGTCGCAGTGTCTGTTGTGGTGCTCATGTTGTTATCCCTTGACCGATCCGGCGGTGAGGCCCTTCATGACCTGTTGGTTCAGGAAGAGGTAGATGAATAGTGTTCCCAACACGTTGACCGCGATGGCGGCGAAGGTGGGGCCGTATTGCACGGCGCCGTACTGGCCCGTGAAGTTGAGCAGTCCGACCTGGATGGTGCGGAGCGCATCACTGTTGGTGAACGTCAGCGCGATGAGCAGGTCGTTCCAGAGGAAGAAGAACTGCACCAGGCCGACGGTGAAGATGGCGTTTTTCACCAACGGCAGGCCGACCGCCCAGAAGGAGCGGAGAATGCTCGCCCCGTCGAGGGTGGAGGCCTCGAAGATCTCCCGCGGCACCGACCGGAAGAACGTCGCCATCATGAAGACGGTCAGCGGCAGCCCGGTCGCGATGTACGTGAGGATCATCGGCCAGTAGCTGCCGGTGAGTCCGGTGCGGAAGTAGATGGTGAACAGCGGCAGGATGATCATCTGGGTGGGCACCATGATGCCGGCCAGGAAGAGCAACAGGACGGTACCGCGGCCCTTCCACACCATCACCTCGAGCGCGAACCCGGCGGCGACACCGACAATCAGGATGACCGCCAGGGACGGGAAAACGACGATGATGCTGTTGACGATGTAGGTGCCGAAGCCGCTGTCGAACACCGACACGTAGTTGTCGAGCGACCAGGTCTGCGGCAGGGCCCAGAACGGCTCGTTGAGGAACTCGTTCTGGGTCTTGAACGAGCCCAGCAGCATCCACAACATCGGGTAGACGACGATGATCAGCAGGATCGCGAGAAGAATCCGGATGGGCAGCCGGGAGACGAACTGTTTGGGGCTGACCTTGCGGTTGCGGGGCACGGGTCCGGTGCCCGTGTGGGGTGTGGTCACCCGCGGGAGGGGGGTGGTCTGAGTGGTCATGGGTCAGCCCTTCGTGACGTCGCGGCGGGTGGACCGGAAGATGAAGATGGTGAAGATCAGGCAGAGGATCGTGAGCATGAGGGCGATCGTGCTGCCGTAGCCGTATTGGCCGTAGGTGAACGAGGTTTGGAACATGTACACGGTCAGCGGGGTGGTGGCGTTGCCCGGGCCGCCGTTGGTGAGCGCGACGACGCTGTCGAAGACCTTGAGAGTGCCGTTGATGCTGAAGATCAGCGACGACAGCAGCACCGGCAGGGAGAGCGGGAGCACGATGGTGCGGATGAGCTTCCACCCGCCGGCCCCGTCGAGCCGGGCGGACTCGAGCATCTCCTCGGGGATGTCGAGCAGGCCGGCGTAGAGCAGCACCCCGTAGAAGCCCATCGACTGCCAGAGGCCCATCAGCAACAGAATCCAGAACGAGGCATCCGGGGTGCCGAACCAGTCGACCGAGTCGATACCGAAAAGGTTGAGGAACGAGTTGACCGGCCCGGTCGTGGGGGCGGCCTCGAAGAGCCGCTGGAACAATAGCGCCACGGCCACCGTCGGCAACACGATCGGGAAGAAGATGATGGTGCGGATGGCGGACGAAGACCGCTTCAGCCAGAACACGTAGAGCAGCGAGAGCCCGAAACCGGCGCCGACCTGCAGCACGGTCATCACGATCGCGAAGCGCACGGTGAACCAGATGGCGCTGAAGGCTGCGGGGTCTTGGAAGAACTTGATGAAGTTGTCGAAGCCGTTGAAGGTGAACCCGACGATCGGGTTGCCGTCCAGCACGGTGTAGCCAAGTGACCAGACGATCGGGACGAGCATGATCAGCGAGTAGACCAGGAGGGCCGGCCCGAGGAGGATCAGGATGGCGCGCTTGTCGCCGAGGACTCTTTCCATGGTTCTTTCTATTCGTTGTGCTGCCGGGAGCAGGGTGTGATGTGCGGGGGCGCGGCGCCGATGCTGCGCCCCCGCACGGTGCGAGGAATCAGCCCTCGTCGTTGGCCGCCTGGACGAGTTTCATGAACTCGGCTCCGCTGATGCTGCCGCTGGCCAGGCCCCCACCGTTGGTCTGGCTGACGCTGGTGCCCTTCGATGTGAACAGGGCCTCGAACCACAGGATGCTCGACGGGGCATCCTGAATCTGCTGCTGCACGATCTGGGTGGTTTCCGGCAGGTCGGCCGGCGGGTTGTCGAGCGCGAACCCGGACACCACACCGCTCTCGTTGAGCACGGCGTCGCCGTAGTTGGAGACGATGCACTTCAGCCAGGCCGCCTGGTTCTCACCGAAGCCCTTCTTCGCGAACATGACCGGCACCCCGACGTTCGCCGGCACCTGGTCGATCGAACCCTGGCCGCCGTCCACGGCCGGGAAGGGCGCGAAGCCGATGTTGTCGGCGCCGATGGTGTTCTGCGCCTCGTCGTTGAAGTTCGCCAGCGCCCAGCTGCCCATGTAGAAGAAGGCGGCCTTGCCGGTGAGGAACTCGTTGATGGAGGCGTTGTAGTCGATCGACCCGATCGCTTCGCCGAAGTAGCCCGCCTCACCGAGGGCGGCGACCTCGTCGGCCGCCTTCACGTACTCGGGGTCGGTGAGCTTGGCGTCACCGTCGGCGACGGCCTTGAGGGCGTCGGGGCCCAGGTCGCGGGCGATGTAGTCGCCGACGAGTCGGGTGATGGGCCAGCCATCCTTGCCGGCTGCGGAGAACGGCTGCACGCCCGCACCGTCCAGGATCTCGGCGGCCGCGACGAGGTCGTCCCAGGTGGCGGGGGCTTCGATGCCGTTGGCGGCCAGGATCTCCTTGTTGTACCAGAAGCCCTCGATGTTGAACTCGGTCGGCAGCGAGTACAGCGTGTCTTCGCCGTACAGCGCCTTGATCGTGGACTCCGCCGCGGGGAGGATCTTGTCGGCCACGCCGAGCTCCGCGAGCTCCGCCGACAGGTCGACGACCTGATCCGCATCGATGAACTGCTGCATCAGCGAGGGCGTGCCGGCGGCCATCGACATGTTCGACAGGGCATCCTGGCCGGCCAGCAGCTGGAGTTTCTGGTCGAACTGCGGACCCGCGGATTTGTCGGCGGTCAGGGGAGCCGCCTTCTCCTCAGCCGCGCACTGATCGGTGGAGAGACTCGTGAGAGTGCCGATGATGGTGGTGTTCTCGGTTTGACCGAGGTAGGTGAATGTGCCGTTGTCGGCACTGCCGCCACCACCGGCAGGCCCGCAGGCGGTGAGCAGAAGCGCTCCCGCTCCGAGGGCGGCAACGAGGGGCGCTCGACGCCGCAGTCGTGAGTTCGGTGCTGTGATCACAATTCCTCCTTGAAGTGCGAAGCTTCACGATTGAAGCGTTTCATCTGGAAACCTAGGCGTGCCGCAGGGCGGCTGTCAACCTTTTGGGGATATGTTTTGTAACGCTTCAATTTATGGGCGCGTGAACGCCGAGTGTGGGATTATTCGAACAGCACCGGTTTCGGCGCGGGAACAAGGGAACTTCAGTGGCGCAGGCGCGGAGAGTGGCGGGCACGTCGGCCCCGAGCATGGCCGACGTCGCCCGGCACGCCGGCGTGGCGCTCGGAACGGTCTCGAATGCGCTGAACAATCCGGAGAAGGTTCGAGAAGGCACCCGACGCAAGGTACTGGCCTCGATCGCCGAGCTCGGGTTCATCCGCAACGATGCCGCCCGGTCGCTGGCCGCCGGCACGAGCAACACCATCGGCATCGTGCTGGCCGACCTCAGCAACTCGTTCTTCGTCGACATCGCCCGCGGCGCGGAGGTCACCGCCCGGGCACACGGGATGAACCTGCTGATCGCGAACTCCGATGTGGATCTGACCAAGCAGTCGATGAACATCAGCCTGTTCGAGGAATCCCGGGTGGCAGGGGTACTGCTGGCCCCGCTCGATTCGGTTTTCACCCGCAATGCCAACGCCCTCCTGCGCAGCACTCCCCTGGTTCTGGTGAACTACGAATCGGAGTCCGGTAGCTATTCGGGTGTCGTGGCGGATGAAGTCCACGGCGGCTACGAGGCCGCCCGCCACCTCATCAGCCTCGGCCGTCGCCGCCTCGTTTTCCTGGGCGGCCCGCTGATGCTCACCGCCGTCGCCCAGCGCCTCGCCGGTGCTCGCGCCGCCGTCGCGGCGAGCCCGGGCGTGACCATCGAGCATCTGGAAACGCGGGCGCTGAACATTCCCCACGGCCGGCAGGCCGGCCAGGATATTCTGGCCCGGGCGCCGGGCACCTTCGACGGCGCGGTCGCCGCATCGGACCTGCTCGCCGTCGGCGCGATCCAGGTCCTCGACGGCCACCCCGGTTACGAGGTGCCCACCGACATCGCCTTCGTGGGCTACGACAACAACCATTTCGCCTCCGAGAGCGCCATCCCGGTGTCGACGATCAGCCAGCACGGTGAGGAGATGGGCCGGGTGGCGGCGCAACTTCTCATCGAGGAGATCCGCGGCGACCGCACCGCCGCCAAGCAGACCGTTGTCATCAAACCGGATCTGGTACCGCGGCGCAGTTCGCTCGGGGACGCCTGGCGGCGGGACTGACCGGGCCCGGCACCTGGGGGGTCTCAGCCGGCCGGCCGGGGGCTCGGGCGGTGCTCGAACCGTGGGTCGTGTGCGAAGGCCCGCTCGTAGATGTCGTAGACGAGAGCCGCCTTTCTCCCGTTGTAGTCGCCGGATCCGTCGACACCGACACCATCGAGGGTCAGCTTCAGGGCACCGTAGGCCGCACGGTCCGGGCCGGATCGGGCGAGCCAGTCGCGAAACACCAGGTGCCGCTGGGGCTCGAGCGCATCCGGCGAGAACACGTGCACGTTGGCGTTCGGCCGGGCGAAGGTGAAGAACCGGTGTTCCTCCCACTCCGGCTCCCGGGCGATCAGCCGGAACCCGGCCGCCTCCAGCGCCGGAAGATAGTCGGCCTCCTTCGTGGAATCCGCCACCGTGAGGTCCACGTCGATGATCGGCTTGGCCGGCAGGCCGGGCACCGCCGTGGACCCTACGTGATCGATGCGCACGGTGCGGCCAGGCAGCGACCGGACCAGCAGCATCCGGATCTCGTCGAACTCGCCGGACCATCCCGGGTTCGCGGGCACGACCCCCGCCACGTTCACCTGCCGCCTGGCCACCCGATGGTGTCGCCGGGCGAGGGTGGCGGCGGGATCGAATGCCCGCCAGAGCGGATGGGTCGGCATGGCCCCGATCGTATCCGCCGGCTCTCGCGGCGCCGGTCTACTTGCGGGAATCCGGGTGATCGTCGCCGATGTGCCCGGGCGCGTTCGCGGCCAGGACCCGCTGCACAAACGCCGAATATTCGGTCATGTAGTGCCGCAGGAAGGTGCGGGTGCCCTCGTTCGTCACCTCGCCGTCGGCGGTGAACACCGCGGCGTCGAACTGGATGTAGGCCTCGGGCGAGTTGAGCTGCGGGGCGTCGAGGAAGCTCAGCACACTGCGCATGGAGGACTGCATCACGGCCGTGCCGATGCCGCCGGGTGAGGCGCCGATGATGCCGGTGGGTTTGCGGGCGAACGAGTTGGCGCCCCAGGGCCGGGAGCCCCAGTCGATGGCGTTCTTGAGCGCGCCGGGGATCGACCGGTTGTACTCGGGCGACACGATGAGCAGGCCGTCGGACGCCTCGATCACCGACTTCAGCATCCGCCCGGTCGGTGGGTAGTTCTCGTCGAAGTCCGAGCTGTACAGCGGGAGGTCCCGGATCAGGATCTCGGTGAACTCCAGCTCGGCCGGAGCGAGCCTGATCAGCGCCTTCGACAGCGTGCGATTGATGGAGTTGCTGGCGAGGCTTCCGACCAGGTAACCGATCTTGAACGTAGCCATGGGTTGAGGTCCTTTCCGATTGTCGGCGGCACGCGTCAGTGGCGCGAAGCGGGCGGATACGCCGGCCGCTCGTCTCGATTCATCATCTCTCCCCCATCGCGCCTCGGCTAGTTTTAAACCTGGGTCCGGCATGCCGGAATCGAAGACGAGAACCCCCCGACGGAAAGGCGCTCAGTGACCGCACCCGAATTGCTCCTCAACACCGGCCACCCCATCCCCCAACTGGGCCTGGGCACCTGGCCGCTCTCCGACACCGAGGTGGCCCCGGTGATCGTGACCGCCGTGGAGCTCGGCTACCGCCACATCGACACCGCGGCGAAATACGGGAACGAGACCGGCGTGGGCCAGGGCATCCGCGACAGTGGTGTACCGCGCGCGGACCTCTTCGTGACGACCAAGCTCGACGGCGGCTACCAGGGTGACGACCGGGCGATTGCCGGCCTGGCCGACTCGCTCGGCCGCCTCGGCCTCGACTACGTCGACCTGCTCCTGATCCACTGGCCGGTGCCCGCACGCGACCTGTACGTGTCGACCTGGCGCACCTTCGAAAAGCTGCTCGCCGAGGGATTGGCCCGGTCGATCGGCGTTTCCAACTTCAAGCCGGCGCACCTGGAGCGGCTACGTGCCGAGACCGCCATCGTGCCGGCGGTGAACCAGATCCAGATCAGCCCGTACATCACCCGTGCCGAGCAGCGCGCCTACAATGCCGCCCATGGCATCCTCACCACATCGTGGAGCCCGCTGGGCCAGGGCAACTCCCTGCTCGCCGAGCCGCTGATCATCCGGCTGGCCGAGAAGTACGGCAAGACGCCCGGTCAGGTTGTGCTGCGCTGGCACGTGGAACTCGGCCTGGTCGCGATCCCCAAATCCGCCAATCCCACCCGGTTGCGGGAGAATCTCGACATCTTCGACTTCACCCTCGACCCGGCCGACGTCACGGCCATCACCGCACTCGACCAGGGCCCCGGAGCCGGCGTCGACTCCGACGTCGACGGCCACTGAGCCGGGGAGAATCTGTCATGGTAACGATCGAGCTCGACGACCCGGCCCGGCCGGATGTGCGGGAGCTGTTGGACGAGCACCTGGCCGACATGTTCGCCACCTCACCGGCCGACAGCGTGCACGCACTGGACCACTCGGCGTTGTCCGCGCCGGGCATCACCTTCTGGACCGCTCGCGAGGACGGTCTGCTGCTGGGCTGCGGCGCGCTGAAACAGCTGGACGACTCGGCGGGCGAGATCAAGTCGATGCGCACCACACCCGCCGCGCGCGGCCGGGGCATCGCGGCGCTGCTGCTCACGCGCATCCTCGCCGACGCCCAGGAGCGGGGGTTCGAGCAGCTTTACCTGGAGACCGGCAGCGAGGAGTTCTTCGCGCCGGCCCGGCGGCTCTACGACCGGCACGGGTTCACCGACTGCCCGCCCTTCGCGGACTACACCCTCGACCCGCACAGCGTCTTCATGCAGCGCACCCTCCCCCGCGCCTAGGCCAACCGGGTCTGTTTACTTGCCAAGTGGCAAGTGGATGCTAGGTTGACAGTGCGGCGGCCTCGTCGCGTGATCGGGGGACACAGATGAGCAACCACACCAGCGGCGCCGACCAGCCGGGTACCGCCGCGGCAGCACAGCTGCTCGAAGCCGGACACCAGGTGGGCGACCGGGTGCGCGAGGCCATCGACGCCCGCACCCGGGCCATTCTGGACGTCTGGATGGCCGTGGCCGCGCTGGCCTACGCGCTGGCCTTCGCGCTGGCGTGCTTCGGCACCATCAACGGTGTCGCCCTGATGCCCGGCGTCGGGAACGAATCGGACAGCGGCATGACGGTGGTCTTCCTGGTCATCGGGGCGTTCTTCGCCGTGCGGGCCCTGGCCGAGGGCCTGACGAAAAGCCTCCGGCAACCCGCCCGGCGGCCGTCGCGCACGAGCCGGTTCTTCACGGCGAGCGCCAGCGCGCTGCCGCTTCTCGCCCTGGTGATTCTGGCCTTCACCGCACCGGCCACCCCGTGGCCGCTGGTGCTGTTGATTGCCGTCGTCTCGGCGGTGCCCATGGTGATTCTCGCGCTGCGCTCGGCGAGCCGGGCGCGCACCGCCGGCATCCGTCGCCCCCAGCCCGCCCTGTCGGGTCTGCTGGACCCGGCCGGCCGCGCCATCACCGCCGGCCTCGGTCTGGCCCTTGGCGTCCTGGGCGCGGCGACCGGCCTGCCGGTTCCGTACCTCGGCAGCATCGCCTTCATCGTTTTCGCCCTCGGTCTCGTCGGTACCCAGGGCGCTCGGGGCAGTGTCGGCGCGGTCGCCGAGTTCTGGGGGCGCACCCAGTGGACCGCGTTCGGCTGCTCCTACCTGCTGGTTCTCGGCCAGGCCGTGCTGCTGGCCCGCACCCCGTGGGACCTGACCGTGGTGAGCATCGTCGGCGGCGTCCTCGTTGCGGCCCCGCTGGTGGTCGCGGCGTTCCGCCCCGCGCCCATCTGGGAGGCCTGATGGCCGGCAGTCATCCCCGGCACGACCTCGACGACGCGCTGCACACGCCGCTGCGGTTCTCCGTGATGGCCGCACTGCGGGCGGATGTCGAGATCGACTTCGGCACCCTCCGCGACCTGCTCGAAACCGATGACTCGGCGCTGAGCAAGGCGATCAGCACCCTGGGCGCGGCGGGCTACCTCACCGTGCGCAAGGGCTACGTGGGCAACCGGCCGCGCACCTGGCTGACCGCCACGGAGGCCGGCGCCGCGGCCATGCGCATCCACGTCGCTGCCCTGCAGGCCATCGCCGCCGGAGCCCGCGAGCCGTGAGAAAAGCCCCAGAAATGTGAAGTTTCTGGGGCACTCCTCACGGCTCGCGGGTCTAGTCGGTGCCGGTGTAGCGGAAGCCGGCGAAGGACACCTCCCCGGTTACCGCGTAGAGAACGAGGACACGGCCGGTGAACGAGGCCGCGGTCTCCTGGGAGAGGTACCGGCCGTCCACCCGGGCCAGTTCCACCCGGGCCACCCCGGTGCCCACGCTGAGCACCACGATGTCGCTGGTGAGACCGGAGAGCATCGACGACGCATCCGGCGGCACGGTGTCCAGGCTCAGGGTCACGGCGCTGTCCACGACAAGCCCGGGTGTCAGCGGTGTCGTCCACTCCTGGCGGATGCCCGCGACACAGGCGCGAGCCGTCACGACACCGTCACCCACTTCGATCTCGTAGTGGTGGTCCTCGTCGTAGCGAACGCCCAGGCCGCCGCGCCCGGTGCCGCTCCCGGCGACACCGTCGACGCGCACCGAGGTGCTCGACCACGGGTTCCGCTGCCGCACCCCCACGGCCACCGGCTGTTCGGCGTCGAGAGTGCCGTCCTCGCCGGCCAGCACCAGCCGGCCGCCGGCCACGGTGGACACCTCGGCGGGGTAGCGGCGCACCGCGATCCACTCCGGTGCCAGCGAGTCGCCGGCGAAATCATCCGCGAATTCCGTGGCGCCGGGCCGCGGGTTCAGCAGCACCGGGTCGGCGGCCAGCCAGCCGTTCTCCCACCGGGCGCTGGTGATGAAGGTCTCCCGGCCGAGCGCCGAGAAGGCTTGGGTCATGCCGGTGGGCCGCATCCCGAGCATCACCAGGGCCCAGCCGCCATCCGGCGTCTCGACCAGGTCGCCGTGCCCGGTGTTCTGGATGGGCCGGCTGGTGCTGCGGGCGGAGAGGATCGGGTTGGCCGGGCCGCCGGCCGCCACCCCCTCGGTGAACGGGCCGTACGGTCGCGTGCCGCGGGCCACGCTGATGCCGTGCCCGCGTTCGGTGCCGCCCTCGGCGATGAGCAGGTACCAGTAGTCACCGTGCCGGTAGAGGTGCGGCGCCTCGGGGAACTTGAGGCCCGTGCCCGACCACACCGACACCGGGGTGGACAGCGGGGTGCCGGTTTCCAGGTCGACGGTGAACTGCAGGATGCCCTTGTGCCCGGTGTGCGGCTCGCCGCTGGTCACGTCCAGCCCCGAGTAGGTGATGTACGCCAGGCCCTCCTCGTCCCAGGCCAGGTCGGTGTCGATACCGTGGATGCCGTCGATGAGGGTGCCGTCGCTCCACGGGCCGGCCGGGTCGGTGGCGGAGAAGATGAGCATGCCGCGACCCATCGCATCCGTCACCACCACATAGAAGATGCCGTCCCGGTGCCGGATGGTGGGCGCCCAGGCGCCGCCGAGCGTGGGCACGTGCGCCGACGCCAGCTGCCCGGGCCGCTCCACCACGTGGCCGAGCTGGGTCCAGTTGACCAGGTCGGTGCTGTGGAACACCGGGATGCCGGGCAGGTATTCGAAGGTGGAGGTGGCCAGGTAGTAGTCGGCGCCCACCTTCACCACGCTGGGGTCGGGGTAGAACCCGGCGATCAGCGGGTTGGGCCAGGCGGTGGCGGTCTCCTCGGTCATGGTCGCCCCGCTCAGTTCAGCGTGACGGTGGCGGACAGCGGCAGCTCGCTCACGCTGGTGCCCGCCTCGAGCAGGTAGCCGCCGGTCTCGAAGTGCCAGCCGTCCTGCCAGTCGGCGAACGCCCGCTCGGGCACCGCGATGTGCACGGTCACGGTCTCCCCCGCCGCCGCGGTCACCGCTGCGAAGCCGACGAGCCAGCGCACCGGACGGTCGATCGTCGAGTCGGCGCGGGAGGCGTAGACCTGCACAACCTGCTTGCCGGACCGGTCTCCGGTGTTGGTGAGGGTGACCGTCGCGGATGCGGCGCCGGTCTTGGCTAGTGCCGCGTCGTCGACGACCAGGGAGTCCAGCGACCAGCTGGTGTAACCGAGGCCGTGGCCGAACGGGTAGGCCGGTTCGGTGCCGGCCTTGAGCCAGGCACGGTAGCCGATGTGGATGCCCTCGTCGTAGCGCACCACCCCGTTGTCGGGGGTGACGTTGACCACCGGCACGTCCTCGAGGGTCTTCGGCCAGGTGGTGGGCAGGCGCCCGCCCGGCTCGGCCTCGCCGAGCAGCACCGCGGCGACGGCGTCGCCGTACTCCTGGCCGCCGAACCAGCTGAGCAGGATCGCGGCGACGTCGTTCCGCCACGGCATCAGCACCGGCGAACCGGAGTTGACGACCACGACGGTGCGGGGGTTGACCGCGGCCACGGCCCGCACGAGGTCGTCCTGCCGGCCGGGCAGGTCGAGGTCGGTGCGGTCGTAGCCCTCGGACTCGACCTTGGAGTTGGTGCCCACGACGAGCACCACCACGTCGGCGGCCTCCGCGGCGGCGACGGCCTCGGCGATGAGCGCATCCGGGTTGGAGAGATCGGGTTCGATGCCGATGGTGATAGACAACGCGCCCATCAGCGCGCCCTCCGGGGCGATGTCGTACTCGACGACGAGGTCGATCGGCACGCCCTCCGTCACCTGCACCGCCACGGAGGCCGAGGGCGGGGACAGAAACGCCGCCCCCAGGTCGGTGCCCTCGGGCACAACGTTCTCCTCGTGCAGCAGCTCGCCGTTCACGAGGATGCGGCCGTTGCCGGCGGTGGCGAAGCCGAGCAGGATCTCGCCGGTGGCCTCCGGGGTGTACTTGGTGCTGAATTCCAGCACCTTCGAGGCCGCGATCGGGGCGTCGCCGCCGAACCAGACCAGAGCGGTGGCGCGGCGGTCCTCGACGAACAGCTCGCCGCCATCCGCGTCGAGGAAGCGCACCCGGGCGCCGGGCTCACCGGTGTGCGGGTTGACGATGCTGGTCAGCGGCAGTTCGGCGATGCCCTCCTGCACCACGGCGCCCACCGAGTAGGACACCTGGGCGTTCGGCAGCGCGGCGATGAGGCCGTCGATCGGGGTGATCACGCGTTCGGGCAGCACGGTGGCGCTGCCGCCGCCCTGGGTGCGGGCGAACCGGGCGTTGTGCCCGATCACGGCCACCTTCGTGAGGGTGTCGGCGGGCCAGGGCAGCTCGCCGCTGTTCTGCACCAGCACGCTACCGGCGATCTCGGCCTCCTTGGCGAAACGGATGCCGTCTTCGACGACCACGGGCGCGGCGACGGCCGGCTCGAAGCCCTCCAGTGCGCCCACCCGGGCGGCCAGGGTGAGCAGCCGCAGTACCTTGCGGTCGATCGCGGACTCCGCCACCTCACCGCCGATGACGGCGGCGATGAGTGCATCGCCCCACGGTCCGGCGGGGCCTGGCATGACCAGGTCCTGCGAGAACCGGGCGCTGTTGACGCTGCGCACGGCGGTCCAGTCACTGATCACCACGCCGTCGAAGCCCCACTCGGAGTTCAACGGGGTTTCGAGCAGGTCGTTCTCGGTGACGGTGGCGCCGTTGACGGAGTTGTAGGAGCTCATCACCAACCAGGCGTGCGCCTCGGTGATGGCCTCCTCGAAGGCGAGCAGGTACAGCTCACGCAGGGCCCGGTCGTCGACGATCACGTCGGCGGTGAACCGGTCGGTTTCGAAGTCGTTGGCAATGTAGTGCTTGGGGGTGGCGCCCACACCGTTCTCCTGCACACCCTCCACGTACGCGGCGGCGAGCTTCGCGGTGAGATGCGGGTCCTCGCTGAACGCCTCGAAGTGCCGGCCGCCGAGCGGGGAGCGGTGCAGGTTGATGGTCGGGCCGAGCACCACGTCCACCCCCTTGCGTCGGGCCTCGACGGCGGCGACGTTGCCGTAACGGCGTGCGATGGCCGGGTCCCAGGCTGCGCCCAGCGCGGTGGAGGACGGCAGGTTCAGCGACGGCGACCGCTCGTCCCACACCTCACCGCGCACACCGCTGGGCCCGTCGGAGACGAGGATGCGGCGCAGGCCGATCTTCTCGATCGGGGCGGTGGTCCAGAAGTCCTGGCCGGTGAGCAGCAGCACTTTCTCCTCGAGGGTGAGCTGGTCGAGCAGGGCGGTGAGACGAGGGTCGGGCGTGTTGACCGCGGCGTCGAGGTCGGTGGAGATGGTCATGGTACGAGTCGCTTTCGTTGAAATCGGTGTCGAAGAGAAGTGGTCCCCGTGCGGACACGTCCCGGCACACCGGGTGCAGTCGTCCGCACGGGGAACAGTTGTGGTGCGAAAGGGGCGGCCGGGCCGGGTCAGGCGAAGCCGGCCTGCGCGCCGGCCTGCTCCTCGGCGCGCAGGCGCTGCCGCACCGAGCGGCGCTGTTCCTGCCGGTCGGGGTCGGGCACCGGCGCGGCCAGGAACAGTTTCTGCGTGTACGGGTGCACCGGGTCGCTGGTGACCTGGTCCCCGGCGCCCCACTCCACGATCTCGCCGTGGTACATCACGGCGACCCGGTGACTGAGGTGCCGCACGACCGCGAGGTCGTGCGAGACGAACAGGTAGGCCACCCCGGTGCGTTCCTGAATCTGTTTGAACAGGTCGAGCACCCGGGCCTGGGTGGAGAGGTCCAGCGCCGAGACCGGTTCGTCGCAGACGATCAGCCGCGGGTCCAGCGCCAGCGCGCGGGCGATGGCGATGCGCTGCCGTTGCCCGCCGGAGAACTCCCGGGGCAGGCGGTCGGCGGCGTTGCTCGGCAGGCCCACCTGGTCGAGCAGGTCGAGCACGCGCTTGGACGCATCCTTCTTACTGACCTTGCGCACCGTCAGCGGCTCCACCAGGATCTGCTCGATGGTGAGGCTCGGGTTCAGCGAGGTGTACGGGTCCTGGAAGACCACCTGGATCTCGCTGGACAGGGCCTTGCGGGCGCTCCGGCCGAGGTGGGCGATGTCCTTGCCGCGGTAGAGGATCTCACCACCGGTGACCGGCGCCAACCCGAGCACGGCCCGGCCCAGCGTGGTCTTGCCCGAGCCGGACTCGCCGACCAGGCCGACGGTCTCACCGGGGCGGATGTCGAGCGAGACGCCCTTGAGGGCTTTGAACGGGTCCTTGCGGAACCCCTTGATCGCGTATTCGACGACGACATCCTTGACGTCGAGGAGAAGCTCGGTCATGACTGCGCTCCAATGGTGTTGGTGGTGCCTTCGGCCTTGAGCGCGGCGGCGGCCACGGCGGCGGAGTTACCCTCGTCGAGGTCGCCGCGGGCTTCGCCGTCTTCGAGGATCGCCGCGAGCAGCGACTGGGTGTACGGATGCTTGGCGTGGTTGAAGATGGAGCGCACCGGGCCGGTTTCGATCACCCGGCCGTCGCGCATCACGCTCACCCGGTCGCACAGGTCGGCGACGACGCCGAAGTTGTGCGTGACGAGCACGACGCCCATGTTGAGTTCCCGCTGCAGTTCGCGCAGCAGGTCGAGTACCTCGGCCTGCACGGTGACGTCCAGGGCGGTGGTGGGCTCGTCGGCGATGAGCAGGTCGGGGTCGCAGGAGACGGCGCCGGCGATGAGCACCCGCTGGGCCATGCCGCCAGACACCTCGTGCGGGTAGGCGGCGAAGGTACGCTCCGGGTTGGGAATGCCGACCCGGGCGAGCAGCGTGAGCGCCCGCGCCTTGGCCTCCTTCTTGGAGATACCCAGGCACACCTGCATCGGTTCGACCAGCTGGCTGCCGATCGTGAACGCGGAGTCGAGGTTCGACATCGGTTCCTGCGGGATGTACGCGATCTTCTTGCCGCGGATCTTTGTCATCTCCTTCTCGGAGGCGTGGGCGAGGTCCTTGCCCTCGAAGAAGATGGCACCGCCGGTGACCCGGCCGCCGTCGGGCAACAGGCGCAGGATCGACCAGGCGGTCTGGGTCTTGCCCGAGCCGGATTCGCCGATCAGGCCGTGCACCTCACCGCGGCGCACGGTGAGCGACACGTCGTGCACCACGGTCTTCACGGTGCCGTCGGGCTGGTCGTAGCCGATCGCGAGGTCCTTCACGTCGAGCAGCACCTCACCGGTGCGACCCGAGGAGGACAGGTCCTCGGCGTGGAAGACCGCGGCGGTCTTGTTCACGTCGACTGGGCGCAGCGGCGGCCGGCGGCGCACCTTGGCCTTGCCGCTGCGCTCGAGCAGGTCGCGCATGGTGTTGGCCAGCAGGGTCAGCGCCACACAGGTGAGCGCGATCACGAGGCTGGGCCAGAGGATCAGCGTGGGCTCCTTGTAGATCTGCCGGAACCCGTCGTTGAGCATGGTTCCCCAGGTGGGGATCGACTGGTCGCCGAGACCGAGGAAGTCCAGTCCGGCCTGGATGGCGATGGCGATGCCGAGCACCATGGCGGACTGGATGATGACGGGAGCGCGCACCACGGTGAGGATGTGCTTGCCGATGATGCGGGTGTCACTGAGGCCCGCGACCCGGGCCGCATCCACGTAGAGTTCGCTGCGCACCGCGGTGACCGAGGCGTAGACCAGCCGGAAGAACGCCGGCGAGAGCAGCACACCGAAGATCATCATGGACAGCCACATCGACGGGCCGAGCACGGAGCGTGCGGCCAGCAGCACGACGATGCCGGGCAGGGCCATCAGCAGGCCGGCGAGCCAGGAGGAGACCGAGTCGAACCACTTGCCGTAGTACCCGGCGAGGAGGCCACCGATGACACCGAGTGCCAGGGCGATGACGAGGGCGAGGGCCGCGCCGGCGAGGCTGAACCGGCCGGCGTAGATGAGCCGGGAGAAGACGTCGCGGCCCGAGCTGTCGAAGCCGAGCGGATGCCCGTCCGCGGGCCCGCCGAGCACGTCCTGGATCGAGGCGGTGTTCGGGTCCTGCGGGGCGATCAGCGGCGCGAAGATCGCGCTGATGACCAGCAGGGTGAGGAACACGATGGTCGCCAGGCCGACCGGGTTGCGCAGCAGTCGGGACAGCAGCGAACGGCGGGCGGCGCGGGGCAGCGCCGGGGCCATCACGGTGGGGGTGAGATCGATCATGAGAGACGCACCTTCGGGTTCAGCCAGCCCTGGAGCAGGTCGATGAGCAGGTTGACGATGACGACGATGATGGCGATGGCAACAACGAGGCCCATCACCATGGGGATGTCCGCCTGGCTGGTGGCCTGCACGGACACCTGGCCGAGGCCGGGGATCGCGAAGATCTGTTCCACAATGACCGCGCCGCCGAGGAGGCCGACGAACTGCACGGCCAGCACGGCCAGGGCGGGGCCGCCGGCGTTGCGCAGCACGTGCTTGAAGACCACCCGGTTGTAGGAGAGACCCCGGCTGCGCAGGGTGCGCACGTAGTCCTGGCGGAGCGCGTCGACCACGGAACCGCGCACCTGCTGAGCCACACCGGCGATGCCGCCGATGGCCAACGCGATGATGGGCAGGGTGACGGTGGCGGCCCATCCGGCGGGCGACTCGGTGAACGGCGTGTAACCGGTGGGCTTGAACACCTTGAGGTTGAGGGCGAAGAGGGTGACCAGGCCCAGGGCGATGAGGAAGCCGGGGATGGCGAAGCCGAGGATGGACACGGCCTGCACGAACTTGTCGGCCCAGCCGCCGCGGATGGCCGCCCACACTCCGAGGAGGATGGACACGATGGCGATGAGCACGATCGCGCCGAGGACGATGGAGAGGGTGACCGCGAGGCGTGAGGTGATGCCCTCGGTGACCTGCTGGCCGGTGAACCAGGACGCGCCGAGGTCGCCCTGCACGGCGTTGCCGAGCCAGTCGAAGTACTGCACGTACAGCGGGCGGTTGAGGCCGAGCTCCTCGGTCTTCTGCGCCACGGTTTCGGGGGTGGCCATCTGGCCGAGGATGCGGCGGGCGATGTCGCCGCCGCCGATGTAGAGGAGGCTGAAAGCGATCGTGGAGATGACGAAGAGCAGGACGACGCCCGAGAGCAGCCGCCGGAGTATGAATCTGAACACCGTTGTTCCTTACCTATGCGACAGGTGATTGAGCGGGTGGAACCGGCGGCCCCCTGGGCGGGAGCCGGGGAGGGCCGGGCCGCGCACGAGGCGCGGCCCGGCCGGGCTACTTAGGAAGCCGGGGTGAAGTTCCAGAGGTAGGGGTAGGCGTTGCCGACCTGCGTCTTGACCTCGGTGTTGGCATCCGTCGCGTAGTTGGACTGCACGCGGTACCACGGGGCGAACCAGGCCTGCTCGACGATGTAGGCGTTGAGCTCCTTGAGCGCAGCATCCGCCTCGTCGCCGGTGGCGGTGCCGATGGCGGCCACCAGGGCGTCGACCGTCGGGTCCTGGTAGTGCGTCGGGTTGAACGAGGCGGCCGGGGTGAGCTCGAAGTTGATGAGCGCCCAGTCGTTGTCCTGCTGCAGCTGCATCCAGGTGACCCCGTACTTGGGGGCGAGGATGTCCGGGATGAAGTTGTTGCCGGTGTCGGTGTAGTTGACGGTGATGCCGACATCCTTCAGCTGCTGCTCCACCAGGGTGAAGATGGCCGGGTTGGCGAGCGTGGTGATGGGGAGGTCCAGGGTGAGGCCATCGGCGTAGCCGGCCTCGGCGAGGAGCTTCTTGGCCTCATCGGGGTCGTAGGCGTACCGGTCATCCAGCTTCTTGTCGTAGGCCGCGGAGGACTCCGGGAAGATCTGGCTGGTGGGTGTCCCGAGTCCCTCGCCGACGGCGGTGAGCATGGCCGCACCGTCGATGGCGTAGTTGAGGGCCTGGCGCACCTTCACGTCGGCGAGCGCGGGGTTCAGCGAACCGTCACGGTCGAAGATGATGAGGCCGGTCCAGTCGAGCTCGAACGGGCTGAGGGTGTAGCCGGCGGCTTCGACCTCGGCGTTGTTGGTGTTGTCGCCGAGCTTGGCGCCGTTGACCTGGCCGCCCTTGACGGCGTTCAGCATCGAGGTGGCGTCACCGAAGACCTTGAGGGACAGGTTGTCGTAGTGGACGCTGTCCTTGTCCCAGTAGTCGGGGTTGGCGGTGAACGCGTACGAGGTGCCGATGACGGTCTTGTCGGTGTCGAGGATGTAGGGGCCGGAACCGACCGGGTTGGTCTTGGCATCCGCTGCACCGAAGGCGGCGGGGCTGCCCTGCATGCCGGCGTTCTGGGTCAGGTAGTGCAGCAGCGCGGGGTCGGGCTGGGTGAGGGTGAGCTCGACGTGGGTGTCGTCGATGGCGGTGGCGGAGCCGAGGGAGGCGAGGAAGGACTTGTTCGGCGAGGTGCCGTCGCGGAACCGGGTGAGGTTCTGCGCGGCGGCGTCGGCGTTGAACGGGGTGCCGTCGGTGAACTCCACGTCATCACGCAGGGTGAGGGTGAGCACCGTGTTGTCGTCGTTGTACGACCACTCGGTGGCCAGGCTCGGCAGCAGCTCGCCGGCCGGGTCTTCCTTGAGCAGGGTGTCGTAGACGGCCTGACCGTACGGCGACTCGTTGGCAAAGTTCATGCCGGCGGCTTCGAATGTGGTTGCGGCCACAAGAACGCCCAGAGTCAGGGTGCTGGACTCGGAATCCTCAGAGGATGAACCACCCGCTGAGCAGCCCGTGAGGGCCAGAGCTGCAACGGCGACAACCGCTGTTAAGCTTTTCCATCGGAACATCGGTGTTCCCTTTCGCTACGTGCGATCCGTCGTTGGGCCGCCTCGAAAACCGAAGCTAACACGAAAAGCGAATAGTCGGTAGGTTTTAGCCGAAATGTTATTTAGCGCGCTAGAGTCGGCCCATGATCCCCACCGGCACGACCCGAAAGCCGCGCGGCGCCTACGCCAAGACGGCAGGCCGCCGCCGTGAGATCCTCGAGGCCGGCATCGATGTCTTCGCCACCAACGGATTCCGCGCGGGGTCCATCCGCGAAATCGCCGAGGTGGTCGGCATCAGCCAGGCCGGCCTGTTGCACCATTTCTCGAACAAGAACGAGCTGCTGGCGGGCGTGCTGGAGTTGCGCGACGACCGCGCCAACGAGTACGTGGATACCGCCGCGCCGGCGAGCATCGAGACCATCCGCGGCTTCGTGCGGCTGATCGAATACAACGCTCATCAGCTTCCCGGCCTGGTGGAACTGCACTGCGTGCTCTCCGCTGAGGCGACGTCACCGGAGCATCCCGCCCACGACTATTTTGTGCGCCGGTACGTCTGGGTGCAGTCGTTTCTCACGGCCGCGTTCCAAGCCATGCGGGATGCCGGACAGCTCGCCGCCGGCATCAACCCGGTCAGTGCCGCGCGTGGCATGATCGCCATGAGCGACGGCCTGCAGGTGCAGTGGCTGCTCGACCGGGACGCCCTGGACATGGCCGAGGAGATGCGCAACTACCTGCGCCCGCTCCTCACCGTGGAGCTCTAGGTCTTTTAGGCCCGCTGGGTCGGCGGCACCGCGGGCGGACTGGCTCCCGGATGGCGTTCCGCGGGTCAGGCGCCGCTTCGCGGGTGGCGCGCCACCCGCGCAGCGGCGCACCACCCGCGTACCCTATGATCACTGTTCGCGTGCACGCTGCCGCGGGCTCGGACTGCCGCGGGCTCGGGCAGTCGCGGGCTCGGGCTGCTGCGGGCTCGGGCAGTCGCTGCGTCGTGCTGCTGCGGGCGCCGGCAGTCGCGGGCTCAGGCTGCCGGCCGCTGCGGGCTCGGGCGCGGGCAGTCGCAGTCGCAGTCGCGGGCAGGCTCGGGCTCGGGCTGCTGCGGGCTCGGGCAGTCGCTGCGTCGTGCTGCTGCGTGCGTCGGCAGTCGGGGGCTCAGGCTGCCGGTGGCTCGGGCTCGGGCTGCCGCAGGCGCCGGCTCCGGCTCCGGCTCCGGCTCAGCCGGCGGCGTGGCCGGCGAGCTTGGCGGTGAAGTCCGCGAAGAGCAGCCGCAGGTCAAGCCGTGTGTAGACCCGCATGGGCCGGGGGCCCTGCCGCGGGATGACGTCGTACGAACCGTCCGCGCAGATCCGGGGAACCACCCGGGTGACGTACTCGCTCGAGGACGGGTCGGCCTCGAAGGACGACTGCAGCGCGGTCAGTAACACGAGCGGGCTGTCGCCCATGATGTACGTCTCGCCGATGGACATGTCGTGTGCGCTCACCATCACGGCAACGTTCGCGAGGGCCTCGTACAGGTGTTCGCCGATGGCGCCGTGCGGGCGCACATCCGTGATCAGTTCGGCCCAGGAGTACAGCGTCTGCCGGTAGGCGTCGCGGGGCACCTGCCAGATCGGCATGAACGAGTCGAAGATCACCCGGGCGGCGGGGATGTCGATGGCGAGGTTGTACTCGGGGCCGTGCGAACCCGGCGGGGGCACTGCGAGACCCGGGTGCTCGGGGCCGCCGATCCAGACCAGGGTGAGCCGGGTGGCGATGCGCGGCTCGAGCAGGTACGCGCTGGCGATCTCGGTGAGCCCGGCCCCGCAGGCCACGAACAGCGGCAGGTCGGTGTCGGTGCGCATGGCTTCGGCGATGATGGCATCCGTCGCCGCGGACCGGATCGGCGAGAGCGGGTTGGCCATGCCCAGGTTCGACCCGGCCACCACCGGGATGGTGCCGGTGCGGCCGAGCAGCTCGAGCACCGTGCGGGCAGCCGCTGCGGCGTTGTCCGCGGTCTGCTCCGACGGGTCGAACGGATCGCCGGGCTTCAGGTGTGAACCGATGATCGCGCGGATGTCCACGGATGGCGACAGCACGTGGTGCGCGAGCTGCACGAGGCCGTCCGGGTCGCCCGAGAAGTCGTTGTCGATGATGACGCGGGCGCGGGGTTGCACGACCCGGCGCAGTTCGGTCTCGAGTGATGTCAACGCCGGCACCTTCCCTGGTGGGTTTTTCTGATGAGTGTACTGCTCCCGGCACGGGCACTCGGCCGGTGCCGCTGCGCACGTTCTTGCTCGCGGCGCACGTTAGTGCTCGCGGCGCAGGGTAGAGCCTGCGCCACCAGACATAACCTGCGCCACGAGACACAACCCGCGCCACGAGGGCTGAGCATCCGGCTGGCGCCGCGGCGCACGTCAGTGCTCGCGGCGCACGTTGTGCACGCGGTGCCGCGGTGCCGCGGTGCCGCGGCGCCGGTTGGTGCTCGCGGCGCACGTTAGTGCTCGCGGCGCAGGGTAGAGCCTGCGCCGCCAGACATAACCTGCTCCACGAGACACAACACGGGCCACGAGGAGGGCAGGCGCGACGCGGGCGGGGGCGGCGGGGCGCGGGGCGCCGGGCGGGCTAGTGGGGCGCCATCCGGATGGCCCCGTCGAGGCGGATGGTCTCGCCGTTGAGCATCGGGTTCGCCACGATGTGCCCCACGAGCGCGGCGAATTCGGCCGGGTCGCCCAGCCTTGCCGGATGCGGCACCTGCGCGCCGAGCGACGCCCGCGCCTCGGCGGGCAGCGCCTGCAGCAACGGGGTGTCGAACAGGCCGGGCGCGATCGCGACCACACGGATGAGCGTGCGAGCGAATTCCCTGGCCAGCGGCAATGTCATCGCGGCGACACCGCCCTTGGACGCGGCATACGCGGCCTGCCCGATCTGGCCGTCGAACGCGGCAACGGATGCGGTGTTCACGATCACGCCGCGCTCCGGCGTTCCTCCCGCGAGGCCGCCCACAGCGCCACCGACCGGGTCGGTGGCCTGCATCGCCGCCGCGGCGAGACGCACGACGTTGTAGGTGCCGAGCAGGTTCACCCGCAGCACCCGCTCGAAGTCGGCCAGCGGCTGCGGACCGCTCCGGCTGACGGTGCGGGCGGCGGGCGCGATGCCGGCGCAGTTGACCACGATGCGCAGTGGACCGAGCGCAGCGGCGACCGCCACGGCCGCCTGTACGTCCACCTCGACGGTTACATCCCCCGGAAGGAATATGGCCGAAGCCGCCCCGTCGGGGCCCGCCGACAAGACGGCATCAGACCCCTCGGCGTCGAGCTCGGCGGCCCGGTCCGCGCCCGCCGAGCCGGGCAGGTCGAACAACACCACCGAGGCACCGGCCTCATGCAGCGCCCGCGCGGTGGCGAGGCCGAGGCCGGAGGCCGCGCCGGTGACGAGGGCGGAGCATCCGTCGATGCGCATCAGAGTCGCTCGATGATGGTGGCGTTCGCCATGCCGCCACCCTCGCACATGGTCTGCAGGCCGTAGCGGCCGCCGCCGGCTTCGAGGGTGCCGAGCAGGGTGCCCAGCAGCCGGGTGCCCGACGAACCGAGGGCATGGCCGAGCGCGATCGCGCCGCCGTGCGGATTGAGTTTGTCGGGGTCGGCGCGCAGTTCACGCTGCCAGACCAGCGGCACGCAGGCGAACGCCTCGTTCACCTCGTAGGCGTCGAGGTCGTCGATGCCGAGCCCCGAGCGGGCCAGGATGCGCCGGGTGGCGGGGATCACGCCGGTGAGCATCAAGAGCGGGTCGCTGCCGGTGACCGCGAAGCTGTGGAACCGGGCGCGAGGGATGAGGCCGAGCGCCGCGGCGCGGTCGGCGCTCATGATCAGCGCGGCGGAGGCGCCGTCGGTGAGGGGTGAGGAGTTGCCGGCGGTGACCTGCCAGTCCACGTCGGGGAACCGGGCGGCGAGGTCGTCGGTGCGGAACGCGAGCGGCAGGTCGGCGAGGGTGTCCACGGTGCTGCGGGGCCGGATGGTCTCGTCGGCGGTGACCCGGCGGCCGTCGGGCAGGGTCACCGGCAGCAGGGCGGCATCGAAGTCGCCGCGGTCGGCGGCCGCGGCCGCCAGCCGATGCGACCGGGCGGCGTAGGCGTCAAGGTCGGCACGGCTGAGGCCCCATTGGGCGCTGATCAGCTCGGCGGAGACCCCCTGGCCCACCAGACCCTGCGGGTAGCGCTCGTGCATCAGCCGGCCGTGCGGGTCCTGACTGGCGATCGCCGACCAGGCGGTGGGTGAGCCCCAGCCCTCGGTGCGTCCGGCCGCGTCGGAGCCGCCGGCCGGGACCGGTCCGCCCGCGGAGCCGAGCGGGATGCGGCTCATCGATTCCACCCCGCAGGCGATGACGATGTCGTAGCTGCCTGCGAGCACCCCCTGCGCGGCGAAGGTGGCCGCCTGCTGGCTGGAACCGCACTGCCGGTCGATGGTGGTGCCCGGCACCGACTCGGGAAAACCGGCGCTGAGCAGGGCGGTGCGGGTGATGTTGGTGCTCTGCTCGCCGACCTGGGTGAGGCATCCGCCGATCACGTCGTCAACCAGCGCCGGGTCGAGGTTGTTGCGGTTGACCAGGTCGTTCAGCACTCCGGCGAGCAGGTCGGCCGGGTGCACGCCGGAGAGGGCGCCGCCGGGCTTGCCGCGGCCGGACGGTGTGCGGACAACATCGACGATGACAGCATCAGTGCTCATGACCCCAGCCTAGGCTGGTGCGGCGCCCTGGGCCGGTTCGTCGCGAATTCAGCCGCGGGTGGCCTCGTCGGGGTCGAGAGCAGCGCTGCCGATGATCGCGCCAGGGGCCGGCGGATGGTGAGACTGAGCCGGGTGCAGCAGGAGCGCCGAGCCTTGGGCCGCCTCGGCACCGTCCAGCCGGACGAGGCCGCGCAGCGGAACGACCACCTGGGTGCCCGCTCGCAGCTCAACCCCGCCGTCGACCACCCGAATGGCGAATTCCGGCGGCGCGTCGGCGCCCGCGAAGGTGAGAACCAGCAGCGAACTCGCCCCGGGGGCACGCAGCTTGGGCCGTTCGAAGTGCAGAACCGAGGAGGGCACGGGCAGCACCTGGTCCCGGCGGAGCACCCGGCTCGTCTCCGCGTTGCGCACGGCGACCTGCGGTCCGGCGAGCCCGACCACGAGGTTGTGCGTGCCGGCGGGTCCCACGAGCAGGCCCGTGGAGTCCTTGATCTCCACCACGCGCAGCTGCCAGCGCAGGGTCAGATCGTCGTCGAGGTCGGCCCAGATCTCGCGGGCCCCGCCCCGGCCCTGGTCGAGCGGGTGACGGGGCAGGTCGGTGAAGCGGATGAGACGGGGCGGCTGGGCCGCGTCGCCGGTCTCGTCGGCGGTGGCGGGGCTCATCCGCTGCGACCCGGTGCCGACACACGGATGTGCTGGATGGCTCTCATATCAACCATCCAGCACATCTCGGTGTTTACTGCGGATTCGGCGGGGGTCAGGCCTTGGCGTCGGTGAGGACGTAGCCCTCTTCGCCGTGCATGACCGAGTCGATGCCCGCGATCTCGTCTTCGTTCTTCACGCGGAAGCCGATGGTCTTCTCGATGACGAAGGCGATGGCGAAGGCGAGAACGAACGAGTAGATCAGCACGGAGAACGCGGCGATCGCCTGAACGAGCAGCTGGGTGCCGTCGCCGCCCAGGAAGAGGCCGGTGCCGTTGGCGAAGAAGCCGAGGTACAGGGTACCGATGAGGCCACCGACGAGGTGGATGCCCACGACGTCGAGCGAGTCATCGAAGCCCAGCTTGAACTTGAGGTCGACCGCGATGGCGCAGACGGCGCCGGCGATGACACCGAGCAGGATCGCCCAGATCGGCTGCAGCGAACCGCAGGCCGGGGTGATCGCAACGAGGCCGGCGACGGCTCCGGATGCGGCACCGACCGAGGTCGGCTTGCCGTCGCGCACCTTCTCCACGACGAGCCAGGCCAGCAGGGCTGCGGACGGGGCCGCGATCGTGTTGACAAAGGCGAGGGCGGCGGTGCCGTCGGCGGCCAGCTCGGAGCCGGCGTTGAAGCCGAACCAGCCGAACCAGAGGAGCCCGGCGCCGAGGAGCACGAAGGGCGGGTTGTGCGGCACGTGCACGCCCTTCTGGAAGCCGACGCGCTTGCCGAGAACCAGCGCGAGGGCGAGAGCTGCCGCACCGGCGTTGATGTGCACCGCGGTGCCACCGGCGAAGTCGATCGCGCCGAGGCCGAAGGTTTCCTGCAGGCCGTGGGTGATCCAGCCGCCGTAGGCGAAGCTGCCGTCTTCGGCCAGGCCGAAGTTGAAGACCCAGCTGGCGACCGGGAAGTAGACGACGGTCGCCCAGATCGCGGCGAAGATCATCCAGGAGCCGAACTTGGCGCGGTCGGCGATGGCGCCGGAGATCAGCGCGACGGTGATGATGGCGAAGGTGGCCTGGAAGGCAACGAAGGCCAGCGGCGGGTAGGCCGAGCCCTCCGGGATTTCCAGGGCGGCGGTCAGGCCGATGTTGCTCCAGTCGATGGCCCACGGCGCCACGGTTCCCTCGGCGGCCGGGAACGCGATCGCGTAGCCGTAGATGACCCACAGCACCCCGATCAGGCCCAGGGCGCCGAAGCTCATCATCATCATGCTGATGACACTCTTGGCCTTGACCAGTCCGCCGTAGAAGAATGCCAGGCCGGGGGTCATCAACAGAACGAACGCTGCGGACAGCAGTATGAATGCAGTATTACCTTGATCCACGGGAAAACCTCTCTGCAAGGACGCAGGGGGCGCGTCGGGTAACCCATACAGTGCCAGCGCCGTGTTACACCTGCGATCGTTGTTTGTTTCGGGCACGTTGCAGAGAACGCCCCTGCGTAAACAACAGGTGACGCGGGCCCCGGAATCCGTTGGACGTCAGCTGGAAAGTGCCCACATGGCGACCGCACTGGCCGCCGCGACGTTAAGGGAGTCGATGCCGTGTTTCATCGGGATCTGCACCACGGAGTCCGCTGCAGTCAGCGCCTCGGCCGTGAGCCCCTCCCCCTCGGCGCCGAGCAGCAGGGCCAACCGGGCGTGCTGTTCGCCGTGGAAGTCGCGCAGGCTCACCGCATCCTCGGTGAGCGCGAGCGCGGCGACGTGGAAGCCGTGTTCGGTGAGCAGCTGCCGGGTGCCGGCCCAGTCGCCCACCCGGGTCCACGGCACCTGCAGCACGGTGCCCATCGACACCCGGATGGCGCGGCGGTAGAACGGGTCGGAGCAGCGCGGCGTGACGAGGATCGCGTCGGCCCCGATCGCGCCGGCGGAGCGGAAGATGGCGCCCACGTTGGTGGGGTCGGTGACGTTCTCGAGAATCAGGATGCGTCGCGCATCCGCCAGCAGCGCCGCCGGGTCGGGCAGGGCGGGCCGGTGCATCGCGGCGATCAGCCCGCGGTGCAGCACGTAGCCGGTGAGCTCGGTGAGCAGCTCCCCCGCACCGACGAATACCGGCACGTCGTCGCCGACGAGGGCGACGGCCTCGTCCTGGGTGTTGGCCAGGGTGAGCACCGACCGGGCGCGGTGCCCGGCGCGCAGTGCCCGCTCGAGCACCAGCGCCGATTCGGCGATGTACAGGCCGTGCTCGGTGCCGCGCGCCTTCTTGAGCGCCACATCCGTGCTGACGGTGAAGTCGCTCAGCCGGGGGTCGCTCAGGTCGGAGATCTCAATAACGGGCACTCAGAGAGCTTAACAAGCTCGCGAGCCGTGAGCTTGACCCCAAAATTCGCGCGTTTTTAGGGTTTTACTCACGGCTCGCGAGAGGGATCGTCAGTCGTAGTCGACGAAGGGGTCGGGGGTCAGGGTGTATTTCGTGGAGAGATACTCGTGGATGCCCTCGGTGCCGCCCTCACGGCCGAGGCCGGACTGCTTCACCCCTCCGAACGGGGCGGCGGCGTTGGAGACTACACCCATGTTCAGGCCCATCATGCCGGTCTGCAGGCGTTCGATCATCCGCTGCCCGCGCGCGAGGTCCTGAGTGAAAACGTAGCTGACCAGCCCGTATTCGGTGTCGTTGGCGATGCGCACTGCGTCGTCTTCGTCGTCGAAGGGGATGATCGACAGCACCGGGCCGAAGATCTCCTCGCGCAGGATGTCGCTGCCCGGCTTCACCCCGGTGATCACGGTGGGTTCGTAGAACGTGCCCTTCCCGTCGATGGCGTGCCCGCCGGTGAGCAGCGTGGCGCCCCGGCCGAGGGCATCCTGCACCAGGGTGTCGGCCTTGGTGACGGCGTCGGCGTTGATCAGCGGACCGATCTTCACACCGGTCACGGTGCCGCGGCCCACGGTGAAGTCGGTGACGGCGGCGGTGACCCGTCGGGCGAACTCGTCGGCGACGTCGCGGTGCACGATGAACCGGTTCGCGGCGGTGCAGGCCTGGCCCACGTTGCGGAACTTCGCGGCCAGGGCGCCTTCGACGGCGCGATCCATGTCGGCGTCGTCGAACACCAGGAACGGGGCGTTACCGCCGAGCTCCATCGAGGTGCGCAACACGTTCTCGGCGGACTGGGCGATGAGCTTCTGGCCCACCCCGGTGGAGCCCGTGAAGCTGAGCTTGCGCAGGCGCGGGTCCGCGATGATCGGGCCGGACACATCCGCGGAGGTGGACGTGGTGAGCACGTTGACGACACCGGCGGGCAGGCCGACCTCTTCGAATAGTTTCACCAGGTACAGGGTGGTGAGCGGGGTCAGCTCGGCGGGTTTGATCACGACGGTGCACCCGGCGGCGAGCGCCGGCGCGATCTTGCGGGTGGCCATCGCCAGCGGGAAGTTCCACGGGGTGATCAGGAAACTGGGGCCGACCGGGTGCTGCGACACGATCATGCGGCCGGTGCCCTCCGGGTTGGTGCCGTACCGGCCGGTGATGCGTACGGCCTCCTCGCTGAACCAGCGCAGGAATTCACCGCCGTAGGTGACCTCACCATAGGACTCGGCGAGCGGCTTGCCCATCTCCAGCGTCATCAGCAGGGCGAACTCGTGCCGGCGCTCGTGCAGCAGGTCGAAGCTGCGGCGCAGAATCTCGCCGCGCACCCGGGGCGGCGTGGCGGCCCAGGCATCCTGCGCGTCGGCGGCGGCGGCCAGGGCGGCCAGACCGTCGGCGACTCCGGCGTCGGCGATGGTCTTGATCACCTTGCCCGTGGCCGGATCGTGCACGGTGAGGGTGTTCCCGTCGGCGGCGGGCACCCACCGGCCGTTGATGTACAGCTCGTTGGGTACGTGCTGGAGTAGTTCTGCTTCGGTTACGTGCGCCACAAATGCCTCCTGAAGTCGTCGTCCTCCAACCTACTCGCGTGCCGCTGGAGGGTTGCTGGCCGGATGCCGCGCCGACGCCGGACCACACGCCGCGAGTTGCCAGTTGGTGCCCCTCGGCCGGGCGTGAGGGGGCGGCAAGTGGCAACTCACCCGCTACGCCGCCGGCGAGATGCCAGTTGAGGCCCACTAGGCGCTCCCGAAGGGGCCTCAACTGGCAACTCACCGAAACTGGCAACTCACCGACACGACTTTGCGCGAGAGGACAGTTGCGGGCAGTCGTGGGCGGGCGCACTGGCCTGAGGTGGCCTCTCGGCGGCCGGCGGCGGGCGGCTAAGACCCCGACAGGGTGCCGCGCACGATCGAGTCGCCGGAGTGGGCAGGGTTGCCGTCGGCGGGTTCGGCCGACACGTCCACCACGGGATACTCGGCCAGGTCCACCCCGGCCGGAATGCTGAACCGGCCGGTGGGCCCGTCGAGCAACCCCAGGCTCACCAGACCGGAGGCGTCGGCGGTGAGCAGCCACACCTCGCGCAGGCCGTCGCCGCTGTCGTTGGCGGAGAGGTCCACCACCACGTCCCGGCGGCCGTCCGCGGCTTCCTCCACGGATGCGCTGCCGCTCGCGGTCCAGCCCGGCAGGGCATCGAGCTGGGCCTCGGCGATCACCGGCTCAGGCGCCGGGGCGCGGGTGGACTGCCACCAGGCCCCGGCAGCGATGCCGCCGACGATGCCCGCCGCGCAGGCCGCGGCCGCGATGGGCAGCCAGGGGCGGCGGCGCCGTGTGGGCAGGTCGACGACGGGAGCGGGTGGCGCCGTTTCGGCCTGTGGTGCTGTTGCCGGCACGGTCTTGTTCTGCGGCGTGGTTGTCGTGTACGGGGCGGTTTCCGCATGCGGCGCGGCCGTTCCCGCGTGGGGCACGGCCTCAGCGTGAGGCGCAGTGTCGGCCCGCGGCGCAGTATCGGGCCGCGCTGCTGTCGCCGTGGGCGGCGTTGTCTCGGCCCGCGGGGCCGCGGGCGCAGGCGATCCTGATGCCTGCGCCGGCTCGATAAAGGCTGCGTCGGCATCCGCATCGGCGCGCTCGGCACCCGGGCGGTCACCCGCCGGGTCGCCCGCGAGGTCGGCCGGGCGCGGCGGTGTCACGACCGCGTCGGACAGGCCGAGGGCGGCGTGGATGCGGCCCCACACCGCATCCGCCGGCTCGATCAGGTCGACGCTGCCGGCGGAACGGCCGATCAGCACGGTGCGGCGCAGCGCATCGAGTTCGCCGGCGCAGGCGGGGCAGTCGGCGAGGTGCCGGCGTTCGGCAGGGCTGAGTTCGAGTTCCGCCAGCGCGACGAGGGCGAGGGTGTCGGCGTCAAGATGCGTCATCGTTCGCCTCCAATCGGGTGCGCAGCCGGGTGAGGCTGCGGCGGATGTGACTCTTCACGGTGCCGAGCGGCAATCCGAGGGTATCGGCGATCTGCATGTGGGTGAGGTCGTCGTAGAACGCGAGCCGCATCACCCGTTGCGGCACCGGTTCGAGCCGGTTCAACTCTTCGCCGAGCAGCAGCCGCTCGGCCACATCCGCGGACTCGTCCACGGTGTAACCGTCGGCATCGTCGACCAGGGTCTGCTCCAATCGCCGCCGTCGCGCCCGGGCCTCGTGCGCATCCGCGATGCTGTGCCGCGCGATGCCGACGAGCCAGGCCGGCAGCGCCGCCCGGTCGGGGTCGAAACCGGCGCGCCCCCGCCACGCGGCGATGAACACCTTCTGGGTGACGTCTTCGGCCTCGCCGGGGTCACCGAGCGACCGCACCGCCAGGGTGTAGATCAGCGCCGACCAGCGCGCGTACGCCTCGGCGAGTGCTCGTTCGTCGCCCGCGCGGAAGGCCGCGACCAGGCTGGCCAGGTCGGGCTCGTTCTCGGTGCTGTTCGCGTAGGGTGCGCTCACGTGGACGGGTTGCCTCCTGGGTCGGTCACGCGTCGTGGTGTCCATCTCAGTGCTCGCGGTCCGGTGGGGTCGGCCCGCAGGTGCGACCAGCATAACCACGCCCGCGGCATCCGGGCACGCACCGTCCGGGCACGCCCCGATCCTGCCCGCGGCATCCGGGCACGCACCGTCCGGGCACGCCCCGTCCGGGCACTGCCCGCTCGGGCGCCACATCCGCCGGTGGATGCGTGGCGCGGGTCGGGCGCCGTTGCGCGGGTGGCGCGCCACCCGCGCAACGGCGGCGCACCCGCGTGGCCCGCGAAGGCAAGACCGACCGGCGACGCCCACCCGCGCCGGCCCCTCCCTCGGGCTGCACCCGTGGCGTGGTCATGGGGCCGGCTCCGCCGTCACGAGCACGTTGGAGAGGTAGCGCCGGGCGCCGTAATCGAATTCGCCGCCGCAGGTCACCAGGGTGAGCCGGGGCGGGCCCGACCGGTCGAAGACCGCCGACCACGGCACCGCCGGCTTCTCCACCACGGCGACGGATGCGATCTCGTAGCGATGCGCGACACCGTCGGCGGTCTGGAGCACGATCTCGGTACCGGCCGGGGCCTCGGCCAGCTCGGCGAACGGACCCAGGTCATAGATCAGGGAGTCGACGTGCGCGGCGACGACGGTGGACCCGGCCGGGCTGCCGGGCGCCGAGCCGTACCGGTACCAGGCCGCCACGGCGGGGTTTGCCGGTAGGGCCATGGCGTCGCCGTCCAACCCGACCCCCTCGATGGCCATGTCGATGCCGAGCGCTGCCACCTGCACCCGGACCGGGGCGCTGGCCGGGAGGGGCTGACCGGCGAGGTCCGCAGACCGGCGGGGCACCTCCGGCAGGGCGGCCGCTGCCGGCGCCGGCGCCGTTGTCGTCGCGGAGCCCTCGTCGGCCGTGGGAGTCGGACGGTCACGGCGGTTGCCCGGCGCTACGGAGCCGCGGCGGTCACCCGGTACGGCGGTGCTCCACCCGTCGCCGGGCGTCGCGGCGGCCCCGTCGCCGGGTTCCGTGACGGATGCGGTGCCGCCGGGGCCGGAACCGGCGGCAGGATCAGTGCCGGCCGGCCCGGACGCCGGGGCGCCGCATCCGCTGAGCAGGCCCACCAGCAGCCCGCCCGCGAGCAGCCTGAGCCCCGGCAGCCTGAGCGCCACGAGCCTGACCGCCACGAGCCTGGCCCCCGTTGGTGAGCCCCCCAGGACCGGGCCGAGGGCGGCGAAGCGGTCGCCGTCCCGGCCGGGCCTGGGCCGCGCCTCGCGCGCGGAACGGGCCACGGTACGCCACCCGAACAGGCTCACCGTGACCCGCCGTTCCTGTTCCGGCCGCCCGTCAGTGCCGACCCTCGACGCGCCGGGTGCCGTACACCGCGGCCGCACCGATGACCAGCACCAGGGCGAGGGCACCGCCGCCGAACCACCACGCGGCGTCATCGCCGGGCTGGTTCGTGGCCGCGAGGCCCGCGTTGCCGGCCGGGACACTGCCCGGGTTGGAGTGCAGTCCGTCGATGGTCTGCACGGCGAGCGCCAGGTTGCCGTCTTCCAGGCTGCCCCAGGCGTAGACGATGGTGTTCGTGCCCTCGGCCACGTTCACGTCGGCCGGGCCGATCACCGGGTCGGTGGTGCCCGTCGCGGCGACCGTCGCCGATACCGTCCCGGCCGGCAGGGTGAGCATCTGCTCATTGGGGTTGGCCAGGTTGGTGATCACCGCGGTGCCGCCGGCGAGTACGTCCACGGCCGGGGCCGCGGCCACGTGCCGCACGGTCAGCCGGCCGTCACCGGCGCCGATGGTGCTGATGTCGTTGGTGAACAGGGTCGCGGTGGGCTCGCCCGCCGTGTCGAGGTGGGCGGCCGCGGTGTAGTTCTTCCCGGCCTCCAACGGGAGGTCGATCGGACCGATGGCGGGGGCGCTCGCGTCGGCGGCATCCGAGGCGGTGATCGCGACGGTGTAGGTGCCCGGTGCCAGTTCGAGCGGACCGGCCAGGTCGCCGGGGGCGAAGTCGTCCAGGGTGAGCGCGTTGTTGACGTACACGTCGACGGTGAGGCCGGGCACTCCGTGCAGCACGGAGAGCTGGGCGACGTCGTCGGCGGCGTGCGCCGGAGCGATCCCCGCGAGGGCGACAAGGGCGCCGGCCGCGATGCCGCCGAGAAGGGTCTTGCGCATGGTGTCCTCCAGTTCGTGAAACGAGAGCGGGAACCTGTCGGTTTCCCGTTACCCGTTACTTCCGGAGGACCCCCCGCTTTGGATGCACCCGCATGGAGAATTTTTGTGCCCGTTGCTTCCCTGTCGCGCGCCCTGCGGGTACTGCTCTGCGCCGCTCTTGTGGCCGCCCGCCCGGCAGTGCTCGTGGCGGCGCTCGTGGCGGCGCTCGCAGCGGCGCTCGTGGCGGCGCTCGCCCACTTGCCGACAACTGCCCCTTGTCGGGCGCTGAAGGGGCACTTTGCGGCAACTCGATGCGGCCGTCCTCGCCCACTTGCCGAAAAGTGCCCCTTCCCAGAAGCGGAAGGGGCACTTTGCGGCAACTCGAGCATCCGCTAGCCGGTGCATCCGCGCGCGGCTGCACAACTCCTGCAGAATTTCGGCGCCGGAACGCACTCCCGCGGAATCCCGCATCCGCCATCAGCCCGTCGATATTGCAGGAGTTCTGCACGAGGAGGTGATGCCCGAGCGCGTGTGGTGCGGCCGGCGAATGCCGGGCGGCCGGTCAGGCCCCCGGCGTGAGGGTGTCGGAGGTGGCGAGCACCGCACCGGCGTGGGCGAGCTCTTCGAGGGCCCGGTCGCTGGCGTCCGGGTCGACCCCGGCGACGAGATCGGTGAAGACCCGCACGTGCTGGCCGTGGGTGAGGGCGTCCAGCGCCGACGCGCGCACGCAGTAGTCGGTGGCCAGACCGACCACGTCCACGGCCGTCACGCCCGCGGCAATCAACAGCTCGCCGAACCGCTCTCCGTCGTCGTCGATGCCCTCGAAGATCGAGTAGCCGGGCGCGCCCTGGCCCTTGCGGATGTGCACGGTCGACTCCGGCAGGCTGAGCGCCGGGTGATAGTCGGCTCCTGGAGTCTCGGCGACGCAGTGCACCGGCCAGTTGGCGGTGAAGTCGGGGGCGTCATCCACCGCGAAGTGGCCGCCGTTGTCGCCGTCGGCGTCATGCCAATCGCGGGAGGCGTAGATGTGGCGGTACTGCCCCGCGTTGGCGGCCAGGAGCGTGCTGATGCGCGCGGCCACGTCGGCGCCGCCGGTGACGGGCAGGGCACCGCCCTCGGTGAAGTCGTTCTGAACGTCGATGATGATCAGTGCGCGGGTCACGGAAGCACTCCTGTCGGTTGGGGAATCAGTTGTTCGAGAGGTTGTTTCCGCAGCGGAAGAACCCCGTCGTGATGGTGTCGATCGCCTGCTTCGCATTATCGCCCACATCGTTCAGCGCGTATACGGCGAAGGTGAGGGTGCTGCCGTCCTGGGCGCGGATGACGCCGGCGAGCGTGTAGCCGGTGTCGATCCAGCCGGTCTTGGCGAACACCGCGCCATCGGCATCCGCGTTCGCGCCGGAGAACCGGTCGCTGTACGACAGCGAGCCGCTCGGACCGCCGGCGATGGGCAGGCCGTCGAAGATCTCGCCGAGACTGCCCTCGCGGGCGTTGATCTGCCGGAACAGTTTGGTGAGGTACGCCGGCGGTACGGCGTTGTTGTCGGAGAGGCCCGAGCCGTCCGCGATGAGGATGCCGGTGGTGTCGATGCCGTAGTCGGCGAGGCCGGCGAGCACGGCGGGCTGGATGTCGGCGAAGGTGTTGCCGGTGCCGGACTCCACGGCCACGAGCCGGGCGAGCATCTCGGCGAGGGCGTTGTCGGAGACGATCAGGGACTGCTTGATGAGCACGCCGACGGGCTGGGACTGCACGGAGGCCAGCTGCTCGGCACCGGCCGGGGCGGTGCCCACGCTCACGTTCACGTCGCCGCCGAGCTCGTCGGCGAACGCGGCGCCGGCCTGCGCGACCGGGTCGTCGCTGCGCGGGGAGGTGCTGGCGTACGCGTCGGCCCGGGCACCATCCACCTGCAACGCGGTGATCGGCGGCATGTACCCCTGGGTCTGCTCCTTGCGGAGCCAGCTGGGTTCCCAGGTTGCGCCGCCGAAGTAGCTGGAGTCCAGAACCACCGAGGTGATCGGGGTGCCGCCCATCGCGGTGCGGGCCTGCTCGGCGAGGTCGTCGAGGTGCGCGGCGCCGTCGTAGAACGATTCGTCGCCGGTGGGGGTGCTCGACAGGGTGAGGTCGCCGCCGCCGACAAGCACCACCTGGCCCGGTTCGGTTCCCTTGACGACGGTGGTGGTGGCCCGGTGGTCGGCGCCGAGCACGCTGAGTGCGGCGGCGGAGGTGAGCACCTTGAGCACACTGGCGGCGCGGGATGCCGTGCTGCCGCCCCGGTCGAAGAGCACCTCGCCGGTGTCGGCGTTCACGACCTGCGCCTGGAAGTCGCCGAGCCGGGAGTCCTCGGCCAGGCCCGCCACCGAGCAGGTGCGCAGCGGGCTGGTGACCGTGGCCGCGACCGGCGCCGGGCGGGCCTCCGGCAGGGTGGGCGTTGGCGTGGGGGTGGCGGTGGCCTCGGCCGCAGTGGATGCGGCGGGTGCGGCCGAGTCGGCCGGTCCCGCTCCAGCGCTGGCCGTGCCGGCCCAGACGGCGCCGCTGCCCAGCAGCACGAACGCCACGGCCGCCGCGACGATGACCCTCAGCCGGCGGCCCGACGCGGGCGGCGCATCCGTTGCGGCCGGGTGTGCACCGCGCTGGTGGGTCGGCCGGTGAGCCGGCTGGTCGGCCGGCGCCGCGGAGGGGTCGCCGCGCTCGGGCACAGACGGGTCAGGGGTATCCACCCCAATATTTTAGCGACCGAGGTTGGGAGCCCGGCCTGAGACCGTCTGACCGGCTACCTGCGCGTCACGGGCTCGGCGAGGAACAGGGCCGCGCGCCGGGTGAGCTGCGGCCGCCCGGCGCAGCGTGCGGGTTCGCGCCGACGCATCCGTCTCGTGGCGCACATTCGTTCTCGTGGCTCAGGTTCGCTCTCGTGGCACGCCTTCGTTCTCGTGGCGCAGGTGCTCGCGGCACAGGTTCGCTCTCGTGACGCGCCTTTGTTCTCGTGGCGCAGGTTAGTGCTTGCGGCGCACGTGCTCGCGGCGCAGGTTCGTTCTCGCGGCGCAGGTTAGTGCTCGTGGCGCACGATCTAACCTGCGCCGCGACGCAAAACCTGCGCCACGAGACACAATGTGCGCCACGACGGATGCGCGACTCGCGCAGCCGAGCCGGACAGCCGCGCCGCGCCGGGCAGGCCAGCCGCGCCGGGCAGGCCAGCCGCGCCGGGCAGGCCAGCCGCGCCGGGCAGGCCAGCCGAGCCGGGCAGGCCAGCCGAGCCGCGCAGGCCAGCCGAGCCGCGCAGGCCAGCCGCGCCGGGCAGGCCGCGCACGCGCGCCGCGGACTACTCGCCCGGGTAGACCAGGCCGATCTGAGCGCGGATCTCGTCGAGGGTCTCCATGATCTGCACGGATTCCGCCACGGTGAGCAGCTCGCTGGTGAGCAGGCCCGCCGCCACCAGCCGTTCGGCTTCCACAGCCTGGAAGTGCATGCCGCGGCCGACGATCGCGGACGTCTCGTACGACTCGATGAGCTCGTTCGCGCTGTTGTAGACGCGGAACGACGTGGGCGAGTACCAGACCGCGTCGATGTCGATCCGGCCCTCGGTGCCGAGGATGCTGGCCGTGTTCGGGCCCTTGGCATCGCTGGCGGAGAGCAGTGAGGCGATCTGGCCGCCCGGGTAGCGGAAGATCGTGGCGATCTGGGCATCCGCCCCGGTGTCCTTGAAGGTTGCGGACGCGAGGATCGTCTCGGGCCGGCCGAACAGCGCCGACGCGAACGACACCGGGTAGATGCCCAGGTCGAGCAGCGCGCCGCCGCCGAGCGCCAGCGAGTTGATGCGGTGGTCGGGGTCATCGGGCAGGCTCTGGGTGTGGTCGGCGATGAGGCTGCGCACGTCGCCGAGGGTGCCGGCGGCGATGATCTCGCGGATGCGGCCCATGTGCGGCAGGAACCGGGTCCACATGGCCTCGAGCAGCAGCAGGTTCTTGCTCTCGGCGAGCGCGACCAGCAACCGCGCCTGCCCGGCGTTCACGGTGAGGGGCTTCTCCACGAGCACGTGTTTGCCGGCCTCGAGGGCGAGAGCGGCGTGGGCCTCGTGGAACGGGTGCGGGGTGGCCACGTAGATGATGTCCACCTCCGGGTCGGCCACGAGGGCTTCGTAGCTCGGATGCGCGGTGGGAATGCCGAATTCGGCGGCGAAGGCATCCGCCCCGGCCTGGCTGCGGGACCCGACGGCCTGCACGGTGAACCCGTTTTTCACCAGATCGCCCGCGAATTGGTGCGCGATTCCGCCCGTGGCCAGGATTCCCCATCGAAGTGCGTCAGTCATGCTGCGAGCCTAGCGAACCGCCACGGGGCCGCCCAGGTTTCGCGTGATATTGTGCCGGTCATGATTGTAAAAGACCCGGCCGACAAGTCGTTCGACGAGAAGCGCCACGACCAGCTCACCACCGCCCCGAAGGCCGACGAGGGCGACGCCGCCCCGCGCATCACGACGAGCGAGTCCGACGACGGCGTCACCCGCATCGACATCGCCGATACCGCGGCCGTGCGGCCCGGCAAGCCCGACGACCGCACCGCGGAGTAACCCCGCCGCACAAGCGTCACCCCACGTTTGCCGGCCGGTCACCGAGCCCGCCTACGCTGGGCGTCGTGAGCGAGAATCTGCTTCTCCACCGCCGCCCGGCACCGCACCAGCGGGCCGTGCCGAGTCCCGTCGCCCCGCCGCATCCGCCGGCACCGGCCCAGCCGGCCTTCGCGGCCCGCAACTCCCCCGTCGACCTGCTGTTCCGTGCGCTGTGGCAGCTGGTGGGCGTCTATGTGTTTCTCGTGTTGACGGTGAAGGACCGCAAGCCGCCCCGCTGACCGTCCGGCCGTCCGGCCGAATTGCCGAAAAGTGCCCCTTCGCGGGCGCCCATGGGGCCGGTTGCGGCAAGTCGGCGGATGCCTCGGCCACGACTTGCTGGGAAGTGCCCCTTCGCGGCTGCTGAAAGGGCGATATGCGGCAAGTCGGCGAATGACTCCACCACGACTTGCCGAGAAACACCCCTTCACGTGGGCCCATGGGGCACGTTGCGGCAACTCGGCGATCGTCGGCAGCCTGGCGCCCACCGAGCCGGGTCAGCCCGCGCGGATGCCGGCGAGCACCCGGTCGGCGATCGCCTCGTGGCCGGCGTCGTTGACGTGCACCCCGTCGACATCCACCATCTCCGGTTCGATCACGACCGGGTCGATCAGGCTCACGTAGTCGGCGCCCACACTCGTCGCGGTCGCCTGCACCCACTCATCGAGGTCCGCGATCAGCTCGTTGCCCGGCTGAGCCGTCGACGGACCCACCGCGATGATCCTCGCTTGCGGCAGCCCCTCCCGGATCAGGGTGTAGGTCTCCACGAGAGCCGCGCGCACGGCGTCCGGGTCGGCGGCAAGCGCCATCAGGTCGTTCTGGCCGCCCGCGATCACCACGATGTCGGGCTGTGCGTTGATCACGTCGGGCACTCGCTCGAGGTAGGTGGGGCAGTAGTCCAGGCCGCACCCGCCGCGGCCGGATGTGGAGACGAACCCGGTGCCGCCCTGACCCTGGTTCAGTTCCACCCAGCCGGCGTCGGACGCCACGAGCGCCGACCACCGCAGCGACGGGTCTGAGGCACCCCAGCCCTCGGTGTAGGAGTCGCCGAGGAACACCGCCGCGATGTCTCCGGGCGCGATCGACGGTGATGGCACGGCTGACGGAGAACCTGACGGCGAGCCCGACGGTGCCGGCACCGGCAGCCCAGCGCCCGTCCCAGGCCGCTCGGCGCCGCCCAGCGCCGCCGCCACGACCCCGCCCACGACGATCGCGAGCACCCCGCCGGCCAACAGCCACCACCACCGTCGACGCGGTGTGGCGGCGGGCGGATTCGTTGGTGTGCGCCCGGTGTCCATCGCCCCAGCTTAGGAGCCCCACCGAGAAGCCCGTTTCGTCGGATGCGCCGACTGGCGGCGCGGACGGGCGGAGCGCCGGGCGCGGGCGGCGGCGGCGCATCCGTCTCGTGGCGCACCTTCGTGCTCGTGGCGCAGGTTGGTGCTCGTGGCGCACCTTCGTGCTCGTGGCCGCACGTTCGTTCTCGTGGCGCAGGTTGGTGCTCGTGGCGCACGATCTAACCTGCGCCACGACGCATAACCTGCGCCACGAGCAACAATGCGCCCCGCCGGGCCCGTCGCCTACCGTTTGGTCGGCATCACTATGCTGCCCAGACGATCCCCGACCCGCACCCCACCTCCCGAGCACTGGAGCACACCATGTCCGGCCTCCACCCTCCGCTGCCGCGGCCCGCCGACGGCTCCGTCCTGCTGCGTGTGCGCGCCGCCCTGCCGCTGCTCGGGCCGAGCGAGCGGCGGGTCGCACAGGTGATCCTCGACCGGCCGGGTGCTGTCACCGAGTGGTCCACCGCCGAGCTCGCCACCGAAGCAGGCACCTCCACCGCCACGGTGGTGCGCGCCTGCCAGAACCTCGGCTTCCGCGGCTTCCAGCACCTGCGGCTCGAGGTGGCGCGCGCGGCGCCCACCGACAGCGTGCCGGCGGTCGAGACGCATCCGCTGGCGCGTATCTTCGCCGACGCCGCCGACGCCATCAGCCTGGGCCGGGCCAGCGTGGACCTGGCCGGCATCGACGCCGCCGTGGACGTTCTCGCCGCCGCCCGCCGGCTGGTGCTGGTGGGCACCGGCTTCTCCGGGCCGCCGCTGCAGGATGCCGCGATGCGGTTCGCCACGCTCGGCCGGGCCGCCGAGGCGCCCAGTGACGTGCTCGGCCAACAGTTTGCGGCCAGCTCCCTCGGCCCCGACGACGCCTGCCTCACGGTGAGCTACTCCGGCGCGAACAGCCACTCGCTGCGGGCCTGCCGGGCGGCGAAGGAGGGCGGCGCCACCCTGATCGCGGTCACCAGCTTCGCCCGGTCGCCGCTGACCCAGCTCGCCGACATCATCCTGGTCACCGGACCGGTCACCCGCACCCACGACGTGGATCCATTCCTCAGCCGGCTCAGTCACCTGCTCGTGCTGCACACCCTGCACACCGTGCTGCAGACCCGCACGACCGTGGTGGCGACCGCGCCGATGCGCAGCGTGGTGGCCGAGGCGCTCATCACCGACGAGTAGCGCCGGCCCAGCGCGGCCACCTGCCGCCGCAGACCCGTCGCGGCCACCGACTTGCCGCAGAGTGCCCCTTCTGCGCTCCCGATGGGGCGGGATGCGGCAACTCACGACGGCGCAGCGCACCGACTTGCCGGAAAGTACCCCTTCAACGCCTCCCAAGGGGCCGGATGCGGCAACTCGCGAACGCGGCGCCCGGCCAGCGCCCGTCGCGAACATCGACTTGCCGGGAAGTACCCCTTCAACGCCCCCCAAGGGGCCGGATGCGGCAACTCGCGAACGCGGCGCCCGGCCAGCGCCCGTCGCGAACATCGACTTGCCGGGAAGTACCCCTTCAGCGCTCCCCAAGGGGCCTAATGCGGCAACTCGCGAGCCCCGGCCCGCGTCGCCGGATGTTGTGCCGGCGGTCGCCTGTCGGCTACCGCCCGTTCACCCGGCCCGCCCAGCCTTGCTGCGTAACAACGTTTCATCGCCGATGAAACCACGGAAATCGAACGGGTTCGCATGTCACGCATCACCATCGAGGGCACCTACAACGCCCGCTGGAGCGACCACGCGGCCACCCGGCTGGCGCGGGCCGCCGCGCTGGACGGCGTCGGCGCGGCCGGCACCACACAGCTGGCGCAGCTCGGCATCACCCGCATCGTCGACCTGCGCGAGGCCGGCGAGCGCCGCAGCCCGGCGCATCCGGTACCCGTCGTGGCCGTGCCGCTCTACAACCTGCCCGACGGCCCGCCCGCCACCGGCAGCCTCGAGACCATCTACGACTTCCTGCTGCAGAACCGCGGCACCGAGCTCACCCGCGCGGTGGCCGCGATCGCGACCGCACCCGGCGCGGTGCTGGTGCACTGCACCGCCGGCAAGGACCGCACCGGCCTGGTGATCGCCCTCGCCCTGCTGGCCGCCGGGCACAGCGAAGCGGATGTGGTCGCCGACTACGCCCTCTCCACCGGCGTCGTGCGCGCCGCCCGTTTCGAGCACGTCACGGGCCTGCTCGGCGCCCTCGACCTGGCCCCCGCCGCGCACGCCGACGCCCTCCGGTTGCACCTGGACAGCCCCGCCGAGGCGATGGAACACGCTCTGCGCACCCTCGCCGGCCTCGGCGGCGCCACCGCGTACCTCACCCGGCACGGTCTCACCCCGGCCGAACTCGCAGCCCTGACCGCACTGGCCGACCCGACAGACCAGGCCGCCCAGGCAGACCAGGCCGCCCAGGCCGCCCCGGCCGCCCAGGCAGACCAGGCCGCTCCGGCCGAGTTGCGCACCCTGCAGACCGAGGTGGCCGACCGTGCGTGAACCGAGCAAGTTCAGCATCCTGCACCTCAGCGACGTGCACGCCACCACCGGCGAGCTGCTCTACGGGCAAGTCGACGGCCTGGCCCGGCTGCGCCAGGTGGGCGACTACGTCGTCGAGGCCGGCGTCACCCCCGAAGCCGTGGTGGTCACGGGCGACCTCGTGCAACGCGGCCACGCCGAGGTTTACGACCGGGTCGACGCGGCGCTGCGGGAGCTCGGCGAGCGCGTGAACGCCCCGGTCTTCACCGTGCTCGGCAACCACGACGACCCGGCCGCCGCCCGCACCCTCACCGGTCACGGCATCAGCCACCACCGGGTGGTCACCGTGGGCGCACTGCGGTTTGTGCTGCTCAACTCCAGCACGGGAGCGCTCGACGCCGACCAGTTGGACTGGCTGGCCGAGACGGTGGCTGAACCGTTCGGCATGGGCACCGTCGTCGCCGTGCACCACGCCCCGGTGCCGTCGCCGCTGCCGACCCTGTCGAAGATCGGCCTGCGCGACCCGCACCTGCTCGCCGACGCCCTCCGCGGCTCCGACGCCCGGCTGATCCTCGCCGGCCACTACCACCACCCGATGAACTCCCTCTTCCACGGCATCCCCGTATCCGTGGGCCCCTCGCTCGCCTACCACCAGGTCATGAACGCCGGCCCGGCCACCGTGAGCGGCCACGACTTCGCCATGTTCTCCCTCGTGCAACTCACCGCCGACCAGGTCAGCTGCGCGCCGGTGAGCCTGCAAGCCGTGCACCCTCTCTTTTCCACGTCCGTGTCCCCCCTCACCAGCACAACAACTCGATAAGGAACCCCATGTCACGCTCCACTCAGGTCGCCGGCGTCGCCACACTCGTGGTCCTCGGGCTCACCCTGGCCGGCTGCTCCACCGCAGACGCCACCGCCGACACCACCCCGGAGGCATCCGCGGCCGCCGCCCTGGACCCGGCCACCATCACGGTGTACACCTCCGAGCCGCAGGAGAAGATCGACGCGATCGTCGCCGACTTCACCGTGGCCCAGCCCGACGTCACCGTCGAGGTGTTCCGCGCCGGCACCGGCGACCTCACCGCCCGCATCGAAGCCGAGCGCACCACCGGCGACGTGCAGGCCGACATCCTCCTCGCCGCCGATTCGGCCACCTTCGAGACCTACAAGGCCGACGACCTGCTGCTGGCCTACAGCCCCGCCGACGTCGAGTCGCTCAACCAAGACGTCGTCGACCCCGACGGGTACTACGTGGGCACCCGCATCATCCCCACCGTCATCGCGTACAACACCGGCGCCATCGACAGCCCGCCCACCTCCTGGGCCGACCTCACCGACAGCGAGTACGCCGGCAAGATCACCATGCCCAACCCGGATGTCTCCGGTGCGGCCGCCTACAACGCCGCCGTGTGGCTGGACAACGCCGACCTCGGCGACGAGTGGCTCGTCGACCTGGCCAAAAACCAGCCGGTGATCGCGGACAGCAACGGCCCGGTCTCCCAGGCCGTCGCATCCGGCACCCAGCCGGTGGGCGTGGTCGTGGACTACCTGGTGCGCGAGCTCAAGGCCGCCGGCTCCCCCATCGACGTGGCCTACCCCACCGAGGGTGTGCCGTACGTCTCCCAGCCGGTGGGCATCTTCGCCAGCACCGACGAGCAGGCCGCCTCCGAGGCGTTCGTGGACTACCTGGTCAGCGCCGAGGGCCAGGAGCTGGCCGTCGAGCAGTCCTACCTCCCGGTGCGCAACGACGTCGGCACCCCCGAGGGCGCCCCGGCCATGGACGACATCGAGATCCTCACCCCCGACCTCGACGTGATCAACGACACCAAGGCCGCGGCTGTCGCGCGGTTCAATGAGCTCTTCCAGTAAAGCAACAGGTGCGGGCCCGGTCGTTCTCGACCGGGCCCGTTCCCGCTTACCCCTCACTCTCCCGCCGCGAGCGGATGCCCGGCGCACCGTCGCCGGCATCGACCTGCTCCGGCTGGCCCTCTGGCTGGTCTGCACCGCCGTGGTGCTCGTGCCGCTCGGCGCCATCGTGCTGCTCGCCTTCAGCGCCAACCACCTGCCGTTGCTGCTCAGCGGCGACATTCTGCAGGCCGGGCTGAACAGCCTGGTCTCCGCCACCGTCTCCGGTCTCATCGCCGTCGCCGCGGGCACCCTGCTCGCCCTACTGCTGGACCGCACGGACCTGCGCGGCCGGACGGTGCTGCGCCTGTTCGCGCTCACCCCGCTGCTGGTACCGCCGTTTGTGGGCGCGATCGCCTGGATCGGCATCGCCGGCCCGACCGGCCCGGTCAACGTGGCCTGGACCGGGTGGTTCGATACCCCGCTGTGGAACATCTACGGCGGTGACGGTGTGATCGTGCTGCTGGCCATCCACTCGTACCCGATCGCGTACATGATCGTCTCCGCCGCGCTCCGCCGCATCCCCACCGACCTCGAGCAGGCCGCCCGCATCTCCGGCGCCTCGGCTCCCCGCGCGGTGCGCACCATCACGCTGCCGCTGCTGAAGCCGGCGATGCTGTCGGCGTTCATCCTCATCGCGGTGGGCAACCTGGCCGATTTCGGCATCCCCTCGATCATCGGCCTGCCCGAACGCTACGTCACCCTGTCCACCCTGATCTACCGGTACATCCAGTCCGGCACCGTTCAGCGGCCGCTCGAGGTGATCTCCACCATCGGGGTGGTGCTCTTGGTCGTGGCGGCGCTGGCGATGGTGGTGGACCTGCTGGTCTCCCGGTCGCGATTCGAACTGGACGGTTCGGCATCCGCGGTGCAGCTGCTGCCGCTGGGCGTGGCCCGACTGCCGCTCACCGTGGGCACCTGGCTGGCCGTGCTCGCGATCACCCTGCTGCCGCTGCTCGCGCTCACCAGCCAAGCACTGCTTCCCGCGCCGGGCGTGCCGCTGACCTGGGAGAACCTCACCCTGGACAACATCGTGCGCGCCACCAGCGCACCGGCCGCGCTCACCGGCGCGCTCAACTCGGTGATGCTCTCGGTGCTGGCCGGGGTGATCTGCGCGGTGCTGGGCCTGGCCATCGGCACCGTCGTCACCCGCACCACCGCCCGGTCGAACACCGCGCTGAAGACCGTCGCGATGCTGCCGCAGGCCATTCCCGGCCTGGTCATCGCGGTCGGCTGGCTGATCATCGCGCCGCGGATCGGCCTGTTCAACACCCCGTGGCTGATCCTCTGCGCGTATGTGATGGCGTTTGTCGCCATCGTGGTGCAGTCGGTGTCGGCGCCGCTGACGGCCACCCCGATGACCGCTGAAGAAGCCGCCCGCATCTCCGGGGCCAGCCGGCTGCGGGCCCTGTTCGACATTTCCTGGCGGATGGCGGTGCCCGCCGCGATCGCCGGCGGCGTGCTCGTGGTGCTCACCGCGGTGCGGGAGCTCACCATCTCGGTGCTGCTGCTCGCTCCCGGCGCGCAGACCCTCGGCGTGAACATCTTCAGCCTGCAACAGGCCGGCGCGTACAACGCGGCGTCGGCGCTCTCGCTCATCATCACCCTGGTGGGACTGGCCGGCCTCGGCCTGGCCGCCCGCCGGCAGAACTAAAGGACCTCGTTATGTCGTCAGTCACCCTCACCGATGTGAGCCTCGTCTACCCGAACGGCACCACCGGCCTGGACGGCATCAACCTCGCCATCGCCGACGGTGAGTTCGTGGCGTTGGTGGGGCCGTCCGGGTCGGGTAAGACCACCCTGCTGCGCGCCATCGCCGGGTTCCTCTCCCCCACTAGCGGGTCGATCCGGCTGGATGACACCCTCGTGGCCTCGCAGAGCGTCTTGGTCGCGCCGGAGAAGCGCGGCCTGGGTATGGTGTTCCAGCAGCACGCGGTCTGGCCGCACTGGAGTGTGGAACGCAACATCGCCTACCCGCTGGTGCTCGCCAAGGTGCCCCGCGCGGAGCGGGTGGCCCGGGTGGCCGAGGTGATGGAGCTGGTGGGGCTCACCGGGTTCGGGAAGCGCAACCCGGCCACCCTCTCCGGCGGGCAACGCCAGCGGGTGGCGTTGGCCCGCGCCATCGTCGGTCGCCCGCGGGTGCTGTTGCTCGACGAGGCGCTCTCCGCGCTGGACGAACCGTTGCGGGACAGCCTGCGCCTCGAGCTGCAGTCGCTCACCCGGTCGATCGGGCTCACCGTGGTGCACGTCACCCACGACCGCGAGGAGGCCCTCGCCCTGGCCGACCGCATCGTGGTGCTCGATCGCGGCCGCATCCAGCAGGTCGGCAGCCCGGTGGAGCTGGTCACCCGGCCGGTGACCGCCGAGGTGGCCCGGTTCCTGAGCGACGCCACCCTGTTCACCGGCAGCCGCACCGCGGCCGGGTTCGCGGCCGACGGGCATCCGTGTGTGGTCGACGGCGCCCGGCTGGAATGCGGCGGTTCGGCCGTGGGGGCCGGCACCCTGGCGGTGCTGCCCGAGGACATCACCCTGGAGCCGGGGACCGGGGCCGTGACGGATGCCGTGGTGACGTCGTCCCTGTACGGCCGGGCGAGCAACGACGTGGTGGTGCAGTGGCAGGGCATCAAGGTGCGCTGTCGGGTGCCCGGGCGCCGGTACCTCGTGGGCGAGCACGTGGCCGTGGGCATCAGCCGGGCCATGTTCTACGACGCGGATGCGGCGGTGGCTGCGGTGCCGCAGTCGGTGCCCGTGCAGACGTTGTAGCCTGCCGCACGTCCGAGGCCGGCGCGCCAGGTCTCGACAAGCTCGACCAGCGAGATGCGAGCCTCCCCGAGGTCATCTCGCGACGCACTTGCGCTTCGCGCCCAATCGCCGGTCGAGCTCGTCGAGCCCCCGCGACGTGCCTGCGCTTCACCGACCGATCGCCGCTCGAGCGTGTCGAGACCCCGCGACGTGCCTGCGTGTGACGACCGACTACCGGCGGGGCTTCAGCTCGTCGGTGATGTCGGCCACGGTCGCGCCGTACGCGGTGATCAGCGCATCGGCATCGACGAACGCCGAGTAGCCGTGCTCACCCGCGCCCATCGCCACCCGGGTGCCGCGCATCCGCTCGTCGGCGTACACCGGCCAGGCGGTGGTGCTGCCCAGCGGGGTGATGGTGCCGCGCGAGTAGCCGGTCGCGGCCAGGGCGAGGTCCTCGTGCGGCAGCGAGAGTTTGTTCACGCCCACGAGCGCGCGCAGCTTGGCCCAGCTGATCTGCCGGTCGCCGGGCACCAGCACGAAGATGTAGTCCCCGTCGTGCCGCTTCACCACGAGGGACTTCACGATACCGCTGGGCTCGAGCCCCAGCAGCCGGGCGGCGCTTTCGAGGCTGTCGGCCGCGGGGCGCTCGACGATGTCGACCTCGAGTCCGCGCGTCAGCGCATCCGTCGTTACCCGTTCGCGCCCCGTGACAGTCATACCTGAGTCAACCATGCGCGCCGGCCGCACGGATGCTCGTGGCGCAGGTTATGTCTCGTGGCGCAGGTTGTGTCTCGTGGCGCGCTCTCTACCCTGCGCCACCAGACACAGGGTGCGCCACGAGCACTACCGTGCGCCGTGAGGGGCGGCCGACAGGGCAGAACCCACCCACGACCGTCAGGTGCCGAGCTCAGGCCGCGCACAAAAAAGACCGGACCCGTGGGCGCCGATCCTGGTGACATGAGAGGGCCGCCTATCAGAATCGAACTGATGACCTATTCATTACGAGTGAATCGCTCTACCAACTGAGCTAAGGCGGCGTGAGACCGGTTTTCTTCCCTCACGGGAAGACGCTCGGTGACACAGCATCCAAGCTTAGTCGGTCGGGGAGGTCACGGTGTACAGCTCACGGAAGGATTTGGCGACCCAGGCCGACAACGAGCTGCAATCATCCGCTTCGGCCCAGCACCGCCAGGCGTGCCGGGTGGCGGCCATGGCCACCAGCGTGAAGAGCAACGCCCGCTGCGACAGGGCCCGCGGGTCCTGGGCGAGGCGGGGGTCATCGGCCGCGAACCGGCGCTCCACGATGGCCTGCAGACCGGCCTCGAAGTCGCGGAGGGTGGCCATCCGCATGGTGAACAGGTAGCTGTTGTCCTTCATCACCGCGCGGCGCAGTTCGTGGATCTCGCGGTCGCCGTCGGTGTTCTGCAGGCTCAGGCCGATGAGGGTGGCCAGGTCGGCGAGCACGTCACCGTGCGGCCCGGCGGTGATGAAGTGCTCAATGTCGGCGTCGCAGGCCAGCTCCAGCTCGTCGCCGACCAGGGCGGAGTCTTTGGACGCGAAGTAGTTGAAGAAGGTGCGTGGTGAGATCTCGGCGAAACGGCTGATCTCCTCGACCGTGACCTTGTCGATTCCCCGCTGGGCGCTCAGGGTGAGCACCGCGCGTTGAATCTCGCGGCGCGTCGCCAGGCGCTTGCGCTCACGCAGGCCCGGTTCGTCAGATGGCGCGGCCATGCGTCAACACATCGGGTCGGCCGCGGGCACGGTGCCGTTGATCAGGTAGTCGTCGACGGCGTCGTTCACGCAGGAGTTCGACTTGTTGTACGCGGTGTGACCCTCACCCTCGTAGGTGACCAGCTGGCCGCTGTCGAGCTGCTCGGCCAGGCTCTGGGCCCAGACGTAGGGGGTGGCGGGGTCGTTGGTGGTGCCGACGACGAGGATGGGTGCGGCGCCGGCAGCGTGGATCTCCTCGCGCTGCCCGGTGAAGGCGTAGGGCCAGTTGGCGCAGGAGATGTCACCGTAGGCCATGTAGGTGCCGATGGTGGGCGCCAGTTCCTCGATCTCTGCAGCCTGGGCGCGCATGGCGGCCGGGTCGTCGTCGTAGGCGTAGTCGACGCAGTTGATGGCCATGAACGCTTCGGTGGAGTTGTCGGCGTAGGAGCCGTCGGCGCCGCGGCCGTTGTAGGCGTCGGCGAACTGCATGGCGCCATCCGCGTCGCCCTGCAGCACGGTGTCGAACATGTCGCTCAGGTGGGTCCACGCGGTGGCCTGGTACAGCGGGTAGATGATCGCGGTGAGCAACGCGTTCCCGCCCAGCTGCCGACCGTCGGTCGCGGTGATCGGGTTGGCGTCGACCGAGTCGAGCAGCGCCCGGATGGTGGCCATGGCGTCATCGACGGAGCCGTCGAAGGGGCACTCCGCGCCGGCCAGGCAGTCGGTGAGGTAGGCGCGGAGGGCGCTTTCGAAGCCCTGCGCCTGGGTGGCGGTGACCTCGAAGTTGCTGGTGGCGGGGTCGAGCGCGCCGTCGAGTACGAGGCGGCCGACCTTGTCGGGGTACAGCTCGGCGTAGGTGGCGCCGAGGAAGGTGCCGTAGGAGAAGCCGAGGTAGTTCAGTTGCTTGTCGCCGAGCACGGCGCGGAGCAGGTCGAGGTCGCGGGCGGCGCTCTGGGTGTCGACCTCACCGAGCAGGGCTCCGGTCTTGTCGGCGCAGGCGGCGGCGAACGCCGTGGCGCTGGCCTCCTGCTCCTGGATCCACGCGTCGGTGCCGCGGTCCGCGTTGGTGAGCCCGTACAGGTAGTCGTCCATCTCGGCGGGGCCGTAGCAGGTCACCGGGCTGGAGCGGCCGACGCCGCGGGGGTCGAAGCCCACGATGTCGAAACGGTCCTGCAGCGCGGCATCCGTGGCGTAGTTGACGGAGTCCTTGACGAAGTCGTATCCGGACCCGCCCGGGCCGCCGGGATTCACCAGCAGGGAACCGATGCGGTCACCTTTCGCGACCTGGCGCACCAGGGCGATGTCGGCATCGCCGGCCGCCGGGTCGTCCCAATCCAGCGGCACCGTCGCGGTGGTGCACTGCATGCCGTCGTCGCAGTCGGTCCAGTCCAGCACCTGGCTGTAGAACGGGTCGAGGGCGGTGTCCACGTTCTCGCCGGTGGGCGTGGAGGTGGACGGGGCCGCCTCGGGCATGAACCACGACACGCAGCCGCTGAGTCCGAGCGTCACTGCCACCGCGGCCGCCACGGTCGTGAATACGCGAGTGCGCTTGGTCACAGGGTTCCTCTTCTCTGGGGCAGGGTCTGTCGCACTGTCGGCGCCGTCACCGTCGGATCATGGACACCAGCATGGCTTCCAGTGCCAGTGCCGGTGCTACGTTCGCTTCGATCCGCTGCCGGGCCAGGGCGATCGCATCCATCGTGGCCACCGTCGCGGCCGGGTCGCACGCGGCCGCGGCCTTGTGCAGTTCGGGCAGCAGTTCACGGTTGATGATGGTGCTCTCCCGGCCCAGCTGCACCATCATGACGTCCCGGTACAACGAGGTCAGGTCCACCAGGATCCGGTCGATGCCGTCACGGAGGCTGCGGGTGGCGCGACGCTTCTGGTCGTCTTCGAGGTTCTTGATCTGGCCGCGCAGAGCCGGCGGCACCGACTGGCCGGGCTCCACGCCCAGCGAGCGCAACACACCCTCGCGCTCGGACGCGTCCCGTTCCAGGGTGATCGCCTTGGCGTCGTCGCCGGCGATGGCCAGCAGCCGGGCGGCGGCGTTCACCGCGCTGGCGATGCCGGCCAGGCCCAGGGCGGCGCGGAGGGTCTCCTCGCGGCGGGCGCGGGCCTCGGCGTTGGTGGCGAGCCGGTGCGCCATGCCGATGTGGCTCTGCGCCTCACGGGCGGCACGCTCGGCGACGGCCGGGTCCACGCCGGTGCGGCGGATGAGCAGGGCCGCGACATCCTCGATGCTCGGCACCCGCAGACGCACGGTGCGCACCCGGGAGCGGATGGTGGGCAGCAGATCGGCCTCGCTCGGGGCGCAGAGGATCCACACGGTGCGCTCCGGTGGTTCTTCGAGGGCCTTGAGCAGCACGTTGGAGGTGCGCTCCACCATCCGGTCGGCGTCTTCGACGACGATCACCCGGTACCGGCCCACCGACGGGGAGTACTGCGACCGGGCGACGGCCTCCTTGACGGACTCCATCTTGATGATGACGCCCTCGGTGCTGAGGACGGTGAGGTCGGGGTGGGTGCGGGCGTCGACGAGGCGGCTGGTGGACGTGTCGCCCTGGGGCGTGCCGTCGCTGAGCAGCGCGGTGGCGAACGCGAACGCGAGGTTGGACCGGCCAGAGCCGGGCGGGCCGGTGATCAGCCAGGCGTGGGTCATGGAGGTGGAGGTGCTGACGGCGTCGCTGCCGGATGCGCCGGTGCCCGTGGCCGGCGCGGTGGCGGCATCCGTTGTGGCATCCGTTGCGGTGGCGGCGTCGGGGCGCTCCAGAGTGGCGACCGCTCCGGGCCGCTCGGCGGCGGCGCGGAAGATGGCGATCGCGTCTGCTTGACCCGTCAGGTCGTCCCACACTGCCATTCGACAAGGGTACCCGGCGCCGGTGACAGCCAGGTGCGAATGCACCGCCCTCGCCGACTTGCCACATAGTGCCCCTGGGGCGGCCGTGAAGGGGAGATCTGCCGCAAGTCGATGGAAGGCGGCCTACCGAGTTGCGGCACAGTGCCCCTTCGACTGCGCGGAAGGGGAAATCTGCGGCAACTCGCGGGAGGGGTGGGGGTCCGCGCCGGAACGGATGCGGGTGGGTGCCGCGAGATGACAGTTGCGGCCAGTCTGGCGCCACACAGGTGGCCCCAACTGACTTCTCACGAGAAATGTGCCCGTGAAATGCCAGTTGCGGCCCAGCCCATGCAGGTGAGAAGCCAGTTGACGACCCTTCAGCGCTCCCGAACGGGCGTCACGTGGCAACTCGGGTCAGGCGAAGGTGACGGAACCGTCAGCGGCCACGTGCCAGCCGGGGTTGTGCGCGATCTCCCAGATGATGCCGCCCGGCGCCTGCACGTGCGCGTGGAAGATGCCACCGAACGCGCCCGGCTGGGCCGGCTTGAGCACGACGCCGCCGGCCGCGGACATGACGGCGACGACGGTGTGCACCTGCTCGGCGCTGCCGACGTTGTGCGAGAGGGTCACTCCCGAGACGACGGGCGCGGCCGCCCCCTGGCCGAGATCCTCCGCGAACTTCTCGGCGTCGAAGAGACCGAGAACCGTTCCCGGCGCCACCTGGAAGAAGATGATCTCACCCGGCACGTCGATCAGCGGCACCCACTCCAACGCGCCGACGTAGAACGCCCGCGCCGCCTCCAGGTCGCTAGTGGCGATGGTGATGAAGTGCACGTCTTGCTTCATGGCGGTCGTCTCATTCAGAGCAGGTCAGAGCGGCAAAGTCAGCGCAGTGAGGTCAGTGCAGCGGGGTCAGCACCCGCGGGGTCACGGGAGTAGGGCCGCGACCCGGGCACGGATCAGCGTGGCGAGCTCGGCGACCGGGAGAGACGCATCCAGCACCAGGAAACGCTCGGGCTCGGCGGCGGCGAGCTCGAGGAACGCGGCCCGCACACGGGCGTGGAACTCCCCCTTCTCGGCCTCGAGCCGGTCGAAGACCTTGTCGGCGGCGTCGAGCCGGCCGCGGGCGGCGGTCTCGTCGAGGTCGAGCAGCAGGGTGAGGTCGGGGAGCAGGCCCTCGGCCGCCCACAGCGACAGGTCGCGCACCTCTGGGCCGCCGAGCACCCGGCCGGCACCCTGGTAGGCGACGGATGAGTCGAGGTAACGGTCCTGGATGACGATCTCGCCGCGGGCCAACGCCGGGCGCACCTTCGTGGCAATGTGCTGGGCCCGGTCGGCGGCGTACAGCAGGGCCTCCGCGCGCGGCGAGACCTCGCCGCGGTGGTGCAGCACAATCTGCCGGATCTCGACGCCCACCTCGGTGCCGCCGGGCTCCCGGGTGCGCACGACGGTGCGGCCCTGCTCCTGCAGCCACGCGCCGAGCAGCTCGGCCTGGGTGGTCTTGCCCGACCCGTCGCCACCCTCGAGGGTGATGAACAGGCCGGGCGTCACGGCATCCGTCACGACTGCGAAGCCGCGGCCGCCTTGGCAGCGGCGGTGGCCGCGCGGGTGGCGGCGGCCTTTGCTGCGGTGGCGGCCTTCTGCTCCGGGGTGCGCTCGGCGCGCACACCGGGAGTGGCTGCCGAGGTGCCGGTCTTCTTGGCCGGAGCCCGCTTCGCGGCGGTCTTCGTGGTGGTGCCGGCCTTCACTGCGCCAGCTTTTTTGGCGGGAGCCTTCTTCGCGGCCGGTTTCTTCGCGGCGGGCTTCTTGGCCGGGGCCTTCTTCGCGGCACCCCGCTTCACAACCGGGCCCTTGGCGCGCTTGTCGGCGAGCAACTGCACGGCACGCTCGTAGTCGACCTCTTCGACACTCTCGGCCTTGGGGATGGTGGCGTTGGTGATGCCATCCGTCACGTAGGCGCCGAACCGGCCGTCCTTGATCTTGATGGCCTTGCCGCTCTCCGGGTCGGGCTCTTCGAAGTCCTTCAACGCGCTCGAGGCACGGCGGGCGCCGTACTTCGGCTGGTTGTACAGGTCGACAGCGCCGGCCAGGTCGATCTCGAAGATCTGGTCCTCGCTGGTGAGCGAGCGGGTGTCGACGCCCTTCTTGAGGTACGGGCCGAACTTGCCGTTCTGCGCGAGGATCTCGGTCTGGGTTTCGGGGTCGAGTCCCACCACGCGCGGCAGGTTCAGCAGCGCCAGCGCGGTGTCGAGGTCAACCGTGGACAGGTCCATCGACTTGAACAGCGACGCCGTGCGCGGCTTCACCGCGGCGGCGGCCTTCTTGGCCGGCGCCTTGCGCTTGGGCTTGGTGGCGGCAGCGGATGCGCCAGCCGCAGCCGTCGCATCCGCCAGCGAGGTGACCTCGCCGGTGAGCGGGTCGATCGACTCGCCGGGGCCGTCGGTGTCCGCCGGCGGCTCGAGTTCGGTCACGTACGGGCCGAAGCGGCCGTCCTTGGCGACGATCTCCTTGCCGTTGTCCGGGTTCACACCGATGACCCGGTCGGTCACGACCGGGGCGTCGACGAGTTCGCGGGCCTTGGCCGGGGTGAGCTCGTCGGGTGCCAGGTCCGGCGGGATGTTGACCCGGCGGGGCGTGGCATCCGGGTCGGCGGTGGGGTTGGCGACCTCGAGGTAGGGACCGTACTTGCCGATGCGCAGGGTGATGTCGTCGACGATGTGGATCGAGTTGATCGTCTTCGCGTCGATCTCGCCGAGGTTGTCGACCACCTGGCGTAGGCCACGGTGCTTCTCCGAGCCGAAGTAGAAGCTGGTGAGCCAGTCCACGCGGTCGGCGGTGCCGCCGGCGATGCGGTCGAGGTCGTCTTCCATTTCGGCGGTGAAGTCGTACTCCACGAGGTCGGAGAAGAACTCCTCGAGCAGCCGCACCACCGAGAAGGCGATCCAGTTGGGCACCAGGGCCTGGCCGCGCGGGGTGACGTAACCGCGATCGGTGATGGTGGAGATGATCGACGCGTAGGTGGAGGGACGGCCGATGCCGAGCTCCTCAAGCTTCTTCACCAGGCTGGCCTCGGTGTACCGGGCGGCGGGTGTGGTCTCGTGACCCTTCGCCTCCACCTCGACGAGGTTCAGTTTCTGTCCCTCCTCCAGCGGCGGCAGCTTCGACTCGGTGGCGTCGGTGGGAGCGTTGCGCTCCTCATCCTTCGATTCCTCGTACGCGAGCATGAAGCCGCGGAAGGTGATGACGGTGCCGCTGGCGGCGAATTCGGCGAGCGCCTCGGATGCGGCGGGGTGCGCGGCGGTGCCGGTGGGGCCCGCGGCGATGGTGACCGATGCGGTGGAACCGGTGGCGTCCGCCATCTGGCTGGCGACGGTGCGCTTCCAGATCAGGTCGTAGAGCTTGAAGTCGTTGCCGCGGAGGGTGCTGGCCAGCGAGGACGGGGTGCGGAACGTGTCACCGGACGGGCGGATGGCCTCGTGCGCTTCCTGCGCGTTTTTGCTCTTGCCCTTGTACAGGCGCGGCTTGTCGGGCACGGTTTCGGCGCCGTAGAGCGACGCGGCCTGCTTGCGGGCGGCGCTGATGGCCTGCTGCGACAGCGACGGCGAGTCGGTACGCATATAGGTGATGTAGCCGTTTTCGTACAGCGACTGGGCCACGCTCATGGTCTGCCGGGCGGTGAAGCGCAGCTTGCGGGCGGCTTCCTGCTGCAGGGTGGAGGTGGTGAACGGCGCGGCGGGGCTGCGCCGGTACGGCTTGGAGGCCACCTTGGTGACCACGATCGGCACGCCGGGCACCTTGAGCGCGTCGGCGAGGGCGAGGGCGGATGCCTCGTCCAGCGTCGCCGCGACAACCTTGGGCTTGAGCTTGCCCGAGTCGTCGAAGTCGCTACCGGTGGCGATGCGTTCGCCGCCGAGGCGCACGAGCTTGGCCTGGAAACCGGCGTCGGCGGTGGCGCCGGGCGCGAGCTGGGCGATGAGGTCCCAGTAGCCGGCGGAGACGAACGCGAGGCGTTCGCGTTCCCGGTCGACGACGAGGCGGGTGGCGGCGGACTGCACCCGGCCGGCGGAGAGGCCGGGGCCCACCTTGCGCCAGAGCACGGGCGAGATCTCGTAGCCGTAGATGCGGTCGAGGATGCGGCGGGTTTCCTGCGCATCCACCAGGGCGGTGTCGAGGTCGCGGGTGTTGTTGGTGGCCGCGATGATCGCGTCCTTGGTGATCTCGTGGAAGACCATCCGCTTGACCGGAACCTTGGGCTGGAGGACCTGCAGCAGGTGCCAGGCAATGGCCTCGCCTTCGCGGTCCTCATCAGTTGCGAGGAGGAGTTCGTCGGCGTTTTTCAGAGCTCGTTTGAGGTCGCTGACGGTTTTCTTCTTGGCGTCGGAGACGACGTAGTACGGTTCAAAACCGTTGTCGACATCGACCGAGAATTTGCCCAGCGGGCCCTTCTTCAGTTCCGGCGGCAGATTCTTGGGCTCGATCAGGTCTCGAATGTGACCGACTGACGACAAAACCTCGTAACCGTCGCCCAGATAGGCGGCGATCGACTTCATCTTCGTCGGTGACTCGACAATGACCAGCTTCTTAGTGCCTGGCACCAGACTCCTCTTTATAGGTAACGGTCTGTGTAACGACCAAGCCACACCATACACACAGGAATCGAGTGTGCGCCTATCGAGCACGCGTCGATGTGCCCCCGGTCACCTCCACGGTAGCCCCTGTTCGGGGCGCCGCAAGGCGTGTCGGTCGGGCAGAAGAACTTCCCTGCGGCCGGCGCCGCGGATGCGTTCACGCGTCGCCCGGTTACGGCCCCATTCGGTTTTGGGGGTTGCCTGCACCGCACGCAGTCGCACAATAGAGGTATGGGTACACCAGCGCAGGGCACGTACACCGCGAAACTCACGGACGGCCCTTTAGAAGGCAAGACCGTCACCACCGAATTCCTGGACTCGGGTGATCCGCGTCCGCGGCTCGAGATCCCGGCCGAGAAGGGCAAGCGTTACCTGTACGCCCGCAGCGCCGGCCTCGAGTTCGACTCCCCCGAGCATCCCGACAAACCCTCTGCCGTGGACTACCGGTACCTCGAGGCACTCTTCGACGCTCCGCCGGCATCCAGCTAGGCACAGTCGCCTGGTTGCGCTCCATCTCGCAGCGGCTCCATTTCAGAGTGGCACTGCAGCTCGGGCATCGGACGGAGCATTCCGTCTTTTTCGACAACGACGATGGGATGTTGTGATGAGCGCTCCTTCGACCCGCCGTTCTCCCCTGCTGCCGCTCGCCATCCTCGCGGTGCTCCTCGCCGTCGGGTTCACGATCTCGGACGCGGGGGTGCAGTGGTTCTGGGCCGAGGTGCCGTGGTTTGCGGTGCTCCTGGCCGTGCTGGGCGTGCTGCTCGGTGTGCTGCACTTCACCCGGCGGGCGCACGCGCACTCCTAGGGCGCCCGTTTGCGCGCGGCGTCTGCCCTCCGCGCGGGCGAAACGTCGTTGCGCCGGTGGCGCGCCACCCGCGAGGCGGCGCCTCACCCGCGGTCGCTCGGGCCCGGTCCGCGGTCGCCGTCCGGTTGCCGCCGGGGCGCGGGCAACGCGGTGTTCACTCGCCGGGTAGGCCCGCCCGTATCCAGTAGTCTCGCGAGGTGGGGAAGACATTTCGGGCAGACATCCAGGGGCTACGGGCGATCGCGGTGCTGCTCGTGGTGCTTTACCACAGTGGCGTAGCTGTGCTCAGCGGAGGTTACGTCGGCGTCGATGTCTTCTTCGTCATCTCGGGGTTCCTTATTACCGGCCACATCTGGTCTGAGTTGCAAGCACACGGACGGCTTCGGTTTGCGAAGTTCTACGCTCGCCGCGCCAGGAGGATCCTCCCCGCGTCATTCGTTGTCTTATTCCTGACCCTGGTGGCTAGTCTGATCTGGGTGCCTCCGTTGCATCTGCCGGCCATGCTGCGTGGGGCCGTTGCCACCGCGCTATACGTGCCCAATGTGTTTTTCGCGAATGAGGACACCGATTATCTCTCGGAGACCGCCCCCTCCGTTTTTCAGCACTACTGGTCGCTGGGTGTCGAGGAACAGTTCTACCTACTGTGGCCGCTGCTAATGGCCCTCGCATTCCTGTGGACCAGACGTTCCCTCCGTGGAGTGGCCGCCGCGCTGACCGCGATTGTGCTGCTGTCCTTGGTCTGCTCTGTGGTCGTGACGGGGATCTCACAGCCGAACGCGTTCTTCATGTTGCCCACTCGCGCTTGGGAGCTGGCGGTCGGTGGGGTGCTGGCATTGCTGGTAGCCGCTGCGCCGCGGTGGCTTGATGCGAAGCTGCTGCCCCTCGTGGGGTGGCTTGGTTTGGGCATGATCCTCGTGTCAGCGTTGGCCTACACTTCTCAGACGACATTTCCCGGGTGGCAGGCTGTACTCCCTGTCGTCGGCACGGCGTTGGTCATCCTCGCAGGCACCAGAGGAGGACGCCACGGGCCGGCACGAATACTGTCGATCCCTCCCGCACAATTCCTAGGCAAGATCTCCTACTCGCTGTACCTCGTGCACTGGCCGCTGCAGGTAATTCCGCAGGAAGCTGCAGGAATTGGCAATGCGTTACCTCTGTGGGGGACGCTCGCTCTCGGCGTGGCCGCGGTGCCGCTCGCATGGCTCAGCTGGAAGTACGTTGAGGAACCTAGCCGCACGTGGCGTTTCCTCGTCGCGGCACATCCTCGGCGTTCGCTCACGGCCGCACTTGGTGCATCCCTTGTGGTCGTAGTGTTTGCGGCTGGCGCGTCGCTTTCCGTGGCTTCGATGCAGCTCAGCGACGACCGAGAAGCGCCGCAAGCACGGTCTATTACGTCGCCGGCGGGGACGGCTTTCGTCCCCGCGAATGTGCAGCCAACGCTCCGAGGCGTCGCAGGGGACAACCCCGAGATCTACGCGAACGGCTGCCACCGTAATTTCGAATCCGTCGATGCTGCTGGCTGTCAGATCGGCGAGAACAGCGATGCACCCCTCATCGCACTGTTCGGCGACTCACATGCCGCAAATTGGTACCCGCCCTTGGCGGAACTTGCCAGCCGCGGGGACATTCGTTTGGACGTGAACACCAAGAGTTCGTGTGCGTCCGCGATGATGGCTAAGCCCGAGTACCCAGCATGCGAGACGTGGCGCGACGCCGTCATCGAACGCCTTGCCATCGAAGAGCCCGAGCTCGTCTTGCTCGCGAACTACGGTCGTGGGGAAGTAGCAACCGATGGTCAGCCCGCCGCCTCGTGGAGAGAAGCCCTCGGCGCAACAGTCGACGCCCTCCAATCATCGTCTGACGTGGTGATCCTCTTGGACACCCCCAGATCAGTCGTAACGCCCTCCGTCTGCCTCTCCGCCCACCTCCACAACACCGCCCATTGCGATATCCCTCTCGCCACGGCGCTCGACCCCGACATCCGCGGCGTCGAAGAAACCCTCGACACCGGGTACGTGGACTTCGTCGATTACCTCTGCAATGGTTCCGCATGCCCCACGGTCATCGGAAATGCGCTGGTTTACCGCGACGCACACCACTTAACGGCGACGTTCGCCCGCTCACTGAGTGACGTCATGGCAGAGAAGCTTCTCCCCCACCTGGAGGGATACGCGGCAAAGGGCTAGTTCCGCTATGTGGCTGTAATCCGACACGCTCCTGTAGTCGACCAACTCACGGATGGACCCTGAGAAGGCAAACAGTCACCACCGAATTCCTCGCATCCGGTGATCCCCGACCGAGGATCGAGTTCCCGGCCGAGAGGGGAAGCGCTACCGCTACGCCCGTGGCGCCGGGCTCGAGTTCGACTCTTGTTCGGGCGCCGGGCCCGCTCGCGCCGTGGACCCGATCGTGATGATCCCCACGGTGTGGGCCACCGAGACCGTCGCGATCAGGCCGTCGACGGTGCAACTGCTCAGCCGGGTCCCGTTCACCTCGGCCGCCCGTGTGGCGGCGTCGCAGGGCACGCCGGGCAGAAGCCCTGAGGCGGTGTCGGCGGCGGCGAGCGCCGCCGCATCCGCCGCGCCCTGCACCGCCTGGTTGACCGGCAGAAGGGCCAGCACCGGGATGAGTACCGCCGTCACCGTGAACAGGGCGCCGAGGATCGCCACCACGAGAATCGACCCCGCTCCGCGGTCGCCGTCCGGTTGCCGCCGGCGCGCGCGGCCGGATGCCCCAGCCCGAGACCGGGTCTCGGCCGCTGGGTCGACACCGCGCTGGGCGGTCACGGATCGACGCCCGTGATGTCGGTGGCGAGTGCACAGGACCGGGCGGCGAGGGTGAGGCCGGCGGCGGCGAACGGCGCGAAGGCGCTCGGGGCGCTGAGCCGGGCGCACACGAACTCGCCCTGCCGGTCCTGCGCGAGCGCGGCACCCGGCCCCACTGCGGCCAGCAGCCCGGCCGCCGGGGCCGCACTGTCGCCACGGGCGAGGAGCCGGGCTATGTCGGCGGCGGCATCCGTGATGCGCACCTGCTGACCCACCACCTGCACCGCGCCCAGGCAGCAGGCCAGCACCACGAGCACGGCGGGCAGCGCGGCGGCGAACTCGGCGGTGACGCTGCCCCGCTCAGCCGACGGTGAGCGCACTGCGCACCAGTTCGGTGAGGATGCCGCGCACCTCGTCGCCGCGCAGAATCACGATGAGCAGTCCGGCGAACCCGACGGCGGCCATGGTCGCCACGATGTACTCGGCGGTGGCCGCGCCGCGGTCCTCCCGTATTTTCAGCAGCGCCCGGAAGCTGTTGGAGCGCACCGTGCGGGTGCGGACCAGACCGTTGCGCACGCCGGTGCCGCGGGTGGGCACCGGGCGGGCGGCAGTTTGGGGCTGGTCGAGCGTGGTCTCGGCGAGGTCGGGGTCGGCGTGGGCGGGGTCTGCGTGCGGGTCGATGACCGGGTCGGTTTGCGGGCCGGCGGGCGGGGCATCAACGGTTCGGGCTGTGGCGACGGTGGGGCTGGTGACGGTGGGCATGGTGGGTCTCCTTTCGCGTGCAAGACGCGGTTGTGTTGCGGCGCGAGGTGCGTCCACCCTGTCCCGGCGCCACCGGCCGCACAGCCGCCGGCCGGCCGTATGTGCGGAGTCGCTTGACGCGACAGACTGTGGAGGAGAGCCCGACGAGCGCGAGGAGACCCCGATGACCGACACCACCCGACCGTGGTCGGCCGACGAGCTGGAGCTCATCGATCGCGCCCCCGAACTGCAGCTCGCCTCTCGCCGACCGGGCGGCAGCATCCGCCCGTTCGTCACCGTGTGGATGGTGCGGGTCGGCACCGACGTGTACGTGCGGTCGGGTGCCGGCTACGGCGGGGTGAGCAAATGGCTCCCCCGGGCGCGTGACGCCGGCGGCGGGATGGTGCGGGTGGAGGATCAGGAGTGGCCGGCGATCTTCACGCACGTCGACCCGACCGATCCCGTGCACCTGGACATCGACGGCGCCTACGTGCACAAGTACGGCGGCAGCTTCGGCATGACCGCCCCGGCCACCCACCAGCACACCCTGCGCCTCACCCCCGCCCCGGCCCATCCGCGGCCCCCGGCCTAACCGGGCGCACCAATCTCGCGAAAGCGGGCGTGTGGCTACCTCACCGCGCTGAAGCAACCACACCACCGCTCTCGCGAAACGGATGCGGCTCGCCACACCCTCGGGGCGCCTCATCAAGGTCGCGAAAGCGGGCGTGTGGCTACCTCACCGCGCTGAACCACACGACCGCTCTCGCGAAACGGATGCGGCTCGCCACACCCTCGGGGCGCCTCATCAAGGTCGCGAAAGCGGGCGTGTGGCTACCTCACGGCGCTCAAGCAGCCACACCACCGCTCTCGCGGAACTGTCGCGCCGCTTTCGCGGGATGAACGAGCCAGACACCCTCGGGCGACCGCGCCGTTGCTACGCTGAGCAACACACATGAACTCGTATCGGCAGGCGGACTGGGACGCCAGCGCCGTGCACCCGTCCACGGTCATCGCGCCCTATCTGATGGGCACCGGCGTGGTCACCGGCGACGACGGGCACTCCCGCCCGATCTCCCCGCCGCACAGCCACCCCGACGCCATGCTCGCCTGGTGCTACCGCGGCACGGTCTGGGTGTACCTGCAGAACGCGATGTGGCAGCTCGCCCCCGGTCAGGGCGTTTGGATTCCCGCGCACACGCCCCACACCGCCCGCCACGAGCGGGACTCGACCGGCTGTTACACCTACATACCCGATGCCGCGCTGATCAACCCGGTGCCCGCGATCACCCGGGTGCTCGTTCCCCGGGCCGTGCAGGAGATGCTGTTGCACCTCGGCATCAACGACATGGACGACGGCCTGCGCGTGCGCACCCAGGCGGTGCTCATCGAGATGCTCCAACAGCCCGCGCCGGAGGCGGCGGACGACTGGAGCGAGGTGCCGCTGCCCGCCGACGACCGGGTGCGCGCGCTGGTGCAGTCGGTGCTCGCCGACCCCGGGGACACCCGCACCGCCCGCGAGCTCATCCTCGCCCACGGCCTGCACGAACGCACGGTGCTGCGGGTGTTCAGCACCGACATCGGCATCAGTTTCGGCCAGTGGCGCACCGGGGTGCGGATGACTCAGGCCGCCCGGCAGATCGTGGACGGCACCCCCATCGGTGCCGCCGCGCACAGGTGCGGTTATGCCACCACCAGCGCTTTCTCGGCCGCGTTCAAGCAGCGTTTCGGCATGACCCCGCGGCAGCACGTCGCCCGGGTTCACGCCGACTCCGCCCATCACCTGTACTGGCGCTGACTCAGCCGCCTGTCGGTTTCGCGCTACAACTCGTCTCATTCACGACACATGTGTCGTCGTTACGCCCCTAACATCGTTATGTTAGGTGAGGCTCACCTAACCATCTCGCCGCGTTGGTGCGGCACACCCTTCCCCCATTTCTCATAAGGAGAACCATGCAGCACGTCTCTGCGCGCCCGAAGGCACCCCGGGTTTCAGCGCTCGTAGCGGTGGCCGTCGCCGCCGTCCTCGCCATGACCGGATGCGCCACATCCGCGGCGGACACCGCACCCACCCAGGCCGCAACCGACGGTGTGGTGATCGAGCACGCCCACGGCTCCACCACCATCGCCGAAAAGCCGCAGCGGATCGTGGCCCTCGGCTGGATGACCCCCGACATCGTCGCCGCCCTCGGCGTGAACCCGGTGGGCATGGAGGAAGTCTGGGGCGCCGGCGAAAGCGGCTACCAGCCCTGGTTCGAAGACTTCGTCACCGCCGAGTACGGCGACACCCCGGAGATCATCCCCTACCCGGAGGAAGGGCCGAACTACGAGGCCATCAAGGCGCTCAAGCCCGACCTCATCCTCAGCCTGTACTCGGGTGTCACCGACATCGAATACGAGCGCCTGACCGAGATCGCCCCCACCGTTCCCTACATCGAGGGACCGTGGAACCCGGGCACCTGGGAAGACATGACCCGCACCGTGGGCACCGCCATGTGGGAAGAGGACAAGGCCGAGGAGCTGATCGGCGAAACCGAAGAGCTGATCACCACGCTCGCCGACGCACACCCCGAGTTCGACGGCAAGTCCTTCGTCTGGGGCCTGACCCTCAACGAGGGCGGAACCGACCTCGGCGTCTACCTCGAATACGACCCGCGCGTGCGCATCACCGAAGCCCTCGGCTTCACCTCCACCCCGGCCATGGACGACTTCCTCAGCACCGCCGAGGGTGACAACTGGTACACCGGCGTCAGCCTGGAGAAGCTCTACGACGTGCAGGCCGACCTCTTCGTGGCCTGGGGCGGCAGCGCCGACGAAGGCACCTACACCGTGGAGAACGCCGTGGTCTCGCGCTGGGAGCCGATCGCGGCAAACTCGTACGCGATCTACGCCGACGCCGCCGCGGCATCCGCCATCAGCGCACCGACCGTGCTGTCGCTGCAGTACATCCTGCCGACCTACGTCGACGACCTCGCAGCGGCGCTGCAGGGCACGCCGACCATCTCCGGCGAGTGATGCCCGAGGTGTCCCGGCCGACTGCGCTGCCGGCCGCGCCGGTGACGGATGCCGGCCGCGACCCCTCGAGCACCATCACCGCACCCCTTGAGGCGTCGACGTCCGGTGCCCCGTTGATCGGTGCGGGGGCGAGCGGCGACCGGGGCGACTCCCCGCACCGCACCGGCGCGAAGGTGGCCGGCCTGTTCGTGGTCACGGCGCTGCTGGCAGCCGTGACCATCGCATCGCTGGCGATCGGCAACCGGGCGATCGACCCGATGACGGTACTGACCGCGCTCACCGCCTACGACGACGCGAACCCGTTGCACCTGATGGTCATCGAGCTGCGGGTGCCGCGCACCATCCTCGGCATCCTGGTCGGTGCCGCGTTGGCGGTCTGCGGTGCGCTCATCCAGGCGTTCACCCGCAACCCGCTGGCCGACCCGGGCATCCTCGGGGTCAACGCCGGCGCCTCCCTGGCCGTGACGTTCGCGGTGGGGGTGCTCGGGCTCACCGCGCCGGGCGCCTACGTGCCGTTCGCCCTGCTCGGCGCGCTTGCCCTCACCCTGCTCGTCTACACGCTGGGTTCGGTGGGCTCCAGCGGCGCCACCCCGATGAAGCTCACCCTCGCGGGTATCGCCCTCGGCGCCGCCTGCACCGGGTTCACCACCGCGATCGTGCTGCAGAACCTCGGCACCCTGCAGGTGATGCGGTTCTGGGGCGTCGGCTCCATCGGCGGTCGCACCCTCGACCAGCTCGCCTGGGCGCTGCCGCTCATCGTCGTGGGCCTCGTCATCGGCCTGCTCTCGGCCCGGTCGCTCAACGCCCTGGCGCTCGGCGACGATCTGGCCCAGTCGCTCGGCGCCCGGGTGCGCACCACTCGGCTCTGGGTGATCCTCGCGGTCACCCTGCTGGCGGGCACGTGCGTGGCCGCCGCCGGACCGATCGCGTTCGTCGGCATCATGATTCCGCACGTGGTGCGCTGGTTCACCGGACCCGACCAGCGCTGGGTGCTGGTCTACTCGATGCTCGTCGGCCCGATCTTCCTCCTCCTGGCCGACATTCTCGGCCGCGTCGTACTGCCCAACGGTGAACTGCGGGTGGGCATCGTCACCGGCGTCCTCGGCGCCCCGGTGCTCATCGCGCTCGTGCGCCGCAAGCAGGTGAGCGGCCTGTGAGTCTCAAGCAGAGCCTCAAGCAGAGCGCCAGGTCGAGCCCGCGGCAGAGCCGTCTCGATCAGCCCTCCGTCGACTTCGGTCGCCGATATCTCCGCATCGACACCGCCCGGGTCGCCGGCCTCATTCCGGTGCGCGCGATCACGGTGAGCGCGGTTCTGCTGGTCGTGATCCTCGCGGCGGGCGTGGCGTCGATGACCATCGGCGCCTACGAGGTGGGGCTGGATGCCGTGCTCCGGGCGATCGTGGACCCCGGCTCCGATCCCGACATCCGTCAGGTCGTCGTTCAGTGGCGCCTGCCCCGGGTGCTGTTCGCCGTGCTCTGCGGCGCCGCGCTGGCGCTCTCCGGCGGGATCTTCCAGTCGCTCACCCGCAACCCGCTCGGCTCCCCCGACATCATCGGCTTCGGCATCGGCGCCCAGTTCGGGGTGACGCTGATGATGATCGTCCTGGAGCTGAACACCTACATGTTCAAGGCGGCCGGAGCGCTCCTCGGCGGCCTGGTCACCGCCCTGCTCGTGTACGTGCTGGCCAGCAAGAACACCATGTCGTCGTTCCGGCTGATCATCGTGGGTATCGGGGTATCGGCCGGGCTCGGCTCGCTCACCTCCTGGATCCTCATCTCGGTGAGCGTGGAGAAGGCGATGATGGCCGCCACCTGGGGAGCCGGTTCGCTCGCGTCGCTCGGGTTCGACCAGTTGCTGCCCGCCACGATCGTGTTCGTCATCGTGATGCTCGCGGCCCTGCCGCTGAACCGTACCCTGCCGGTGCTGGAGATGGGCGACGATGCGGCCACCGCTCTGGGCATCCGCCCCGGGCGCACCCGGCTGTCGGCGATGGTGCTCGGGGTGGCGCTGATCGCACTCGTCACCGCGGCGGCCGGGCCGATCTCGTTCATCGCCCTCGCCGCCCCGCAGATCGCGCAGCGGCTCACCCGGTCGAACACCCCGATGGGCACCGTGCCGGTGATGCTCACCGGCGCCGCCCTGGTCGTGGTGTCCGACCTGGTCGGCCAGCTGCTGCAGGTGCCCGTCGGCGTCGTGACGGTCTCCGTCGGCGGCGTCTACCTCGCCTGGCTGCTGGCCGCCCAATACGCCCGCCGCACCTGAAAGGAACATCGTGACCGCTTCGCTGCTCGCCCGGGACATCACCCTGGGCTACGGGGACACCCGCATCATCTCGGACCTCTCGCTGGAGGTGCCGGACAAGTCCTTCACGATCATCATCGGCCCCAACGCCTGCGGAAAGTCGACCCTGTTGCGCGGGTTTGCGCGGCTGCTGCGACCCAGCACGGGCTCGGTGCTGCTGGATGGCGCGGAGCTGCGCACGTTCAAGCCGAAGGAGGCCGCCCGCCGGTTGGGCCTGCTGCCACAGTCGTCGATCGCGCCGGACGGCATCACCGTCGCCGATCTGGTGGGTCGCGGCCGGTTCCCGCACCAGAACGCCATGCGCACCTGGAGCCGGGACGACGAACGTGCCGTCTCCGACGCCATGGCGGCGACCAACACCACCGATTTGTCCCGCCGGCTGGTCGACGAACTCTCCGGCGGCCAACGCCAGCGAGTCTGGGTGGCAATGGCCCTGGCCCAGCAGACCGGTCACCTGCTGCTGGATGAGCCCACCACGTTTCTCGACATCGCCCATCAGATCGATCTGATGGAACTGTTCGCCGACCTGCACCGGGGCGGCACGACGCTGGTGGCGGTGCTGCACGACCTCAACCACGCGGCCCGGTACGCCACCCACCTCGTGGCGATGCGCGACGGCGTGATCGTGGCGCAGGGCGACCCGCGCGAGATCATCACCGCGGAGCTCGTGGAGGCCGTGTTCGACCTGCCCTGCACGGTGATCACCGATCCGGTGGCGGGCACCCCGCTGGTGATCCCGCTCGGCCGGCGCAGACCGTGAACGGTGGGTCCCGCGGCGGTCGCCCGCGTACTGGTGGGCCGGCGGCGTCGAGCCCGGTCGCGCATCCGCTCACCCCGCGTGGGCTGTTCGCGATCGCCCTGACCGAGCAGGGCCGCGGCGCCGCGCTGGTCGCGGCGACCGGTCTGCTCATGCTGCACGCGCTGGCCGAGGCCGCCATCCCGGTGCTGATCGGTGTCACCATCGACCGGGCCGTGCTGCCGGCGGATGCGGTGGCGCTGGTCGCATGGCTCGGCGCTCTGATCGGGGTGTTCCTGGTGCTCACCGTCAGCTACCAGTGGGCATCCCGCCTGATGGTGTCGATCTACGGCTACGGCGAGCAGGCCCTGCGTCAGTTGGCGCTCTCCCGGATGCTGCGACCGCGGCTGTCCACCCGAACCCTCACCCCGGGCGAAGCGCTCACCTACGTCACCTCCGACACCTACCGGGTCGCCGGGGTGGCCTGGTCGGTGGCGCAGCAGTGCGCCACGCTCGCGGCGATCGCCGGTTCGGCGCTGGCGATGGCGGTGATCTCCCCAGTCGCGACCCTCGTGGTGTTCGTGTCCACGGCGGCGATGATGGTCGTGATGCGCATCGTCTCGCGTCCGCTTGAGCGCCGGGGTCTGGCCGAGCAGCATGCCGCGACGGAGGCCGGCGCCGTGGCGGCCGACTTCATGAGCGGATTCCGGGTGCTCGTGGGCATGCGCGCCCGCGGCGAGGCCGAGCGCCGGTACGTCGCCGCCAGCGACTCGTCCCGGATCGCCGCCACCGCGGCCGGGCGGTCCCTCGCCGGCTACGAAGCCGTGAGCGCCACCCTCGCCACGGTCACGACCACCGCGCTGGCCGGGCTGTCCGCCTGGTTCGCTCTGGATGGCCGGATCAGCATCGGCGAGCTCGTCACCGTGCTCGGCCTGGCCCAGTTCCTCAGCGGATCGCTCGCCTACGCGGGCTCGTTCCCCTCGAACTGGATTCACAAGCTCGCCTCTGCCCGGCGCCTCGCCGATCTGATCAACGCCGCCGACCTGCTCGCCGAACCGGGCACCGGCGGCCCGGTCGAGCGGCCGGCGGAGGTGGTGTTGGCGTTCCACGCGGGCCCGGCCGGCGAGGCCGGCGCGCCAGGCGCCGACCGCCCGGCCCGCGTGGAGGTGCGGCGCGGCGAGCTGGTGGGCATCCGCTCGGCCGACACCGACGCGGCGAGCGCGCTGGCGCGGGTGCTGGGCCTGCGCGCGCCGGCCGCTCGCGGGCAGGTGTCGGTGCTCGTCGACGGCGTCCACCGTGACCTCCGCGACCTCGACCCGGTGGAGTACCGCCGCCGGGTGGTGTCGATACCGCACCGGCACACGATCTCCGGCGGCACGCTGCGCGACGCGGTCTGCGGGCCCGGCTCCGTGCGCGACCCGCAGCCCGCGCTCGTGGACATCGCCGCGCTGCACGACACCGTCGGTCAGGTCGGCGGCTGGGACGCCGCGGTCGGCGAGGCCGGTCGGCGGCTCTCCGGCGGGCAACGTCAGCGGATCGGCCTCGCCCGCGCCCTCCACAGCCACGCCGAGGTGCTGGTTTTGCACGAACCCACCTCCGCCGTCGACGCGATCACCGAGGCGCACATCGCCGCCGGGCTCGCACGCCACACCGGTACGACGATCGTGATCACCACTTCGCCGGTGCTCCTGGCTGCCTGCGACCGTGTGATCGAACTCGGCCGGGCCCCGAGCATGGCGGATGCCCGTGGCTGAGCCGTCGGCGACGACCATCCTGCCGATCGCGACGAGCGCCCAGGTGCGCGCCGTGATCGCCGAACTGCTGCGCCGCCATCGGGGCCGATCGGCGGGCGTTGCACTGGTGTTCCTCGCCGCATCCGCTCTGGGGTTGGTGCTGCCCGCGTGCCTCGGCCGCATCGTCGACGCCGTCTCCTCCGGCGCCGAACTGCCGACGATTGTGGGTTGGGTGGCGGGGGTGGCCGCCGGCGGGATCGGCGCCGCCGTCGTGGCCCTGTGGGGAACCCGGGTGCTGACCGCTCTGGTTCAGGACACCCTGGCGAGCCTGCGCGAAGACGTGTTCGCCTCGGCGATGCGCCTGCCGGTGAGCATCGTCGACGACGGCGAGAGCGCCGATCTGCTGTCCCGGGTCACCAATGATGTGGATGCCGTGGCCGAGGCCGGCGGAAGCGTCGTGCCGTCCCTGCTCTCGGCGACGTTCGCCGTGGCGGTGTCGCTGGTGGCGCTGACCGCGCTCGATCCGTGGCTGGCGCTGGCCGGGATCGCCTCGGTGCCGTTCTACCTGCTCGGCACCCGCGCGTTCCTGCGGCGCTCGCGCGTGGTGTTCCGGGAGGTGCGGGTGCGAGAGGCCGCCCGCAGCCAGGCCGTGATCGACGCGGTGGAGGGAATGGAGACGCTGACCGCCCTGAACGAACAGGGCCACGCGCTCGAGCGGGTGCGGATGCGCGCCGAGGACTCGATCCGAACGCAGATCGAGGGCGTGCGGCTGCGCAACCGGCTGTTCCGCTGGATCAACGGCGGGGAAGCCGTGGGCCTGGTGGCGATTCTCGCGACCGGTTTCGGGCTGCACGCCGTCGGTGGGATCAGCGTGGGGATGGTCACCACGGCCGCCCTGGTGTTCCACCGTCTGTTCGGCCCGATCGGTCAGGTGATCTTCGGGCTCGACGACATCCAACGGGCGACGGTGGGCCTGGCGCGGCTGGTCGGCGTCATCCACCTCGCACGCACCACGCCGGCGGCGGCGACGGGATCAGACCTCCCGCGACCCGCGCACACCGGGATCGACCTGCGCGACGTCTCCTTTCACTACCCGACCACGGGCCGTGGCGTGAGCGGGGTGACCCTGCGGGTGCCGCCTTGCACCACCGTGGCGCTGGTCGGCACGTCGGGGTCGGGCAAGAGCACCCTGGCCCGGGTGATCGCGGGCCACCATCCGCCGACGTCGGGCAGTCTGAGCATCGGGCCTACGACGGAACCGCCCTATTACATCTCCCAGGAGCTGCACCAGTTTCGCGGCAGCATCGCCGAGAACCTGCGCCTGGTCGCACCCGACGCCACCGCCGACCAGATCACGGCGGCGCTGCGAGCGGTCGGGGCCGACTGGGCCGTGCCATCCGTTGCCGAGGCGTCGGCGGCCGGCCCGACGACATCCGAAGCGCAACCCGGGCGCACCGGCGGCTCCGAGCCGGCCCTCGATGCGGGGCGCATCCAGCAGCTGGCCGTGGCCCGGGCCGTTCTGGCCGACCCCGCCGTGGTGATTCTCGACGAGGCGACCGCGGACGTCGGGTTGCGGTACCGGGGCGTGGTGGAGGCGGCCATCGTGCGGCTGCGCCTGGGCCGCACCACCGTGCTGATCGCCCATCGCCTGGAGCACGCGTCAACGGCCGATCAGATCGTGGTCTTCGCCCACGGCGAGGCGATACAACACGGGACGCACCACGACCTCGTCAGAACGGATGGGCCGTATCGGAGCTTCTGGCTCGCCCAGACCAGTGACACCCCCACCCGCCTCGCAACCACCACCGACACCGACACGACGGAGACCCCATGAACATCCACCGCGGCATCGTCAGCCGAACCACCACGCTCACCCCGACCCTCCGCCGGGTCACACTGGACGGCCCGGGCGTCGCCGACTTTCTCAGCACCGGCATCGGCGATGAGTACGTGCGGGTGTTCTTTCCGCATGGCGACGACCCCACCGAGGTCTCACTCCCGGTTCCCGAGGGCGACTGGTGGGCCACCCCCGACGGCGCACCCGAAGCCCCGATGCGTACCTACACGATCAGCGGGGTGCGCCCCCAGGCGGGCGAGGTGGACATCGATTTTGTGATCCACCAGAAGGGAGTGGCCGGTCCGTGGGCGGCGAAGGCCGAGCCCGGCCACGTGATCGGCCTCAACTCCCCCACCGGCCTGTACGCACCGCCGCCGGAGGCGACCTGGCAGGTGTTGGTCTCCGATCTCACCGGTCTGCCCGCCATCCTGCGCATCGCCGCGGGAATTCCGGTGGGCATCCGCACCCGGATCGTGCTGGAGGTGCTCACCGAGAGCGACAAGGTCGCCTTCGACGTCGGTGCGCACGTGGAGGTCACCTGGGTGATCGGCGGCAACGGCCACGGTCCGAGCACCCTGGGGCGCATCGTGCGCAGCATCGTCGACGACCGGCTGCCGCTGGCCGAGGGCTACGTCTGGGCGGCCGGCGAGACCGTGGCGCTGCGGGACGTACGCACGTACCTGCGCCGCGAGCTTGGGATGAGCGCCAGCCAGTTCAAGGTGATCGGCTACTGGACCCCCATCGAGGATTGGGACTCGAAGTACGCCGACCTGCCCGAACAGGTGCAACGCGAGCTCGACGCCATCTGGGTCGCCACCCCCGACGACGAGCCCGAAGACGTGCAGGTGCGCTTCGAGACCCGCCTGAACCAGCTCGGCCTCTGACCCAACTCGCCCCGTGCCATCCCCCCAACGTTTCGCGAAAGCGGGCGTGTGGTTACCACACGGCGTTGAAGCAACCACAGCACCGCTCTCGCGGAACGGCGCGCCCCCGCGGGAGCGGTCGTGTGTGGCGCTAGGGCTCGTGGATCAGGTGTTGGATGGCGCCCAGCACGCTGGCGTCGGAGCCCGCGGACCGCAGGCCGGCGAATCCGGCGCCCACAACAGCAGCCCCCTCGAAAATGGCCACCACCGCGTGCGCTTTGGCCTGCCGCGCGCCGGCAGCCAGATCCGGCTGTGCACGCTGCACGACGCGTTCCACGTACCTCGCGAACTGCCGGTAGAAGTCCCGGAGCACCCCGGCAATGTCCTCGTCCGCGGCGGCCATCGCCCAGATCTCCACGTAGAGGCGCGCCACGTCGGGGTCGCTCTGTTGCTGCATGATGGCCGCGACCATCCGGCCGCTGTCGTCCCGGGTGATGGGAGCGGTGCCCCCACCGGCGACGCCCGGATCCAGGTTGATACCGGCGGTCTCCCGCAGCCACTCCAGTGAGCGCTGCAACACGCGGTCGAGTACCGCCCGCATGAGATCGGTGCGGGCGGGAAAGTAGTGCTGCAGATGCCCGATGCTCACGTTCGACGCGGTTGCGATGGTGCGCATCGTGGCGTTGGTGTTGCCCGTGGTGACGAGCACCCGTTCGGCGGCGTCGAGCACAGCGGTTCGGCGCAGGTCGCCCTTGGTCGGGGTCATGCGGCGCGAACCGTCACGTTGTGGGCCGCGAGCTCGGTGAGCGCGCCGGCGACGTCGGTGCGGGATTCGGGAAAGCCCACACCCGCAGGGGCGTCGGCGGCCAGTACCTGGCGCAGGCCGAGATAGCCGCCGAGTGCCGTCAGGTGAGCCTGTCCGGCGGGGTCGGTGATGATCACCGAGCGGGTTCCTCCCGGGCCGCGCGCGTCGATGCGGATGATGGCCTGCCCGCCGTCGCCGGGGGAATACAGCAGCGAGCGGCGCAGGCCCGTCCAGCTCGTGCCGCCGCCCCAGCGGAAGAACCCCACGGACTTGGCGGCGAGCAGGGCTGTGGAGGAGGCGGTGGAGCTGAATCCGATTCTGGTGTTCACCGACTGCACGCCCAGAGTGAGCGGCAGGGTGAACTGTTCGGGCGTGTCCAGTCGGGCCACCCGGGTGCGGTGCCCGCCGATGTCGGCCCAGCGGGCATCCGAGAGCGGACTGACCGTCACCGCGAGCCCGTCGCGGCGCACCTCGTAGTCCTGCCCGAGCCGGTCGATGAAGTCCACCGAGTCGGCCCCGGCCCGATCCTTGACGTCATAGCGGATGGCGACATCCACGCTCTCGGCGCCACCGAGCTCGTGGATGAGGGTGGCCGCCACGATGTTGACGATGCCACCCATCCAGCCCGACGAGAGCAGCACGGGTGCCGTCGGCCGCTGCAGGCTGGCCAGCGTGGCCGCGCGCAGCATCCGACTCGTCCAGCGGGTGACGTCCACGTAGGGAATACCCGCCCGCACTGCCGCCCGGAGCACCCGGTCGGCGGGATCGTTGACGGTGCTGATGATGGCCCGGGGGGCGGCGGAGAACGGTTCCGGGTCGTTGAGGTCCCAGCGTTTCACGGTGGCGCCCAGCTCGGTGGCGAGCGCCTGCCCATTGGCGGGGGTGCGGCCGGTCAGCAGCAGAGGCCACGACGCAGCAGCCACCCGTGCGAGGGCACTGCCCACGGTGCCGTACCCGCCCACGATGAGGATCGGGCCGTCGGGTGCGTGGGTCAAGGAATCAGTCATGCGTCGATTCTAGGTCACGTGACCTATTAAGTCGACCGAGCAGGGCAGCGGATGCTAGCGCGCGCTCTGTTTGCGCAGGGCGCGGCCGAGGCGGGCGGCGGCCTCCTCGAGCTGGGGCTCTGGCACGTGTCCGTAGGCGAGGCGCAGGTGGCGGTCCGCATCCGTGCCCGGGCCGGAGGGGAAGAACGAGCCGCGCTGGTATTCGATGCCCTCGGCGCTGGCGTCGGCGGCAAGCCGATCGGCGTCGATCGCATCGTCGGTCAACCGCGGCCAGAGGAACAGGCCACCGGCCGGCACGATCGCGTCGAAAGCGCCGGGCGCCTCCCGCTCCAGCGCCGCCACCAGGGTCTCGGCCCGCGCCCGGTACACCGCACGGGCGCGCCCGAGCGTCGCATCGAACAGGCCGGCATCGTGGGTGACGAGCTCGCCGACGATGGCCTGCACCAGGGTGGAGCTGTGCGAATCCTGCCGGCTGCGCAGCGCCACGACATCCGCGGCCAACCCGGCCGGCACGACCACCCAGCCCAGGCGCAGGCCCGGCCCGAGGGTCTTGGTGAAGGTGTTGATGTGGATGACCCGGTCGGAGTGGTTGAAGGCATCCGTGCTCTCCGGGCCGGTCTGGTACCAGAGCTCGCGGTAGGGGTTGTCGGCAAAAACGGTGAACCCGTAGTGCTCGGCCAGCCGCACCAGCTCGGCCCGCGCCTCCGCCGGCAGGGTGCCCTGGGTGGGATTGTGGAAATCGGGCACCGTGTACAGCGCCGCCGGGCGGGCGCCTGCCCGCAGGTTGTCGGCGAGCTGCTGCACATCCAGCCCGGCCGCGCCGACCCGGATCGGCAGGATGCGCGCGGCCGCCAGCTCGAGGCCACGGAGGAACAGCGGGAAGACCGGGTTGTCCACCGCGACCAAGTCGCCGCGTTCGAGCACGGTCTGGATCGCCAGGGACAGCCCGTGGAACCCGCCGTTGGTGATGATGATCCGCTCCACCGGCACACCCTCCCGCTCGGCGATCCACTCCCGCAACGGCGAGATGCCCTCGGTGCGGGAGTACTGCAGTGCCGGCACGCCCGGCCGGTCCAGCACCCGCGCCGTGGCCTCGGTGAGTTCCCGCGCCGGCAGTAGCTGCGGGTCGGGGATGCCGCCGAGCAGCTCGATTGCGTCCACCCTGCGGTCGCGCAGGGTCGCGTCGCCGAAACCCTTCGGGGCGGTGAATCCGGCGATGAGGGCGGGGCGCCGGGTGGATGCGGCGGCGACGTCGGTCGTGAGGGTCATGGGAATCGGTTCCTTCAGTGGGTGAGCACGGGTGCGGCCCGGCGGGGCAGGCCGCCCGGCTGCGGGATGGCGTCGAGCAGGGCCCGTGTGTACGGATGTTGCGGGCGGGCGAAGATCTGCTCCACGGGCCCGTCCTCCACAACCCGGCCGCGCTGCAGCACCGACACCGTGTCGGCGATCTGCCGCACGAGCGCCAGATCGTGTGAGACGACGAGGTAGGTGAGCCCGAGCTCGCGCTGCAGCCGGGCGAGCAGCTCGAGAATGTCGGCCTGCACGGTCACGTCGAGCGCGCTGGTGGGCTCATCGAGCACCAGCACGTCGGGCCGGGAGACCAGCGCCCGCGCGATCGCCACACGTTGCCGTTGCCCGCCGGAAAGGTTCGTCGGCCGGCGGCTGAGCGTTCCGGCGGGCAGGCCCACCGCCTCGATGGCCTCCCGCACCCGCTGGGCCCGGTCGGCCCGCGCCCCGATGCGGAACCGGTCCAGCGGCTCCCGCACGATCCGCTGCACCGTCCAGGTGGGATCCAGCGAGGTGAACGGGTTCTGGTACACCAGTTGCAGGTGCCGGCGCAGGGTGCGCAGTTCGGCGCGGGAGGTGCCGTGCACGGTCTCGCCCGACACCGAGATCTCGCCGGAGTCCGGCTGCTCCAGGCCGAGCAGTAACCGCACCGCCGTGGTCTTGCCCGACCCCGACTCGCCGACGAGCGCGTGCGTCTGGCCGCGGCCCACCGCGAACGAGACCCCGTCGACGGCGGTCACCGCGGTGCCGCCGGCCCGGAAGCTCTTCGACACGTTGCGCACCTCGATCTGGGCGCGGGGCCCGTCGACCCCGGCACCCCGGTCGGCGCCCGCCCCGGCACTGCCGGCGCCACGCTGGTTGCGGTACCGGTCCGGGTTCAGCGCGGGCACATCCGCCTGCAGCGTGCGGGCGTAGTCGGACCGCGGGTCGGCGAACACCCGGGCGGATGCGCCGCTCTCGTGCACGACGCCGTCCTTGAGCACCACGAGCGAGTCGGTGCGCTCGGCCGCGATGGCGAGGTCGTGGGTGATGAGGAGCAGGCTGATGCCGTGCTCCTGGCGCAGGTCGGCGAGCACGTCGAGGATGCGCTTCTGGATGGTGACGTCGAGGGCGGAGGTGGGCTCATCCGCCACGATCAGCGCCGGCCGCGGCAGGACGGTGAGCCCGATCAGCACCCGCTGCAGCATGCCGCCGGAGAGCTGATGCGGGTACGAGCGGTACACCCGCTCCGGGTCGGGCAGGCCCACCCTCTCGAACACGGCGCGGATGAGCGCCCGGCGCACCTCGGGGTCGCGTTCGCCGAGCAGCGCGGCGGCCTCGTGCGCCTGCGAGCCGATGGTGCGCACCGGGTTGAGCGCCGACGCCGGGTCCTGCGGAATGTAGCCGAGGGTGCGGCCGCGCAACGGGCGGAACTGCCTTTCCGGCAGCCCGAGCAGTTCCCGGCCGTCGAGGCGGATGCTGCCGCCGGCGGTGGTCTGCCCCTCGGGCAGCAGCCGCAACACGGTCTTGGCGATGGTGGATTTGCCGGAACCGGACTCGCCGATCAGGGCGAGGCTCTGCCCCGCCGCCAGCGTGAAGCTCACGTCGTGCACCACGGTGGTATCGCCGTAGGCCACCGAGATGCCGTCCACGCTGAGCAGGTCAGAGGTACCGGTCACGGCCGGTTTCTTCAGGTCGTAGGCGATCGCGGTCATGTGGCTTTCCTCATCCAGTTGCTGATGCGATTCACGGACAAAACGGTGGCGACGATCACCAGCGCCGGCGCGTAGACCAGCCACGGGGCGGTGGCATACCCCTTGCCGGAGGCCACCAGGAGGCCCCAATCCGACGCGGGGGGCGGGTCGCCGTAACCGAGGAACGCCAGCGACGCGATCACCAGGATCGAGGTGCCGAACTGCAGCACGGCGAGCGCCACAACCGAGCGGTAGGCGTTGGGCAGCACGTGCCGCACCAGCGCGTGCACACGGTTGCCGCCCTGCAGGTAGGAGGCCTCGACGAACACCGACCCGCGGGCGCGGAGGGTCTCGGCGCGCATCAGCCGGGCGAAGACCGCGATGGCGGAGACGCCGGTGGCGATGGCCGCGTTGATGGTCTGGAAGCCCAGCGAGCTGACGATCACGACGGCGAGCAGGAACCCGGGGATGGCCAGGAGCACGTCGACAACCCGGCCGAGCACGGTGTCGACCCAGCCGCTGAGGAACCCGCTGGCCAGGCCGATGATGCTGCCGACGACGAGGCCGATGAGCACGGCCACCAGGGCGCTGGTCACCGACGACGCGGTGCCGTGCACCACCCGGGAGAAGACATCCCGGCCCAGGTAGTCGGTGCCGAACCAGTGCGCGGCGCTGGGCGCGAGCAGTTTCTCGGCGGTGTCGCCGGTGACCGGGTCGTACGAGGTGAAGGCTCCTGGGATCAGCGACCAGAGCAGCACCCCGAGCAGCACCACGGCGGCGAGCACCACGGTGGGTGGCACGCGGATGGCGGCGCGGCGCACGGTGCGCGGGATGCCGGTGGCCCGGACGACGGGCAGGTTGGTGGTCATGCGGCCGCCACCTCCTTCGGTTCGGTCTTGGTCTTGGCCGGCCCATGCTGCAGCCGGGGGTCGAGCAGCGGGGACACCAGGTCGGCGGCCAGGTTGACGGCCACGAAGATCACCGCGGCGAGGGACACCACGGCCTGCAGCACCGGCACGTCCTGGCTGGTGACGGCCTTCTGCACCAGGGTGCCCACGCCGTCGCGGCCGAAGATGGTCTCGGTGATGACCGCGCCGCCGAGCAGTTCGCCCACGATCAACGCGATCATCGCCACCGCGGGCAGGCTGGACGGTTTCACCAGGTGCCGGGCGAAAAGCTTCGTCTTGGTCAGGCCGCGGGAGCGGGCCACGAGCACGTACTCCTGGCGCACCTCGTGGTCGAGGTTGGCGATGAGGATCTCCGCCAGCGGCGCCGACACCGGGATGGCCAGGGTGAGGGCCGCGAAGAACGTCGCGACGGCGCTGTCCGGTTCGATGGTGGTGAACGCGTGCAGCCGGAACGCGAACAGTTCGATCAGCACCAGGCCGATGACGAAGTTG